>VYKP01000013.1_pt1 | contig 113930 bp, 107 predicted proteins | sample 5114551 | NCBI WGS metagenome assembly VYKP01 (sample SAMN12291777, study PRJNA351875) | freshwater metagenome | isolation source: freshwater lake | place: USA: Michigan, Baseline Lake | collected 2013-08-09
ATCACTTTTTTTCTCAAGTCTAGGCTATAAGACATTTTTCTGTATGGATTGCTCGTTTCTCTTTATTTTACCTTATTTTTCCCTCGTCTCACACTTATTTGAAATGACTATAGTAGCTAAAAATGGCTGATGATTTTGATGTTTTACCCGATGATATTATCAACAGTTTTGAAAGAGAGTAATTTTAAAATATTTACTAGATACTCATATTTTGCTTTGGTGGTTAGATAATAATAAAACTCTGAGTAAGTCAGCAAGACAAATAATTTCTAATTCAGAAAATGCTATTTTTGTTAGATAGTAGGTGCAGTGGTCACTGTCATTTAACCGACACGGGGTCGAGCGAGCCTCGGTTAAGATTGCCAGTCTCGAACAAATTTCCACAGTTTTAGCAACCAAATGAATTACAAGCGGTCGCAACGCGCTCGCTACGCGAGACCGCACAACAGACTGCGATCGCTGCTCAGGTCATTCTCAACCCACCAAAGTTAGGATTGCTCATCGAAGAAATTGAATCTCTTGAGAAGCAATTACTGAGCTTGGGGGTTGAGAGTCGAAGTTATCCCTTAAATGAGCTAATCGCGTTTAGCTCAGCTTTTATGACGATGAAAGCCATTGCCAGCAACTTAAATCAAATGAGTCAAGACTTACCTGCCTACACCCAATAGGGGCTAAATCCCTTCTTTTCTGGCTAAAAGGACGGGACAATTGACATTAACCCGCACATAATCCGAGAGGGAAGTACCGAGAAGGCGATCGAGATCTGGTAAACTCTTAGCCACGGAAGGACGGCGATCCGGCGACCCCAACAGTAAGAGATCCACATTATAATCATCGACGAGTTTGCACAGTTGTTCTCCCGGTTTACCCCCCGTCACCACGCAGCGATAGGGTATATTCATCCGTTTCACTTTTGCTACTGCTGGCCCTAAAATTGGGTTTTCTTCCATTTCTTTGGCGGAAGTGGGGGCAAATTCCGGTTTTAAGTCGGGGTTGACGCGGGCCAGAATTAACTCTGCTGAAGGATAATCCCGCAGGAGATGAATAGCCAGATCGAGAGCTAAATCAGCCGAGCTAGACTTATCGAGAGCTACCATCACCTTTTTGATTTTTTTGACGTAAATATCGTCTTTTACCAATAACATCGGGTGATTAGTCAGTTGAAAGACGTATTGACTGACGGAATTTTCTAGAATTGCCTCCAGTCGCTTCAGTCCTCGGGAACCCATCAGGATCAAATCGGCCCCGATTTCGTCGGCAACTTGACAGACGGTATCTTTGGGATCTCCTTGCCGCAGAATGGTGGAAACTTTGCTGGGTTCAATTTTGACTTCTTGCAGGATTTTAGTCAGCATTTGGGTTCCCTCTTCCCATTTACTGGCCAGAGCTTCGGTGGTAATCTGAGGGGGAACAACCCGGAGAATGGTAATCGACGCTTTCTGGATAGCCGGGAGATCCATCAATGCTTGTAGCATTTCTTGGGTTTGACCTGCGCCGGAATCAGCGTATAGTATTTTCTCTAGCATAAGATTAAACTCGGTCTATGATCTTAATGGTTTTCGCTAATTTTCAGCATACTGCTAATGTTGTTCCCGAAATTTAACAACTTATTAAGCACTTTTTCTTAGGTAAATGCGATGCCGAAGGCACTGCGTAGCAGCTCGCAATTGAGGGTGTTTTAAGTATTTATGCTTAATTGACTAGAAATCCTTGGCTCAAAATCATCGTGTCAAGCGTTCATTTGTATTATATTGTGCCTGTAATGCTGGCGCTCTCTTTTAATCACAGCTAAATCGACCATTTAATTGATGATTATTCATGCTTAATTCTCCAGCAACCACGAGAATTTTTTATTTTTACAAGAGGTCTAGTTATGTCTTTATCAATTCGGGTAATTATCCTAGTAGCGACGACAGTTTATCAGACGTTATCTGTTTGGTTAGAAGAACAAAAAGCACCTCCAGGTAATTTGGTTAATCTGGGTAAATATCGCCTACATTTTTGTCTAGCAGGAGAGGCTAGTCCCACTATTATTATTGACCATAGTTTAGGGGGAATTGAGGGATATTTTTTGCTAAAAGAATTGTCACAATTAGCTAGGGTTTGTATTTATGATCGAGCGGGTTATGGTTGGAGCGATTCTAGTCCATATCCCCGGACTAGCTACCAAATTGTTCAGGAATTAGATCAATTACTCACCCAAGCAAAAATAGAACCGCCTTATATTTTAATTGGTGATTCTTTTGGCAGTTATAATGTTCGACTATATGCTCATCTGTTCCCAGAAAAAGTAGTAGGTTTGGTACTCACTGATGGTTTACACGAGAAAGGAATGCTGAAAATGTCGCCAGCATTAAAGGCATTAAAATTATTTTTCATCTCTGGATTTTTGATGTCGATTATCGGCTCAATTTTAGGCATTATCCGAGTTCTGAGAGTTCTGGGAGTTTTTGAATTATTAAAACCAGAACTGCGTCGCTTTTCCCCAGATTCTTGTGATCGAGTTAAGCGTTCTTTCTGTCGCGCTAAACACTGGATCACTATGAGTAGAGAAATGCTTAATCTCGATCAAAGCGCTCGTCAGGTAAGTGAGGCTAACAATTTCGGTAATTTACCGATAGTTAGTATAAAAGCTAATTCTTTTTTTAAACCTTCCCTTTGGACTCGCTTTATTCCCCTCAAAAGTGCCAACCAACTCCGGGAGGAGATGCACCTAGAATTAGGCAAGTTATCCAAAGATTTTATGGAAATACAAGCGGATAAAAGTGGTCATTTTGTCTGGATGGATCAACCGGATGTGATGATCGATGCGGTGAGAATTTTGCTTGACAAAATTAACTCTGTGTGCTAAGTAAGTAGTTGGACAAAAGTAAAGTTAACTGTGGGGTAAGGAGTCAGTAGTCAGGAGTCAGTAGTCAGTAAGAATTGCGGCAATTTACATTTCTTAAGATAGACAACAGAATTTATGTCCGACTACTTAATAGGGCAAAATTAACTTCTTAGTTAGGATAGGCAAAAGGCAAGAGATTCGATCGAGATTAGCTGAAATCCTAGAGACTTATTGCCTAATTAGGGTTTGCTGAATAAATGTGAAATGTAGGCAAGGTAAGGGTTTTGTGGCTTTTCTGGCGAAACAGGTGCAAGATTTTGAGAGAATCCTGCTTCAAAACCTTGCGTCTTCATCGTCCCCCGTCCTGTAGGGGCGAAGCATTCGGGCAATAACCTATCGGTGAAACCGTAGATTTTCTATCCGAATGCTTCGCCCGTACTTATTCAGCAGACCCTAATTAGGGTTTGCTGAATAAATCTAAAAACCTTGTTGGATAAAACTTTTAGACTTTTTTGCTATCAAAAAGTGTCAGCCATTGGAGTGAACGGGGGGGGGAATAAAACCCTACACCCTACACCCCACCAACAGACTTTTTCAGCAAACCCTAATTATTGAGGGTAATAATCTGAGCGCTAAAACCCTGTTTAGTCAACTCTTGTACCCGTTGTTTAGCTTGGTATTGTTGCTGAAATAACCCCACTTGAATAACATTTTCTCCCGCGCGGATAAATGCGAGAGGTTCAATTTCTTGAATTTTTGCCAACGCTTCTGTACTATTACTCTGAACTTCAACGCGAAAGAGTTGATTAGTCGCAATAACCCGCTGCTGTGGTGGGGGAGAAGGGGGTTTATTGGCGCGATTTTGCGGTGTGGGGGCAGGTGAATTGACAGTTTGACGATTATGATTATTAATCACTGTAGCATCGGCAGGACGCACGGGAGCGGGGGCTTGAAAAACGTATTCTCTCAGGGGTTGATTACCGGAAACCGGGGCAGCCACCGGAGGATGAACTGAAGAAGAATTAACCGGGGGCAAATTTAAGGGTGAACATTGGGAACAATTAGCACCACTGGGACTGTCTGAACGTTTAGTTGGTTGTCTCACCGCTGGTGGTGGGGGCAAACGACGACCGGGATAAACATTCTGGGCAAAAGATAAGTCTGCTTTTAGCAGCAGCGTTCCTTGGGCGATTATCCCGACTTTTAACCAAAATAAAGCCGAGAAAAACAGTAGGTTTGTTCTCATAATACTGGTTTGTCCTCACACGAAATTTGGGTACACCATGTCCGAATTTTAAAGGAGGAGATGCTAGTCTAGAAAATATATTGGTTAAAAATCATTACAAGATTTATGGGAAAAGTTGTTGTCGGTCTATCGGGGGGAGTAGATAGCTCTGTCGCCGCTGCCGCCTTACACGCTCAAGGTTATGATGTTATTGGCTTGACCCTGTGGTTAATGAAGGGTAAAGGTCAATGCTGCTCCGAGGGAATGGTAGATGCGGCCTTTATTTGTGAGCAGTTGGGGGTTCCCCATCATATCGTCGATAGTCGCGAGCTTTTCCAAAAAGAAATTATTGATTATCTAGTTTCTGGTTACGAAGCGGGAATCACACCGCTGCCCTGTTCTCAGTGCAATAAAGCGGTAAAATTTAGCCCGATGCTCCATTATGCTAGGGAAACACTAGGAACGGACACTATTGCCACCGGTCACTACGCTAGAATTCGTTTTTCTCCTGAAAATAACCGTTATCAACTGCTTCGTGCCGTCGATAAAAATAAAGATCAATCCTATTTTCTCTATGATCTAACTCAAGATGTACTGCGTGGGACTTTATTTCCCTTGGGAGAACAAACCAAGGCAGAAACCCGCAGAATTGCCCAGGAATTTGGCTTAAAAACGGCAGATAAACCCGATAGTCAGGATTTATGCTTGATTGAAGCTCACGGAACTATGCGATCGTTCTTGGATAAGTATATCGCCGTTAGTGAGGGGGATATCGTCGATCTCGATGGCAAAGTTTTGGGTAAACATAGCGGTATCCATCATTATACGATCGGACAACGCAAAGGCATCGGCATCGCCGCCGCCGAACCCCTCTATGTGGTAAAACTGGATCCCGTCATGAATCGGGTTATCGTCGGTAATCGCGAAAGTGCCGTTAGTGCCGATTGTCTTGTCGGACGGATGAACTGGGTTTCTATTGCTGAACCCACCACCCCTATCCGCGCGCAGGTACAGGTACGTTATCGTTCTCCGGCCGTTCCTGTCAATGTTATTCCCCTAGAAAATAATCAAGTGAAGCTGGTTTTCGATGAACCACAATTTAGCATCACCCCGGGCCAGGCAGCCGTGATTTATGAAGGGGAAATCGTCCTCGGTGGGGGGATTATCTCAGGAGCAACCCCCAATGGAGAGCCACCAATTCACAGAATAACCTGATTATGGTTCGCAGGTCATTCTGCCAATTAGGGACTCTCCCCAGCAGATTTAGCTAAAAATTAACGACGGGGTACAGAAGCCTCGATGTTAATATTCATAGCGGAGATTCTTGGTACAGGATTGCCTTTGGCGCTACCGAGACCCCGGGCCATAGCCAAGAAGCTGGAAGGATCGCCAGCTTCTTGGCTATGGTAAATATTATGAAAACTTTTCTGACTTTTCTTCAGCTATTTATGAATGTCTGAATGATGTCCATCTGAAACATAAAAAAGAACTGGATTCCTTGCTCACTCTACGATTTCAGAAGTTTAATAAATCTCAGATTATGAACGTCTAAAGTATATACAAGATCTGCGATCGCCCTTAAAAAGGGGGACTTTGAATCCGGTTCCCCCCTTTTTAAGGGGGACTAGGGGGGATCAATCAATGCTATAATAACCACTATTTATCAGCAGGTAAGATAAGGGTGAATTTATTAGTCCATCGTTATCAAATTGTGCGATCGCTTGCTTCTGGTGGATTTGGTGAAACTTTTCTAGCTAAAGATACCCAATTACCAGATCATCCTTGGTGTGTTGTCAAGCAACTTAAACCCCAATCTGATCCCCAATCTTGGCAAATAGCAATGCGTTTATTTGATACAGAAGCAAGAAGTCTTTATCAATTGGGAAAACACGCTCAAATCCCCCAATTATTTGCCCATTTTTCTGAAAATAATCAATTTTATCTCGTTCAAGAATATATTGAGGGACATCCTTTAGGTGAGGAAACTATACTAGGGAAACAATGGGAAGAAATAGCAGTAATTGAATTTTTAGAAGATGTATTATCAACTTTAGCTTTTGTACATCAGCATAACGTTATTCATCGGGATATTAAACCTGATAACTTAATTAGACGCAAACGAGATAATAAAATTATTTTAATTGATTTTGGTGCGGTAAAACAGATTATTAATTTAAGTAATCCTCAAAACCAACCTAAGACAATTGGAATAGGAACACCAGGATATATGTCAAATGAACAAAATCTAGGAAAACCTACCTTTAGCAGTGATATTTATTCTGTGGGAATGATTGCTATTCAGATGTTAACGGGATATTATCCTACCCAATTAGTTGATAGTCAAACAGGAGAAATACATTGGCAAAATAAAGTCAAAACAACACCTAAATTTACTGATATTTTAGTTAAAATGAGTCATCCAGATTTTCAACAACGCTATCCCTCAGCTACAGAAGCTTTGCAAGCAATTCAAGGTTTACAGGGAGTCTCCCCCACCATGGTGCCAACAGTTTCTATGTCTCATTCTTCATCTATACCAAATAAAGGGGGTAAAATTGCCGTTATTCCCCTAATTTTAATGTTACTTTTAGGAGGAGTAATTGGTATTGGGGTGATCAATTTATCTGAGAGACAACAAAACAATGAGACACAACATCAACCTGCTTTTTAAGCTATAAAGGTAATAGGAACAAGTTTAACAGGAGTAAGTAAGATTTATGAAGCGTCATACTTCGGGAATAGCAGTCTCACTTTTATTTGGTTTGCTAATGCTGACCTCAGGATGTCAAGGAAATTCTAATGCTGCAACAAAATCTAAGTTTTTTTGTGGAAATGCTCGATATTTAGGTAAAAATGTGCCAGCTACTATTGTCCATAATCCAAATTCAGACAGAGATTTTACTATAATTATTTGGAAACCAGATAATTATTATTTTGGTAATCAATGGAATCCTCGAAAACGATGTGATCAAGTTTCTAGACGATTCCAAGATATTTATGATCGGGATGGACTACAGTATGTCACAGCTACCGTAGCAAGTTGGATTAATGATCGAGAAGTTCCCGTTGTCTGTGGAGTAAAATCCAAAAGTGCTACTTGTGATCAAGATGATTTACTCTTTACTTTGGAAACTAAGGATGAGCCTTATGCAGTATTAGATGATCTTATGGAAATTCGTCAAGCACCTGATAACAATACACCCTTAACTAGAGGAGTAAATGATTCTAAAAATTCTGGTAAAAAGCAGCAAGTTTTTTATGATTTATCTGAGGTTTTGAAAGTAGAAAAATCCCCAAAACAGCCATCTAATCCAAACAATGGTGCAGCGTTTTAGACTCAAAAAACAAAATTTTATCTGATCATATTAATATGATCAGATAAAATTTTGTCTGAATCATTATCTAAATTATCATGCTCTATATATACAATTTAGTTAATTTTCTAGAGGTAATCATGAAACTATCTCAATTAGCGACTACTCTAATTATTGCTCTAACGTCAAGTCTCTTTAATCCTTTTCATTATGGCAATTTCAATCGTTTAGGTATTTCCTCAGTTTTAGCAGCAGATTTTTATGTAAATAATCCAGATCGTCCTATCAATGGTAAGCCTCTAACTTTAGAACAAGCCCATTATTTAGTTTTTCTTCCTGAAAACTTAGTACAGTATGGTAATACTCTTTCGGAAGCGGATAAACAAGCTATTATTGAAGATATGCCAAAAATCGAGGAATTTTTAGAAAAAAATGACGGAAAAATTGAATGGGGTAAAATATGCACAGTTTATCAAATTGCTGAAGATTGGAAAAGAGCAGTTAATGCTTGTAAGAAGGAATTAGAATCTGAACAATCTAATATAGAACAAGGAGAATTTTTAGGAGAATTAGGAATAAATGATCCTTTTGCTCAACTTGCTGAAGCTTACATAGGTGCGGGAGAATATGACAATGCAATTAATTATTTAAACAAAGGTCTTGAATTTTCTAAAGTTGGTCATCTATCGGGATTACCAAAAGAAACAAATTTTAAATTTTCATATTTATTATTAATGCGTCTAGGAACAATTTATTTGAAGCTAGGGAACTATCAAGAGTCAATCAAATATTACCAACAGGCATTAGATAATGTATCATCAAACCAACAAGCATTAACGAGTCAATTTCATGGGATAGTATCTTCAATACATGAAGGGATAGCATTTGCTTTACTTCGTCAGGGAAATTTGCAGGAAGCAGAAAAATCATTTATAGAAGCAAAGAAAAATGATGAAATCTCTTGGGAACAAACAGTTAGCTTTTTAAAACCACCGTACATTGAGGGAGGTATGACAGAGGGAAATTTAGTTGATGAACTTTCTTTCTACCCTTATGGATTACAAGAATTGAAGGTGAAACAAGGTAAATATAATGAAGCTCTAGAGTTGGCAGAAATGGGAAGAACTCGCATTCTTTCCTATTTAATCTCTAAATCAAATGATACATCTATAACTATTTCAGAAATTCAGCAACTTGCCAGAAAGAAAAATGCGACGATAGTTAAATATTCTTGGCTTGAGAGTCCTAGTAAATCTGTTAGCGCAAAAGCAGATTACTCATCTCAAATTTATATCTGGGCAATTCAACCTAGTGGTGAAATTTATTTTTCTCAAGTTGATCTTTCTCAACCATCAATTAACTCCCCACAAACTCAGGTAGAATCATTCACAAGAGGTATTAATCTCAATTCTAATTCTTCTATTAATTCTAAATTGTTGATTCCTTGGGGAATTTTACTTATAGGAATTTCCTTAAGTTACTTCTTATTACGTCATCGTAAACCCTTAATGATTGTAGGAATTGTAGCTAGTGGTTTAACATCTTCTTTCTTATTCTTTCAACAAAATCAAACCCCTTCCTTGAATATTGACAATAAAAGTTTAGTCCAACTCACTCAACAAACTTTTGCAACTGTCAGAAGTAATAATCGAGATACCCTATCTAATGCTGTGACAGCAACAATCTGTAAAGATCAAACCCAATGCTTAGACAGATTATCTCAGATTCTCATTAATCCAATTGCTCAATTCTTACCCAAAAATCCAGAAGAATCAGTTATTTTTATCCCTGATCGAGAACTCTTTAGAGTTCCTTTTGCTGCCTTAAAAACTGCTGATGGAAAATATCTAATAGAAAAGCATCCAATCCAGATTTATCCCTCTATTCAAACCCTACAACGAATTGATCAAGAATCTAGCAACAATACCCTAAATCTTACCTCAAATGCTCTAATTGTTGGGAATCCTACCATGCCTAAAATGGAAAATGGTCAACAACTTCCTGCTTTACCAGGAACAGAAAAAGAAGCACAAGTTATCTCTAATTTTTTAGGAACTCAACCCCTAATTGGTGAACAAGCGAATATACAAAATGTCACCGGACAAATGCCTAACGCTGATATTATTCACTTAGCAACGCATGGTAATGATCAAGCTATCGCTCTAGCCCCTGCTGACGAACAATCTGGCTTTTTAGGTCAAGAAATCTATAGGATGCACTTACGCGCTAATTTAGTTGTTTTAAGTGCTTGTGATACAGGATTAGGAGATATTACCAGTGATGGAGTTGTAGGTATAGCAAGACCTTTTATGGCAGCAGGAGTCAAAAGTGTAGTTGTTTCTTTATGGTCTGTTCCCGATGCAGCAACTTCTGATTTAATGATCGAATTTTACAACAATCTTAAAACTAAACCCAATAAAGCCCAAGCTTTACAACAAGCAATGTTAACTATTATGAAACAACACCCTGAACCCGTTAACTGGGCTGGATTTATATTAGTTGGAGAAGCAGAGTAAGCGATTACTGGAAGGTGTCCTATGGGTTTTGCCTGAATGGGTTATGATATGATTGGTGCGATCGCTGTTATTTCTGTCTGGGGTTTCTCCAAACGCAATGTTTTAGATCTGGTACAAAAAGAAGATTAACACAAATTGTATAGTGCGATGCCGAAGGCACTGCGTAGCAGTACACCGATCTTGTCGGTTGGGTTGAGGCAACGAAACCCAACACTACCTTTTCCTATCTTTCACTTAATCGGACAACGCAAAGGCATCGGCATCGCCGCCGCCGAACCTCTCTATGTGGTCAAACTTGATCCGGTCATGAATCGGGTTATCGTCGGTAATCGCGAAAGTGCCGTTAGTGCCGCTTGTCTTGTCGGACGGATGAACTGGGTTTCTATTGCCGAACCCACCACCCCTATCCGCGCGCAGGTACAGGTACGTTATCGTTCTCCGGCTGTTCCCGTCAATGTTATTCCCCTAGAAAATAATCAAGTGAAGCTGGTTTTCGATGAACCACAATTTAGCATCACCCCGGGCCAAGCAGCCGTGATTTATGAAGGGGAAATCGTCCTCGGTGGGGGGATTATCTCAGGAGCAACCCCATAGGGAGGGCCGCCAATCCACAGAATAACCTGATTATGGTTCGCAGGTCATTCTGCCAATTAGGGACTCTCCCCGGCAGGTTTAGCTAAAAATTAACGACGGGGTACAGAAGCCTCGATGTTAATATTCATAGCGGAGACTCTTGGTACAGGATTGCCTTTGGCGCTACCGAGACCCCGGGCCATAGCCAAGAAGCTGGAAGGATCGCCAGCTTTGGGTTTTTGCTCTTGGGGAACATAGCGACGGACAGCATTCTGCCAAACGATTTGAGGGAAGCCCAAAATACCACGATAGTAGCCATCGTAGCGAGGCGAGGTGATGTTGAATGGACGTTCACCAATTTCGCGGCTGGCTAGGGTGCGACGACGTTGGTAGGGAACGGTATCATAACCAAAGCTTTGCAGATACTCGTCACTGTTGAGAAGTTGATCGACAAAACCTTGAATCCCTTTGGTGGCAACGACAATCGACCAAGCAATTTTTTCTCTTTCGCTATAGACATCGCGACCGAGGACTCTTTGTACTACCTGTTCGACAAAGCGATAGTTGCTGTTTTTCTCGTAGAAGCTGTTATAGAAGGTTTTCGATAACAGTAAACCACGAATGAAATCCCGCACCGATAATTGTCCATTGCGTAATTGGGATTCGAGGAAGGGTTCCCGATCCCATTTGAAGGCATGGAAGAAAATCTGACGGTAAGCGGCTTCGATTAAATCGTCCAGGTCGGTAGGGGAGAGGACATTTTCCGTCGTGTAAACTTTCGGTTTTTCGTCTCCACCGACATCATAACCAGCTACCCGCACGTTTTGGGACTTGGGGGCGTAATTTAAAAGAGGAATGGCCAAGGGTAAACCTCCGTATCCTTAGAAATGCTTAAAAAACTTTCCTCCTAATGATAAGGGAGTAGGTGTCAACTAGAAAAGAAATATTAAAAATTCTTACAATTGTTAAGAAAACTTGCCTACCATCCGGGGAGATGGGAGCGCCGGAGCAGGGGAGTGCCGGAGATGGGAGCGCCGGAGCGGGGAGCGGGGAGATGGGAGAAAAAACTGATAACTGATAACTGATGACTGATAACTGATAACTGATAACTGATAACTGAATTTACCAGCCACTAATCGAATAGGATGAAGGTTCGGGGGAATCACTAGAGACTGACTCCGATGACTGATTGCGGGATTCAGCACAGAAAGTGGCCGTATTAAAACCGCCAAAACGTTGAACTGTGCTAGTGCGGAGACGTAAATCGGCATCGGCAAACCAAAAACGCTCGATCGAGGTCATTGTTTCGTATTCTGTAATTAAGACTAAACCTTCCTGTTCATCAATGTGATAACGGCCCGCCACGGGAACGATTTCCGCATAACCTCGCTCCCGCAGGAGAACACCAGCTTGGGGATTATCTTCGTCCGGAATTAGCGCAAAAACGGTGGTTCCTTGATGATTTTCGTCTTCTTTGTCCCACTGCATCGAACCATCCCAACTGACAAAGGCCCCCCCCACAGTCTTAGCGGGATCGACTTCGTGCATTTCACAGATAGCGATAATTTTCGGGTTATCGGCGCTTAAAGCTTCCACATAAATCTCGGAATCGCCGGTTTCTGAGCGTCGAAAGGGTAAATGATGGGTGGTGCGCTGAGATTTCCACTGTCCCGCACTTTTCTGAAAAAAGGTCATCCCGTCCATAGTTTTTATCCTCTATTTTTCCCATCTATTTTAACGCCATGGCCGTTTTCTGTAACCCTTGTCCTCCTCTCTCTCTCATTCATCCCCAAAATAATCATGATCAATTCTCTTGATTTCATAGATTTTTTGGGTCGATACACCTAAGTTATAAGTAGGGAGGCACAATTATTTGTAGGATGAGTTAGCGGTAGCGTAAACTATGCGGGCGTTGGGTTTCATGCTTCAACCCAACCTACGTTATTATTCATCCCCAAAATAATCATGATCGATTCTCTTGATTTCATAGATTTCTTTGGTCGATACACCTAAATTATAATCGATCATCAATTGACCTAATTCTTCCCCATCAATCAGCACTATTTTTATCTCATTTCTGGGGGCATATTCTAAAGCCTCTTGGGTAAAATAGGAAGTAGTGATAAAAATACCTTTTTTGGCTCCTTGTCCTGCTAATGCCCCGACAAATTTCTGGATTTCTGGACGACCAACGGCATTATTATCAGCCCATCTTTTGGCTTGAATATAGATTATATCTAAACCGAGTCTATCTTCTTTTATTATTCCATCAATCCCTTGATCACCGCTCTTACCCACTGCTTTACCTGCATCTCTAATCGAGCCACCATAACCCATTTTTACCAGTAATTCTACTACTAATTTTTCAAAAGCATCTGGGGATAATTTTCGCAGAATAGAAAGTAAGTCTGTCGCTAATGCTTGACGAATTTCTTGATAGGAGTTTTCTAGTAATTCCTCTGGGTTTTGTTCTTGATCAGAAGTTGATAAATTGCTTTCAAGAGTAATAGTTTCATTTTGCTTATTGACTCTAGTAAATTCTTGAAACTCAGGAAATTGCCTGAGAAATTTTGTATCAATTCGAGCAGGATTTTGAGATAAGATTTCTTTTCCTTTCTCAGAAATTACAAAAGTTGCCCTTTGGGGTGAGTCAATTAATCCCGCTTTCTTTAAATAGGTTTTTGCCCAACCGACTCGATTAGCAAAAATTTCCTGTTGTCCACTGGGAAGCATTTCTTTTCTTTCCGCTTCCGTGACTTGAAACTCTCTGACCAAGGCTTCAAAAATTTCTCGATATTTATAAACTTTGCCATCTGCAAGTATTTTTAATAGGGGCAACATAATCGATTGAAAATCGGGAATGGGCATAGTTCAGATGAAAAGCGGGGGCAGTCATCGCAATTATACAGCAACAAGCTCCAAAAATTTAGATAGATAATAATACCAAATCTGTTTTTAATAGTGCGATTAACTCCCAGTCGAACTTTAAAAACCCACTCCCTACTCCCCTAATTCCCCACTTCCCAGAAAAGCCTTTTCAGTGATCAGTAAACAGTGAACTGATAACTGATAACTGATAACTGATAACTGATAACTGATAACTGATGCAAAACTGACGGCTTTAAATATAACTTAACTCAGTAAAAAAGACCTATTCGGATGGACAAGAAAGCCTTTTTTTAGGGCCTCTCGTCCTAATAACATCCGAAAACCCATGACATCGCGATTAGTCAAGGTTAATTCGATCGGCCATTGACGACCACCAAGTAATACACTTGTTCTGATAACGGGACGTAGTTGACTTTGACCACCGGAATTTTTTACCTGTCGCCATTCGAGGATTTCTGCGGTGGTGGTGACAGTGTGGTGACTATCTTTTTGGTAGGGATGAACTTGAAAGCGCAGCCAATTGCGATCGCCATCTCGAAAAGGATGCAGATGAAAAGCGTGTAGGGCCGAGGAGCGAGCGCCTGTATCAATTTTGGCTTTAATTTTGGTAATGCCTAAATCGGGTAAATCGAGCCATTCTCGCCAACCGATGATGATTTTATCGGGTTTCATCCGTCTATTTAGTTTTTTCTTCTTCAATCTCCCGCTGCATTTGGGCGATTTCTTCGGGAGTCATCGCTTCCAGACGTTTTTTAAAGACGGCATCTTCGTAATCCTTGCGCTGTTTGCCGTAGGTCATATTATCGGTGGCGACTCGAAACAGATAGGTAAAAATCCAACCGATGACACCACCCACCAACACCGCTTGACTCCAAATTCCCGCCGAAGCACTATCTAAACCGGTTTTTTGCAGGATAATGTAGAGGATGCCGCCCATAGCAAACATCCCTATACCGATCCCGATGACATCAATGCGTCTCATGGGTTTTTTGGGTTGATAACTTAAGCTTTGAGGGTACGACGTTGGGGACGGAAGTTAAGGAAAGGACTTAACAACAGCATCCCGGGAAAGAAAAAGCTCATCAGAAAGTACATAAACCCTCTTTCCCAAGAAGATGCCACATACCAGCGCGTATTGAGGTAGTAGTAGATAACGGCGGGAATGACGAGCAAATACAAGACACTGAGAGATAGGTAGATCAGGGCGATGATAATGGTTTCTTGCGTCAGAATTGATTGCATAAGGATTGATTTTTATCAATGGCTGTCGGTGAACTGCAATTCACCTGCTGATTATTTTACCCTGTCTTTCCCCCTTTGCGGCGATCGAATTGGCGGGCTAAAATAATTTACTGAAAATACTCTTGCTAATTAAATTATTTGTGATATGATAGGAAATTGTCGGTTAAATAACGGGGGCGTGGCGGAATGGTAGACGCTACGGACTTAAAATCCGTTGAGCCTTATAAGCTCGTGAGAGTTCGAGTCTCTCTGCCCCCATCGATAGAAGTCTATCTCTCCCTGCCCCCTAGTAAAAACTTTTTCAGCCAGCCCTATCTAAAATATCCAATAATTCTAGGGGATGATCAATGAGATGATCGGGGTTAAATTGAGTGAGAATTTGAGGGGAATTAAAGCCCCAAGCGACGGCCACCACCTGCACTTGACTTTTTTTGGCAGCAGTAATATCTCTGGTTTCATCGCCGACATAAATCATTTCATCGGGGCAGAATTTATTTTGTCGGATCAGGCGATCAATAATTTTGTGTTTGCCGAATAAAGGCGTTCCCGAATAGATAAAATCAAATAAGTTTAAGAGTTGGTTATTTGCTAAAAATATGGTGACATTTTCTTTAGTATTAGAAGTTATTATTCCCAATCTATAGCCTCTTTCTTTAAGGGTAAGGAGGCAGGGATGCCAGCCATGGAAGGGTTTTAGGCAGTCAATTTGTTTATTTAATTCCCGTTTAACTCGATAGAGTAAAAAAGGTATTTTAACGGGGGAAACTTGGGATTGTTTAATAATTTCTTGGGAACTAAGGTTTTTTAGTCTGGCCAAATCTTCCTCGTTGACGGGTTGATAACCAAAATTTTTAGCCAAACGATTGACAATCTCCACGAAAGTATCGTGGGTATCGGCGATAGTACCATCAAAATCGAACACGACTACTTTAATTGTCATCTTGTACAGGGTTAGGGGAATGAGCTAAATTAGCTTGGGCATTACGTCGCCACTGCTGGGGTTTAATTCGACGCAGGGCCGACGAGATGAAACGACGATCCCACTCCTCTATAGTTAGATTAGCTAATTGATCCAACCTTGGCCGGAGGTTTTCCGGACGAGGTTGAAAATCCTCCACGTCGGTAACTTGGGCAAAACGTTGATTCCAAGGACAGACATCTTGACAGATATCGCAGCCGGCGACCCAACCTTGTAAATTCTTGGCAATTTCTGTAGGCAAAGTTACAGCACGATTTTCGATGGTATGGTACGCAATACAGCGATTAGCATCCACCACATAGGGACTAACTATTGCTTGGGTGGGACAAGCGCTTAAACAACGGCTACAGGTGCCACAATGGGCGCTATGGGGTTGATCGGGTTCTAAAGGTAAATTAGTTAATATTTCCCCTAAAAATACCCAACTGCCGTAATTGCGAGTAATTAAGTTACCATTCTTGGCAATCCAGCCGATCCCTGCTCTTTGCGCCCAAACTTTATCCTGTAATGGTCCAGTATCCACATAGTAACGGGTTTGAATTTGCTCCCCCTGACTTTCTAACCATTGACTGAGGGCTTTTAATTTTTTACTTAATACTTTGTGATAATCCCGTCCCCAAGCATAACGGGAAATTTTGCCATGGTTTTGTTCTTGACTGTGTTGCTGGGGGGTGTAGTAGTTAAGGGCAAGACAAATTAGAGATCGCACTTCTGGCCAAAGAGTTTTGATATCCTGTCGTTTCGGGTTAGTCATCCAATCCATATCAGCTTGATAACCCCGCTCTAACCAGCTTTTTAGATGGGATCCCGCCGAGTCTTGGCTGTCCACAGAGGCAATACCGACCCCATGGAAACCTAACTCTAGCGCTTTTTCTTTGATTTGTGTTTCTGTCACCATAGAAATATCTTAAGTCAAGTATTTGTAATAATTATTTGCAATGATCAATTTATTGAGCCAAATCCTAGGCTGAACAGTTAGAAACCATGATCAACGAAGAAACTGTGGTTCCCGTCCCCGCTATATCGTCCTCATACTAAATCCAGTTATTAAAAACTGATTATTTATTCTCCGTTTTGCATGAGTGCATGAGTAGAAAAAGGGTTTCTCCGAGAAACCCTTTTTCTGTGCGTTACTCAACGGATTTAGTATAACTATTGACTTGCTCAATTAACACCCGTCCCTAAAATGACTTGCACTTTGCTAGTACAATTATAGTAAAACAAGAAAGATTAAAACAAATAACCATGTCTCAACCGATTACCATCGAAGATATCTATAAACTTTTTGAGAAAACTAACGAAAAGTTTGAACAATCACGCCAAGAATACGATCGCCGGGCCGCTGAAGCTAAGGCCGAAGCTGATCGCCGGGCTGCTGAATACGATCGTCGGGCTGCTGAAGCCAAGGCCGAAGCCGATCGCCGTTTGGCCGAGCTAGAGAAAACAGTGGCCAATACCAGTCGTGCTGTGGATAGTTTAACCACTCGCTGGGGAAGATTTGTCGAGGAATTAGTCGAACCTGCTGTTATTGGCCTATTTCGTAGCAAGGGTATCGATGTCAAAGAAACCTACAGTCGTGCCAGGGTAAAACGGCAAGGAATAGCCATGGAGATTGACATTTTAGCCGTCGATGAAACCGAGGTAGTTTTAGTAGAATGTAAGTCTCGTTTATCGAAAGATGATGTCAATGAGTTTTTAGAAAAATTAAGTCGATTTAAACAAGCATTTCCCCATTATAAAAACTATCAGGCTTATGGTGCAGTGGCGGGAATAGAAATAGACGAAGGAGTAGATCGTTATGCCTATAAACAGGGTTTATTTGTGATTAAACCATCGGGAGAAACGGTAGAAATCATTAACGATTCTGGTTTCGAGCCTAAATTATGGTAGGAGAAGGATGGGTCTTTCATCTGGGAAAGTATTGGCAGCAGGTTTAATTTTTCCAACCTAGGACTAAACTAACTTATGGATACGATGCAGGGTTAGTATTCATATCTTGGTTAAGTAACACCTTGCCTAATTAATTTTTGAGGATGCAAAAACGGCAAAAATAAGGATTAAATAGCCTAAAATCTGTGAATAGAGCATTTTAAATTCTCCTGACTACTGACGACCGACTCTCAACCCGAACAACAATTTTTTATTTTTACAAGATATCTAGTAACGTTTTGTCGTAAAATTCCCAACACCCAGTTTCAATGCACAAGAACCTAATGGCTAAAAACTGGCTCCAGTTTTTGACCGGGATAGCACAGCTTGATCGCAGTGGATCGTAAAATGAGATAATGCTAACTTTGAGAGTCAGAGAGACTATGAGTGAATTCGACTACGATTTAATTATTATCGGTGCTGGAGTTGGTGGCCACGGGGCAGCCCTACACGCAGTCAAATGTGGGCTAAAAACAGCTATTATTGAAGCCAAAGATATGGGAGGAACCTGTGTTAATCGCGGTTGTATTCCCTCTAAAGCTTTACTGGCAGCCTCGGGACGAGTGCGCGAATTGGCCGATAGTGACCATCTGAAAAGTCTAGGTATTGCCATCGGTGGCGTTAATTTTGACCGTCCGACAATTGCCGATCATGCTAACAACCTTGTCAGTAAAATTAGAGGCGATCTCACTAATAGTCTTAAACGTCTCAAGGTTGATACTATCCACGGTTGGGGAAAAATCGCCGGCCCGCAAAAAGTTAGCGTCATCGGGGATAGTGGCGAAAAAATCTACACCGCTAAGGATATTATGCTCTGTCCGGGGTCGGTTCCCTTTGTCCCACCGGGGATCGAGATCGATCATAAAACGGTTTTTACCAGCGATGAGGCTGTTAGATTAGAAACTTTACCCAAGTGGATTGCAATTATCGGTAGTGGTTATATCGGTCTGGAATTTTCGGATATATACACCGCTTTGGGTTGTGAAGTGACGATGATTGAAGCTTTAGATAGTCTTATGCCTGGATTTGACCCAGAAATCTCGAAAATCGCGGAAAGAGTTCTGATTAAACTTAGAGACATCGAGACTTATGTGGGAGTTTTGGCAAAAAGTATTAAACCGGGGAATCCTGTGGCCATTGAACTGGTGGACGCAAAAAGCAAAGAAGCGATCGAAATTTTAGAAGTAGATGCTTGTTTAGTCGCTACAGGAAGAATCCCAGCGACCAAGAATCTCGGACTGGAATTTGTCGGGGTAGAACTGGATAAACGCGGTTTTATTGCGGTTAATGACAAAATGCAGGTAATTCAGGACGGTGAACCGATTCCCCATCTCTGGGCTGTGGGCGATGCTACGGGTAAAATGATGTTAGCTCACGCTGCTTCGGGTCAAGGGGTAATAGCCATTGAAAATATCTGTAATCGCCCAAAAACCATCGATTATCGCAGTATTCCCGCGGCCGCTTTTACCCACCCCGAAATTAGTTATGTGGGTTTAACGGAACCGCAAGCAGAAGCTTTGGCACAGCAAGAAGGGTATAAGGTCGCTGCTGTCAAGACCTATTTTAAGGGAAATTCCAAAGCTTTAGCGGAAGGAGAAACGGAAGGCATCGCTAAAGTCGTTTATCGTCAGGATACGGGGGAATTACTCGGTGTTCATATTATCGGTATCCACGCATCGGATTTAATTCAAGAAGCGGCCAATGCGATCGCTGAACGTAAATCTGTCCATGAACTCGCTTTCCGCATCCACACCCATCCAACTCTCTCAGAAGTCCTCGACGAAGCTTATAAACGAGCAGAAGTAGCAGCATAGAGTCAGTTATCAGTTATCAGTGATCAGTTATCAGTGATCAGTTATCAGCTTCTGAAGGCAAGAGGTAACAGGCACTCGTGCAAAAGACAGAATCTAGCAATTTTCCAAGTTTCCGACTCCTGAATTCTGACTCCTTTCTCTTTTTTTACTTTTTACTTTCAAGATTATGTTTGGATTAGGTTGGCCAGAAATAGTAATTATTGCTGTGGTTGTTCTCCTGATATTTGGACCAAAAAAAATACCCGAATTTGGGGCAGCTTTGGGGAAAACTTTACGGGGATTTAAAGAAGAAATCAATCAAGATGATCAAGAAATTGAAGACAGTGACGAGAAGATGAGATAGACTGCGGCTGTCAGGGCGAATGCAATTCGCCCCTACAATAATATTATTGCGCCAATGGTAGGGGCGAACCGTGGTCAGTGAGTTGATCGAACTGCGTGCGCCCAAAAATTGAGATGCACCCAAATTATCCCTATTCTTCTTCCTTCCACACAAAAACCAGAATATCCGTTATCAGTTATTAGTTATTAGTATTAAATAGTAGTTTTCCACTGTCTTTTCACTGATTACTGTTTACTGATCACTGATTACTGAATATCTGCTTCTCCCCCGACGACCACATCGCGGATGCGGAGACTGGGGCCACCGCAGCCGACGGGTAAACCACTTTGACCCCCTTTTCCGCAGCCCCCCGACTCATCCCAGTGGAAATCATCACCAATTGCCTCAATATTGGCTAGAGTTCTAAAGACATTACCGGAGAGAGTCACATCTTTAACCGGTTCAGCAATTTCTCCATGGCGAATCATCCAAGCTTCCCCAGCACTAAAAGTGAACATTTCGCCGTTAGTCATGCCTCCCTGCCAATTTTGGGCATAAACTCCCGTTTTTATGCCCGAAAATAACTCTTTAACGGCAGTGGTTCCCCGTTCGATCCAAGTGTTGGTCATGCGGACAATGGGCGGATAATGATAATTGAGACAACGAGCGTTACCGGTCGGTTTTTCGCCTAATTTGCCCGCCGTTTCCCGCGAATGCAGTCTTCCCACCAAAACCCCATCTTTAATTAACTGAGTCGTGGTCGCAGGGGTTCCCTCGTCGTCATAAAAATAACTGCCCCGATGACCTTCTGGACCTGCTCCGTCAAAGATTTGCAGGTTATCTGGTCCAAAACGTTTGCCCATACTCATCACCTCCAAAAGGTCAGGATTTTCGTATAACATATCTGCCTCGGAAAGGTGGCCAAAAGCCTCATGGACGAACAGACCGGTTAAAATGGGATCGATGACGACGGTGTAGGTATCGCCCTTGACAGGGGGCAAAACTAGGGCTTCTACGGCCCGTTTAGCCGACCCTTGCACCTGTTCTTCTAAATTGACCAGATCCTCGAAAGCTTTTCGGGAACCGGTGGTTTCCCGGCCTGTTTGCACACTGTCCCCATCCCTAGCGGTGGCCGAAAAACGCATTTCTACATCTGACCATTTTTGTTCGATTAAAGTCCCGTCAGAAGTGGCTAAAAGAATATGTTGACTACTATCGCTGTAACGGACGGAAGTGGTGGCAATACTGGCATGGTGTTGACGCAATAGGTTATTATAGTGATCGCAGAGGGCTTTTTTATCAGCTAATGGCACTAAACGCGGGTCTGTTCCCGTTAAAGGCAATTCACAGGAGATAATTACAGGTTCTACCGGAGCAATCAGGGTTTCTTCTTCCCCAATTAAACGGGCAGCAGCGATCGCATCTTCTAATCGTTCCTGTAAACTGGATAATTGATTAAAGCTGGCAAATCCCCAACCTCCTTTATAACAAGCGCGTACCTGACCACCGATAGCAATACCTTCGCTGAGGGTTTCCACTCGTTCGGAACGCAGTAGAATATTTGTCCCCCGCGCTTCTTCCAGACGAATTGTCAGGAAATCGACGCGGTTTTGATAACGGTTAATCAGTTCACTAATTAGGTTTTTATAGTCGTTTAGAGTATCGGTCATAGGAATTATGAATTATGAATTATGAATTATGAAGTGGGGTGATGGGGTGTGGGGTTTGGGGTGATGGGGTAGTGGGGTGATGGGGTAGTGGGGTAGTGGGGCATTTGGCTGAAATTTTCCTAAACCCCTATATCCCTAAACCCCTAAACCCCTATATCCCCTTTCTAACTGATAACTGATAACTGATAACTGATAACTGATAACTGAAATTAGGCGAGATAATCCTGTAAAGCTTTCACCTCTAAAGGTTGGGATTGCAGGGATTTTAAGGCTGCTACTGTCGCTTTTGCCCCGGCGATAGTGGTGATAATTGGTAACTTATAATCGAGGGCAGTACGGCGAATTTGTCGGCCATCGTTTTGGGATTCTTCACCACTGGGAGTATTGACAATAAACTGAATCCAGTCATTTTTGATCCAATCAACAACGTGGGGACGACCTTCGTGAATCTTTAACACTAAATCGATATTTTCGCAACCGTTTTCTAACAAAACTTTACGAGTTCCGGAAGTGGCGACGACGCGAAAACCGAGGGATTGCAGATCCTTAACCACGGGAACCATGGGGGTTTTATCGCGATCACTCATCGAGACAAAAACCGTCCCACTGGTGGCTAAAATCACGCCGGCGGCCATTTCTGCTTTAGCGAAAGCTTTGCCAAAATCGCTGTCAATCCCCATTACTTCCCCTGTGGAACGCATTTCTGGTCCCAGGAGAGTATCAGCACCGGGGAACTTCTGGAAGGGTAAAACCGCTTCTTTGACGGCGATATGACGGGGAATTGCTTCGCTGATGATGCCCAATTCCGTCAGGGTTCGGCCCGACATGACGAGGGAGGCAACTTTTGCTAAAGGAACTCCCGTTGCTTTGGAAACGTAGGGAACAGTACGACTAGCGCGGGGATTCGCTTCTAAGATATAAACTGTCTCCCCCTGTACCGCGTACTGGATATTCATCAAACCGATTACTTTTAAAGCTTTCGCTAGTTCCACCGTCCATTGTCGAATTGTGGTTAAAACCGAGGCGCTCAGGGACGTATGGGGGATAGAACAGGCAGAATCACCCGAATGTACGCCTGCTTGTTCGATATGTTCCATTAATCCCCCGATAACGACTGTTTCCGTGGCATCTGACAGGGCATCCACATCCACTTCGATGGCATTTTCGAGGAATTTATCGATTAAAATCGGGTGATCCGGTTCTATCTGTACCGCATACTTCATATAGCGTTCTAATTCGCTATCGGAATAGACGATTTCCATTGCCCGACCGCCTAAAACGTAGGACGGACGTACTACCACAGGATAACCGATACGTTTAGCCACTGCTTGGGATTCTTGGAAACTGCGGGCAATACCGTTGGCAGGTTGTCGGATGTCTAATTGTCGGAGGATTTGTTCAAAACGTTCCCGATCTTCGGCAGTATCGATCGAATCCGGTGAAGTTCCCCAAATTTTGGTATTTACGGGACAATTAGGCGATTCTAGATATTTTTGCAGGGGAACCGCCAGTTTTAAGGGAGTTTGCCCACCGAATTGAATAATTAAACCCTCTGGTTGTTCCGCTTCGATGATATTTAAGACATCCTCTTTAGTCAGGGGTTCAAAGTAAAGGCGATCGCTGGTATCGTAATCGGTGGAGACAGTTTCCGGGTTAGAGTTAACCATAATCGTCTCAAAACCGGCTTTGCTGAGGGAAAAAGCGGCATGACAACAACAGTAGTCAAATTCTATCCCTTGACCGATGCGATTGGGTCCACCACCGAGGATCATCACTTTGCGTTTATCGGAGGGTAAAACTTCCGATTCTACCCGTTCGTAGGTGGAATAATAATAGGGTGTTAGAGCCTCAAATTCTGCCGCGCAGGTATCCACCATTTTATAAACGGGAACAATACCTAAACCCTTGCGATAACTTCTTACTTCGTCCTCGCTGGTGTTGGTGGCGAAGGCGATTTGGCGATCACTAAAACCCTGTTGTTTAATAGCGAATAAGTCCTCTTTGCTGAGACTTTTCAGGGGAGTTCGTTTGAGGAACTTCTCGGTTTCCATCAAATCGGCCAATTTATCGAGGAACCAGGGATCAATCCCGGTTAGTTCGTGGATTTCCTCCCCATTCATGCCCAATTTAAAAGCATGATAGATACTATAAACCCGTTCGGGGTTAGGTGTCCGCAAACTGGCCCGGACTTCCGAGAGGGGGGGGAGAGTTTCTATTTTATCGCAACCAAAGCCAAAACGCCCCGTTTCTAGGGAGCGCAGAGCTTTTTGAAAGGATTCTTGGAAAGTTCGACCGATAGCCATAGCTTCCCCGACGGATTTCATCTGGGTGGTTAGAATCGGTTGGGAGCCTGGGAATTTCTCGAAGGCAAAGCGAGGAATTTTGGTGACGACGTAATCGATAGTCGGTTCAAAGGAAGCCGGGGTTTTTTTGGTGATATCGTTGGGAATTTCGTCTAAAGTGTAGCCTACTGCTAGTTTAGCGGCAAATTTAGCGATCGGGAATCCCGTGGCTTTTGATGCTAGGGCCGAAGAACGGGATACCCGGGGATTCATCTCAATCACGATTACGTCGCCGTTAGTGGGATTAACGGAGAATTGGATGTTCGATCCGCCGGTTTCTACGCCAATTTCCCGAATAATTGCCTTAGAATAGTCCCGGAGGCGTTGGTATTCTTTATCGGTTAGGGTTTGGGCGGGCGCAACCGTAATCGAGTCGCCGGTATGGACCCCCATCGGGTCAAAGTTTTCGATCGAACAGATGATCACCACGTTATCGGCTAGATCGCGCATGACCTCTAATTCGTATTCTTTCCAGCCAATTAGGGATTTTTCGACGAGAATTTGCGATGTAGGCGAACAATCTAGCCCATACTGAGCCATCGGTTCAAATTCTTCTTGGTTATAGGCAATACCGCCCCCCGTTCCTCCTAAAGTGAAGGCCGGCCGGATAATGAGAGGATAGGAACCGATCTGATGACCGATCGCTTTTGCCTCCTCTAAATTGTTGGCAATCCCCGAAGGACAGACGGGAACACCGATTTTCTCCATTGCTTTTTTGAATAGTTCCCTATCTTCGGCTTTTTCAATAGCGGGAAGTTTTGCCCCGATCAGTTCCACGTTATATTTTTCTAAAACGCCGCTTTTAGCCAAAGCTACGGCGGTATTCAGGGCAGTTTGACCACCCATAGTCGGTAGAATCGCATCGGGGCGTTCTTTAGCGATAATTTTCTCGACAATTTCCGGCAGAATTGGTTCAATGTAGGTGCGATCGGCCATTTCTGGATCGGTCATGATCGAGGCGGGGTTAGAATTGACTAAAATTACCTCATAACCTTCTTCTCGTAGGGCTTTACAGGCTTGAGTTCCCGAATAGTCGAATTCACAGGCTTGTCCGATGACAATCGGGCCAGCGCCCAAGATTAGGATTTTCTTTAAGTCATCACGGCGTGGCATAGGCTTAGGGTTGCTTGACGATAAACCCCAATCATTGTATATCTTGTCACCCTCGATCCCGCAAAGCTTTATTTAGGTTTAATGACCTTGTTTGCTTGAGCAGGCGGTCAGCGGTCGGCAGGAGATTATTTTTATTTATTCTTCCCACTCCCCACTCCCCAATTCATAATTCATAATTCATAATTCCCACACCCCACTCCCCCATCACCCCACTTCCGACTCCCCAATTCATAATTCCCACTGATAACTGATCACTGTTTACTGATCACTGATATCGCGTACAATGATAAGATTGTTTTCAAAGATACAATAGGCGTTTGTCTTCGCTAGAGAGTTTATGAAAGTTGGCGATCGAGTTCGTGTAATTGAGTCCGTGGTAGTTTATCATCATCCTGAACACAAATCGAATCCTTTTGACGTGAAAGGACTAGAGGGAGAGGTGAAAGCGTTTGTCACCGAATGGCGTGGCCGACCGGTTAGCGCCAACCTACCTGTCCTCGTCGAGTTCAGTAAAAAGTTTAAAGCCCATTTTCGAGATTTTGAGTTAGAAATCGTGGAAAAAGCCGCCGAATAGGGACTTTTTCGCTTATTTAAGCTACAAAGCGAATAAATTTATTTTTGCCCACCTGTAGGACTTTTCCGGCTAAAGCTTCGGCTGTCTCAAAACTTTTGTCCACATCGGTGATTTTCTCGCTATCGATCCTGACTCCACCCCCCTGAATCTGTCTTCTCCCTTCGCCGCTACTTTTACATAAGCCGGTGGCCGCAAGAAGATAGAATAGTTTTAGGGGAAAATTGACCGCTGCTAGGGAAAATTCGGGTACAGAGTCCGCAGCTGCCGTATTTCCCTGTAGAACTATCTCCTGCGCCGTTTTTTGTGCTTTTAATGCCTCCTCTGTCCCGTGAAACTGGGCAACTACCTCGATCGCCAGTTGTTTTTGTGCCTCTCGCGGATTGCTTGGCATAGCATCTAAAGGCAAATTTGTCAATAGTTCGTAATAATCTTTTAACAAAGCGTCGGGGGTTTTTTCCAGTTTCGAGTACATGGACAGGGCCGATTCCCGCAATCCCACATAATTATTCAGGGATTTGGACATTTTTTGGCTGCCATCGGTTCCGATTAAAATCGGTAAAAGTAACCCGAATTGCGGTTTTTTGCCGAAATACTTCTGTAAATCGCGACCGACGGCAATATTAAATTTTTGATCGGTTCCTCCCAATTCGACATCGGCCTCGACAGCTACGGAATCATAACCCTGCATTAAGGGATAGAGAAATTCATGGATAAAAATCGGGTTTTCCCGGTCGTAGCGTTCGGAAAAGCCTTCTTTTGCCAACATTTGCCCGACGGTCATGGTGGAGAGAAGTTCGAGAATTTGCGAGAGGTCTAATTTCTCCAACCATTCCGAGTTATAGCGAATTTCTAGACGATTAGGGGTGTTAAAATCTAAAATTGGGTGTAATTGTGCTAGATAATTCTCGGCATTAGCTCTCACTTCTTCGCTCGTCAATTGTTTTCTAACTTCCGATTTTCCGGTCGGATCGCCGATTCTAGCGGTAAAATCACCAATAATCACCACTGCTACATGACCGGCATCCTGAAACGCACGCAGTTTCCGAAAAGGGATGCTATGACCTAGGTGAATATCGCTGCCGGTGGGGTCAATACCTAGTTTAATTCTTAAAGGGCGATCGGTGGTTTGCAGTAGTTGGGTTAAATTTTCCCTAGGATCTTGGGAGTCGGGTTGATGGGGGAATAAATCACTGGTTCCACGGGTTAACCAGTCTAGGGAGGAAGATACGGTCATTGTTGCTCATTTTCCACAGCCTTCCCATTATAGTTTTTTATTATGTCAAGTAACAAGCAAAAGGTAAATAAACTGGTATCTTTAGTAAAAGTCGATAACATCTTGACAATTCTCCCGATCGAATATAGAGTCTTAAAATCTTCTTTTTCAAAATTATCAAAAATTTTTCTGTCTTGAATTGCGATCAGATAAGCCAATGAATCCTAGTTGTAATAACTCTATACCAGTGCAGAGGATCAAAGTTTCTGTAATTGTTTCTACCTATAAATCAGCAAAGTTTATCCGGGGTTGTCTAGAGGATTTAGTTACTCAAACTCTTTATGAAAAGGGAGAAGTAGAAATTATTATTATCGATAGTGCTTCTCCGGAGAATGAAGGGGAGATTATCCAAGAGTTTCAAGAAAGTTATCCTAATATTATTTACCAGAGAACTCAAGAAAGAGAAACCCTCTACTGCGCTTGGAATCGCGCGATTAAACTAGCTAGGGGTTCCTATATCACCAATGGGAATACTGATGATCGTCACTGTTTCAATGCTCTGGAAATTATGGCTAATTATCTAGATAATAATAGGGAGATTAGTTTAGTTTATGCCGATCAATTAATTACTACGATCAAAAATGATACTTTTGCCACCACCCCAGCTTTAAAACATTGGAATTGGCCAAATTACTCCTATCAACAGATGCGTCAAGGTTGTTGTGTGGGTTCTCAACCAATGTGGCGAAAAATGCTGCACGATAAATATGGTTATTTTCAGGAAAATTTTCGCTGTGCTGGTGATTACGAATTTTGGTTAAGAATCGGCAGTCAAGGGGAAAAAATGGCTTTGATTCCTGATATTTTAGGTTTATATTATTTAAATCTCCAAGGTTTAGAACATGGCAGCAATGGTCAAGCATTAGAGGAACATTATCAAGTGTGTAAAATCTATGAAATTCCTCACCCAGAAATTAAGGATATAGAAATTAAACCCAATCCAGTTAAGATGGAAGATTTAGGCATAATTTTACAGGAAGAGGAGCGAGAAAAATTACAAACAATTCAAGCTATCTCCCAGAAGAAACCCCCAATTATTGTTATTGATGGCCTAATTTTTCAAATCGATCAAGGAAAATTAGCCAGGGTTTGGTCTTCAATTCTAGAGCATTGGAGTCAATTAGAATTAAGTCAACACATTGTTATTTTAGATAGAAATAACAGCGCACCACGATGGGAAAAATTTAAATATTGGCCCGCAGAATCCTACGATTATAATTGTACGGGAAAGGATGCCAGAAAAATTCAAGCTATTTGCGATCGCCTACAGGCTAATTTATTTATTTCCACTTTTTATACCAGTCCCTTAACCACTCCTTCTCTACTTTTTCTTGCTTCTGAGTTCCCAGAAGAAAACGGCAATTTACCAGTGGATTTAGAAAAACACTATGCCATTTTATCCGCTGCTAAAATCATCGCTTTTTCCTCTGATATCGCCCAAAATTTAAGAAGGTTATATCCGAAAATTACCCTCGAAAAAATTGATATTATCGAGCTTGTTGAAGTTAATCAAAAACTAGCGGCAGAAATCAGTAATTTTCTCTGGTATGCGCTCAGTGAACGGAACAAATCAAGTCAGGATCAAGTCTGGTTAGAGTTAAGAAAATTACAGGAAGCGCAACAGACAATGTATCTGAAACAACAGCAAGATCATCGTACTATAAAAGAGATGAAAATATCCCTAAAAGAATTAGAAAATAATCATAATAATCTTCAGAAAAATAATCAAAAATTACAGGAAGAAATTAACTATTTGTCCTCCCGTAAGGGAATAGTAAAAACCATCGGGAAAACTCCTATCTTACTTCTTGCTAAGATCAAGAAAAAACTTCCAAGATTTTAGGGAATTAAGGGGAAGTTTCCTAACAATGATTACAATCCCGACACGGCAGCGCCTAAAAGTGGTAAACTAATGTTAAGAATTAGAGGAGAAAACACTGTGCCACATTCGATCGTCACTGGAATTTGTGAAGGGGTTGCTGATTGCGTTTCCGCTTGTCCTGTTGCTTGTATCCATCCAGGACCGGGTAAAAATGTTAAAGGAACCGATTGGTATTGGATTGATTTTGCCACTTGTATCGACTGTGGGATCTGTCTTCAAGTATGTCCCGTCGAAGGTGCAATTCTGCCAGAAGAACGTTCCGATTTACAAAAAACTCCCTAATTTATCAGTTATCAGTTCACTGTTTACTGTTCACTGAAAATGTTACCCATCTCCCCACTCCCCACTCCCCAATTCATAATTCATAATTTACAATTCATATTACTCTCTCCTATCTCCTTTTTACCTTACCATGGATTATCTTTTAGAAGTTGAACAAGTTTATGCTGGTTATGTGCAGGATTTATACATATTGCAAGGGGTTAACTTTCGCATTGCACTGGGGGAATTAGTCACGGTTATCGGTCCCAATGGTGCGGGAAAATCTACCCTTGCTAAGACGATTTTTGGTTTATTAAAACCTAGTGCTGGAACTATCACTTTTAAGGGAAAAAATATCACTGGTTGGAAATCTAATCAAATCGTTCCCCTCGGAATGGGTTATGTTCCCCAAATTGCTAATGTTTTTCCATCCCTGAGCATCGAGGAAAATCTGGAAATGGGGGCTTTTACGAGCAAAGGAAATGTAAAATCTTTAAAAGAGCGCATTTATGTCATGTTTCCTCGTTTGGACGAGCGCCGTCGTCAGAAAGCTGGCACTTTATCTGGAGGAGAAAGACAGATGTTAGCCATGGGAAGAGCGCTGATGTTGCAACCAGATTTATTAATTCTCGATGAACCTTCGGCAGCTTTATCTCCTATCTTAGTAACCAGTGTTTTTGAACAGATAAAAGCGATTAATCAGACGGGAACTGCAATTATTTTAGTGGAACAGAATGCCAAAAAAGCCCTAATGATGTCCGATCGAGGTTATGTTTTAGAAAGTGGTCAAGATCGTTTTCAGGGATCGGGTCAAGATTTACTCAATAACCCGAAAGTAGGGGAATTATACCTCGGGGCGGCTGATCATGGTGCCAAACGAGATGATTAGGAATTTGTTAAAGATTTAGGGGGATTTTGATTTCTTCCCAGAATTTAGCGATAGGATAGTAATTGAGTACAAATCTCTACGGCCCTGATGTCAAGGTGATAAGCCAGCAGACCCTAAATATATCTGTGGATATTTATTCATCGATCAAGACAATTGTGCTACTGCATTGAGAGCATAACTTTTAGCAATAAAAGGAGAAGTCATGGCTGTTAAAAGTCCTCCGTAATCAAGATTAAAACTGACTTCGCTCCCTACTTTTAACCTCTTGTTATGACTATCAAGAACTAGATGATCGCTACTAGAACCTAATATTTTTATCTCCTGACTCGCTTGCAATCCAGAGATAAGAACATCCTGTCTTCCTAATGCAATAATAACTCGACGGTGAATGCCTTGATCAATAAAGCTAGGAACATTACCAAAAGCATCTCGACCAATTTCTCCAGAGGGTAGAGATGGTTTATCTTTGGATTCGATTACTTCAGCAATTAACCGAAAAGCATCGGTATATAAACCAGGTATCACTTGTCGATTAACTGTTTCACAACCTAATAAAATTGATTCTCCTAAACGCAGATTATTAATCCGACCAACTTCCCTACTTTTTTGATACCATTGATAGTTAGCAGAATTGCCTCCTGAAATAATCGGTAATTTTATTAAAAATTCCTGCTCAATTGTATCTGTTAACACAGATAATTTGCTCATGTTATGGCTATCAGGTTTAATACCCCCATAACAAGCCAAATTACAACCCAGTCCAACAATTTTGATAAAGGGAAAAGCGAGGGTTTTTTTGATGAACTTGACGAGATCTTTCGGCAGTACACCTTCTCGTAAATCCCCTAACTCCGTCATGATAATAATGCGGTGTATTTTTTGCTTTTCTTGAGCATAATAGGAAAGTTCCTGAATTGTTGCTAATTCGGTATTTAAGCTGATATCTGCAATGTTAACCACTGATTCTGCTTGACTCAAGGCAGTACGCAACAGAACAAAAGTTGTCACTATTCCTGCTTGTTTCATTTTGAGAATATTTTCGATTCGAGAGTCTGCGATAAAGTTAACTCCGCCTTGAATCATCGCCAAGGCGATCGAGGGATCACCCAAAATCGCTTTGGAAACTCCCATCACAGAAAGTCCCTTGCTACCGTATAATTGGCAGAGTAAACGAGCATTATGGCGTATTTTCGGGAGAGAAATCTCGATTCTTGGTAAAAGGTCTTGCATCAGCCTATTTGCTCCCAATTGCCGGAATTGCAGCTAAAATTTCTCCTTTGATTTTCTGGTTTAATTTCGGAAAGCGATCGCATAAAGCTTGGACTAATTTCTCACATCCGTGTAACAAAACATCAGTAGTCGGTAACTGAAAATCTCGCTCATATTTGGCAATAATACGCTCAGTGGCTGCTGTGGTGAGATTTTCGTGATTAATCGCAATAGCGACAACTTTAGTGGGAGAAATTGCCTCAATTAGTGAAATTTCTTCCTGTAATTTTGGCATGGCTAAATGAGGAAAATCACAGCGAAATTTTCGGGCTGGGGGATGTTGTAAAATAATCCCATCGGGCCTACTTCCTTTCAAAATTCCCAGGGAACTCATAAAAGCAGGATGACTCAGAGAACTTTGTCCTTCCACTAAAATAATATCGGGTTTTTCTTGCTCAAAAGCTTGAACCACAGCATTTTCAATTTCACCGATGACAAATTGAGAAACCAAAGCATCGATCGAAACCCCATATCTTGCTCCCTGCATCAAGCTAGTTTGTCCAGTAGCGACTAAGACAGACTTAATACCCAAGCCTTGGAGAGTTTGATTAACTGCCACCGCAGTGGTCATTTTTCCGCAAGCACAATCGGTTCCTAAAAAGGCAATAACGGGGATATTTACTTGGGAAATTTGCCCAGTAAATACATGAAGATCAGCTAATTCTGGTGGTTTACGAATGTCTGTAATTTGTACACCATACTGACTAGCTTGCTCCCTAAATTCTAAATCCTCGGAGAAGAATTGATGCAAACCATTAATAATATCCATTCCTGCTGCCATTGCTTCTAAAATTAGCAGCCTTTCTAGGGGGGGAATAAACGCTTCTAAGGGTGCTTTGCCGTAGATATAACAATTGGGAACATCTCTAAGTTTTTCTAAGGCTGTTTGTAAATTGGCAAAAATGGGAATATGATTTTTTTTGTCTCCTAATGCTTCTCCCGCATCTTTTCCCGCTAAGGAACTATCCAGCACACCAACAATTGTATATATTTCTGATTGTCGGATCAAGCCAGCTGCCGTTTTTCCATCCACACGTCCAAACTGATTTTCACAGTAAATTAAAGCCGTTTTTTTCGTTGATCCCACTTTCTTAATCTCCTGAATATTAGATAATTGAAATTTCACTCCTAACTCCCAGTCAGACTATTTATTCTTCTTCTTCTATAGCATAATTATCTGGATCGATAATATCGTCTAGTTCTTCTAAGATTTGCAAATCGGGATGAGCATCAGATTGACGTAATTTTAATCTTACTGTCCGTTCTAACCAATAGAGAAGGGTTTCTTTGGAAGTTATCTGCATAACAGGAATTGCCTGATAGCGAGGTTCTTGACTAAGAGAAGGATTAAATTTCATACCTGTTGAATTTCCTTTGAGAAGTTATCTCTATTGGTGGTTCTATTGTTGATCACGAAGCAACCCACAAAAAACTGAAAAAAATTGTCAAGTTTAGCAAAGTAAAAAAGTTCAGCTGTCAGATTTACTATTTGGACAGATAGATAGAGTCGGTTCCAATATATGCTCCCGATACTTGGGATGCAGACTCTATGGTGTAAATTAAAGTTTTCCTGTCTCGCTCAACTTAAATGTCAATCCTACGGTTTTTATCTAGCTAACGGAAAAGGTGATTAATAACACCAAAGCAACCAACAAAACCGCCCCTACTCCTTGCAAAATATACCATTTTTGCTGTTCTAAAGATGGGGATTTTGATAGATAAATCTTGGGTTCGCTACCATAGTTATTGATGATTCCTTCATCATCTACTGTATAGCCCTCTGGGAGAGGTATATTAAGTGATTGATAGTTTTGCCCGTTTATATCTAGTTTAACCTCAGCAGGAATTAATTCACTTCCATCGCTTGGGGAATAGACTGTCGCACCTGTCTCTTGATTAGATTTAGTAGAGTAGTGCATGATCATCTCTCTTGAAAATCTGAGTATAACACAGAATAAGGCGAAATGGTTTTTAGGCTAATTTTTTCCTAGGGCTTTAATCAGCAAATTTGGCTAATGTCGGCAAATTAAAGCAAAAAATATGATTTTATAACTTGACAAAGCTAGATAAAAACATTTAGTCAACTCGCTATTCACTTTTTAGCATACCAGCGCCATAAAACTCGGGCTAAACGTTGGGGATCATGACTAACTTTGGCAGTAACTTCATCTTCTGCCATTACATTCGCTAAAACAATGCGATAACCCATTTTTCCCACCTCCTCGCGGTCTAAAAACACAGGATGACTATGCTCTTGGGCGTATAATTGCAGAGATTGGGGCGATGGTGCAGTTCTTTGGGCTAAAACTGCATCAAAGACGCGTTCCTCGCAGACTTTTTCGATCGCCCGAATATGATCAGCCACCGAATAATTATCCGTTTCCCCCGGCTGGGTCATAATATTACAAACATAGACACGGGGAACCGTCACCTCTGCTAGGGCTTGACGAATTGCGGGAACCAACAAATTAGGGATAATACTGGTATAAAGACTACCCGGCCCGATAATAATATAATCTGCTTCCTTAATTGCCGCTAAAGCAGCCGGTAAAGCGACCGGATCGGCAGGATGACAGCCAATCTGACGAATTTGCCCCATAGCTTCGGTTATCTTCGATTCTCCCTCAATAATGCGCCCATCGGCTAACTTAGCCCAGAGACTAACATCGGTAAGGGTAGCAGGTAGCACTTTACCGCGAATCGCCAAAACTTTGGCACTAGCATCGATCGCCTGTTCCAGATCGCCGGTAATCTCGGTCATAGCGCTGATAAATAAATTACCAAAACTGTGGCCCGATAAACCATCCCCGGCATGAAAGCGATATTGAAACAATTCCGTTAATAACTTTTCCTCATCGGCTAAAGCGGCGATACAATTGCGAATATCCCCCGGGGGTAAAATGCCCATTTCCCGACGTAATCGGCCCGAAGAACCGCCATCATCAGCTACGGTGACAATAGCGGTGATATTGGAACTATACTGTTTTAAACCGCGTAAAAGCGTCGATAAACCCGTACCGCCACCGATCGCCACAATTTTGGGACCGCGATGGAGACGACGATGGGCCCGTAGGCGATCGACTAATTCCTCCGATGCGTCCGGTTGTAGTGCTTCTGTAATCGTTTCCACGGTGCGACTCTGACCCCAGAATAACAAAAAGACACCCAGCAAAACCGCCAGCGGCCCGGAAACAGAATTAGGAACCAAACGGGCGATCGTTTCTAATGCTTGGGAAACAAACTCTAAAAAGCGATTAACTGGGGTTAATTTTACCCAAATAGCCAAACCGAAGGAGGTGAGAAAAACGCCGGTTAAACTGATTAAAAGCCAGCGTTTGACAAAAAGACCGGGAGAAAGCCATTTAAACCAACGATTAACCCGTTTAGGGGTTTTTCTGCCCACAGAAGCGGCTATTTTCCCCTTCTGAGCGTTGAGTTCCCGTAGCGTCTGTTTAAATGGACTCATAGATGTGGCCTGGCAGCGAACGCATTGATTCTGGAGAGACTGTAGCCGAAAAAGGGGACAAACTCAAGCTAACCTAACCTCCCACCTGGGAATAGGCAGCCTCGGAAATTGTGGGAATATCGGCGTATTTGCCGATAACCGACTGTATAATGCTGTAAACACAGGCGGCAAATGCTCCCAAAAAGACGACGTTAAAAAGAGTTTCTAGCACAAAATTCGCCCCTAAACGCTCATCGAAGAACTTTAAGACCAATCCCAATAAAGACACCAAAATATCGATTAAAATCGCCTGCATGGTGTTAAACCGGATAAAATGACTAATGCGGGGATTGCGTACCACGGCCAAAAAGAGGACGAAAAAGATAATTAAACTGCCAAAGGTTCCCAGAGAACTATAGAGAAAAGCTAAGGGAGTTAAAACTATTACTAAGGCCGCTCCTAAAAAAGGGATTTGCTGGAAGATAGAGTCACCGAAGGCAAAAGCGGAATATAAGGGTAAAAGATATACTAAAGCTGCAAAAATGCGATCTTTTGTATCGGTTGAGCCGCGCCAAGTCATAATCTATCGTCTCCTGAGACTACTGCTAACTCTCTTCAAGATAACCCGGCAGCCCACCAGACTTCCCATAACCGAAAAAATTGATCGAGGCCGAACACTGTTGGGCCTCGATCAATTTTTTCTCAAACAGAGACGGGGTGCTTAATTTCCTGTAACAGAGCCAGATATTCCTCCTTAAAATACTGTAGGGTACTTAAAATCGGATTGGGGGCGCTTTGACCAAGACCGCAAAGACTGGTTTCTTTAACCATTTGACAGAGATGTTCTAGGTTTTCGAGGTCGTGAATATCGGCCTTTCCGTCGATAATTTTGGCCAATAATTCAAACATTTGTACTGTTCCGGTGCGACAGGGGATACATTTACCACAGGACTCCTCGCGACAGAATTCCATATAGAATTTCGCCACTTTGACCATACTGGTACTATCATCCATAACCACCATACCCCCGGATCCCATCATTGAACCGAGTTTGGCTAAGGATTCGTAATCCACGGGAGTATCGAGTAAATTAGCGGGAATACAACCCCCAGAGGGGCCGCCGGTTTGTACCGCTTTCACTTGACCATCGGGAACACCACCCCCCATCTCCTCGACAATTTCCCGGAGAGTAATGCCCATTGGCACTTCAATCAGCCCATTATTGCTGATTTTTCCCGTTAAAGCGAAGATTTTTGTCCCTTTACTGGTGGCAGTACCGATATTGGCATACCAAGCGGCCCCCTCGCGGATAATAGCGGCGATATTAGCGTAGGACTCGACGTTATTAATCAGGGTGGGACAACCATCGAGACCCGATTGGGCCGGATAGGGGGGACGGGTGCGAGGAGTGCCGCGGCCGCCTTCAATGGAATGAATGAGAGCGGTTTCCTCTCCACAGACAAAAGCTCCCGCTCCGATGCGGATATCCACCTTAAAATCGAAAGTGGACTCGAATACTTGGGAACCCATTAAACCGAATTTTTTAGCCTGATTAATCGCTTTTTGCAGACGATCGATCGCTAGGGGGTATTCGGCTCTAACATAGATATAACCATGATCAGCCCCCACGGCATAGGCAGCGATCGCCATTCCTTCCAGGACTAAATGGGGGTCACTTTCCAAAACACTGCGGTCCATAAACGCCCCGGGATCCCCTTCATCAGCATTACAGATAACGTATTTTTGTTTACCCGGTTGTTTAGCCACCGTCGCCCATTTTAAACCAGTGGGATAACCGGCACCACCCCGGCCGCGTAAACCGCTTTTGGTGATTTCCTCCACCACCTGGGCCGGAGTCATCTCGTAGAGGGCCTTGTAGAGAGATTGATAACCCCCGACGGCGATATATTCCTCAATGCGATCGGGATCGATTTTACCGCTATTTTCCCGGACAATTTTGACTTGATGGGAGAAAAAGGGATGTTTTGAGTCCCCTAATTGCACCTCAGTTTTGCCGCCGTTTAAGGCCGCAATAATGCTGGCCGCACTTTCCGGGGTGACTTCTTCGTATAGGAGATCCTGAGGATCCACTTCCACCAACGGACCGCGACCACAAAAACCCATACAACCGACCCCCACCACTTCGACTGTATCCTCTAGGTGTGCCTCTTTGACGGCAGTGGCGAGGTTTTTTTCGATTTGGAGGGAGTTAGCAGCTTGACAACCGGTGGAAGTGCAACAATGCACCCGGATGCTTTTTTGTCTAGCTTTTTCTTTTGCGGCCACTGCCAATAATTCTTGTAAGTCCATATTTTTTTCAATCCACTAAAGTGAAAAATTACTGGGAGAAACTCTTTAGTTTTGCTAAGACAGTTTCTGAATCTTGTTTCGGGGCCACGACTCCATCGAAGACCACGGCCGGTGCAATCCCACAGGCCCCGATACAACGGGCCGACACTAGGGAAATTTCTCCATCGACGGTGGTTTCTCCCACTTTGACATCAAAGCTGTTTTCGATGTCTTCGAGGATTTTGCCGCTGCCTTTGACATAACAAGCGGTCCCCATACAGACGATACAGGTGTGTTTTCCCGCCGGTTTCAGGGAAAAGAGATGATAGAAGGTTGCTACCCCATAGACGCGACTGAGGGGCAGTTTTAGCGCCCGAGCAACGTAGAGGAGAACATCTTCTTCTAGGAATCCGAAAGCTTCTTGGGCCTTGTGCAGGACTTCAATCAGGGCTGATTGATTATATCCTGCTCGCTTCATGGTAATGTCGAGGACTTTGAAGCGTTTATCGCCACTGGGATGCTCTTTTTTCTCCGTTTGACGAGGATTGGCAGTTTGCATAAATCTGAACCAAATAAATTTTAGGGGCGATGACGGGAAAAATATGGAGAGTTGTCGGTTTTCCTTGGTCATCTCCCTGCTTTTATTCTGACACTGGCTCCGGAGGGCGATCGATAACTTTATCTTTCCTTTAGTTATTGGGGGAGAGGGGATTTTTCTGTTATCAGTGACCGGTCAGGAATTTGGGAGATGCTGTAAAAAGCTGCCTCTTGCATGAGTGTCTCTCTCAAAAATAGCAAGATTCTGCACGACTACTTAATTGCTCAAGTGGTTCAAGGAACGTTTGTCAACCCTGATCAAGCTAATTTTTGTTAAGCCACTTCCCTAACCTGTGGAAGATTAATTTAACCTATTGTTCAAGAATCTGGGCTAATATGGAGATAAGTAGCATCGGCAAAGTTTAACTATGACTAACTAAGTAGTCGGACAAAAGTAAAGTTAACTGTGGGGTAAGAAGTCAGGCTTCAAGCAATTTAAATTACGAACAGCTTAATTTATCTAGACCTGTTAATAGGCAATTTATACCTCGAATGAGCTACAATTATCGGTCAAACGTGGTTAATAGCGAGCAGATGCGTCGCATTGAAGGGGCGATTTTTGCCTCCGGTATGCCTGTGGCCGCTTTAATGGAAAAGGCAGCCCTGTTAACGGCACAACAGTTTAAAAAGTCTTATTCTTTGGCTGATTTCTCCAAAATTGGCGTTATCGTTGGCCCTGGTCACAATGGCGGCGACGCTCTCGTGATTGCTAGAGAATTACATCTCACCGGTTATCAAGTATCTCTTTTTTGTCCGATCGCCAAACTCAAGGATTTAACAGCACAACAGGCTAATTATGTCAAGCATTTAGGCTTAATTTTTCAGAAAACTTTAGAATCTTTGCAGGATTGTCAGTTAATTATCGATGGTCTTTTCGGTTTTGGTTTAGAAAGGACTTTATCGGGAGATATTGCCGAATTAGTCGATAAAATTAATAGTTGGCAAAAACCGATAATTAGTATCGATATTGCTTCGGGAATTCACACCGACACTGGAGAGGTTTTAGGTACAGCAATTAAAGCCACTCATACCTTTTGTTTGGGACTCTGGAAGCGAGCTTTTTTCCAAGATTTTGCCCTACCCTATCTAGGCAAAGTGGAGTTAATTGACATAGGAATTAGTCCCCTTGACCTAGAAACAATTTTACAAGATTCACCGCCAATTCTGAGAGTTAATCCCGATCTAATTCGCCCTTATTTACCTTTACCCCGTCCTCTACTTACCCATAAATATCAGCAGGGACATTTATTAATTATCTGTGGTTCTTGTCGTTATGCAGGGGGGGCAATTCTCACCGGATTAGGAGCGCGAGGTAGTGGTGTGGGAATGCTTTCTATTGCTGTTCCTGCTGCCCTTAAATCTTTATTAATTAGTCATTTACCAGAAGCATTAATTATTGATTGTCCCGAAACTGCCACGGGAGCTATTGCCGAACTTCCCCTGGAATTAAATAATTATCATGTCCTCGCTTGTGGCCCTGGATTAACCACAGAAAATCCCGCTATTATCGAACAGGTTTTAGATAGTGATAAACCGATTATACTTGATGCCGATGCTTTAAATATTTTGGCTCAATTGGGTATAGAAAAATTATCATCTCGCCAGAATAAGACAATTTTAACGCCTCATTGGGGAGAATTTAAACGCTTATTTCCTAACTTATCAGGTTCTCAAGACAGGATTAATGTCACTCAAGAAGCATCTCGACAAAGTGGTGCAATTGTCTTATTAAAAGGAGCCAGAACTATAATCGCCTCCCCGGAAGGTAAAATGTATATAATCCCCGAAAGTACCTCTGCTCTAGCGCGAGGTGGTAGTGGTGATGTCCTAACGGGATTAATCGGCGGATTCTTAACCCAAATGTCGGATAATTCCCCAGAAGCAACCGCATTAGCGGCTTATTTACACGCTCAAGCTGGCATTTTAGCAGCCAAAGAAAGGACAGAATTAGGAGTAGATGGAGTAACTTTAGCTAATTATCTATTTGCTGCCCTGAAAGATTCGATCCCCCCTGCCCCCCCTTGATAAGGGGGGTGCCGATAGGCGGGGGGATCAGAATTGATAATTTTTACTGTATCTAAGTAGCTGGTTATAATTAAATTAAAAATGGATTTTAGGCTCGATCCCCCCTGCCCCCCTTGATAAGGGGGGTGCCGATAGGCGGGGGGATCAGAATTGATAATTTTTACTGTATCTAACATTCAAATATCTTTCATAATATCCACTAAACCTAAGAGAGCCAAAATATTATTAATAGCATAAGTGTACTGTATTTAAACTGAGTAGGGGTATTTTAGTACAAATGCTCGGACTGCCTCAACCTAGCTCCGGCGCTCCCTTCTCCGCTGCAGTCTTAAGGATTAATTTAGATAGTCGGCATTTGATAAAACATAAGGAATGTTAACCAAAACCACTTATCGTTAGGAAGTTTGATAAGTTGGAGATTGAACAAAGTATAGAAAGTCTCTAGCGCTGACAACTATGGCTGTAATTGTCCAAAAATACGGTGGTACATCGGTAGGTTCCGTGGAACGCATTCAATCGGTCGCTCAACGGGTCAAAAATACGGTAATAGCAGGAAACACCGTGGTGGTGGTCGTTTCTGCCATGGGTAAAACCACCGATGGATTGGTCAATTTAGCCAAACAAATCGCCGCCGAACCCTCGCGCCGGGAGATGGATATGTTATTATCCACGGGGGAACAGGTGACGATCGCCTTGATGAGTATGGCCCTAGAGGAAATCGGACAACCGGCCATCTCCCTAACTGGCGCTCAAGTGGGAATTGTCACGGAATCCGAACATAGTCGGGCCCGTATTTTAGAAATTAAAACCGATCGCCTCTCCCGGCATCTATCGGAGGGTAAAGTAGTTGTGGTCGCTGGTTTTCAAGGTGTCAGCGATAGTGATCAATTAGAGATTACCACCCTAGGGCGCGGTGGTTCCGATACCTCGGCCGTAGCCCTAGCAGCCGCCTTAAAAGCCGATTTTTGCGAAATTTACACCGATGTACCCGGTATTCTCACCACTGACCCCCGTTTAGTCCCCGAAGCGCGTCTTTTAGACGAAATTACCTGCGATGAGATGCTCGAATTAGCCAGTTTAGGGGCGAAAGTTCTCCACCCGCGAGCGGTGGAAATCGCTAAAAACTTCGGGGTTCCCCTGGTTGTCCGCTCCAGTTGGATAGATGAGCCTGGTACTTGGGTGACATCCCCGGCACCGAAACCGCGCACCCTGCAAGGATTGGAATTGACAAAAGCAGTGGATGCGGTGGAATTTGAGGGCGATCAGGCGAAAATCGCCCTTTTACGGGTTCCGGATCGTCCCGGCATCGCTGCCCGTTTATTCGGGGAAATTGCCCATCAACAGGTGGACGTGGATTTAATTATTCAATCGATTCACGAGGGTGACAGCAACGATATCGCCTTTACGGTGATGGGAAATGCCTTGAAAAAAGCCCAATCCGTGGCCGAAGCGATCGCGCCGGTTTTACGTTCCCATCCCACTAATACAGAGGAAGCGGAAGTGATTATCGAATCCGGGGCCGCTAAAATCGCCATTACCGGCGCCGGTATGATCGGCCGGCCGGGAATTGCCGCCCAAATATTTAGCACTTTGGCCGCAGCGGCAATTAATATCGAAATGATCTCCACTTCTGAAGTAAAAGTCAGTTGTGTCATCGATGAAGCGGACGGAGAAAAAGCAATTAAAGTCCTTTGTGATGCTTTTCAAGTGGAGTATTCTGCTAAAGTTGCTAATCGCAAAATCCCTAACAATTTAGTCCCAGTCAGGGGAGTGGCCCTAGATAATAATCAGGCACAAATGGCCATTCGTAACGTCCCGGATCGCCCCGGGATGGCGGCGAGAATTTTCTCGGTTTTAGCGGCAAAAAATGTCAGTGTCGATATGATTATTCAATCCCAACGCTGTCGCATTGTCGATGGTATTCCCCGACGGGATATCGCCTTTACTTTGCCCCAATCTGATGCTAATTCCGCCCAAAAAATACTCTTAGAACTATCGGAAAGTTTGGGTTTACAGGAAGTGGTGGTTAATAATGATGTGGCCAAAGTAAGTATTGTTGGTTCGGGAATGGAAGGACAACCGGGGGTAGCATCACGCTTTTTTGAAGCTTTAGCAAAGGAGAACATTAATATTTTGATGATTGCTACTTCTGATATAAAAATCAGTTGCGTGGTAAATCAGGAAGATGGAGTCAGGGCCTTACAAGTGGTTCACGCTGCTTTTGGATTGGCCGGACAGGGTAAAATTGAAGTACCTGCTTAAATAGGGGTTGCTGGATAATGGTAAAACCCTGTGAAGATAAGGCTTGTGATCTGTTAAAATCTGGTACTAGTGCCAGCAAATAGGATTGGGACTTTCAAAAACCCTGCATTATCATTTTTGTCATACACAAACTGGTATAAAAAAAGGAGTAAAGAAAGTCCTCTACCTCTTGCATGATTTCCTGTCCTGATATGTAGCCTATACTCAACGGATTTAGTGTAATTAATTTTGCTTAGGTACTTATGAGCAGTATAGACATAAATTAGCTTACCAAATAAAAGCAAGATCTAAGACAAATTGAGATAAAATACTTTCCTCTGATAAACTCTCTGGATTGGCTAAAATTTCTACTGCCTGTCCTTGACGATAAATTTCTACTTCTCTAGTTTTTCTATTGATTAACCAACCTAAACGACTGCCATTATCTAAGTATTCCTGCATTTTTTTTCTAGCAGTTTCTAGGCTATCACTAGGAGACATTAATTCAATGACAAAATCGGGAGATAGAGGTAGCTTATTCCATAACCATAATTGGGCAGTGATTCCAGCGTTAGAATTACCGGTTTCTCCTCCAGTCGGTGGCATAATAATTAAATCTCCTTTTGCGCTGCGTTCCAAACGTAAATCTCGGTTATCCTGACATAATTGAAAAAACTGTTCATCGCTCAGTTGCCAAGATTCAAATTTAATTTCTACTACTGTCATCATAGATTCTCTTTTTATAGAATTATAGAATTACCAAATATTATCAAGTTCTAAGACAAATTGAGATAAAATACTTTCCCCCGATAAACTCTCTGGATTGGCTAAAATTTCTACTGCCTGTCCTTGACGATAAATTTCTACTTCTCTAGTTTTTCTATTAATTAACCAACCTAAACGACTGCCATTATCTAAGTATTCCTGCATTTTTTTTCTAGCAGTTTCTAGGCTATCACTAGGAGACATTAATTCAATGACAAAATCGGGAGATAGAGGTAATCCTCCAGAAGAATCAAAAACTACACCTAATTTATGTAGGTTATTCCATAACCATAATTGGGCAGTGATTCCAGCGTTAGAATTGCTGGTTTCTCCTCCAGTCGGTGGCATAATAATTAAATCTCCTTTTGCGCTGCGTTCCAAACGTAAATCTCGGTTATCCTGACATAGTTGAAAAAACTGTTCATCGCTCAGTTGCCAAGATTCAAATTTAACTTCTACTGTCATTATTATCCCTAGCCTACTCTCGTCTAAAATTCATGGTAACGCGCTAGGGCAAGAGATGTTCTTGGATGAAATTAGTGTAAACATCTCCAGCTAAAAAGGCGGGAGTTTCCAGTATTTTACGATGGAAATCAATAGTCGTCGGTACTCCTGTGATCGCACATTCCCGCAGGGCGCGTTTCATGCGTTTAATCGCAGTTTCGCGATTTTCTCCCCAGACAATTAATTTTCCAATTAGGGAATCGTAATAGGGGGGGATTTCGTAATCGGTGTAAACGTGGGAATCCATGCGGACACCGGGCCCGCCGGGGGGCAGATAACCGCTAATTTTGCCGGGGTGAGGGCGAAAATTGTGATCAGGATCTTCGGCATTAATACGACATTCGATCGAATGTCCTCTAAATATCACCTGATCTTGCTTAATTAGCAGTTTTTCGCCCTGTGCTACCCGAATTTGTTCTCGAACTAGGTCTATCCCCGTGATCATCTCCGTGACGGGGTGTTCCACCTGAATACGGGTGTTCATTTCCATGAAGTAAAAATTACCGTGTTTATCGACTAAAAATTCCACGGTTCCCACCCCGACGTAATTAATCGATTTAGCGGCTTTAACGGCAGCATTACCCATTTTTGAGCGTAAATGGGGGGTTAAGAAGGGGCTGGGTGCTTCTTCTAGCAGTTTTTGGTGTCGTCGCTGAATCGAACAGTCTCTTTCTCCTAAATGGATCACGTTACCGTGACTATCGGCTAAAATCTGAAACTCGATATGTCGGGGACATTCGATAAATTTTTCTAGATATACTCCCGAATTGCCAAAAGCCGCTTCTGCCTCCCCTTGGGCGGCTTTTAACATATCACCTAGTTCATCTGCACTCTTGACAAGACGCATCCCACGCCCACCACCCCCAGCAGTGGCTTTAATCAGAACGGGATAACCGATGTCATCAGCGATACGCTTTGCTTCCGTTTCCGAGGTAATTAAACCACCACTGCCGGGGATAGTGGGAACTCCCGCTTTCTGCATGGTTTTTTTAGCAGTGGATTTATCACCCATAGCTAGGATAGCACTGGGGGACGGACCGATAAAAGTTAACTGATGATCGGCACAAATTTCGGCAAAGCGGGCGTTTTCTGCCAAAAAACCGTAACCGGGATGGATGGCCGTGGCGTTGCGTGTTAGGGCAGCGGAGATGATATTAGGGATATTTAAGTAACTTTTGCTGCTTGGAGGCGGACCAATACAAACACTCTCATCGGCCAATTGAACATGAAGGGCATGGCGATCGATGGTAGAGTGAACGGCAACGGTTCTAATGCCCAATTCTTCGCAACTATGAAGGATTCTTAAGGCGATTTCCCCGCGATTGGCGATTAATATCTTGGCAAACTGCATTGGACGACCACGAGATCAGGCTGGTGTGATAGGCGACTATTTAGTAGAATATCTGGTTTTGTTACCTTCGGGAAATCGGGTTGGGGAAGTGGGAAGTGGGGTGTGGGGAGAATAAATAAAATAATCTCCTGCCGAGCGCCGACCGCTTCTTTCAAGTCAGAGAATAAATAGCCTAAAATAGAAAGCTAAACTCTTGTTTCTGTGGCCTGCATCATGAATAAGTCCCCACGTCGTTACCATATCACCACCTTTGGTTGTCAGATGAATAAAGCTGACTCCGAACGCATGGCGGGTATTTTAGAAGATTTGGGGTTTCAATGGTCCGAGGATGCCAACGAAGCCGATTTAATCCTCTACAATACCTGTACAATTCGCGATAATGCCGAACAGAAGGTTTATTCCTATCTCGGCAGACAGGCTAAACGCAAACAAACTCAACCTGATCTTACTTTAGTTGTCGCCGGCTGCGTGGCCCAACAGGAAGGGGAACAATTGTTAAGACGGGTTCCCGAAGTGGATTTAATTATCGGTCCCCAACACGCAAATCGCTTGGGAGACTTATTACAACAGGTTTTTGACGGTTCCCAGGTGGTGGCCACCGAACCCATCCACATCATGGAAGATATCACCAAACCGCGCCGGGATAGCAATATTACCGCTTGGGTGAACGTCATCTATGGTTGTAATGAACGCTGTACCTATTGTGTGGTTCCGGGGGTGCGCGGGGTGGAACAATCTCGCACTCCTGCGGCAATTCGAGCAGAAATGGAACAATTAGGACAACAGGGTTATCAAGAAATCACCCTTTTAGGTCAAAATATCGATGCCTACGGACGGGATTTACCCGGAGTGACCGCAAGCGGCCGACATCTGCACAATTTCACCGATTTACTCTACTACATTCACGATGTGGCCGGCATTGAACGTCTCCGTTTTGCCACCAGTCACCCCCGCTATTTTACCGAACGTTTGATTAAAGCTTGTCAGGAATTACCTAAAGTTTGTGAACATTTTCATATCCCTTTTCAATCAGGGGATAATGATATCCTCAAGGCCATGAAACGGGGCTATACTCAGGAAAAATACCGACAAATTATTGCTAATATTCGCGATTTAATGCCGGATGCTGCCATTAGTGCCGATGCGATTGTCGGATTCCCCGGAGAAACAGAGGCACAGTTTGAGAATACTTTAAAATTAGTCGATGAGATTGGTTTTGATCAATTAAATACGGCGGCCTATTCTCCCCGTCCCGGCACTCCGGCCGCTATTTGGGATAATCAATTAAGTGAGCAGATAAAAAGCGATCGCTTACAAAGATTAAATCATTTGGTGGCCACAAAAGCTGCTGAACGTTCCCAAAGATATTTAGGCAGAATTGAGGAAATTTTAGTGGAAGACGTTAATCCTAAAGATGCTAGTCAAGTTATGGGAAGAACTAGAGGCAATCGCTTAACTTTCTTTACGGGAAATATTGAGGAATTGCGCGGCACCTTTGTTAAGGTTAAAATCACCGAAGTCCGTCCCTTTAGTTTGACGGGAGTGATATTTTAAGTAGTGGTGCAAAACTAATTTCTTGGTTAGGAGAGGCAATAGGCAATAGGCAATAGGCAAGAGGTTGTTAAATAAATATGTGTAACTAATTTTGCTTAGGTACTTAATAGTTAAGAGTGACACCTCTTATTCAGGTGGATCCCCCCGCCTATCGGCACCCCCCTTATCAAGGGGGGCAGGGGGGATCAAAGGCAAAATCTATCTTCAATTTAATTATAACTAATTACTTATTTTATGGATATTATCGCTATTTTGCAGCAAGATTATCAAAGATTTCCTATTGATCAAACCTATGACATTTATGCTGATAACGTTTATTTTCAAGACCCTCTTAATCAATTTCGGGGGATTAAACGCTATCGGGAAATGATTGGTTTTATGAGTCAATGGTTCCAAGCTATTAAGATGGATGTCCACGCAATTGAACAGCAGGGAAATATCATTAATACCCGTTGGACATTGCACTGGACAACCCCTTTACCTTGGCGGCCTCCCATCGCTATTTCTGGACGCAGTGAATTAACTCTCGATGACAATAATCTGATTATTTCTCATATCGATTATTGGGATTGTTCGCGCTGGGATGTCCTGCGTCAGCATTTACCTTTTCCCAGTTCTTAACTAGGGTCTGCTGAAAAAGTTTTTCGTGGGGACAGGGTGTGGGGTGTGGGGTGTGGGGAGAATAAATAAAATAATCTCCTATCTCCTGACTCCTGACTTCTCAAAACCTAAGATTCTGTACCTCACAACTATGGAAATTGCTATAGATTTTTTAACCAGAAAATGCCGACCAACGAGCGCTCGTTTGCTTGACAAAATCCTGTAAAAATGCTAGGCGCTGATTTTGTTCCCAGACCTGTTTAACTTTATTCTGCAAACTCGTCCAATTCCAATCATTATTCAGTTGCTCGTTAATTTCCTGTTCTTGGAAATATTCAATTAAACTTAAACCAGCTAAACGAGTTAGATAGGCTGCTCCAATTCCCTGCACTGTACCACCTGCAATATAAGTAATCGCATTGCCCTTGAGAATCGTTCCTAATGCCTGAGTTGTCACCTCTACCATGCCCAATTGTACCATCATTTTCCCCAGGGTAGTCATGGCTGTTTTTGCTTGTTCCAGGGACATTTTTTGTTGATAAATTGCCCCTAAATCCACTAACATTTGAGCGTTAGTGGCTGCCGCTAAAACTAAATCTAGGGCCGCGAGAGGATTAGCAAAAGTGGCAGCAGCGGCTATCCATTGGTATTGTTCGATAACAGGTAAAGCCTTTTTGCGTCGGGATTGATTAAGTAATTGTTTGGTTTCCTTGGCTAATTCGAGCGCTTGTCTCCAGATAGTTCCCAGAACTAATTCGGACTTTTCTTGTTCGATAATTTGTCGGAGATGATTATCTAGATTATCAATAACAATAGCTTGGGTTTCCGTCCATTCCTTGATTTCTCCATTGCTTTGATGTTGACGAACTTTTAGGGGTTCAGGGGCAGCGGCTATGGCTAAAATATGATGAGAGGGAATAGTTTCTTTTAGTCTTTGTTTCAGGGAAAGGAGAATTTCTTCTCTGGTTTCGGCGGGTAAACGATCCTGTTTATTCAGTAACAGGATAACACGCTGGTGCATTCGATCGAATTGCTGGAGAATTTGCCATTCGGAATCGCTTAAATCCCCATTGATAAGATACAAAACTAAGTCGGCTGCCAGGGACTTTTTCTGGTTAGCGGTGGAGTCAAAAGTTAGGAGCGGTTCCGTTTCCAGAAAAGCGACAGATTCCCCAAAGTTGCCGCTTTCTAGTAGTTTTTTTAGGGCAGTTTTACCAGTTTTTCTCGCACCGGTAATGGCAATTTTCAGGTCTTGGCGACTAAATTCTTGATTTAATTGGGTTAAACTGGTTTTGAGCGGGGTTAAGTCTTGATTAGGGTCTTCTTTGGCCAGATAATTAATTATCTTCTCGGCTTTGCTAATCGCTTGTTTAACCTTTTCTAGACTCAGGGGAGTGGGAGGGGAAAAATCGATTTTCGTGTTGGGTTTTTGCCACAACCAGACACCAGCACCAAGAGCAATCGCACCGAAAATACCCCATGAACCGATTTCGCTCACTGTACTATTGAGAGTTTCCCCCAGGGTGAAAGCGATGGTAATGCCTATCCCCGTCACTAAAATCGGTTTACCCAATCTTACCGTCATTTTTCCTCATCCTCGCCAACTGCTTTGATTATTCTAGCTTTTTTGTGCTGGATTTCATCCCAAAATCAACTTTTCAGCCGACAATTCCCTGGGTTCGTCCCGGCCGCTCTTGCCTAAAAAGCCTCAGATATGTCATAATGATCGATTGCGTGTAAATTTACCCGATCCCCTGTTGTTATGGCTAGTAAAAAAGGCGTTCGCCTAATCATCACTGTAGAATGCACGGAATGCCGCAGTAATCCCGATAAGCGTACCCCCGGCGTTTCTCGCTACACCACCAGCAAAAACCGTCGCAATACCACCGGCAGACTGGAAATCAAAAAATACTGTCCCCACTGCAATAAGCACACCGTCCACAAGGAAATTAAGTAAGCACACTTTAGTTAAAAAGTCAAGCAATCTTTACAAATCTATGAGCTACTATCGTAAACGTCTCTCCCCCATCTCCCCCAGTCAACCGATTGACTACAAAGACACCGAACTCCTCCGCAAATTCATCACCGAACGCGGCAAACTCCTACCTAGACGCATCACCGGTTTAACTTCTAAACAACAGCGAGATTTAACGGAAGCGGTAAAACGGGCCCGTTTAATGGCTTTATTGCCTTTTGTCAACCAAGAAGCCTAAATTCAGTGATCAGTAATCAGTAATCAGTGAACAGTGATCACTGAAAATAACACATATAAGTAATAGGACAAAATTAACTTCTTGGTGAGGATAGGCACTCATGGAAGAAGTAGTTGCTCTCCCCGGTTTGGTGGGTAAAATGTATTCTAAGATACATTTCTCCTAGGGAGGGGGTGAAACGAACCACAAAGACACAAAGGACACAAAGATCGATCAATCCTATGTAAGTTAAACTTATCACACACAACCTAGAAGAGCCGTAGTTAGATATGTGTAGTTAATTGTATCTAGCTACTTAACTTAAAACTTAAACCTGCTCACTGATAACTGCTCACTGATAACTGATAACTGATAAGCGATCTCAGTATATTGGGGTTGCTTTCTCGTTTTTGCAAAGAAATATATCGAAATCGGCAGCGGATGGGAAAATTTGTGCGAGAATCTAAAGAAATAATTAAATCGCCCTAGGAGTAGCCAACGATTTTGTGATTATCGATCCAAATCCACCAATTAGCACAAGGGGAGGCTCTTATGGAAAAGCAGCCATCAGAAATCGAGATCGAGCTAGATAAACAGCTAAAAGCGGAGGATTCCGAACAGTTTCTGCGTAGTATATTTAATTCCGTGCAAGCGTCGATTTTTGTAGTGGACGTGCTGGAAAATAGAGATTTTCGCTATGTGGGAGCAAACCCCGTTCATGAACGCTGGACAGGATTGCGTTCATCGGATATTAAAGGCAAAACTCCCGAACAAATCCTTCCCCCCGATGATGCGCGTAGTGTGCGGCAACACTATAGTGATTGTGTGCGTTACGGAACGACTATTTCCTACGAACAGTATTTACCTTTTCAAAATATACCCTACTGGTGGCTAACGACTTTAACACCCCTACGGGATAACAATGGGTGCATCTATCGTTTAGTGGGAACCAGCACCAATATCACCGAACGCAAACGGGCCGAAGAAGCTTTAAGATTACAAGCAGAACGGGAACAACTACTGGGGGTAATGCAGGAAAGAATCCGGCAATCGTTGGATCTCGATCGCATTTTGCAAAGAACCGTTAAAGAAGTGCGACAATTCCTCAACTGCGATCGAGTGTTAATTTATCGTTTATTCCCCGATCATAGTGGCATGATTGTGGTGGAATCCTATACCCCGAGGATTAATTCTGTCTTAGGAAACAGCATCGAGGATCCCTGTTTTAACTTATCCCCAGAACGTCTGGAAAATTATCGTCGCGGGAGGATTCAAGTTATTGAAAATGTTCATAATTCGGGACTTGATCCCTGTTATCGCAGCCTACTCACCTCTTTACAAGTACAGGCTAACCTAGTGGTGCCAATTCTCTGCGATAACCAACTCTGGGGGTTACTAATTGCCCAAAATTGCCAAAAAACTCGCTCTTGGCAATCCCAAGAAATCGATCTGCTCAAACAATTAGCCATTCAAGTGGGAATTGCCATTCAACAAGCAGAACTACACCAACGGGTAAAATGCTTGAATACTGCCTTAGAATCGGAGGTTCAGCAAAGAACCGCTGAATTGCAGATGACTTTGAAGTATGAAGCATTAATCGGACGGATTACCGAAAAAATTCGCGATAGTCTCGATGAAAATCATATTCTGCAAACCACCACCAAGGAATTAGTCCAGGTTTTACCCGTAGAAAGGGCCCAAATTGAGCTTTACAATCCCAGTCGCAGCAAAGCCACTATTGTCCACGAATACACCACCCAAGAGTTTATCTGTCAGGGAATTAGCCGTCAAATTAGCGATTTTCCTGAAATCTATCAACCGCTGCTGCACAAACAAGTTTTACAATTTGTCGATTATCTTCCCCTTGGCAATCCGCAAATCTGTCGTGTTAACCGTTGCGCTTGTCCTATCTTTGACGATCAGGGTTTTTTAGGCAATATTTGGCTAATTCGACCAGCTAATCAGATTTTTAACTCCTTAGAAACTAATTTGATTCAACATATTGCCACCGAATGTGCGATCGCTATTCGCCAAGCGCGACTTTACGAATCTTCCCAAGCACAAGTCAGGGAATTAGAAAAACTGGAAAGATTAAAAAGCGAATTCCTGAAAACCCTTTCCCATGAACTGCGAACCCCGATTACCAGCATTCGTCTAGCGGTGGAAACCCTAGAAAGTCTCCTAGAATATCAAGGGATCGAGATCGATCCACAGGATTCGATCGGTCAACTGTTACAAATTCTTAACATTGAATCTCAGCGTCAGAGTAAGTTAGTTAATGATTTGTTGACTTTAACCTATCTAGATGCGGAAACCGAACCTCCAGCGATCGAAACAATCGACTTACTTTCTTGGCTACCCTTATTAGTAGAACCTTTTCGTACTCTCACCCGCGAGCGACAACAGCAGTTAATTTTAGATATAGATGGCGATATACCGGAGATTAACAGCAATCTTTGTGATATCGAACGCATCATAGCGGAATTACTGACCAATGCTTCTAAATATACCCCAGAACAAGGGATAATTAGGGTAAATGTGAGGCGTGCGGACGAGCAAATATTAATCAGTGTGAGCAATTCAGGAGTAGAAATCGCTCCAGAGGAATTATCAAGAATATTTGCTCCTTTTTATCGCATTCCTAGCCAAGATCCCTGGCGCTACAGTGGTACCGGTTTAGGTTTAGCTTTAGTCCACAAACTGATTAAACCCCTGAATGCCACCATTGATGTCACCAGTGCCAATGCTGTCACCACTTTTACCCTCACCTTGCCAATCTAGTCGAGCAGAAAACTTTTTAGAAAAAAACCTTGCAATTATTTCGAGGGCGTGCTATATTGATAAAGGACTAAAAAAAGCCGAGATAGCTCAGTTGGTAGAGCAGAGGACTGAAAATCCTCGTGTCCGCGGTTCAAATCCGCGTCTTGGCATCGCAAAAACACTAAAGTTTGCCCTGTATTTACTTTCTACTCTGCTAGGTTTTAGACAGAAAACGGGTTTCTCGGAGAAACCCGTTTTCTACTCATGCAAAACTGAAAAGTCTCCCCAACCGGCAACTACTTTTTGATTTTGGGCTTGACGTAGGCGGTCACGGATTAAGATAATCTAACAAGTATGTACGACAACGAAATCCTAGACTCTAGCAACTCCTTAAATAATCCTCTCGATGGGAGCGATCCGGATCAAGCAGCGGAAATCCCCCCCGATCCCGAGGAAATGCTCTTATTGCTTACTTCTGCTCATGTGAGCGAGAGGATGATCGCGGCCCGCGCCTTTTGTGAATTGCGGGACGAAAGAGCGATCGCACCTTTACTAGAGATGTTAAACGATGTCTGTCCCCTAGTGCGTGTCAGTGTCGCCTACGCTTTGGGCCGAAATCCCAGTCTTAGCTCTGTGGCTCCCTTAATCGATTTACTGGCCAGAGATTGGAATGGTTACGTCAGAAAAGGGGTTGTTTGGGCCCTAGGTAACTGTGGCGATCGCAGAGCGATCAATCCCTTGGTTCATGCTCTTAAAACTGATATTTCGGCGGTACGATTATGGGCCGCTAGTAGTTTGGCCCAGATTGCCAAGGTCAATTATGAAGATATCATCACCGTGTTGCCGCCTTTAATTGAAGGATTGCGCCGAGATTTAATCGCAGCGGTGCGGAGTAATTGCGCTTGGTCGATCGGTCAATTATGCCGAGAATTGCCCTTAAATGTGATTTATGCCACGGCGATCGATGCTTTGATCGAGGCCTTGGTGGAAGACGAGGATTTAGGTGTCAAGGAAGATGCTAGGGGTGCTTTATTAAAAGTGGGCGACCCGAGAGGATTACAATTGATCGAGGAATTAGAGCTTGAAGGAATTATCTAAACCGCTAATTTTGGGCGTTACGGGGGCATCAGGACTGATTTATGCTGTCCGTACCCTCAAATATCTACTTTTAGCCGACTACACGATCGATCTAGTGGCCTCCAGATCAGCTTACACTGTCTGGCAAGCAGAAGATAATATGCGGATGCCGCCAGAACCGGAGCTGCAAGAACAATTTTGGCGCAGCCAATGCGGGGTGATGGAGGGGGGAAAATTACGCTGTCATCGTTGGGGTGATGTGGGGGCAACGATCGCCAGTGGTTCCTATCGCACCCTTGGTATGATAATTATTCCCTGTAGCATGAGTACAGTGGCCAAATTAGCGGGGGGATTAAGTTCCGATTTGCTAGAAAGAGCGGCCGATGTGCAGATTAAGGAGGGCAGAAAATTGGTTTTAGTGCCGCGAGAAACCCCTTTTAGTTTAATTCATCTGCGTAATTTAACTACTTTGGCCGAGGCGGGCGTTAGAATTGTACCAGCAATACCGGCATGGTATCACCATCCCCAATCGATCGAGGATTTGGTCGATTTTGTCATTGCTCGTACTCTCGATCAGTTAGATATCGATTGTGTGACAATTAATCGCTGGCAAGGACATTAACAGTTATCAGTTATCAGTGATCAGTTATCAGTGGGTAAGTTATCAGTTATCAGATGTAAGTTTTAAGTTAATTAGTTAGTTAGTTAGTTATCTTTATCTTTATACCTGTTTACTGTTTACTGATCACTGTTTACTGATCACTGATCACTGAGTCAAGGGAGGTAAAAATGGGCTGGATTATGGTCTTATTTGCGATCGCTGTAGGCGGATTACTGATCTGGCAGAATCTGGGGGTGATCACTTTGGTCTTTTTTGGCGGTATTATGACGGTAAAACTGCCCCTAGCGGTCTGGGTGTTACTTTTCACCCTAGCGGGAATTATTAGTGGTTTAACCCTGCAATTTCTGTATAGTTTTGGTCGTCCTTTGGCTGCCCCAAAAGCTTCCCCTCCTATAGCCAATAATCCTACAGTTCCACCCCCATCTCCCCGACCTACCCATATTCAAGATACTGCTGCGTATCCACCCCTTCGACGTAGCTCAGGGCAAGCGGGTAACGATTGGGAAAGAGATAGCGGTGATGATTGGAATTTTGATGCACCCCCCCTTCAACGTAGCTCAGGGCAAGCCGAAAAACCGACGACCATTCAGGATCGGGAAGAATTCCCGCCTAGGGTTGCCGATTGGGAAAAAGCGAATTTTGTCAAGCCACCACAGGACAGTTCTCAAGCTGGCTCAGTTTATTCCTATAGTTACCGCACAGCCAAACAGACTCGCGGGGAAAAAGCCGATCAAGTGTACGATGTCAATTATCGGATTATTACGCCCCCTGCCGAGGATGAAAACCAACCCTTCGACGTAGCTCAGGGCAAGGATCGGGAGGTAAACAAAGGGGATGAAGAGGAGTGGATTTAATTTTCCCTTCGACGTAGCTCAGGGCAAGGACAGAGTGGAGGTTTCTACCCGAATCCCTCAGAGAAGATAGACTTTTCTGGCCTTGTCTCCTGTCTTACAATGGTTAAATCTAGGTTGTGCAGACAGAGCGCCATGAAACACACATTATCCGTATTAGTTGAAGATGAAGCGGGAGTTTTAACCCGTATTGCTGGATTATTCGCCCGTCGCGGCTTTAATATTGAAAGTCTGGCCGTGGGTCCTGCTGAACAGATGGGAGTTTCTCGCATTACGATGGTAGTACCGGGGGACGAGAACAGCATCGAACAGTTAACTAAACAACTTTACAAATTAATTAACGTCCTCAAGGTGCAGGATATCACCCAAACCCCCTGTGTGGAAAGGGAATTAATGCTGATTAAAGTTAATGCTACCGCCGATCGCCGAGCAGAAGTGATCGAATTAGCGCAGGTATTCCGAGCGCGGATTGTGGATATTTCCGAGGAAACCCTGACCATCGAAGTGGTGGGGGATCCGGGTAAAATGGTGGCGATTATGCAGATGCTAAATAAATTTGGCGTTCGTGAGGTGGCGCGTACCGGTAAAATTGCTCTGATTCGCGAGTCGGGAGTCAATACGGAATACCTCAAAGCTTTAGAGGCTAAAATGGCAATTTAGGCATATTGGGGATGAATTAGGGGGTTGGGGTGTTAGGGTTTTAGGGTGTTAGGGTTTTAGGGTTTTAGGGTGATGGGGTTTTAGTTGAAATTTACCACTTCCCCATTCCCCCACTTCCCCACTTCCCCATTCCCCCACTTCCCCATTCCCCCACTTGCCTATTGCCTTCAGAAGCTGATAACTGATAAAAACTATGTCTAACCAGTCGCCGAAAACCCAAATTAGTCAACTTGTCACCGTTGCCGTGCAGAAATTGCAAGGAAAGGTAAATTTTCAGGCGGTAAATCTCAAAAAAGGGGCGAGAGTTCCCGAATTACGCATTAAAAACGAGAATGGCAGCGGGGAAAGCAAATATCCCCTAATCGGCGATCGCTATTTGTTGGGTCGTAGTTCCAGTTCCTGTGATATTACTATCCGTAATAATGTGGTTAGTCAGATTCATTGTTCCCTACAGCGTGACCCGAAAAATCCCCATAATTTCCTACTCACAGACGAAAACTCCACTAACGGGGTTTATATGGGTAAACGTCGTCTCAAAAGCTTTTCCCTGCGTCATGGTGATACCTTTACCCTGGCCCCCCCAGACTTGGCCAATTGTGTCACCATCTCCTATTACTGTCCCCCTCCCCTGTGGGCGCGACTTTTGCGCTATGGTTTCTATGGTGCGGGGGGTATTTTCGGTTTATTAGTTCTAGGGATTATCTGGGAAAGTCGCAGAGTTAATGTTTATCCGCTCCCTTCCGGGGTGAGCGGTCCGGTGGTAGTTTACCCTAGAGATGGTCAAACTCCCCTCAATCCCAGACGACAGGAAACTCACCAAGAATTAGATAATCTGGGCGATTTTTCCCCCTATTTGCCCAAGGCGGTTGTCGCTTCCGAAGATAGTCGTTTTTACTGGCATTTTGGCGTTGATCCTTTGGGGATTGTCCGGGCTGTTATGATTAATTGGCAAGGTCGGGGCATTCGTCAAGGGGCCAGTACCCTAACTCAACAGTTAGCGCGTAGTTTATTCCCAGAAGTCGGTCGCCAAAATACTGCTGATCGCAAACTCAGGGAGGCTGTGGTCGCTTTACAATTAGAGGCGGTCTATAGTAAGGATACAATTCTCAAAACCTATCTCAATCGAGTTTATCTCGGTCTGGCCGGTTACGGTTTTGAAGACGCGGCTCGCTTTTATTTCGATAAATCCGCTAGAGATTTAGATATCTCCGAGGCTGCTACCCTTGTGGCTATGTTACCCGCTCCGAATCTATTTAATCCCATTCAAGATTACGACACTTCCGTACAAAAGCGCAATCTTGTCATCGATCGCATGGCTCAATTAGGCATGATTTCCCCAGAAGCGGCGGCCAGCGCCCGCAGATCCCGCATTGAAATCAGTCCCCAAGCCAAAAAATCCTTATCCCGTACGATTGCACCATATTTTTATAGTTACGTTTTCGAGGAATTACAGGATCTTTTAGGGGAAGAAGTGGCCAAAGAGGGCAATTTTATCGTTGAAACCAGTTTAGACCGCCGGCTGCAAGCGATCGCAGAAAAAAGCTTAAAAACTCATATTTTAAATCAAGGTTCCCGCTATCGATACTCCCAAGGTGCTTTAGTTACCCTCAACAGTCAAACCGGGGAAATTCTCGCTTTAGTCGGGGGAGTTGATTATCAAAAAAGCCAATTTAACCGCGCTATCCAAGCTAAACGTCAACCCGGTTCCACTTTTAAGGTATTTGCTTATGCTGCCGCCTTGGAAAAGGGAATATCGCCCTATAAAACCTATACCTGCGCTGGACTCTCTTGGCAAGGACAGGCCTATTCTCCCTGTGAACGCAGTAGCGGGGCCATCAATATGTTTCAAAGTTTAGCGCGATCGGAAAATAGTGTCGCCCTTCGCATTGCTCGTGAGGCAGGATTAAGTAATGTGGTCAATGTGGCGGAACGTTTGGGGGTGAAATCACCTTTAAATGCTGTACCGGGGCTAATTTTAGGGCAAAGCGAGGTAAATGTTTTAGAAATGACCGGAGCTTATGGGGTTTTTGACCACGGTGGGCGCTGGAATCGTCCCCACGCCATTAAACGCATTCTCGACGCTTCCGACTGTGAAAATGTGGAGGATTTGAGTACCTGTCGGGTTATTTATGACTATGGCGAGGATAACGAGAGAAATCAGCAGGTAATCTCCCCTAAAACCGCCGAAACGATGAATAGTTTATTGCGGGGGGTGATAACTAATGGTACAGGAGGCGCTGCCAGTATTGGCATGGGAGAAGCGGGTAAAACGGGAACTACTAATAATTATGTGGACCTCTGGTTTATCGGTTATCTTCCCCGTCGCGACTGGGTGACGGGCATTTGGTTAGGGAATGATAATAATTCTCCCACTTCCGGCAGCAGTCAACAGGCAGCGCAGTTATGGGGCGATTATCACCGTCAGTTAATCACTACACAAAATTAATCCCAATAAGTAGTCGTGCAAAATTAATTTCCTAGTGAAGATAGGCAAGAGGCAAGAGGCAAGAGGTGGTTAGATATGTGTAATTAATTTTGCTTAGGTACTTAGGGTTTGCTGAATAAATTTGAAATGTAGGCAAAGTAAAGGTTTTGGGGCTTTTCTCGCGAAACAGGTGCAAGATTTTGAGAGAATCGTCGTTCAAAACCTTGCGTCTTCATCGGCCCGCATCCTGTAGGGGCGAAGCATTCGGACAATAACCTATCGGTGAAAAGGTAGATTTTCTATCCGAATGCTTCGCCCGTACTTATTCAGCAAACCCTACTTAGGACTAGCTACTGTTGCCGTTGCCTGTTCCAGAGTTCCCTCAAACTAGAGACTTCCTACATAATAAGGGTGTCTTAGCCCCAGCTAACACACCCGTACTGATTATTTCTGGTGGCTTAATTTTCCCGCAAAAATCAACAATTGTCCGACTCACCCCAGGGGATGGACAGGGGTAGATTAGATAACGACAATATTGGCTGCATTGAGGGTTGGAATACCAACAAGAGCTGCGATTCGAACCGAAGCAAGGCCACCAACACCATCTACGTCAAACCATAAAGCACCATTGGCAGTATTGTAGATAAATCTTTGATCTGCAGTAGCAGCCGTGTTCACTGATGAAGCAGAACGGAATTGTGCAGCACTCAAAGGACCAGCAGTCAGTCCACCCCCAAAATCAGAGGCGGAAACATTGATAACATCACCTTCAGAGGCGTTAAAACCCCCGATCGAATCAACTCCTTGGTTTGGACTGTTGAGAACAAAATTGTCAGCACCAGCGCCGCCGACTAGGGTATCGTTTCCAGCGCCGCCGACTAGGGTATCGTTTCCAGCACCGCCGACTAGGCTATCGTTTCCTAAGCCACCGATTAGGGTATCCGCTAAATTGCCACCGGTTAGGGTATCGTTGAACCCACTGCCTGTGATGAAATAGGAATCAGTGGTGAGGAGTGGTGCGATCGTACTTACCAGTTGCGTACCCGACGCTTTCCTGAAAGTAGAACCGCCGATTGTTAGGTCATAATTGACGGGAGACCCACCTATAGCCGGACCTGACCCACCTCTAACAAAGGTAAGGCTATCTGTTGGCAGGGAAAGGGTCGTAGCAAAGCCTCCACCGACCTGGGAAAGGGTTGCGCCGCTCTCAGCACCGCCTGCGTTGGTTATTCTCCAAACTGTAGGGCCGCCAGTACTTAAAAGGCCCAAGGAAGTTAGATTATCGGCGGTAAGGCCTGTTGCTGATATAGAAATGGGGACAGTAGGATGGGCGTTCAGGAAAGCGGCAACTGTCGTAGTCACATTAGGATTGAAACTAGCACCAGTGGGACCGGGGAGGAAGGCGAATGATATAGTTACAGTGGCCATGGTTTTTCCTTTGAGTGATATGTTTGAATGTGAAGAGTCTGATAGTCTTCCTCCCGATTATTATATACCGAGAAAAAAAATACAACCCTGTTTTCTCGGCCTGTTTCCTGAATTACTGCAAATGGTCAAGTTTTTGTCAATTCTAGGTTAATTTTGGGCTGGGTATGATATAAATCACCCCAGAAATTAAAGTTAGTGTTACTGATAGCCAAAAAGCCCCCTGAGCAATTAAATTATATTCAGAAGGCAAGGGAGCGATTAAGAGAGCGATAGCAATAATTTGGCTGACTGTTTTGCTTTTTCCCCACCAATTAGCTCCTTTTATTTCACTATTTCCCGTTAAATTGGGATTAATGCGCCAACCAGCGATCGCTAATTCCCGAGCGAGAATCAAAAATACTCCCCAAGCAGCAATTACATCCATTTCAATCAGAGCTAAGAGGGGAGCGAGAACCAGTAATTTATCGACCAAAGGATCGAGAAATTTACCTAATTCGGTGATTTGATTGAATTTTCTCGCTAGATAACCATCGAGCCAATCGGTACTGGCAGCAATCAGAAAGATAATTAAACTTAACCAGCGATCGATTTCTGTGCCTTGATGCAACCAGTATAAAATTAATGGCAGTCCCAAGAGTCGCGATAGGGTAATCGAGTTGGGTAGGTTCATTTTTCAGTAATCAGTTATCAGTAAACAGTAAACAGTAATCAGTAAACAGTAATCAGTAATCAGTAATCAGTAATCAGTAATCAGTAATCAGTAATCAGTAATCAGTAATCAGTAATCAGTAATCAGTAATCAGTAATCAGTAATCAGTAATCAGTAATCAAGGCAGCTCTGAGCTTGTCGCTTAATAAGTAGTCGTGCAAAATAAATTTCCTAGTGAAGATAGGCAAGAGGCAAGAGCGGGGTTAGATATGTGTAATTAATTTTGCTTAGGTACTTACTATCTATTCACTGAAAACTGAAAACTGAAAACTGAAAACTGAAAACTGAAAACTGATAACTGAAAACTGATAACTGATAACTGATAACTGATAACTGAAAACTGATAACTGAAAACTGATAACTGATTTTAGCTGGCTAATTTGAGATCAAAATTACTTTGTTTATTGCCTAATTGCCTGAGCCAACGATAATTATAAGCTAAAGCACTCCAGAAGGTGGGATAAACGGCATAATTAACGCCAAATTCTTGGCAAACTTCCGCTAAAATTGGGGCTATCTTGGGGTAGTGAATATGACAAATTTGTGGAAAAAGATGATGAACGACTTGATAATTTAATCCCCCTAAATACCAATTTAAAAAGATATTTTTAGGGGCAAAATCTACGGTAGTTCGTACTTGAAAAATTGCCCATTCGTCTTCGATTTGATTGGCTGCCGAGGGTTGAATAAATTCGGCGGGTTCCAAAACGTGAGCCAACATAAATACATGACAGGCAAGCAATCCATAGGTCATAAAAACAATGAGAAAACCGATCGCTATTTCTAGGGGACTATAACCAACTAAGAGAGGAATGCCAATAAACCAAAAGAGATAAACAACTTTTCCGCTCAATAAAACAAATAGATCGATCGCTTTAGGATTGGGAATTTTAATCTCGCCAAAACGATGACGAAAGAGGATAGAGCGCACATCGGAGAATGACCAATAGATAGGAATTATAGCGTAGAGAATTGGGATAAATAAATGTTGATAACGATGATACCATTTATGCTCGGCATGGGGAGTCATTCGCACGATACCATCGCCGTGAATTTCCACATCGTAGCCTAAAACATTGGTGTAGGTATGATGGAGATAGTTATGACGAAAACGCCAGAGATAACTGGAAGCACCGATGATATAATCATAGGCCGTGCCAAGGAGAGAATTAACCCATTTTTTACTAGAATAGCCACCATGGTTGGCATCATGACCAATGCTAAAACCAATCCCTGCTAATCCTGCTCCTAAAACCAGACAACCGATGATTTTTAGCCACCAGATATCGGGACCAAAAAGCACAAATAACCAAGCGGCAATTACCCAAGTTAAAATCGTGATCGTCTTCAGGTACATGGCCAAATTATCTCTGGTGGGGATGCCGTTTTCGGTAAAATAAGCATCAACCCGTTTATTCAATTCCTTTCTAAAACCCTGATTTTCGGTAAAGGTTACTCGCATTCCTATTTTTGTCCTAGATGTTGGTATGACGGCAATTTGTGGCAGCTCATAGTGAATTTATGGGTCTTTTACTGGTTTGCTAAGGCTGTCTCACTACAACTGATAGTTTCTCATCAGTCTCTCATCTATTGTCAGAGAAAGAGGTGCGCTTGGCAAGGGAATCGCTGAATTTATTTGCTACTTTTGCAGAAAATCCTCGGTTTTTACCTAATCAGATATCAGATACCTGTAGCCGGTGATAGAGATGAGCGTTAGGTACTTTTATACTACTATTAAAGCGATTGAAGGCGATCGAGTTTTCTGGTGCGAAGTGCCACAATTAAGAGGATCGATCAATGCGATCGCTGGAAAGGTGGCAAATGATGAAGCGGTGTATCTTGATCTGTGGCAATGGTTACAGAATGATCCTAATAACCAATTAGTCAAGTCTCATTGGATGGTTTTTTTACAATATCGCTCCTGTATGGTAACTCAAAGGGTCTATCAAAATGTTGGCGGTCGGATCGATGCTGATTATGAAACCCTATTCTACTATTTGCTGAATTTGCTGGCTACGGCAATCACCAACAATCCTAGCAATTTTTACGGCAACTTTCAGGATCAAAAGACCAAACCGGGATTTTTTCGCTTAATCTTAGAAAAATGGACAGATAAAAAATTAAGAAATACTCTCTATAATTTCCTGCGAGGAGAGCGGCAATTGAAAAATTAAACGCATCAACCTCAAAAGTTGACAAAGAAAAGCTGACCAGATACTGTCTGATCAATACAACAACCTATCAGACCTAAAAATGAAGCACTCAACATCTTAATATAGAACAAACAAACTTATTCTACTAACTTAGTCAAGAGAAAAAATTTATCTCAACGGCAAATGACCGTTTTGCTCAGATGTCATCAAAGCACAATATCACGAAAATAAGTAATCAAAATTCCCTCGGATGCTATCTACATGACACAGTATAAGCTAAGAGCGATACTTGCTCTAAAAATCTCAAACAACCCTTTAAAAATGGCAGCAATTTCGGTCTATTTACGGATTATGTGCAATTAACTTAATCCTTGTTTTTCCTATTTTTGAAATCTTAAAAATTAATGATGCAAGAGGTTAAATGAATAGCTAAGTAGGTAGGCGTTAAAAATTATCAGATGCCCTCCTTATTAAGGGTAATCGAGGGGGGATCAAGGGGGGATCGGCACCCCCCTTATCAAGGGGAGCAGGGGGATCGAACCTAAAATCCATTTTAATTTTAATTATAACCAGCTACTTAATATGTTAAGATATGCCTAGATATTTGTAAACTTTTTCCTTTGTATGGATATCGTTATTATCGAGGATGAAATTGAAATCGCCCATTTGATTCAGCAAACTTTAGAGCGGGAATCATTTACTTGTCATCTGGCTTATAATGGTAGGGTAGGACTAGAACTATTTTATCAAAAGCAACCAGATTTAGTGATTTTAGATTTAATGTTACCGGAATTAGACGGACTAGAATTGTGTGCTAGAATTCGCCAAAAACCCGGGACAAAAGACCCCTATATTTTAATGTTAACCGCTAGGGGAGAAGAAATCGATCGCATTATCGGTCTATCTACGGGAGCCGATGATTACATGGTCAAACCCTTTAGTCCCCGGGAATTAACCGCTCGCGTAAGAGCTTTATTAAGACGTAGTTTAAGACACGATAGCCAACCCCAACAACTCCATCGCAGCCGTCATTTTATTATCGACTTAGATCAACATTCTGCTCTTCGTAAATTGGAGGGAATGCCAGAGGAAACCCTCGATTTAACCACCTTAGAATTTAATTTATTAGCTACCTTTGTCAGTTATCCCAATCGCGTCTGGAGTCGCACCCAATTAATCGATAATCTCTGGGGAAATGATTTTTTCGGCGATGAAAGGGTAGTAGATACCCATATCCGACGCTTACGCAAAAAAGTAGAACCCGATCCTGCTAATCCGATCTTTATCAAAACTGTAGTCGGTGTCGGTTATAAATTTGAGGATGACATTATCTAGAAACTATTGATCGGTAATTGGCAGTGAGCAGTTATCAGTTATCAGTTATCAGTTATCAGGTGTGAGTTTTCAGTGAATAGTATTAAGGGACAAACTCGCAGCTGCCTTTTTACTGCTCACTGTTTACTGCTCACTGATTACTGACCAACACCCCAACCCTAATAAAAAATTCTCCCTAAAGGCATTTAAGCAGTCTTTAACCCTTATGTGCTAAAATTTTTGAAGATTTTGCTATTCATTTAGGTTCAATCAGGGATCACAGCCTTTTTAGGGAAATTTTATGACAAGTAACTACGGCGCGGAACAGATACAAGTTCTCGAAGGGTTAGAACCAGTCAGGAAGCGGCCGGGGATGTATATCGGTACGACCGGGCCGCGGGGACTACATCATTTAGTCTATGAAGTGGTGGACAACTCGATCGATGAGGCCCTAGCGGGTTACTGTACTCATATCGAAGTGGATATCAAGGCCGATGGTTCCGTCAGCGTCACCGACGATGGCCGGGGTATTCCCACCGATGTCCACCCCACCACGGGTAAATCTGCCCTCGAAACCGTTCTCACCATACTTCATGCCGGTGGTAAATTTGGCAGTGGTGGCTATAAAGTGTCGGGGGGATTACACGGAGTCGGGATTTCCGTCGTTAATGCTCTTTCCGCATGGGTCGATGTGACAGTCTGGCGCGATCATAAAGTACATATCCAACGCTACGAAAGAGGTATCCCCGTCACAGAATTGGTCAGCAGTCCCAGTCAAGAGGAAAAAACGGGAACTAGGGTTAATTTTCTGCCGGATACCGAAATTTTTAGCCAAGGCATCGAATTTGATTACAGTACCCTCTCCGGACGTTTACGAGAACTAGCCTACTTAAATGCGGGTGTTAAAATCACCTTTAGCGATTACCGTCCCGAAGAACCCCACATCGAAACCTATTGTTATGAGGGGGGTATTAAAGAATACGTCGCCTATATGTGTCGGGAAAAAGAAACCCTGCACAAAGATATTATCTATGTATCGGGGGAAAAGAACGGAATTAATATCGAAGTGGCGTTTCAGTGGTGTATAGATGCCTATAGCGACAATATACTCGGTTTTGCTAATAATATCCGCACCATTGACGGGGGAACTCATCTAGAAGGATTAAAAGCAGTTCTGACTCGTACTTTAAATAATGTCGCTCGTAAACGCAATAAAATTAAAGAAAACGAGCCTAATCTAGCGGGGGAAAACGTCCGTGAGGGTTTAACCGCCGTTATTTCCGTAAAAGTCCCCGAACCGGAATTTGAGGGACAAACCAAGACCAAATTAGGTAACACCGAAGTCCGGGGTATTGTTGATTCGCTGGTGGGGGAAACTCTCAACGAATACCTAGAACAAAATCCCCAAGTGGCCGACACGATTATTGAAAAAGCAGTACAAGCGTACAAAGCGGCGGAAGCAGCCCGACGGGCCCGGGACTTAGTACGACGGAAATCGGTCTTGGAATCCTCACCTTTACCGGGTAAATTGGCTGATTGTAGCGAAAGAGACCCAGAAAAGTCAGAAATTTACATCGTCGAAGGGGACAGCGCTGGTGGTTGTTTTCATGGTGATACAGAAATCGCCCTTGTCGATGGACGCAACCTCAGTTTTAAACAGCTAGTGACCGAACAAGCCCAAGGAAAGGAACATTTTTGTTATACCATTCGTGACAATGGCACGATCGGGGTTGAACGAGTTATTAATGCCCGCATCACCAAAAAAGACGCAGAAGTAATTAAAATTACTCTCGATCATGGTGAAGCGATTATTTGTACTCCTGACCATCTTTTCCTGTTAAGAGATGGTAGCTATAAACCTGCTGCGGCTTTAACTCCAGAAGATGCTTTAATGCCTTTGTATCGGAAATTGTCCGATCTTCGTGACCCCGGAATCACCATTAACGGTTATGAAATGGTCTGGAATCCCGCTTCCGATTCTTGGTTGTTCACTCATGCGATCGCTGATTGGTATAATCGTTGGCAGGGAATTAACACGATCAAGAAAACTTACTATCAAAAAACCCTAGGGACCTTAAAACAAATTGAGATCGATCGAGGTTATATTGATTTGGAAGCTTATCAAAAATATCGGCTTCAGACGCGGGATAAATCAATATTGCGATTTGATTCTTTCTGCGATCGCTACTTTGATGGTGATAAAAATAAAGCCTTAGAAGCGGTGTCTAATTACAATCATCGAGTTGTGGCGATCGAGCGATTAGAAACAAGATTCGATGTCTATGATATCGAGGTTCCTCATACCCATAACTTTGCCCTTGCTTCCGGCGTTTTCGTCCATAACAGTGCCAAACAGGGGCGCGATCGTCGTTTTCAAGCGATTCTACCTCTGCGGGGAAAAATCCTCAATATCGAAAAAACCGATGATGCCAAAATCTACAAAAATACGGAAATTCAATCCTTAATTACGGCCCTCGGTTTGGGGATTAAAGGAGAAGATTTCGATCCCTCACAATTGCGCTATCATCGCATTGTTTTAATGACTGATGCTGATGTGGATGGCGCCCACATCCGGACTTTGTTGTTAACTTTCTTCTATCGTTATCAGAAGAATTTAATTGACCAAGGTTATGTATATATCGCCTGTCCTCCTCTCTATAAATTGGAACGCGGTAAAAATCATTCCTACTGCTATAGCGATCGAGAATTACAGCAAAAGATAGCGGAATTTCCCTCTAATGCTAACTACACAATCCAACGTTTTAAAGGGTTAGGGGAAATGATGCCCCAACAACTTTGGGATACTACCATGAATCCCGAAACGCGCACTTTAAAACGGGTGGAAATCGAAGACGCAGCCAAAGCTGAGGAATTATTTACCATTCTTATGGGCGATCGAGTTGCCCCCCGGCGAGAATTTATCGAAACCCACGGACCGCGTTTAAATCTTACGGATTTGGACATTTAAACAACAAATTGAGGCTGTGTTAGTCTAAGCTAATACAGCCCGATCATATCCCTAAATCCAGTTACTGAAGATTGATTATCGATCTTTTCTCGCTCGTTTTAGAAAAGTGGCGATCCCCGCAACTGCGCTGATCGCCACTAGAGCGGAAGGTTCAGAAGTTCCCACTGGCGAAAAACTCGTACTTCTTTGAGAAAATTGAATGTTATCCAAGCCGATATTATCTGAACTACTACCGAGATTAGTCGCATCAAAACGGATCGTTAACGAGGAAGCGGCGAGGGAACCGAGATTCGAGGTATTGAAACTGGTTCGCGTGGTTCCACTGATGAATACATTACTTTGACTAAACACAGAAGTGCCACCGCTCAGGACTTGTACGGAGTCAATCGTGTAGTCTCCGCGCCAACCCGCGAGATCGAAAGAATCTAGCACCACCTCAAACCCTGGATCGGCGGTTAGGGTAACATCAAGAATACTGGTTCCAGACTCCTCGGCATAGATAACATTGGTAAGATTTCCATATTCCAATGACCACCATAACGTCTGGTTGTTCGGATAGTCCACGACCACGTTCGGTGTCAAGCCCCCAGCGCTACCGTAACTGAAAATACCATTCGTGAAGCTGGTAATACGATCACCGTATCCCCCAAAGGAAGAGGAGTTTAGAGAGTCATCGTTATTGATTCCCGTAATATCGAAGGTTAGTACCGCTGCGGATGCGGAATGAGTAAAGGAGGTCGCTAGGAGAGTTCCGGTAGCAAGGATAATGGCAGTTCTACCATAAAACGGCAAAACTGCCATTTTTTGATTTTTTTTCAGCATAGATTTAGGGTGAATCGGGTAGATTTTTGAAAGCTGACTGAACATTAGGGACTTGCATAGGAATAATATCCCTGCCAGACAATCGCTCTGTAGAAGAATCAGACCAGCCCCAAACAGCACATTATCAAAACGCAAGTCCCTCAAATAATAGCTTATGAATTTTAGAAAATCAAATTAACCGCACTCGCTTTCATCGAAAAATCAGCCAGTAGCGGTGGATTATCGGGGTCTTCTAGGGCGTTTTTGGCAATTTCCGCCTCGCTCATGCCTTTAACTTTCTCCCAGTTCGTTTTGCCTTTCAACTTCGCCCACTGTTCGCGGGTGATTCTGGTAATATGTTCTTCGTTCACGGTTATTAGCCCTCCTAAGTAGTCGTGCAAAATTAATTTCCTAGCAAAGATAGGCAAAAGGCAAGAGGCAAAAGGCAAGAGGGGGTTAGATATGTGTAATTAATTTTGCTTAGGTACTTAGCACTAATTATTCGACGAACCGGGCCACGCCATGGATAAACCACCACTCAAGTGGAGCGATGTCGCCGTTGAGGATAACCAGCGATTCTCATTTTAAGGTTTCATGACATTAAAACCCTTGCACCTAGAGGGGTTAATAATTCTGGCTCTTCGGGACTTGGTATGGTTCGATAGGGGGGCATAAATCGACTAAATCCTTATCTGGCAAGGGATTTAATTGATTAGTTCGCTCCAGATCGCAAACAATTGACAAAAATCATAAGACAAACCGAAGAACCATAATTCTTAACGAATCTCTAGATCGCTGAAACAACGCAAAATCGTTTCAAAATGAGAATTGCTGGAGGATAACTACCTGAGATCGATCGAAATGGGATTTAATAAAAATAAGGCCGCATGACTAGCCATTTCTGCGGATAAATAAATCTTTTTATATTTAATAATACCCGTTTCTAAAAAAGAATCCCTTAACATGGCTTTTGTCCCACTGTTAAAATCCGCTTCGTAAAAAACTTCTTTAATTCCCGAAGAAATAATTAGTTTTAAACAGGAAATACAGGGTTCTAAAGTAACGTAGATACTAGCTCCTTGGGTAGAAATACCGTGTTTAGCCGCTTGAGCGATCGCATTAGCTTCAGCATGAATTGCCCGAGAGGGAATTTCTCCGGATTCTCGACAGGTTCCCAAACCGCGATAACAAAAACCTTGGGCCGTACAATGAACTGTTCCTGATGGAGAACCATTGTAACCCGTGGCTAAAACCTGCCGATCTTTGACAATTACCGCACCGACGGGAAAAGCTAAACAGGTGGATCTGGTGGCGGCTAATTTAGCAATCATTAAAAAGTATTCGTCCCAAGTCGGTCTTTTTTCTTCAGAGTTGATCACGGTTTCATACCAAGCTAGAAAAAGCGAAAAAGAGGGGTTTATCTCTGATAGTTTATCATTAGATGACCTCTAAACCAATTAAAGCACTATCCTGACCACCGATCGCATAGCCAATAGCGACAAGCAAACTGGCTAGTAAACCGAATATCGGTGAATAATATTACCTAAAATGTCGGATGAATGCCCCCGCTACATTTTTCGACAAGATACTCACTGGTGAGATCAGCGTTCGACCGAGCCTTCGACTGAGATCACGTCGAACCTCGAAATCGAGACGTTTAATACAAACTAACGGGCTACAAACTATCTGATGATCGACGTAAAATCAAATTTACTGACGGTTTTTAAGCAGGAGAATTTGATTTATGATGTAGTTAAAAAACCTTAGTTTATTATTCAAAGTAACAGATTAAACTGGTAAGAGTTGTTAGTAATACTGACGGTTATTATTGCCAGTTTTTGATTGACTTAAAACGGCAAAAATACCATAAACCAACGGGACAAATAACAGGAATTAACTTAAGATTAAAAGAATTTTATACCCATGCTCAAGGCAATACCGTAGAGAATCCACGTTATTTAAGAAAGTCAGAAAAACGACTTAAAAAAGCACAAAGACGATTATCTAAAAAATTTTTTCAAGGAAAAAACAGTCTAAAAACTATCACAATCAACGGATAAAAGTAGCTAAACTTGATCTTAAAGTATCAAAACAACACAGAAACAAAGTAATTAAAGATGCTTCGGTATTAGTCCAGTCTAATGATCTGGTAGTCTATGAGGCTTTAAAGGCAAGAAACTTAGTCAAAAACCGTAAGCTGTCTAAGTCGATTTCTGATGCTTCTTGGTATCAATTTACTGAATGGTTTGAATTTTTTGCTAAGATTTAAGTAGTCCTGCAAAATTAATTTCCTAGTCGAGACTCCGAGACGGGAGACGGGATACAGCTATTAGGGATCGGATTTGAGTTTTCAGTTCACTGTTTCCTCACATCAGAAGTCTGACGGAGTAGTGGCTTAGATATGTAATTAATTGTGCTAAGATTTATCAGATTGTCTGTGTTGCTGTTTCTCCCCATTTGACGACTCAAGATTGTTCAGTTTGTGGGAGGAGAGTTCAAAAAATCTTAAGCACTAGAACTCATCAATGTCCTAATTGTAAGATAGTCTTAGATAGAGATCATAATGCAGCAATCAACATTCTTAAAAAAGGGTTACAATATTTGGGAAATCATCTCAAGGCCTCGACCCTTCGACGTAGCTCAGGTTTAACACTGAGCTTGTCGAAGTGAGGCCACTGTACTGTTGGGCAAACAGAAAACGACCCAAACACCTTGGGAGAGTCTGACTTCTGGATTTTCAGTGGAGACATTGAGAATCTAAGTTGTCTGGTTGAACAAGGAATTTCCGATAGTGATAGGTCAAGAATCCACCGTCAAGCTACGCTATGACGGTGGTAGTATGTCAATTAAGATTAATTCATCAATTGGATAATGTATAGAAAACTGGCCAACAAAATCCTTAAATTAGCTAATTCCCTATCTAGGTCATCGAAGCGATCTATTTTAATTGTCACCGACTGCCTTATTTTTGGTCTAAGTATCTATCTGGCCTTCTCTCTCAGGTTTAATCTGAGCCTCGAATATCAGCAAATTAGACCTTTTTTCGGGGAAATACTCAGCTTAATTGCGATTAAACTTCTAGTTTTCTATCTCAAAGGTATTTACCGTCCCGTAGTACGTTATACGGGGTTGGAGTTTCTTTCGTCCGTACTGCAAGCGGTTCTCTATAGTTCAGGGGTTTTAATCAGTCTTGCCTACTTTCAAAGGGATGCCTTTTTGCCGCGTTCAGTCCTAATTATCGACGCATTGTTAACCCTAGTATTGGTTATCGGGGTGAGATTGTTGATTCGTTCTGTCTTTCACCGTCTGAATATTTACGTCAGCAGTGTGGATAGAGAACCGACAATCGTTATCTATGGTGCAGGGGTTGTGGGTCGTCAATTGGCACGTTCCCTACAAAATGACCCCCACTATCGTTTATTGGCCTTTGTTGATGATAATCCCGATTTGCAGCGGCGAGTTATCCAAGGCATTAGGGTTTATCCCTCCCCTCAATTGCCACTACTGCACCAAAAAAAGGCCTTTGACTGGGTTATTCTCGCTATTCCTAATGTAGCCAAGGCCAGAAAGCGGCAAATCATCGAAAGTCTAGAAACTTTACCCATCGCTATTAAAACCGTTCCTCCCCTCTCAAAAATTTTATCGGGAGAAACGACCATCAATCAGATTCGCAGTATTGATGTCTCGGAATTATTAGGACGGGAAGAAATTCTACCTCATCCCGAACTTTTAGGAAAAAATGTCACCGGTAAAGCGGTGTTAGTCACCGGGGGTGGCGGTTCCATCGGTTCGGAATTATGCCGACAAATCGCCTTTCTCAAGCCAAAATGCCTGGTAATCTACGAATTAAACGAGTTTTCCCTCTACAAAATCGATCTCGATTTAAGCGAAAATTATAGCGATTTACGCAAGTATGCCTATCTAGGCAATGTTCTCGACCGCAATCATCTAGACCGAGTCATCCAACAACACCAGATTGAGACAATTTATCACACGGCCGCCTATAAGCACGTTCCTCTTGTGGAAGCCAATGCTAGTCAGGGGGTTTACACTAATGTTTGGGGTAGTTTAAATGTCGCTCAGACCGCGATCGAGAATTCAGTTAGTAATTTGGTTCTTATTTCCACCGATAAGGCTGTCAGACCGACTAACATTATGGGGGCCAGCAAACGCTGTGCTGAGTTAGTTGTACAAGCTTTGGCCACTTTACCCGACACTTCCACCCATTGCGCGATCGTCCGCTTTGGCAATGTTCTTGATAGTAGCGGTTCCGTGGTGCCGCGTTTCCGAGAACAAATCGCCCAACGTAAGAATATTACCCTCACCCATCGCGATATTATTCGCTATTTTATGTCTATTCCAGAGGCGGTGCGTTTGGTTATACAAGCAGGAGCCATGGCTAAGGGGGGTGAGGTATTTCTGTTAGATATGGGTGAGCCGGTAAAAATTTACGATTTGGCCCTACAGATGATTCGTTTAAGTGGCTTGGAATTAGGGCAAGATATTGATATTGAAATCACAGGATTAAGACCGGGGGAAAAACTCTACGAAGAATTATTAATCGATACCGATAAAGCTCGTCCCACCGCTCACCCCAAAATTTTTTGCGCTCATGAATACTTTCTTGCTTGGGACGAATTACAAATCAAATTAGAGCAACTGCTTAATTATATTCAACTTAATGACCGTCAAGGCTTAGTTAAGTCCCTACAAGATTTAGTTCCTGAATACCAGCCTCCCCAGCAAATGGCCAGTAATTCGTCAAGTAAAAAGTGAAAAAGAGGAGTTTTAGCTCTCCTCTTTTTGACAGAATTTATTAATCTAATTGAACCGAATGCTCTTGTTTTAATTGCTTTTGGATAGTTTTTACCGTCCGCCCAATTTTATTGATTTCGGGGAAAGAAGGGCGATTTACTCTATCAGCTAGAGGAGAAGTTTGTTGAATAGCAATGCTTAAATAAAGAGGAAAAGCGAGGGTAAAGGCTAAAAAAAGACGTTGTAACATGATCCACTCCCACAAAAGTTATTCAGCGATTATTTTAGCCGACTGAAACTTTTACCAGAATAACGACTAACTAGGAAAATTTCAGCTAGTTTGTGACAGTCTGGCAATTGGTGGGACAATCCTAAAGAATTAGCGTTGAAACTCTCAACCCTAGACCAAGACTCTGATACATTGATCTAAGAACATGATCGATCGCCCTATCTATGCACAAAATTCCAGTTACTGTGATCACGGGTTTTCTGGGTGCGGGAAAAACTACCCTCATCCGTCATCTACTGCAAAATAATCAAGGCCGCCGGGTGGCCGTTATGGTCAATGAATTCGGAGAAGTGGGAATTGATGGTGATTTATTGAAAAGTTGTCAGACCTGCGACGACAACCCTAACGATAATATTGTGGAATTGACCAACGGTTGTCTGTGCTGCACAGTGCAGGAAGAATTTCTCCCCACCATGCAGAAATTGCTGGAGCGACGGCAACAGTTGGATTGTATGCTGATCGAAACTTCGGGATTAGCTTTACCTAAACCTCTGGTTCAAGCTTTTCGCTGGCCGGAAATCCGCAACGGGGCCACGGTGGACGGAGTAATCACGGTGGTGGATGGTTTTGCTATCGCTAGGGGTCGTCTGGTGGCGAATTTAGATGCTTTAACCGCACAAAGGCAAGCAGACCCCAATTTAGAACACGAAACGCCTATTGAGGAGTTATTTGAGGATCAGTTAGCCTGCGCTGACCTGGTACTCTTAACTAAAACCGATCTCATCAGCGAAATTGAATTAGAAAAAATTATTAATTGGCTAAAAACACAACTGCGATCGACGGTAAAAATAGTTACTTGTGCCGATGGACAAATTAGCCCCGATGTGCTACTGGGATTTAATGCCGCCGTCGAGGATAATTTAGCTAGTCGTCCTAGTCATCATGATCACGAGGAAGAACACGATCACGATGAGGAAATCAATTCTGTGCAGTTTTGCCTCGATTCTCCCGTAGATGCCCGAATTTTGACCCAAAGGATCAAAGAATTGGTGGCCCGAGAAGAAATCTATCGGGTTAAGGGATTTGTTAATGTGGCCCATAAACCGATGCGTATGGTGTTACAGGGAGTCGGTGATCGCTTTGATTCTTTCTTCGATCGACCCTGGCAATCCACGGAAACGCGGCAAACTCGCTTGGTCTTTATCGGCCGCTCCCTCGATAGTCAGAGAATCGAGCAGGCCTTAACTAGGGTTTGCTGAATAAATGTGAAATGTAGGCAAGGTAAGAGTTTTGTGGCTTTTCTCGCAAAACAGGTGCAAATTTTGAGAGAATCGTCGTTCAAAACCTTGCGTCTTCATCAGCCCGCGTCCTGTAGGGGCGAAGCATTCGGGCAATAACCCATCGGTGAAACCGTAGATTTTCTAACCGAATGCTTCGCCCGTACTTCTTGCCGCAAACCCTAACTAGGGTTTGCGGCAAGAAGTTTTTCCTAGGGACAGGGTGGGGTAGGGAGATTATTTTTATTTATTCTCCCTTCTACAATAATTACTCGCAGCCAGAAATACGTTGGGACGTTTCATACTTTGTGCTTTTTGTCAAAAAAACTTTTTTTTTGCAATAAAACTACACAAAAAAAAGATCATCGTTGTGGGTGAAATTGACTGATTTAACCGTCTTAATTAGGATCACCTTCTAGGTGTGGCAAGGGTTTCAACCATTGCTGTCCAAAAAAGCACAAAACAACCCACTGTGAAATTCTATCAAATCGCTGTAACCAGCGTAACATCGTTGTTAAATAATAATCTTTCTCAATTAATTCTTAAGAATTTGTAAATATTGCGAAATGTTAATTTAAATATTCTCAAGTTTTTGCACTCAATCAATAAATTTTACTTATATTTATCCAACATCGGGTTAGAAGTCAGGAGTCAGGAGTCAGGTTTTAGATGTTGGGGTTTTAGGGTTTTGGGGTTTTGATTCAATTTCCCCATCTCCCCATCTCCCCATCTCCCCATCTCCCCACTTCCCACTTCATAATTCATAATTCATAATTCCCCTACACCCCATTGAAAAAGCTCCGGCGATCAATCGCCTGGATAGATGGTTGGGGATTTAGGTTAGGGTAGTAAAAGATACAGATTACTCACCCTTGCAGACCAAAAATTATGACGAACACCAGTAACCCGCTGCTTGCCGGTCAAGGATTACCGGCTTTTGACCAAATCCAACCCGGCCTGATTGTCCCTGGGATGACGCAACTTTTGCAGGAACTGGCCAGAGAATTAACCGAACTAGAAGCAGAGATTGCCCCCACCTGGGAAAAATTAGTCGAACCCCTTACCCGGATTGAAGAACGTTTAAGCTGGAGTTGGGGGATTATCGGTCATCTGATGGGGGTAAAAAATAGCCCAGAATTGCGTCAAGCTTACGAAACCGTACAACCACAGGTAGTCGAGTTTATTAGCCGTTTAAGCCAAAGTAAACCCATTTATGAAGCATTTTTGTGTCTGCGTCAAGGGGAAAGCTGGGGGCAATTAGACGAGGCACAACAGCGCATTGTCGAAGCTTCCCTGCGGGATGCCCAGTTGGCCGGGGTAGGATTAGCAGGGGAGAAAAAAGACAGATTTAACGCGATTCAACTGGAATTAGCGGAAATAACCACGAAATTTTCTAATAACCTCCTCGATGCCACCAAAGGTTTTCCACTGAAACTAACAACCCCAGAAGATATCGCCGGTTTACCCCCTAGTCTCCTCAGTTTAGCCGCCCAAACCGCCCGCAGCCAAGGGGAAACTAACGCCAGCGCCGAAACCGGCCCCTGGGTGATTACCCTCGATTTTCCCAGTTATTTCCCCTTTATGAAGTACAGCGATAATCGGGAATTGCGGGAAAAACTCTATAAAGCCTACGTTAGTCGGGCCGATCTGGGAGAATTGGATAATAATCCCTTAATCGATCGCATTTTGCAACTTCGTCAGGAACAGGCCCATCTTCTAGGTTATAGTACCTACGCCGAGGTCAGTCTTGCCCGGAAAATGGCCAATTCTGTGGATGAAATCGAGAAATTGCTTGACAATTTGCGTCAAGTAAGCTATGAAGCGGCAAAACAGGATTTAGAGGCCTTAAAAACTTTTGCGGGAACCGACGATCTCAAGCATTGGGATATAGCCTATTGGTCAGAAAAACAGCGTCAGGCCAAGTTTAACTTTAGTGCCGAGGAATTACGCCCCTATTTCCCCCTACCACGGGTTTTAGAAGGCATATTTAGTCTCGCTAAACGGATTTTTGGGGTAGAAATTATCGCTGCTGACGGTAAAGCACCTATCTGGCATCCCGATGTGCGTTATTTCCAGATTAACGACGAAAAGGGTGAAAAAATCGCCTATTTCTACCTCGATGCCTACAGTCGTCCCGCCGAAAAACGCGGCGGCGCTTGGATGGATGTCTGTATCGGTCGCGCCAAAACCGGCACCGAGGTGCGTTTACCTGTGGCTTATTTAATCTGCAATCAAACGCCTCCAGTGGACGGAAACCCCAGTTTAATGACCTTTGAGGAGGTAACTACCCTATTTCACGAATTTGGCCACGGTTTACAGCATATGTTAACCACTGTGGATTATTCTGGCGCAGCGGGTATTAATAACGTTGAGTGGGACGCGGTGGAATTGCCCAGTCAATTTATGGAAAATTGGTGTTATGATCGCCCTACTTTAATGAGTATGGCCAAACACTACGAAACTGGTGAGACTCTCCCCGAACATTACTACCAAAAACTGCTTCTCGCTAAGAATTATATGAGTGGTTCGGCCATGCTGCGTCAGTTACATTTGTCTTTAGTAGATTTGGAATTACACCATCGCTATCAACCCAATGGCAGCGAAACTCCTAAACAAGTCAGACAGCGTTTAGCAGCGACGACGACGATAATTCCTCCCCTACCAGAAGATGCTTTTCTGTGTTCTTTTGGGCATATTTTCGCCGGCGGTTATGCGGCGGGTTACTATAGTTATAAATGGGCAGAAGTTCTCAGTGCCGATGCTTTTGCCGCTTTCGAGGAAGTAGGATTAGATAACGAAGAAGCAGTGAAAGCGATCGGTCGCCGTTTTCGCGATACTGTCTTAGCTATGGGGGGAAGTTCTCATCCTATGAATGTTTTTAAGGCTTTCCGCGGTCGCGAACCCAGTACCGAACCTCTCCTCCGTCATAGTGGCTTATAAAAGGGGACTCTTCTAGGTTCTGTGTGATCTCGCGTAGCGAGCGCGTTGCGACCAGTTTAACTTACCATAGAAGCGATCGATCTTTGTGTCCTCTGTGTCTCTGTGGTTCCTTCCACCCCCTAGCCAGCAGGAATGTATCTTAGAATACATTTTACCCACCAAATCCAAGAGAGCCTAAAAGGGTGCGTTCCCTAATGCAAGTCCTACTGTTCCACCAATAGATTTTGGGGAACGCACCAAGCACATTGATTGAAGCTCTGAGTCTAAATGCGATAATGAATCTGATCCCCTAATAGGTTTATTTAGGGCTTGCTGAATAAATCTAAAAACCTTGTTGGATAAGACTTTTAGACTTTTTTTCCCTCAAAAAGTGCCAGCCATTGTGGGGATCGGGGGCAAAATTCAGGTACTTTTTCCCTGAAAATTAGGTAACTGACTACCTGAAAATGGGTAAAACCCCACACCTTACCCCCACGAAAAACTTTTTGCTGCAAACCCTACTTGAACAATCCGAGTCTCCCCAAAAGAAAAACTGCCTATCTCACCATTCAGATAACTGCTGTATTCAGTTTTCTTCCCCAGTGTCCGTCAACCGGGAGTAATACTAAATCCAGTTATTAAAGGCTGATTATCTATTTCTCCTCTTGCCCCTTGTATGAGTAGAAAACGGATTTCTCGGAGAAACCCGTTTTCTGTGCGTTACTCAACGGATTTGGTATAATGCCGATAGCTGGTTAAAACCACTAAGATAGGACGACGAAAGTAACTAAAGACGATTTTTTTGGTAAGATCAAGGCTAAACTAACCATCACGCCCTCTTGAGGGAATATTTATTTATGAGCGATATAGGGTTTATTTTGACGATAATCAACAATTTCCTGCAAATTTACTCGGTAATCCTAATTGTTAGGGTTTTACTGACTTGGTTCCAAAATGCTGGTTGGGCCTATCAGATTATGTCTTTTCTCAGTCCGATTACCGATCCCTATTTAAACCTCTTTCGCTCGATTATCCCACCCCTAGGCGGGATGGACTTGTCCCCGATCCTCGCTTTCCTGCTGCTCAACGTTGTTCAGAGTGTCGTAGCCACAGGGGCCACCAGTCTGGTCAGTAGCGGTTTCTAAATCCGGGGATCCACACTACTGGTAAAACCGGAAGCTTTAAATTTTTCCAGTCGCAGGGGGGTTGGTTGATTGGTAGAAACAGAAATTCTGATCTCGAAATCACTAATCCCCGGTGGCACTTCAGGGATTGCCCCGACTCGGCTACGATTTTGTAAAGCTGGTTCCCCGTTAGCATCGTAAATCCGACCAAAAACATCGGCATCATAGACGGTTTTTCCAGAATTATTTTTAGCTTTGCCGGTGATTAAAAAACAATTAGCCGGAAAACTGGTTCCCCCACTGGTGACACTCCCCTCGGCTAATTCGGGGGGACAGTCTTTATAAGATACATCTAATAGTTGAATTGGGGTCAAAGCTTGAGCAGTAGGGATGATAAGCCAGCTAGACAGCCAGAAGAGAGCAGAAAGCAGTAAAACGGTGAGCGAGCGTGGTGTCATAGATCAGTGATTTTACGGTATGATTTCCCCAATACCTAGATTATCGTGGATCGTCACCCTTTGAAATCAGCTTTTTTAGGACTCTCATGGATCGAGATGAGATTGAAACCACTCTCAAAGCGGCTTTTCTCCAGTGTGAGGCTTTATTCTGTCCTCTCAATGAATAACAAAAAGAAATTTTGTTAGAGGTGTTTTTTGAGCAAAATTCCCTCGCTGATGGCAATCCCCTCGACGAATTAACATCTATGCAAAGGGAGATTTTACTGGAATTTATCCTCAAACAAGAACGGGAAAATTTAGCTTGGAAAAGTTCCCTTCTCAATGATTGGCTTAACGATCGCCCTTCCGGTGCGGTACAATTTATCCGCGATCAGTATGGCTTGGCTTGGTTGAATAGCATAAAACCGATTCATTGGCAAGAATATTTACAAAAATTAAGGTTAACCAGAGAAAAATTACAGGTGGGAGATGCGATCGAGGTGTCTAATGGATTATGGGAATGGATTCCCGCAGACGCTGCTGATAGTTGCGACTGGTTTCCCTGTGAGGTAATAGGAGTAAATGAAAGTGAGGATGATTCCCGTCCTGTTAGTTGCCGTATTCGCTTTCAAAACGGGGAAGAATGGGAAGTACAAGGAATATATCAGTGGAATCGCCCTAATTGGCGTTTTCTGACCTGAAGGAAGATCACTGCTCGGTTATCGGCTAAAATTAAGAACTGTAAAGAAAACAGATAAATTTTATGGCCGCTAAAGTTGAGATCTATACTTGGAGTTCCTGTCCTTTCTGTATCCGCGCTAAAGCATTACTCAACAAAAAAGGGGTGGAGTTTACCGAATATTGTATCGATGGTGATGAACAAGCGCGAGCCAAAATGTCCGATCGAGCCAATGGTCGTACAAGTGTACCACAAATTTTTATAAACGATCAACACATCGGGGGCTGCGATGACATCTATGCTTTAGAGAGAAGTGGTGGTTTAGCTCCCCTGTTGCAGAATTAAGGATAAAAACTATTAATGAAACTAGCCTTTATTATCGATCCGATCGAGTATCTAGATCCAGGCCATGATACCAGTGTAGCTATTATGGAAGCGTCCCAATTATTAGGTCATGAAGTCTGGATTACTTCCATCACTGATCTCAGTGCGATTGCGGGAAAAGCTTGGGCAAAACTAACTAAAATTGAACTGGTTCCTGTGGAGTTAAAAGATAATCATTGGGTGGCTGTATCTCAATGGTATCAAAGACAAGAGACAGTTTTTACCTGCCTAGAAAACTTCGATTTTGTCTGGATGCGAAAAGACCCACCCGTGACAATTACCTATCTTTATGCCACCTATTTATTAGACTTGATTGACCCCAAAAAAACTCAAGTAATTAACTCAACTAGGGGGTTACGCCATGCCAACGAAAAGTTATATACGATTCACTTTGCTCAGGTAATGCCCGCCACAATTGTTTCCCAAGATAAAGCGACGATTAGGGAATTTGTCAACCAAAAAGGAGCGGCAGTTATGAAACCTTTAGGTGGCAAAGCGGGGGAGGGAATTTTATTTCTTAGTCCCGAAGATCGCAATCTCAATTCAATGATTGAAATTAGCACGAAATGGGGACAAGAACCGGTAATGATTCAAGATTATTTACCAGCTGCCAAAGAAGGAGATAAACGCATTATTGTCCTCAATGGTGAACCCATCGGGGCAGTTAATCGCATTCCCACCGGTTCAGAATTTCGCGGTAATATGGCCGTGGGTGGACGAGTAGCAAAAACAGAAATCACCGATCGAGAATTAGAAATCTGTGCCACTTTAGCCCCAAAATTACGAGAAGATGGCCTATATTTTGTCGGATTAGATGTGATTGGTGGCTATCTGACGGAAGTTAATGTCACCAGTCCCACTGGCATTCGCGAGATCGATCGATTAAACAATGTTAGCTTAGGTCAACAGGTAATTAAATGGCTAGAAAATTTTGCTTGTGCCAAGGCTCTGTCTTGACACACAATATTTAAGGCTCTTTATTAAAATATCCTTCAGGTAGAACCTGAATAAAGGGTTCCCAAGTAGAACCTGGGAACGAGATAAGAACTCAAATCTGATAACTGATAACTGATAACTTACCCACTGATAACTGATAACTGATAACTGTAAAAAAATGAATGCTTTATCAATACCAACGTGGATAGTTCATGTATCGAGTGTCGTAGAATGGATAGCGGCGATCTGGTTGGTCTGGACCTATAGCGACATCAGTAGCGATCGATCGTGGCGAATGTTATCTTGGGGAATGTTACCCGCTTTAATTGGGGCTATGTGTGCCTGTACATGGCATTTTTTTGATAATATCAGTGCCTTATCCTGGTTAGTCACCCTACAGGCAGCCATGACTGTCTTAGGAAATTTTACCCTCTGTGCTGCCGGTTGGTGGCTGTGGCGTTCCAGTAAAATCAGCGTTAACAATGAATAAAGAGAGTTTATTTGCCATTTCCCTGTTTCCCTATCTGGGGTTTCTTTGGTTTGTCACCCGTTCGGAAAAAATGCCCCGTTTAGCCTTAATTGGCTTTTATGTGCTGTTAATCTTCGTTTTTATCACCATTCCTGCCGGTATCTACGCCAAAATCCACTATGGTAAAGAATTAGCTAACGTCGATTGGTTACACGGCAGCGCCGAACTTTTTCTCACCCTCTCCAATATTCTCGTCGTTTTAGGTTTTCGTCAGGCAATTTTAGCCAAAAAGGAAACAGAGAACAGGGAACAGGGAACAGGGAGCAGTAATCAGTGAACAGTAATCAGTGAACAGTGAACAGTAAACTGATAACTGATAACTGATAACTGAATTGTGATACAATCGCCCCAAAACGTCCCTGCGTCAGTCAACTATGTCCCCGATTACACCGTCCATCAGTGTCAACGAACCAAACCCGCAGGCTGCTATCCAGACTTTATCGGTAGTGGTTCCCATATATAACGAAGTGGACAGTATTCCCCATCTCGTGGAGAGTATCGCCTCGATTTTGCGTTCTTATCAAATTAACTACGAGATTATCTGTGTTGACGACGGTTCTAAGGACGGTTCCACCGAGGTTTTAACTAATTTAGCCAAAAATCGCCATGATCTCAAGGCGGTAATATTGCGACGCAACTACGGACAAACCCCCGCTATGGCTGCCGGATTTGATTATGCCACGGGACAGGTCATCATTACCCTCGACGGCGATTTACAGAACGATCCCAATGATATACCCCTATTATTGGCCAAATTGGAGGAAGGTTATGACCTCGTGAGTGGCTGGCGCAAAAATCGCCAAGATGACCGGGTAAAACGGCTTTTACCCTCAAAAATAGCTAATTGGCTGATTGGCAAGGTAACAGGGGTCAAATTACACGACTACGGTTGTTCTTTGAAAGCCTATCGAGCCGAATTAATCGCCGATATGAATCTCTACGGGGAATTACATCGATTTTTACCCGCATTAGCTTTTATTGAAGGGGCAAAAATAACCGAAATTCCCGTTAATCACCACCCTAGACGGTTCGGACAGAGTAAATATGGTTTAGGTCGCACAATTCGCGTGATTATGGACTTGTTTACTGTCTTTTTTATGAAAAAGTTCCTCACCCGTCCGATGCACATTTTTGGACTCTACGGACTGATATCCATGGTGCTGGGGATTATTTTAGGTACTTATCTGACTATTCTCAAACTCGGTTTCGGACAAGAAATCGGCGATCGACCTTTGTTAATCCTGGCCGTGTTATTCTTTTTAACTGGGGTACAATTACTCTGTTTTGGTCTTTTGGCAGAAATTTTGATGCGAACTTACCACGAATCCCAAAAACGTCCTATCTACCGCGTTCGTACTGTTGTCGGGGATAGGGGATTTTTCAGTGAACAGTGAGCAGTAATCAGTGAGCAGTAAACAGTAATCAGTAAACAGTGAACAGTAAAAAGACAGTAGGAAGCTGCTATTTAATACTGCCCACTTAATACATACTGCACACTTAAAACTCAAATCTGATAACTGATAACTGATAACTGATAACTGATAACTGATAACTAAAAAAAATATGACTATTTGGGAACTTGATTTTTATTCGCGGCCGGTGGTGGATGAGAATAATAAAAAAAGATGGGAATTGTTAATCTGTGAAACTCCGGCAACAATCGATCGCCCCTCCGATACAATATTTAAATATGCCAGTTATTGTCCTAATACGACGGTCAATTCCCAATGGTTAGGAGAGGCAATTACTGCAGCTATCAAGACAGCGGGAGTAACTCCCAAAAAAATTCGCTTTTTCCGTCGTCAGATGAATAACATGATTAGCAAAGCTTGCGAGGATATCGGTATTCCCGCTTCCCCTAGTCGTCGCACTCATGCTTTAACGAGATGGATAGAAGAAAGAATGGTTAATTTCTATCCTCAAGAAGTTGGTTATGATCAAAATTTAACTAAAACCGCTTCCGTTAATTATCCTCCTTTAAATGCTGTTCCCCTTCCCGATGCTGTCCGGGGAGATAAGGCAGATAAATGGGCTTTTGTTACGCTAGAATTATCTTCTTTTCATGATATAAAAGATTGGGATATTAGCTTCGGAGAAAATTTGCCTATACTAGGGATGGGATTAGATGAGAATCTAAAAATCCCCGGTTTAGTTGTTTTTTCCCCCCGCGCTTTACCCCTAGCTGGTTGGATGTCAGGGTTAGAAATGGCTTATTTAAAGTTAGAAACTGGTTCCCGTCCCGTGCTACGTTTAGAAACGGGTGCTAGTGATAGCTGGATTCTCGTCAACGTGACTAATACCGAGACTTTAAAGGAAGCCAAAAACTTTGAAGAAGCTAAACAAAAAGCCCATAATCTGCATTTTTTAGCCGTTCAATCTAACCCTGAATCGCAATCCTTCGCTGGTTTTTGGCTATTACAAGAAGGCTCTCAAGAGTAAAGTTTAGTCAAGGTGGGTTTTCAATCCACCCCCACAGAATTAACTTAAAAACATTGTCTAGTCCAACTACCGTGTAACCCGTAGGGAATATGATGTTTAAGATGGATAACTGCTAGGGAATTAGTGATATCTTTAGCATCTAAGATTACCACATTCGATCGATGATTGGCTGCATCGTAGGTGACTACCAATAACCAACCATCATCTTCAGCAATTCCATCGGGTTTAGGCACAAAAATTGGTTCACCTGCAAATCCCTGGGGAGCAAAAGAATGTAACTGTTTTTCTCCCGTTAATAAGTCCAGTTTTAAGATTGCTTGCAAAGGAGCATTACCAGTGGCATGATGAGTGGCAGCGATGTATAAATAACGGTAATCTCGACCAACATTTGCAGGATTAATGCTGGGAAACTCACAACAATGCTCTAGAATACATTCTCTTGTAACGGTATTTTCTGATAAATTTAGTGTAAATCGCCACAGATGTCCGGGAGCTAAACTATCAAAATCTACCGATTGAAAATTGCTATTTGAATCCAGTTGTGGTAAGGATTGATAACAAATAGAATCGATATAAATTTTTTCCCCCCCCTCGACGTAGCTCGGGGCAAGTTGTTCAAAAGCATTGCTATGATGGAAGACAAAACCCGATGGAGTTTCTAAAACTTTCACTTCTCCTTTGTTAGGATCCCGGGGGATAATAATAATCTTAGTTAACTTGTCCGGTTGATTAATAACGCATTCTCCCGCACCTTTTAACCCAAAAAGAAAAGGAAAAGGATTATAACTAACCGGGTTTTGGAAAAAGATAGCGTAGTGGGGAGTAATAACAAAATCGTGGATAAAACAAAAGCCCGGTATGCTGTGGGTATGACGACGTAATAACTTACCCGTGGGACTAATTTCGTAGAGAGTAATGGCACTCGACAAACCCGTTTTGATGGCAAAATTTACCAGACAAGGTTGATGATTATCGAAAATACAAGCGGGATCGATGCGAGGATGAGCGGCAAAAGCATCGCCTTTTTCTAAGATACCATCGAGATAGTCTAAACCAATAGTATCAAGGGTTTTAGCATCGAGACGATGGGGTTCGGCCGCTTCCCAAAGTGCCAGTAATTTATTACCCCAGTAGATAACATTAGTATTAGCAATATTTTTCAGACGCAAATCAAAAGCATTACCGAAAACTCCCCCCGGTTTTTTCGTGCCGAAAACACCGCGATAAAGGGGTTTTCCCGCTTTCTGTTCCTGGAGATAACCCTGGGTTTTCACAAAACGATTACGATAATGTACACGCCCATGATTGAAACTAATCGCGCTGATCATACCATCCCCATCGAAGGGATGAGCGATCGCAGTGCCAGCGATATCGAGTAAACCGGGGCCGTTTTTAAAGACTGTACCCTGTAAATCGGCGGGAATTTGCCCCTCGATGTCTTCTACCTCGTAATCGTACTCGTTAGGTTGGGATTGATAGCCTTTTTGCCAATCCTGACGATTATAGGATTTTTCGCCAATTGTCGGAGTTAATACCATGGTAGTTTTAAGTTTATATTTACTTTTCTTAACATAACTTAAAACTACCAGAGATAAAAAGAAGGGGGTGCCGAATCATTTATTCACCCCCTCCTTGCCGTCTTGTTATTTAACAAACAACATTTCTTGATAGGTAGGTAGGGGCCAGAAATTGTCGGCCACTTCCCCTTCCAGCGTGTCAGCATATTCGCGCACCTTATCCATCAAGGGACGGATTGTTTGAGCGGAATACTGCATATGTTCCTCGATCGAGTCAAAATCGTGTTTAGCCATGGCTGCACTCAGTTTGCTAACGCTATCCATCAGTAATTTAATTAGATTCGAGACGGTTTGGGCGCTTTCCTTATCTATCTCGATGCCGATCGCCGCCGCATTAGCGATCGCTGAGGACAATTCCGACAAGTAGCGAACAGCAGCGGGATAAATAATCGTTTTAGCCATACTCACCACCAGTTTCGCCTCCACCTCGATGGCCAGCAAATACTGTTCCGCATAGACATCAAAACGACTTTCCAGTTCAACGGGGGTAAGCACACCCATGCGGGTAAACAGTTCTTCAATATAATCGGCCCTCAGCACGGGTAAAGCATCGGCAGTGGTGCGGAGATTAGCCAAACCGCGCTCTTCTACCGCCATTTTGTGCCATTCTTGGGAATATCCGTTACCTCCGAAGATCACATTTCTGTGTTTGTCCATGATCTCCTTAAGAACACCCTGGGCGGCAGTATTGAGGTCTTCCCCAGCTTTCATCCGGCTTTCTAGGTTATCCGCCACCCAAGTCAGGGAATCGGCTAGAATCGTGTTCATCGCCACCAGCGGCCCAGAAACTGACTGATTAGAACCCACAGCCCGGAATTCAAAGCGATTGCCCGTAAAAGCAAAAGGAGAGGTACGATTGCGATCGCCTGGATCCTTGGGGAATACCGGCAGGGTATCGACACCCAGATCCATCAATCCTGGAGCATCAGAACCCTCAATTTGTCCTTGGCTAATTTGGTCGAATACCTTTTCTAACTGGCTGCCCAAATATACCGAAATAATGGCGGGAGGAGCTTCATTTGCCCCTAAACGGTGATCATTGCTGGCAGTAGCCACCACTGCGCGTAAAAGCGCCCCGTACTTGTGAACACCACGAATTACCGCCCCACAGAATAACAAAAACTGCATATTAGCGTGGGGAGTATCGCCCGGATCCAACAGATTACCCTGGGTAGCGTTGCCGACGGACCAGTTAACGTGTTTTCCCGAACCATTAATTCCCGCAAAGGGTTTTTCATGCAGTAGGCAGACAAAACCGTGTTTTTTAGCCGTACTTTTCAGCAAAGTCATAATTAACTGCTGATGGTCACTGGCCACGTTAGCAGCCTCGAAAAAGGGGGCAATCTCGAACTGTCCGGGAGCGACTTCATTATGGCGGGTTTTGGCCGGAATGCCGAGGCGATACATTCTTTCCTCCACTTCCTGCATAAACACCTGAACCCGTTCGGGAATTGCGCCAAAGTAATGATCGTCGAACTGTTGACCTTTGGCGGCGGGTTTACCAAATAGGGTGCGACCGGTGAGCAGTAAATCGGGGCGACTATGGGCAAAATGAGCATCTACGAGGAAATATTCCTGTTCAGCACCGCAGCTGGAGTTCACGGGGGCGACTTCCGTATGTCCTAAGAGCTTCAGCACCCTGGTGGCGGCTTTACTCATCGATGAAATCGAGCGTAAAAGCGGCGTTTTTTTGTCGAGGGCCTCTCCTGTCCAAGAGATGAAAACCGTCGGGATACACAGGGTTACACCATTATCCGTCTCCATAACGTAGGCCGGACTGGTGACATCCCAAGCAGTGTAACCCCGCGCTTCAAAGGTGGAGCGAAGGCCGCCGTTAGGAAAGGAGGAGCCGTCCGGTTCCCCCTGTACTAAGACTTTGCCGGTAAATTCTGTGATCACCGAACCGTCGCTCTGCACGGAGATAAAACCATCGTGTTTTTCGGCGGTGGCGTTGGTCATCGGATAGAAGACGTGGGCATAGTACAGCGCCCCTTTGGACGTGGCCCAATCCTTCATCGCAGCCGCCACCGCACTGGCGATGGAAACGTCTAATTTTCCCCCGGTTAAAATCGTGTTTTTGACCGATTTGAATACGTCTTTCGGGAGACTGGCCTGCATTTTGCTCAGGGTAAAGACATCAGTTGCCCAGAGGGCCTCTAAACGCTGAGGAATTTTGCTAGGTAGGGGTTTACGATCCGTTACTTGAGAGATAGCTTGAACACGGGTTCCATAACTCATAAGTATTTTTCCTATTGTGTTGTGTCGTGGATAAGGGGTTACTTTACTTAGGCGATGACAAGTTTCCTACTGATTTTGATGTTGAATCCCGGTCAGAGGCTATTCTCCGCTTAATAATTTTGATCCCACGGCACAAGCTTCTCTGCGGTTTTTATCTGCTTGCGCCGGCCTCTTTTCCGATCAATTGGCAACACCAGCCTTAATCTTAAGAACAGATGATCGAGAGATTTGTATCAAAGATTACAAATATCCTAAACCCGATCTTCCACAAGCGATCGCACTGAGAAAACGGGTTTCTTTGAGAAACCCGTTTTCTGGACTTAAAAAAGTGATACTTGACAAAATCGGGGGGGGGGGGAAGATTTAGGTGGAATTTATCCAAAATTGTTCATGAATACTACAACTACCTTCAAATCTCTCTCTGGTGTCGGTGTTGTCTTCGCCGGCACAGTTAGCGCGATCGCTGTACTGGCCGCCCTCCCCGCCAGCGCCGCTTCCTTCAACTTCTTCCAAGGTGGCTACTCCGAAGGTGCTACCGTCACCGGGATGTTTACCGGCGAAGATTTAGATAATGATGGTGTTATTGACTCCTTCAATGGTGAAGTCACCGACTACATGATGTCATTCTCTGGCAACTCCCTCGTCCCCGCCTTCTCCCACGGGCTGCCTGACTTCTTCGGGTTAGTTTATGTACTGGGCAGCGATATCGGCAACTTTTTTGATTCTGACGGGATAGCTTCCAACGATGTCGCAACTTTCTACGGTGCGTCAGGTGGAACTAACCTCTATCCCGGTTCGCCAATTTCTGGCGGCAACGTCGGGACATTTGCCGGTGCGCTCGATACTACCAATGAATTCGTCACTGTCAACACCGTTCCTGAACCGAGTACTGTATTAGGTTTAGGATTGTTAGGCTTGGGTGCATTGGTTAAACGCCAGTTAAAGCCAAAGCAAGACAGCGACAAAGCTTAATTAGTTCCCCAATTCGTGTCATAGAAAAGGGGTTTCTTTGAGAAGAAAACGGGTTTCTTTGAGAAACCCGTTTTCTGTTTAAGCGCCATTTGGACTGAGAAAACGGGTTTCTTTGAGAAGAAAACGGAAGAAAACGGATTTCTTTGAGAACAAAGAAGAAAACGGGTTTCTTTGACAAGAAAACGGAAGAAAACGGATTTCTTTGAGAAACCCGTTTTCTGAACTTTTGGCAGATCGCCTTAATTATGGAATTAGTTGGATTACAATTAGTTTAAGCGCCATTGGAACTGAGAAAACGGGTTTCTTTGAGCAACCCGTTTTCTGGAACAATCAATTCAAAGCAAGGACAAACCCATGAAATATCGCGTCTTAATTGAGCAAGATGAAGATGGCATTTATGTGGCTGAAGTTCCCTCCCTACCCGGCTGTATTTCTCAAGGCAATACCCGGTTCGAGTTACTCGCCAACATTCAGGAAGCAATTGCTTTATATCTAGAAAGCCTAGAAGCGCACAATGAACCGATTCCACCACCAATTTCTGAGGAACTGGTAGAGGTTGAATTATGAGTGAACTTCCTTCTATCGCTGGTCGCCAAGTGGTTAAAGCACTAGGCAAGATTGGCTACGAATTAGATCGGCAGCGAGGAAGTCATATCATACTCAGACAAAAATCCTATCCCTATCGACGCATCACCATCCCTGACCATCGAGAAGTAGCTAAGGGAACACTGAGATCTATCATTCGTCAAGCGGGATTGACAGTGGCAGAGTTTAAAACTCTCCTTTAGCTTGATTTGCTAGAGTCGAAACAACTGCTCATAAATCGCCAATTCAAAAATAGACTATTAAACAATGTAAACGCTATATGAGTCAAGCTGCTGCAATCAACACTAAACTAATTGATTCTCTTGCTCAAATTATCCTTTCCTTAACTGACGAAGAACAACAGCTTCTGCTACAAAAAATCCAGCATCCAGCCTTATCTGATGTCGATTTTCATCAAGGTTTTCCCTTTGATGTTCACATTCCTAATACAGAAACGATCGCCGCCATTGAAGAAGTAGAAAAACATCCTGAGCGTCTTAAGCGTTATACTAGCGTCGGGCAGATGTTCGAGGATTGGAACAGTGATTAAGACAACCCAAGTGCGGATTCCTGCCTTGATGCGTAGTGTCGAAGAAATTAAACTTGAATGGAGTTAATTATGGATTTTGTTCCTCAGCTTCCCCGGTATTCTGATAAACTTAAGCAAACTTTGGCAAAAGCACACCGCAATTGCCAAGAGATGGAATTAGTTAGATTACAATTAGAAGAAGCGATTAGTCGCTTAGAAGCGGAAAATCGTCAAAGACGAAGACAGCAGCTAGAAAACCTAGAAAACGGTTTTTTTTGAGAAACCCGTTTTCTGGAGAAACAGGGCAAAATTATCGCCAAGTTGAAAACAACTGATCATCAAATCAACAATCTTCGAGACAATCACCGAGCTTTATTCCTGTTAATGATGCTAACAAAATATCTAAAACAAGCAATGGAACTGGCAACTTATGAAGTTCTAGAAGACGGTACTTTTTATGGAGAAATTGCAGGATTTGAGGGAGTATATGCTAATGAAACAACTCTCGAAGCTACTAAGGAACAGTTACAGGAAGTTTTGGAAGGCTGGATTATTTTAGGATTACGCTTACAGCATCAGTTACCGATTATTGACGGTATCAATCTAACCCCTCAACAAAAAATCGCCTGATGCCACCTTTTGCCCCCATCAAAAGGAAAGAGTTAATTCGCCAGTTGAGAAAGCTGGGATTTTCTGGTCTTCTGGTAGGAGGAAATCATCAATATATGGTGCAGGGAAAATTAAAAATCTGGATTCCTAATCCACACCAAGGAGATATCAGTAAAAGCTTGCTGGCTAAAATTTTACAACAAGCAAATATTAGTAGAGAAGAATGGGAAAAATTACGTTAAACAATTCTGTCTTGGAAAAGTTAAAAACTGTTCTCAATTAAGCAAGATGAAGATGACATTTAGAATTTGCCATAGAAAACGGGTTTCTCAAGGAAACCCGTTTTCTGGAATAGCTTTATAAGCTGTTTAAGTATAGTGATATCGTGCTGCTAAAAACTCAATGCGGTCATCTTTGACTCGATAGACTAGACGGTGTTCTGTGGTAATTCGGCGTGACCAAGTATTAGTTTCAAGATACTTTATGGGTTCTGGTTTGCCTATTCCAGTAAAGGGATCAGCTGTGACAGATTCTACAAGATCGAGTAGGCGAAAGGCGATTTTTTTATCTGTTTTGTACCACCATCTTAAATCTTCTCGAAATTGGTGATCAAAGACAATTGCCCTACTCTTGGCGTTCAATTCCTAACTCCTGACAAAGTTCTGTAACTGTCTGTCCCGGTATTGTTTGAACGTCCCTCTCCATTGAACGTTCCAGTGCTGCCAATAACTTTCTAGCATTCGCAGGCGATCGCAAAAGATAAACGGTTTCTAATAAGCCAGTTAATTCCTCTGCGCTCAATAATGCCATATCTTTATGACCAGGGCGCGCAATAATCGCCATACTATTCTCGCTTTCCAGTCGATCCAGAAGGCTCGCTAAATTTTCTTGAGCTTGAGTGTAGGTAGTTTGGATAGAAAACATAAGGCGAGGGCAACGAGTTGATTCGATTTTAGCTTATTTCATCAATTTAGAAAAGGGGTTTCTTTAAAAAACCCCTTTTCTGGACTGTCAATCTCTTGTCTCAATTAATTCGGGGACAAGTTCGGGAATAAAACCAGGTTCAGCTAAAGAACCAGTAACATGATGTTCAAAAACTTCTGCGGGGGGAAAAGTTTTCTTGACTTCCTGAGATTGCGGATCCGTAGAAGGTAGCCATTTAATTAGGGGTAAAGGTAGGAGAGTAGAGAGATTAGTAATCACTACCAATAACCAAAGGTTATCAAAATTAGTTTCGGTGACTCCCAACCAATGGGTTAATAAAGCGCCGATTTCTTGGGAAACTAATCCCGACATATTCCAGATAGACATTAATAAAGCGAATAGAGATGCTTCAATACCCACAGGACAAAGACGCGCTGATAAAATTAGGACGGGTAAAAAGGCAATTTGTCCCATGACGGTGAGGATGAGACTATCCCCCAAACTAAACCAATGATCGTCAATACCGAGCGCTCGATTAGTATGGGTAACTAGGATTAGGGTAGTCATCCCTAAAAGCGCAGAAATCACCGTACTCCAACCCAAAATTAAACGAAAGGAAATCGCTTTTAAAAACCGTTGATATACCCAGATCCCCAGGATCGAGGCTAAACTGGTGACTAAGCGCACTCGTCCTAAAAATTCCGGTTCAAATCCTAACTCGTTGGTGGTGAAGTAGAAAAAGGCAGAATCGGCGCTAGGAGTAGCCTGCCAGAGAAAAATAAAGGCAGTGGGTAATAAAATTGATTTTTGTCTAATGGCTGACCATAATTGCCCGATTTGCTCCTTGACTTTCGGCGTGGATTGTGAATCATTGTTATTCTTGACTTTTTCCTCTGTAATTAAAAACGCCATGGCTGAGGCAATCAGGGGAAAAATAGCCGTGAGAGCGAAGACGGGACGAGTGCCGAGGTGTGCCAGTAACCAACCACCGAGATAAGCTGTAATTAAGCCGCCTAGGGCCGATATTCCCCAAGTTAAGGACTGTAGAGAGCCGGATTGAGTGAAGGACTCTCTGCGGGCCCTTTCTACTACCAAAGAATCGACGATGACATCACTAATGGTGACAGAAAGGGAACCAAGCAGGATCGCCGCCGTCGCTTGCCAAGCATTCTCCACCACAGTGGCTAGGGCCAACCAAGCTAAAACACCGAGAATTCCCGATAAAATGAGGTAAGGCCGACGACGATAGCCAAAAATGGGCAAACCATCCGAAAGAAAGCCAAAAGCTGGTTTAATCACCCAAGGAATCGCCGCCACTCCGATTAATGCCCCCATCTGGGAGGGACTCAAGGCCAAATCGTCTTTTAAAAAGAAGCTAACCGCTAATCGGGAGAGTCCGAGAATGCCCTGCACGAAATAAACCCCTAAAATGCCAATTAATTCGGGATTAGGGTCATTTCCGAACAAGATAGTCTCTTTAAGGAATTTTTTCCCGCGATCGATGCCAAGGCGATTAATAAGCATGAAGTTTCATAAATATTTGTTACTGTCTCTATAATAATGATTGATCGCTCGATCGGTGCGTTAGCTGTTAGGGTTTAACTGTTGAGCTTTAGGTTTTGGCGGTTGGGTATTGGGTTTTAGGGTTTTAGTTGAATTTCCCCATAGAAGGCTTATTGTCGTGTTATGGGGAAAGTTTCTTGCGATTGCTTTATTTGAGAGTAATATACAGAAAGATTTTTAAAAAAATCTGTATTTGGTCTGATATGGGGAAAGTTTTGGTCTAATATCTAGCTGGGCGGATATCCTGCCAGTTAAGAAATAGAGCTTGTAACAGATTCGATTTTGCTGATAGACTTCGCCTCCCTCATAGTTCCCTCAACCTGGTTTTAGTTGGTTTGAGAATACTTCTCGCTCCACCCTCTGAGGACTGTCGTGATAGTGGTGCCACGGCAGATTTCAATCCTCACCTCCTGCACCAACAACAGTTTCAGGAGAAAATGATGAAAAGACGATTCAGAGGCCTACTGGTCTGTTCCTGCCTTTCCGTCGCAACGGTGTTAGCTGCTTCTGGCCTGGCTCCGGCCCAAACTTCAAGCCAAACTCAATACGTTGTGCAGGTGCGCCGCCAGCTTAATGGCGCCCGAGACCTTCTGGGAGCTAGGGGGTTTGAAAAGACCCATGACTATAAAATCGCCACCTTGGCCAATGGCGGCGCAAAGTCTTCTACTTTAGACCTTCAGAAGGGAATGCAATACGTCATCATCGGCGTTTGTGACAAAGACTGCTCTGACCTTGATATTAAGGTCTATGATGAAAATGATCGGGTAATAGCTACGGATACCTCGGCTGATGATAAGCCTTTAGTAACAGTCACCCCCAGATGGACTGGCGAGTTCCGCATCCTGGTAAGTATGTATAAATGCGGAAACAGTCCCTGTTATTACGGGATTGGAGTATTTGGCAAGTAGCTGTAGGGGCGTTCTCTAATGTAAGTCTTACTACTGCACCGATCGATTTTGGGGAACGCACCTTGCTCATTCATTGAAGTTGATAAGTCTAGGTGATCTAATAATAAGTACCTAAGCAAAATTAATTACACATATCTAACCCCCTCTTGCCTTTTGCCTCTTGCCTTTTGCCTATCTTTACTAGGAAATTAATTTTGCACGACTACTTACTAAATGCGTTGATTCTTCGTTACTTGGTATGGTTCGATAGGGGAGGATAAATCGACTAAATCCTGATCTGGCAAGAGACTTAATTGATTAGTTCGCTCTAGATCAAAAGCAATTGACAAAAATCGCCAAATGCCCTTCTATATAAGGGTTCCATCCCTTATAATCCCCGTCCATTGCATAACACAAACCGAAGAACCAATGCGTTGAGTATAACCTAACTTATAAAGGACAGGCACTCATGGAAAACGACAACTTTTGATCCCATATTAAATCCAGTTATTAAAACTGATTATCTATTCCTCCTTTTGTCTCTTGTCTATCTTGATATGTAGCCTATACTCAACGGATTTAGTATCACAACTCAGATAACTGCTGTAGGTAGTGAAAACTCAAATCTGATCACTGTCAGACGAATGTAGCGAAATATACGGAGCGATCGAACCAATTTGTAATATATGTGGCCTATAAAATAGGATGATGCGAGCGTCGTCCACACTTGCATCGGGAGGGAACCGTGACGACTTTTCTGGCTTCGCTCAATTTACTGCCTTCTAGTTCTCCCGCTGCCAATTTTCGCACTGGAGAATGGACTTTTCCCACACTCTACTCGACTCTGGCTCCTGCGGCCCTAGCAGATTTGGTTTTTTCTCGTTACGAGATTGATGTACCGAAAAATTGTCAATTTTGGCATCGGGGTTTAAGTGATGTGTATCTCCTCGAAACTCTGACAACTCCCTATATTTTGCGCGTGTCTCACTGCCATTGGCGCAGCAAAATGGAAATCGACTTCGAGTTAGAATTATTAGATTATCTCGATCGCTCTCAGGTTCCCGTCGCCGCGCCAATTCGCAGCAAAAACGGTGATTTATCCCTAGAAATTAATGCTCCGGAAGGGAAACGTTACGCCGTCCTCTTTCCCTATGCTCCGGGGGGAATTGCCATTGGGGATATAGATATAGAACAAGCCTATCATTTAGGGGCGATCGTGGCTAATTTACATCGGGTGACGGCAGATTTTCAACCCCTAGCCTATCGTCATCCCCTCAACCTCAAATATCTTCTCGAGGATTCCCTGCAAATTATCGCACCTTTTCTGCACCAACGACCAAGGGACCTAGACTGTGTTTTAGAAACCATTGGGGAAATAGAGGCAGAAACCGCCAAATTACCGACAGAATCTCCCTATTGGAGCATTTGTTGGGGCGATCCTCATAGTGGTAATGTGCATATCACCCCTGATAATCAGATGACCCTATTTGATTTCGATCAGTGCGGTTATGGTTGGCGAATTTTTGATATCGCTAAATTTCTGCAAGTTTCCCTACAATCCGGTTTAAATCGCCAGGTTCGCCATGGTTTTATCCAAGGTTACGATCAAACAGTGCCTTTAACTGAGGGTGAATTATCTTGTCTTCAGTATCTCACCCAAGCGGCTTATATTTGGTCTTGGTCAATTAGCTTAAATAATCTGCGTTTAACTGATTATAGTCGTCTCTGTGCTAATTATTTTAGTAGCCGTTTGGCCATTCTCAAACGTTTAAGAACCCAAGAATGGGAATTATTCTAAAGCAGCTTCGATGCTGCTGGTGATCAAATTGCGTGGGAACAGGGTGTGGCGTTTTACCCGTGTTTAGAAGGTTTTTAGATTTATTCAGTCAGTCCTAACTAACCAAGATCAACTTTCTTGCCGGTCAATGGCCAAACGAGGGATCGATCACTGTATGCTGGTAAGTATAGATAATCACTAGGTAAAGACTTTCTTCTCCATCTGCCAAAAGTGAAGCAGGCTTTACCGCTTTTGAATAGTCTCTCACAGCCTCACAGACAGATGGTATTATGTCCAGAAGAAAGAAGAAGTTTCCCTGTGGTCACAAGGGTTATGGCCAAGTCTGCCATCATTGCGCTCAACTAGATGCCGCTTGGGAAGAAAGAAAACGTCAAAAAAATGCTTGGGAAGCCACTTTTTCCCAGGATCCGATCGATTTGCGGGAATTACCGAAAAATGTCGTACTTAAAGCTAGGGAAATCCTGCAAGGATTGCAAGATCACCGCAATTATCGAGATTTCCATGGTAAACGATTGCGACACGATCGCTTTATTATCAGTATCCCCGTTACTCGCAATTATCGCCTCATCTGTCGCGACCACGGTAATCTCCTCGTCCCAGAAGCGGTGATCTCTCACGAGGATTATAATGTTTGTAAACCGGGTAGGTGAAGCTAATCTTTAGTTTGCTTGGGAAGATTTATCCCTGTTTATAGCTTCCCAATCTGGCAGCCAATTTTGATCGAGAATCTCCTCGAGATTAGCTAACACTTCCACAGGGAAAATACTGGCATCTAATCTGGTTTCGTCAATCATCAGATTGCGAGCATCGAGATAACATTTTGCTAAAATTTCCCTTAAATAGGACTTTAAGCTGGGACTATCTTCTAAAATATCAGCAATTTGTAGGCGAAAATTCCTGATTTCTTTTTTCCATCCCGCTTGGTTGTAATCTCGTTGGGATTGCCAGTAGGTTAACTTCAGTAAATGTTCTAGGAGTCGAGTTAAGAGACTCTTAAGCGCTCGTCGATTATTTTTTCCCAAATCTGTCAACTCCTCTAATAAATTCTGCCAATCTACCGATTGAAAATCCCCTTGACGCAATTGGTTGATAGTCTTTTCTAACCAAAGTTGATAATCCCTATCATAGAGATTTAAAATAGTAATATTCATGATTTTTTACTCCTTAATTTCACTGTTCAGAATCCTTGCTGATAGCTTCCCAATCTGGCATCCAATTTTGATCGAGAATCTCCTCTAGATTAGCTAACACTTCCACAGGGAAAATACTGGCATCTAATTGGGTGATATCAATAATTATCTCCCGAGCATCGCTGTAACATTCCTCAAGTATCTCGGATAAATAGGGTTTGAGACTGGGACTATCTCTCAGTAATTTCTTGATTTGTTTCCGAAAGGTTCTAATTTCCCCTTTCCATGCTGCTTGATTATAATCCCGTTGGGATTGCCAGTAAGTTAACTTCAGTAAATGTTCTAAAAGTCGAGTTAATAAACTTTCTACTGATCGTCGTTCACTTTTCCCAAAATCTGCCAACTCCTCTAATAAATTCTGCCAATCTACCGCTTGAAAATCTCCCCGACGCAATTGGTTGATAGTGTTTTCTAACCAAAGTTGATAATCGCTATCGTAGAGATTTAAAATAGTAATATTCATGATTTTTTACTTCTTAATTTCACTGTTCAGAATCCTTGCTGATAGCTTCCCAATCTGGCAGCCAATTTTGATCGAGAATCTCCTCTAGATTAGCTAACACTTCCACAGGGAAAATACTGGCATCTAACTCGGTTTCGTCAATAAGTAGATTGCGAGCATCGAGATAACATTCCTGCAAAATTTCCCTTAAATAGGACTTTAAACTGGGACTATCTTTAAGAATTTTTTTGATCTGAATCCGAAAATTGCGGATTTCTTTTTTCCATCCCGCCTGATTATAATCCCGTTGGGATTGCCAGTAAGTTAACTTCAGTAAATGCTCTAAAAGTCGAGTTAATAAACTTTCTAATGCTCGTCGTTCACTTTTTCCCAAATCTGCCAACTCCTCTAATAAATTCTGCCAATCTACCGATTGAAAATCTTCCCGACGCAATTGGTTGATAGTCTTTTCTAACCAAAGTTGATAATCGCTATCGTAGAGATTTAAAATGGTAATATTCATCGTTTTAAAAATGGGGAAAAATCAGGAGTTAAGCTGCTGGTGTCCAAAGTATAGAAGAAATTTGGCTCTTCTAGGTTCTGTGTGATAAGTTTAACTTACATTATGATCGGTCTTTGTGTCCTTTGTGTCTTTGTGGTTCGTTCCACGCCCCCGCTAGGAGGAATGTATCTTAGAATACATTTTACCCACCAAATCCAAGAGAGCCAAAAAACCGCCAAAAAGAGTGATAATAAACCTAGCTATTCCCAGAGTAACAAGGAAAGCCCGATGGTGAAAACAGTCATAGGTGTGGATTTAGGTGGAACCGCTATTAAAATTGGTAAATTTGACCAGGAGGGCAATTGTCTCGAATCTCTCACTTTACCCACTCCCCAACCCGCTACACCCAAAGAAGTCGCCAGTACCATACATCAAGGCATTTGTCAAGTAAATTTAGATAAAAGTTGTCAAGCCATCGGTGTGGGAACACCTGGTCCTGCGGATGCTCAGGGGAGAATTGCCAAAATAGCGATTAATTTGGCAGGATGGCGGGATATTCCTTTGGCCGATTGGTTAGAGGAAAGCACGGGAATGCCGACAATTTTAGCCAATGATGCCAATTGTGCCGGTTTAGGGGAAGCTTGGTTAGGAGCGGGCAAACGCTTTCAAAACTTGATCCTGTTAACCTTGGGGACGGGAGTAGGAGGGGCAATTATCCTCGATGGTAACTTATTTGTGGGCAGTAAGGGAACAGCCGCAGAATTAGGCTTAATAACCCTCAATTTTGACGGTCCATTGTGCAATAGCGGTAATCAGGGTTCCTTGGAACAATACGCTTCCCTACAAGCTATTCGCCGGATGACCGGCAAAGAACCGAAGCAATTGGCAGAATTGGCCGAAAAAGGCGATCGAGAGGCTTTAGAATTCTGGCAGGGTTACGGTTGTTTACTAGGGGCTGGTATCGCCAGTTTACTCTATGTTCTCACCCCAGAGGCGGTAATTATCGGCGGCGGTATTAGCGCCAGTGCTAAGTTTTTCTTTCCGGCTCTCCTTACAGAAATCGAAAGACGGGTTTTACTTAGTTCCAGAGAAGGATTGGAGGTATTAACGGCTGAGTTAGGTAATCGCGCCGGGATGGTGGGGGCTGCTAAATTAGCTTGGCAATTAGTGGACTTGCGCGGGGAGTCTATTTATTATGGGGGGATCTGACTAAAATCGTCTGACTTGAAAGAGGGTGTAGGGTGTGGATTGTAGGGAAAGAAATCTTTTTTATCTGTGGGGGTGAAAAATTTTTCCTCAGGACTGACTTAATCGTGAATAATTAAGTGGCGATCACAATCGATGCTCACCGCTCCTTGGCGCTGAAATTCCCCTAACAAACGCGTCACCGTTACCCTCGTCGTACCGATAGCATTGGCGAGATTTTGATGGGTTAAACGGATCTTTAAACGACTGCCTTGGGCGATTGGTTCCCCCATTTCCCGCTTTAATAACTGTAGTAACTGCTGAAGACGTTCCTCCACTCGTTTGAGTCCTGCGATCGCAAGGAGCGATTCCGTTTGTTGTTGACGACGGATCATTTGATTTAACATCATCCGGGTTAATTCCGCCGAATTTTCTACCTCGGAGATCGTGTACCACTTTAGGTACAGTTCCGACAAGGCTCTGGCGTGATAGGATTCTAGATGGGTCAAATTTAAGCCGAAAAAGTGGGATGAATGAACCCAACCTAGTAAAATTTCTTCTCCACTCTCAGATACTTGACTTAGTTGCGCCATCCCCCGATAAACTTGCCAGACTCCATCAACCACCAGAGGGATATTTTCCCCGCGATCGTAAAAGTGGAGCCGACGACTCTCGCTATAGTCTTCTCGGAAGGGTGAGACGCTGGGATTATAGGTCAGCAACATGATCAAAGTTCTCCTGGATGGGGGGCTAACAATTTTAACCCCACTTTACTGTATCAAGGTAAACATTAGGTAATCTCCAGATTAACATTGATTAGTTTTTTAGCCGTCAGCTTTGAATCAGTGATCATATTCAGAGGGGGGTTACGCACCCTAAAAAGAAAGGTTCTTCGTTTTGTGTTATGCAATGCACGGAGATTATAAGGGATGGAACCCTTATATAGAAAGGCATTTAGCGATTTTTGTCAATTATTTTTGATCTAGAGCGAACTAATCAATTAAATCCCTTGCCAGATAAGGATAAAAGAGAAACTAGGGGTAAACCCTGATATTCTACCGCTTCTCAAACTACCACTACTATCAAATCACTACCAATTATTATACTAAATCCGTTGAGTACAGGCTAGTTATGAGGAGAGGCAAAAGGCAAGAGGCAAAAGGCAAAGGGGAATAAATAATCAGTTTTTAATAACCAGATTTAGTATTAGATATAACTTTTAAGTTAATTCGTTAGTTATCCTCATCTTTCATCCCCACTTACTGATAACTGTTTACTCTTGACCGCTGAATGCTTCCCCATCGAAGTCAAACATCTTTAAAAATGTTAAAAAAGCGGGGTAATTGTTCTCCATTACCCCAACGGAACAAATGAATAATTAATCAGGTAATTTATACTGTTCCACAATCTTTTTAGCATATTCAGGAACATGAGCCGCTAATTTTTCAGGATAATTACGTTTAACATAAAGGTAATTACGGGTAAAGTGAGAATCAATGGAAAAGCGAGCGTACTCTAGTCCTTTAGGTCCGATTTTTTCAATTACTACTCCCATCATTTTTGCCGCCCACATCGGCAAGGTTACACCTTTATCATAGGCAGGAATGCTATTTTGTACAGCCTGTTTTCTATCACCACTAGACATAACATCTTGAGTATCTAATTGGTCTTTAACTAACTCTAACATTTCCTTGCCTGTATCATTACGAACTACAATCCATTGCCAGCCAAAAGGTGCGCCCATATAGCCCACAACTAAATCAGCAAGGGAGTTAACGTAATCAAAACAAGTCATACAGGAAGGGGCAAAAACATCTTTTAATTTATTAGTTTTTAAGCCAAAAAAGGGAACCATTTCGATCGAGCCGTCCTCGTGTTTAAAGTGTACCCGAAAATCTTGCATAAATTCGTAATGCACCACGGTTTCCGGGGAACGACTGGTAGTTTCTAGAAACTTTTGCAGTCCTGAGCGGGTAACATTATCGACGCAGGGAGTCCCTAAGACATATAACTTTTCTAAACCTAATTTTTTTTCTACTGCTCTTAGGGCTTGAATTTGACAACCAACTCCGATAACTAATAACCGTTTCATGCCCGATTTTTCAATTTCTTCTAGGACTGATAAATTGGGAGAAAGAGTCGGTTTATTAACTTTAGCGGCCAGAATTTCTTCCGTGGTACGGGCGAGAATCGGCTGCGGTTGAAAGCGATCCTCGGTGGTATTCTGCACACAAACTACCCCTTCTACTAAACCACGATTGAGCATTTCACAAGCAATTGTACTGACGATTCCCGTCCATTGCGCCCCTGGAATAACTTGTTTTTTCTTGGCAGCCATCATCTCTTGATGCACACCAAAATAGAGATCATTTTCCTGATTTAAGTCGCGACTTTTGCCGTGTGCTTCTGCTTCTAAATCGGTGATTTGTTGATTGAGAAAAGCACAAGCTTCTTTAACATAGTGAATATAATAAGTGTCACAAAGTCCGCACTCGCTACACAATTCCTTCGCAGGACGACGACTATTAGACTTGAGGGCTTTGGCTTTGAGGTGTGGCGCAAGGGAGTTCATAATCTTAAAAGGCAACTAGGTCAAGGTTTTTTTTCTATCGATCGTTTACCTTACCGCATTAGATCGCTTTGTTACCAATCTTTTTAAAGAAATGTAACGATTACCCAGATTAGGATCAGAGCAAAGCTTCTAAGGTGGCGATGACGGAAGCTGCTAAAGTTTCTACATCATAACCGCCTTCTAAGCCGAAAAGCAGCGGTTTATTGAGAGTTAAGAGGTATTTGGTTAAAATTCCATAATCCTGTGGGTGTAAACAAACTCCCGCCAGAGGATCCGCTTGATTGGCATCATATCCAGCACTAACAATCACTAAATCCGGTTGAAAATTTTTCAGAAAAGGCATGACTTGCCCCTCAAAATGTTCTTGATAATCCTTAATCGTACTTCCCGCCGGTAAGGGAATATTCAAAACATTATTAAACTCACCTTTTTCTCTTGCTTCTCCCGTGCCGGGATAAAAGGGGAATTGATGGAGGGAACAATAGGCAATCTGGGGATGATTTTCGACTATATCCTGGGTGCCATTGCCGTGATGTACGTCCCAATCAAGAATCGCTACTTTTTGCACTCTTTTGTTTTCTAAAGCATAATAGGCCGCAATAGCAGCATTAGAAAACAGACAGAAACCCATGCCATAGTTAGAAGTAGCATGATGTCCGGGAGGACGGGCTAAAATAAAGGCAGGATTGCCAGTAGATAAGACTCGATCGACTCCATCTAACCAGCCACTAATCGCTAGTAACGCCACATCGTAACTACGGGCAGAAACGGGAGTATCTGCATCCAATCTTCCCCCACCCCGTTGACAAATTCGCCGCAATCTCTCAACATAATCTTGATTATGAACTTGTTTAATCAAAGTGATCACTTCGTCGCGAATTTCGAGCGGTGTCGGTAAATACCATGTTAATTTTGACTGCCATTCTGTTTGTTTTAAAGCCTCGACAATTGCCGTTAAACGCGCCGCTTTTTCGGGATGGTAAATACCTGTATCGTGATCGAGAAATTCATCGGAATAGATAATCGAGATCATAATCAAATTACTACTTAACTCGTTGATTTTTGAACAACCCAATGGTTTTAATCTATCAGAAAAACAGGGGCTTGAGGAGCTATAGTGAAAAAACTTTACTGATTAGGCCACTTTTGCCAGATGATGCAATTATCTCCCTCTAAGGTGACAGGAAGCAAAAATGCTGGCAAATTTTCGGAAATTTCAACTAGAAGTTAATGGCATTACTATCAATGGTGTCAAAGGTGGGCGCGGTTTTCCGCTGCTTTTGCTCCATGGTTATCCCCAAACCCATCAAATGTGGCATAAAATCGCCCCCCGATTAGCAGCCAATTTTACGGTGATCGCCACGGATCTGCGCGGCTACGGAGATAGCGATAAACCCTTACCCCTAGAAGATTCTAGCAATTACTGCAAGCGAGTTATGGCTCTAGATCAGGTGTTGCTGATGGAAAAATTGGGTTATCAGGAGTTTTATCTGATCGGTCACGACCGAGGAGCGCGAGTTTCCCACCGTCTCGCTCTTGATTTTCCAGAAAAGGTTAAAAAACTCGTTTTACTCGATATAGCACCGACGCTGGCGATGTACGAGGCTACTGATCAAACTTTTGCCACTGCCTACTATCATTGGTTTTTCTTGATTCAGCCTTCCCCTTTTCCCGAAACCCTGATCGCCGTTAATCCCGATTATTATCTGCAACATTGCTTGCAAAGTTGGGGGCGAGATTTTAGCGCTTTTACAGAGGAAGCTTTGGGGGAATATCAGCGTTGTTTTCGAGATTTAAGCACGATAACCGCCACCTGTGCCGATTATCGGGCCGCCGCTACCATCGATTTAGAGCATGATCGTCAGGATTTAGACCAGAAAATTTCCTCTCCCCTCTTGGTTCTTTGGGGAAAAAAAGGTTTCATTGCACGTCAATACGATGTGATCGCTCTTTGGCAGCAGCGAGCTAATCAAGTCACAGGACAGGCGATCGCCAGTGGTCATTTTTTACCGGAAGAAGCACCAGAAGAGACGGGACAGGCGATCGAGGAGTTTCTTTGCTAAGTAGGGTCTGCTGAAAAAGTTTTTCGTGGGTGTAGGGTTTTACCGATTTTGAGGGAGTCAATTATCTAAAATTCAGGTAAAAAGTACCTAAATTTTACCCCCGATCACTCCAATGTTTGGCACTTTTTGAGAAAAAAAAGTCTAAAAGTCTTATCCAACAAGGTTTTTAGATTTATTCAGCAAACCCCACTTATTAAAGGCAGATCCGCCTACACAATTGCTTAGTTAGCTGACCTACAAATTTCTTGATTCTTGTCAGTAAGAATCGCTAATTTTTTGCTGTTTTGACTACGTTGAACCAAGTTCTACAGAGACGAAATTTCGCCTCTGTTAGCCGCACCAATAGCCGATTGAATCCCTAATAATTTTCTTGCGGATTTGTGGTGGGAGGATTTTCTTGGTAGGAAAAGCTGTTACCAAACTCGAATTCCTGTCCGTAGGCCTCCTCTCCGTGTTGAGGCACATCTAACCCTTCTGCTTCCGTATTCGGTTTAACCCGCAGATCCATAAATAAACCGAGAACTTTCAGAATCACAAAAGTACCGACGGCAGCAAAGATATAAGTAGCAGCAACGCCAACAAATTGCGTCCAGACTAAGCCGGGGTTGCCAAATAGTAAACCGTTATTACCGAGAGAATTAACCTCTTTTGTGGCAAAAACCCCCGTAAGGATCGCCCCTATTGTCCCACCCACACCATGGACGGGATAGGTGTCCAAAGAATCATCAAAGCGCAATTTTGCCCGGAGACTAACCGCAAAAAAACAACTAAGGGCAGTGATCGAACCAATCAGAATCGCACCGATGGGTAGAACAAAACCGGCAGCGGGAGTAATACCCACTAATCCCCCCAAAAATCCACTAGCAATACCGATCGCTGTCGGTTTACCCCGTAAAATCCATTCTATCAGCATCCATGTCAAACCCCCAGCCGAAGCGGCGATCGTGGTATTAACAAAGGCCGTCGTAGCTAGGGAACTAGAGGAAAGCGCGCTACCCCCATTAAAACCAAACCAACCGAACCAGAGTAAACCGATACCGAGGAGAACAAACGGCACATTATGGGGTGCATAGGTTTGAGTTCCAAAACTACGCCGCGGACCGATTACCCAAGCGGCCACCAGTGCGGAAATCCCAGAACTAATGTGAACAACGGTTCCACCGGCGAAATCCAGCGCGCCAGTGGCTGCTAACCAACCCTTACCCCAAACCCAGTGAGCTAGGGGAGAATAGATAAAGGTGGACCAAAGCAGTAAAAACCAAAAATAGGCCTTAAAGTTGACCCGTTCCACAATCGCCCCCGAAATTAAAGCCGGGGTGATGATGGCAAACATCATCTGATAGACCATAAATACTTGATGGGGAACCGTGGGAGCATAGCCGGTGCTATCGGGTGCGGCGGCGGTGACTCCATTGAGAAAAACCCAATCCAGACCACCGATAAAAGCTTCAATTCCTTCCCCAAAGCCACTTTTACCCGGGGTGACATCAAAAGCAAGACTATAACCCCAAAGCACCCAAGTTACACCAATTACACCCATGGCCACCAAACTCATCATCATGGTGTTGAGGACGTTACGCGAACGCACTAAACCCCCATAAAAAAAGGCCAGTCCGGGGGTCATTAATAAAACTAAAGCTGAGGAGATCAGCATCCAAGCGGTATCTCCAGCACTAATCGGATTGGGGGGAGCGGCGGCGATGGTTTCCGCAAAAACTGGGGCAACTCCGCAATTGAATCCCAGTGCCAGCAAAAGTACGATTATTCCTACGATCTTTTTCATTGACGGTTGCTGCCTAGTAGCAAGATTAATTTTTTCTGTCCGGAAAGAGACAAAAACCGAAAGAGAAAAGGTTTAGAAGGCAATTATAGCCACCGATCGCATCGGGGCGAGGCCTTCTTCCTTTTCTCTTTAACTTTGTCGGGGATCAATTAATCTATCTTGACAAGGTTTAACCTAACGACTGCTAGGCGTTTCCATGTCAACACTGGAAGCATAATAGCCACCAGTAACGATATCGGACTCCTTGACGAAACCGCTATAGGCTTCCATTCCGTGTTCACCCACATCCAAACCTTCCATTTCTTCTTCGGGAGTAACACGAATACCGAGGGTAGCCTTAAGGATTGTCCAAACAATACCACTGACAATCAGGGTAAATGCCCCTACTGCCACAATTCCGATAATTTGGTTAATAAACAGTTGGAATTGACCGGTGATTAAACCCGCATCTTTGTTGAAGATACCGACGGCTAAAGTTCCAAACACACCACAGACGAGGTGAACGGAAGTCGCACCCACGGGGTCATCAATTTTCAGGTTATCGAAGAAAGCCACCGAGTAAACCACGACCACACCGGCAATTAAACCGATGATTGCCGCCGACCAATAGGATACACCATCACAACCGGCGGTAACGGCTACTAAACCAGCCAGAATACCGTTAATAATCATTGAAAGGTCGGGTTTACCATCTTTCGCCCAAGCGGTCAAGGTAGCGGCAATACCCCCCGCAGCCCCGGCGAGGTTAGTGGTGACAGCGATATAGGGAACAGTTTCATTAACCGCTAAAGCAGAACCGGGGTTAAAACCAAACCAGCCAATCCAGAGAATTAAACAACCCAAGGTCGCAATACTCATGTTATGACCGGGTAAGGCATTGGTGCGACCGTTGATGTATTTACCCATTCTCGGGCCGAGAATAGCCGCCCCCGTTAAGGCAGACCAACCACCGACCGAGTGAACCACCGTCGAACCGGCGAAGTCTTTAAAACCAAGGTCGGCTAACCAACCGCCGCCCCAAACCCAGTGACCGGTGATCGGGTACATGATACCGACGATAATTAAGCTAAAAACGAGGAAATCGGTGAATTTAATCCGTTCTGCCACCGCCCCAGATACAATGGTTGCCGCCGTTCCCGCGAAAGCGACTTGGAAGAGGAAAAACACCGAGGTGGGCAAAGAGGCAGGCATAACGTAGCTGGCGGGATCGCTACTGCTGAGAAACCATCCTCCTGTACCGAAAAATTCGTTACTGACAGACCCAAACATCAGGGAGAAACCGATCGCCCAAAATGATATGGTGGAGAGGGCGAAAACGATCAGGTTTTTGGCGAGAACGTTAACGGCGTTTTTCTGGCGACAGAATCCCGTTTCTAGCATCGCAAAACCCGCGTTCATAAAGATCACGAGGATAGCGGCAATTAAAACCCAGATTGTATTGAGGGCGTTTTGGACATCTTCGGGGGTTAGGGGTTTCGCATCTTGGGCCTGTACGGCTGTATTCCAAACCACGAAAATAATCGCGGACAAAGGAACACAGGCTAACCAGACAGGGTTAATTTTCGGTAATAAACCGACAAATTCCCCAGATTTTCGAGCAATTCGTTTCATCGTTAATTCGTTTACTTTGTTGAGTTAGTAGGTCGATTCATTACTGTTGAAAATAATCACCGAGCAATTATGTCCGTTCAACCGCTAAATCCTAGGAACAGGGGTCAATCATTTCAGAAGACCAAACACCTAGGGATTTATCTTGATGTGTGAGTAGTCAATGTTTTTCGATCTTTGTTTTTTTGATTTGAGATTTCTGTATTCTTTGATACATTTCATTTTAAAATAATAATAGTATAGAAGTGACCAATAATTAGGGCTTGCTGAATAATGGTAAAACCCTTTTAAAATAAGGCTTTTGACCTGTTACAGTCCGATGTTAGTGCCAGAAAATCGGATTGGGACTTTCAACAACCTTGCATTATCCTTTTTATAGTACATGGCTTGGTACAAAAAACAAGGGCAACAGAGCCTGAAACGACCGGCTACTGATGACCGACTCCTACCCCCGGGAAAAACTTTTTCAGCAGACCCTAATTAAGTTATTCAGCTTTTTAGCTATCGGTTGTCAGTATTCAGGCTTCGACGGTGAGACTTCGGGGTGAGCTTTTGTCGAACGCTGGCTCTCCCCGGTTTGGTAGGTAAAATGTATTCTAAGATACAGTCTTACGGGCGAGTGAGTGGAACGAACCACAGAGATACAAAGGACACAAAGATCGATCAATCATAATGTAAGTTAAACTGGTCGCAACGCGCTCGCTACGCGAGATCACACAGAACCTAGAAGAGCCTATTTTTTACCCTCAAACAGTGAAAGAAACTAAACTTTTAGGATTGTATAATATGAATTTTCCCTCACCTGCGCCGACACCCTTTCAAGTTGCTTTAGAGCGTTACCAGAATGCTCTAAATTATTTAGATACTTCTCAGAAGAAATCTCTGAAAAAAGAACAGGCTTTAGAAATTATTACCGCCAGAGATGCTCTTCAGAAACAAATAGAAGTCGAGGCAGAAATTTCGGTTGATATGTGGTCAAAATTAATCGAACAAGATAGTAGATTAAAACAGAAAAGTTACAAAGTAAATCAGGTTCTTGATTTAGCTGAATATCGGGAGACTTTACCTATTTCTGCTCAAGCTTGGTGGTGGCATTTAGAAAGCAGGGAATCTCTGCATCCTTGCAATCGTTTTGATTGGCTATTGAGAATCGGTAAACTGGTTTTATTAGGGGTTAATTTTACATTAATCGGAACGATTGCTACTCGGTTTCTTGGTGGTGGTTCAGGTTTGCTAGAAATAGGAGGTGTTATTTTTTCGACTTTCATTTCTTTATTACAAACTGAAAATGCTCTCACACGGACGCGCCAGAAGGGTTTTGTTAAGTTAATGAAATTTCTTGGGATTGCTGAACATTGGTATGAAGAAATACAGTTTTCTGTAACAGTAATAGTCTTTGCTTTTCTCTTGGGAATTTATCTAAATTTCTCTTGGTTTTCTGAGTTTTATAAACAAGCAGGAAGCCGTTTACAATCTCCTCCGCCAGCAAGTCAAGAACTTCCTAATTTAGCCTCAGCCGAAGAGAAGTATTTAAAAGCAATTGAGTTAGATCCAGATAATTTAGATGCTCATTATAAGTTGGCAACACTTTATGAAGAGTTACAGGATTTGACTAATGGGAAGAAACACTATTTAATTGCGGCAAAAGGTGGTTTTATAGATGCTTATAATAATCTTGCTTATTGGTATCTGCGCGAGAATAAGAATGCAGAAGCGGTAGAGTTACTGGAAAAAGCTAAGAGATTATTAGCAGAAAAAGATGAAAAGTTAGACCAATTTACTGAAGATGAGAAACGCAATTTAGCATTACAAAAATATAGTATTTATAAAAATCTAGGCTGGGCCAGATTTAAGCAAAATCGCAGTGAAGATGCAGTTCCTAATCTTTTAGTTGCTATTGGTATCGCTGAAAATCCAGCTTATCAGAAATTTATCCGCAATCCCGGTGCTGCTTTTTGTATTTATGCTCAACTTTTAGAGAAACAAAACAAGAAATTATCTCAGGAAAATTGGCGTAAATGTCTTAAATTAGCCGAAGGGAGGGTAATTAATACAGAGGAGGAGCAATGGTTATATGAAGCGAGGAAAAAATTAAAGTCAAGTAAAGTTTACTAACTATTCTCTGAGTAATGCACTAAATCCTTCTTGCTGAAAATGCTTATCAAAGGTTAAGATTTCATTGATCTCTAGTTGTCTCATAATCTGCATTGAAGCACAATCAGTTAAACTGTAACCTTTGTCTAATCGTCTTTGGTAAAAATCAAAAGCTTGCTGAAATTGTTCACTGGTTTGGGGAATGATTTCTATACTAGAATCGTTTTTCAAATCGTTGGTTAAGTTAATAGCAGATTGGCGTAGATAATCTCCTCTTCCTGACAATGCGTTAAGTAATTCTGTCAAAATCATTTCGCTAGTAATTCCTGTAAATTTTCCTAGTCTTACTGTCATTAGTGTGGCAAGTTCATGGAGATTGTCTCTATAATCAGCGAGTGCTTGCAAATAGGATGTATCTAAGAAAATTTTTCTCATTCTTCCTCATCTTCTCTTGGTGCGCCGTACATATAGTGTTCAAAATTACGCGCAAAGTCTGTAGGTAAGTGTTTTCGCCATTCTGACTGGGGAACAAGTGCGCCAATTTCTGCAATTCTTTGCCAAAAAGGTTTTTTGCGGAATTCGGGATCAGCTTGAAGTTGAGCGAATTTTGCTTGTAATTCAGCTATTGTCGGCAGTTCCTCTATTGTCGGAATTTCTTCTGTGCGAGTGGGATTGTTTGGGGGATTCATAATCATTTAGTGGGATTAGTTTACTACATATATTCTAACTTTGAATTGACGTTAGTTCTGTGTTTGTTATTTTTCCTCATCTTCTGTTGGTGCGCCGTACATATAATGTTCCGCGTTACGCGCAAAGTCTCTGGGAAAGTGTTTTCGCCATTCTGATTGGGGAACAACTTTACCAATCTCAACAATTCTTTGCCAAAAAGGTTTTTTGCGAAATTCTGGATCATTTTCTAGTGCATCCCATTTAGCATCGAGTTCTTCCATTGATAACTCAGGCTCTTCGGATGTGTTAGAGGTTGAATGATTGTTTAAGTTAGTCATGATTAAAGTTTCCTTAGTGATAATAGGTTACTTTTATTATAGCATTTTCAAGTTGGATTGAGGTACGGAGATTATCGAGGGGAATTAACCACAGAGACACAGAGGACAGGGAGATTATTTGCCAATGTTATAATTTGTACTCAATAATAAAGGTGTTCGCTTTTGGAACACAATATTTAAGATGGAATTAACGGGAAGACTCCATGAACGCTATAAAGCAAAAATCTTAAATTGGTAAAAGTCTAATCCGAAAAATACGATCTGTCACTGACACAATTGCTCCCGTCTTTAATGCTTTTGTACAATCTCGTAAAACTATAGTTAAACGCTGATTAATTAGATTGTAGTTTTCATTGCCTAAACGGAATAGGATGACACTTGGTAAATTATCAACACTAATAGCGAGAAGTTGAGAAAAATCTAGATCGACAGTTAAAATTATCCGCTTTTCTCTTTTTGCTTTGGCAAGAATTTCCTTATCAGATAAAGTTTGTAAGCCTTCATCTCGAAGATGAACGACATAATAACCTTGTTCTCTTAACCATGAGACTGTACGCAGATAAATCCCCATATCGGCTAGAAACTCTATCTCCATTGCTCGATTAATTCAAAATGATGAACTTGTTCTCTGGCTAACCAAGAAGCATATAATAAACATTGGTGAATATCTTCTCTTTCTAGGTCAGGGTATTCCTCTAATATTTCCTCTATCGGCTTTTCGTTAGCAAGTAGATTAAGAATTAAAGAAACAGGAATACGCATTCCTCGAATACAGGCTTGACCTGCCATAATTTTGGAGTTAAAAGTAATTCGGTCTAATTGTTTTAAGGTCATATAGTTTCCAGAAATATGAAGATGATACTTGTGGTAATTTTATTATAGCTAATTCTATAGTTGCGAGTGGAAGTGGGAAATTACTCCTTCAGTGAGGGTGCAAAGCTTGTCTCCAACCCCGTAGGGAAGATTAGGGAATGGTGAGGTTTTAAGTTGTAGTAATATAGTATAACAAGTTAGACGAGAAAACGGGTTTTTTGAAAAAACCCGTTTTCTGAAATTTTATGACTAAAGTTCAACAACGAACCTAATTAAAGCCAAACCTCAATTGATTCAACCCATGAATAAATTTCTCAAACTCTTTACCCCCATTTCCCTGATATTAATTACGGTAGGATTTCCGGCGGCGACTTTTAGCAACACTGTTGGAGTTAACACGATTTTTGAGGTAAAGGGGAAGGTTACTGTTAAGAAACCACAATGGAAAAAACCCCTTCCTGCTTCCGTCGGACTTACCCTCAGTTTTGATGATAAGTTAGAAGTAGCAGCTAACGCTTCGGTTAAGGTTTATTGTAGTAATCTCAAGCAGTGGATGGTTAAACCGGGAAAGTATATTGTTTCTAATGGCTGTCCTCGGGGAAATCCTGTGATTCCACTTCCCAATAGTAATAATACAACCCTCCGTCCAACAGGAAAAACAGAGAAAGTCTTAGCAAAATTACCTTATCTAATTACTCCTCGTCAAACGAATATTCTCACCAATCGTCCTCCCCTGCGGTGGAATGCTGTTCCGGGTGCAACTAATTATACTATCAAAATAGATGGGGTTAATTGGAAAACGCAGACAAATAAAACTGAGATAGTCTATCCTGGTGAACCTCCTCTGGAAGCAGGAAGGCGATATCGAGTAATCATAGAAGCTGATAATGGTGCATCTTCTAGAAGTGATGATGAAAACGTCGGGTTTAGAGTATTAGATGAACAGACGAAGAAAACGGTTTTAGATGCTGTTAAAGCTGTTCAACAGCAGCAGTTATCCCCAGAGGAAGCAGGGTTAGTTTTAGCGCATATTTATCGAGGTTATGAGTTGTATGGGGATGCAGTTGAGGTATTAGAAAGATTGGTTAAGCAAAATAGTCAGGTTGCTACGGTTTATCAACTGTTAGGGGATACTTACCTTAAGATGGGTTTACCTCAGTTGGCAAAAAAACCTTATGATAAGGCGTTAAAACTGGCAACAAATACGCAGAATTTGTCAGGACAAGCGGAGATACAAGCGGGTTTAGGAATAGCTTATCGTCTCTTGGGAAATAAGGATGAGGCGATACAGTGGTTAACTAAGGCGAAGGGTAGTTATAATCAGTTAGGGGATATTTCGCAGGTTCAGGAATTGGATAAAACAATTAATGACATTTTAAGGAGGGAGTAAGGATGAAAGTTAAATTATTGATGATGGCTACTACTTTTGTACGGAGGTAATCAAACAATGGATAAAGATAAACTCATAAAATATCGTCAAGCAGTGCAAAATTTGTTAAGTCGCTATGTAGCAGAAGATGTTACCAGTGAAGACGTAGAAGTACAATTAATATTTGATGTGGAACGGGATCATTATCAGTGGATGAATGTAGAATGGGAAGGTTTAAAACGAGTTTACCGCTCGATTGTTCATTTTGATATTCGTGATAATAAGATTTGGCTACAACAAAATTTAACGGAATTGAATCCAGCAGAAGATTTAATTTCAATGGGTGTTAAGAGGGAGGATATTGTTTTAGGACTGCAACCACCTTATAAACGGCCTTATACTAATTATGGTACTTAAAACAAATTCTCCTTATCACAAATACGTCAACAAATATGGATGAATTATTTAATTAGGAGATAATTATGTTTGTCTGTTATGTATGTGGTGCAAAAGATGCCGAACAAAAATTAGTCGATGAAACTTTTAGGATTGATGGCAGCCTAATCTTAGTTGAAAAAATCCCCGCTCAAGTATGTTATAATTGTGGTGAGGTTGTTTTTAGTAGTGAAACGGCAGAAAAAATCAGAATTTTACTACAGCACAAGGCTCAACCTGACAAATCCATTCAAGTTGATGTTTTTGCCTATCAATAAACTCTAGGGATAAAAAACTAATGAAAGTATCAATCAAATCAGGGATAGCGGTTGTCGTCATTACCGGGATGATGGGATTATCGGGAGTCATGTTAACCCCAACGGTGGGACAGGTGATTTCTCAGGTTTCACCGCAAGATAAATTAGCCGAAGCAGAGATGCTAACTCAGCAAGTTATTCAATTGTATCAGCAGGGGAAATATAACGAGGCGATTCCTCTAGCAGAACAAGCCTTAGCTATTCGTAAAAAGGTACTTGGAGACAACAATCGCCTTACCGCCGATAGTCTCAACAATTTGGCAGAACTTTACAAGTCTCAAGGAAGATACAGCGAAGCTGAACCCCTCCACAAAGAAGCCTTAGATATCAGAAGAAAACAATTGGGAGACAACCATCCCGATACCGCCTCCAGTCTCAACAATTTGGCAGCACTTTACTATTCTCAAGGAAGATATAGCGAAGCCGAACCCCTCTACAAACAAGCTTTAGCTATCAGGAAACAACAATTAGGAGACAACCATCCCGATACCGCCACCAGTCTCAACAATTTGGCAGGACTTTACAGAGTTCAAGGAAGATACAGCGAAGCCGAACCCCTCTATAAACAAGCCTTAACTATCATAAAACAACAATTAGGAGACAACCATCCCCTAACCGCCTCCAGTCTCAACAATTTGGCAGGACTTTACTATTCTCAAGGAAGATACAGCGAAGCCGAACCCCTCTACAAACAGGCTTTAGCTATCAGGAAACAACAATTAGGAGACAACCATCCCGATACCGCCACCAGTCTCAACAATTTGGCAGAACTTTACAGAGTTCAAGGAAGATATAGCGAAGCTGAACCCCTCTACAAAGAAGCTTTAGCTATCAGAAAACAACAATTAGGAGAAAATCATCCTGATACTGCTGGAAGTCTCAACAATTTGGCTGGACTTTACGAATCTCAAGGAAGATACAGCGAAGCCGAACCCCTTCACAAAGAAGCCTTAAATATCAGGAGAAAACAATTAGGAGACAACCATCCCGATACCGCCAACAGTTTCAATAATTTGGCAGGAATTTACCAATTTCAAGGAAAATACAGTGAAGCTGAAACCCTCTACAAACAAGCTTTAGCTATCAGGAAACAACAATTAGGAGACAACCATCCCGATACCGCCACCAGTTTCAATAATTTGGCAGGAATTTACTATTCTCAAGGAAGATATGCCGAAGCCGAACCCCTCTTAAAAGAAGCCTTAGCTATTACAAAAAAAACATTAGGAGACAATCATCCTGATACCGCAGGAAGTCTCAACAATTTGGCAGGAATTTACTATTCTCAAGGAAGATACGCCGAAGCTGAATCCCTCTACCAACAAGCCTTAGATATCAGGAAACAACAATTAGGAGACAACCATCCCGATACTGCTACCAGTCTCAACAATTTGGCTGGACTTTACTGGTCTCAAGATGATATTCCTCAAGCAATTAATTATCTCAGCCAAGGACTTGCAGTAGAAGAATACAACCTCTCAGAAAATCTAAAAATGGGGGATGACAAGCAAAAACAAGATTATATGGCAACGGTTTTAGGGACGACTGATGGGGTGATTTCCCTCAATCTTCAAGCTGCACCCAATAACCCAGAAGTAACCCGTCTCGCCTTGAAAACTATCTTAGAACGCAAAGGACGAATTTTAGATGTTTCAACCAATAGCTTACAAATTCTCCGACAACGTACTGATGACCTCGAAAGTCAACAATTATTGACTCAACTGATTGAAGTTCGGACTCAACTATCTAATCTGACTTTTAAAAAGCCTGATGATTTTCCCTCACCAGAAATTTACCGTCAACAACTTGACGAAGTTACCGCAAAAGCAAAAGAAATAGAGGGTAAAATCGGTGTTCGTAGTGCCGAATTTCGTAGTTTATCCCAACCCATTACCCTGGAAGGTATTCAAAAACTAATTCCTGCTGATGCTGCTTTAGTTGAAATAGTCCGCTATCGACCTTTTAATCCTAAAGCACCTGAAAATCAACGCTTTGGCATTCCTCGCTATGCTGTTTATATTCTCTATCCCAATGGTGACATCAAAGCCAAGGATTTAGGGGAAGCTAAACCGATTGATGACAAATTAATTTACTTCCGTGACAATCTTGCAGACGCAGAAACTCCTCTTCCTCAACTGCAAAAATCAGCGCGTCAACTTGATGAGACATTGATGCAGCCTATCCGTCAATTATTAGGCAATACTAAAACAATTCTGCTTTCTCCTGATGCTGCACTTAACTTAATTCCCTTTGAAGCTTTAGTGGATGAAAATAATCAATACTTAGTGGAAAATTATCATATTACCTATCTCACTTCTGGACGGGATTTACTGCGCCTTAAAGATAAATTTGCTAGTCAACAATCTCCCCTTATTGTAGCTGATCCTTTCTACGGTAAAGCAGGGGAAAAAGTCGCTCTCACTCGTTCCATCGACCGGTCTGAGTTTACTTTTCCCGGTCTTCCGGGTACAGAAGAAGAAGCTAAAGCAATTAAAAATCTCTTACCTCAAGCCACTGTTTTAACTGGTTCTGAAGCCACAGAAAACGCCGTCAAACAAGTGAAAAAACCGAATATTCTCCACATCGCTACTCATGGTTTTTTTAAACCAGAAAGCAATGTGCTTGAAAATCCTTTATTGCGTTCTGGGTTAGTTTTAGCAGGAGTTACAATCGGTCAAAGTGCAGGAGATGATGGGGTTTTAACTGCTTTAGAAACTACTAATTTAAACTTAGTGGGAACCAAATTAGTTGTCCTTTCCGCTTGCGATACGGGGAAAGGAGATATTAAAATCGGTCAGGGAGTTTATGGATTAGAACTCTTGCAAATTAATTATATGTTATAATGATGGGTTAACTAATTTTCCCCAAAAAATTAGTTAACCAGTACATTAGTCCTGAATGAAAACTTGAAGTTTAACTTTTA
>VYKP01000007.1_pt1 | contig 100785 bp, 92 predicted proteins | sample 5114551 | NCBI WGS metagenome assembly VYKP01 (sample SAMN12291777, study PRJNA351875) | freshwater metagenome | isolation source: freshwater lake | place: USA: Michigan, Baseline Lake | collected 2013-08-09
CAAAACTCCGTGGCTTTCTGGAGAGTTGGTAATTGGTTATTATGGCAACTTCACCTCGTTTTCAGCAAAATTCAAGCCTGTGGAATTATTCCTCTTTCTGACTTTTAAAGCCATCATCTATCAGCTTGTAGGGTGCGTTAAGCGGTAATAATCTTTGACAAAAACCAAAATTAACAATCTGCGGTAACGCACCACTTTAACATTTCTGAAACCCTTGAATTGCAGCCAAAATAAATTAGCGAGAAAATTCTAGATCCTCACCCATTTTAAGGCTTTTGGGTCTTTATCGTAACGATAATTAACCCCATCTTTAGCAGTAATGATTTTACCTAAACTAGCACGACTCCTGACGTTACTTAAAGAATAATCAGTTAGGGACTGCATTTGTTGATGGGACAAACCTTCAGTTATTTCAGAAACTCCTGCAATCTCCGAATCATGCTCAGTTTTAGCCTCAGAAAAAGTCTCTATTTTTACCGCCGAGAAATTTTCTGATTTGTTTGACATCATGGCCATATTATTAACTTTTTGACGCTGATAATCTTCTACAGTTGACAGCTGCCAATGGGAATTTTCTGTTAACTCTAAGACCCATTGATGATAATTAAATAAACTTTCCCGATGACCAACACTAATAAAAGTGGTTTCACTTTCCTGTAATTGCCGATATAAACTGGCTTCATTTACTAAATCTAAAGCGCTGGTTGCTTCATCTAAGATAGTAAAAGTGGGTTTAGTGATTAATAGTCGAGCAAAAGCTAATCTTTGCTGTTCTCCCAGAGATAAAATTTGTTCCCAATTAACTTCTTTATCTAAGCCATTTTGGTCAGTTAATAAATGTTGAAGATTGACTTTTTTTAAGATATTTTTTAATTCTTCATCGCTCAGCTGCTCATTGGTATGGGGATAAAGTAATTGCTGGCGTAAAGTGCCAAGAATAATATAAGGACGTTGGGGTAAAAACAACATTTGAGCTAAAGGAGGACGTACTAAACGACCACTACCCGCTTTCCATAAACCGGCGATTGCTCGTAGCAAGGAACTTTTTCCTCGACCACTAGGGCCAATAATCAGTAGGCTTTCTCCCAAGGGAACAGAAACCGATAAATTCTCCACAATTACCTTTTCATAATCGGGAGTTTGTAGGGTAAAATTTTCAAAAGCTAGACGATCATCTTCCAGGGTGGTAATACGACTTAAGTTTTTCGGCTCTTCACTGGCAACTGTTAAGGCATCTTTCAAGGTAGCTAACCGTTCAATATAACTTGAAACTTTACCCGATGTTCCCCACTCAGTAATTAATTGTCCCAAGGCATTAGAAAAAAGGAAACAGCATAAACTAGCTTGACTAATTTCTCCATAATCAATTTCATTTTTAATAAACATCGGGGTCAAAATAAACATTGAAAATACACTAATCGCTGACTGATAACCACGATTAAAAAGATTATTAAAACGTTCCCAATTTATCAGCTTTTCCGAACTTTGAATAACTCGTTCAAAACGGCGTTCAATTATTTTTTCTTCTTGCTCTTCTCCCTGAAAAAAAGCAATAGATTCGGCGTGGTTACGCACATGGGTTAAAGCATAACTATAATCCGCTTTATCATTAAGTTCAGATTGATTAATTTTATTTAATTCTTGAGTTAGATAAATTGCTATTAAATTTCCTGCGATCGTATAAATTATCAGATAAACAGCAATTTGTGGGGAAATTGTCCAAAGAATAATCGAAAAAGTAATCATTTGTAACCCTTTTTCCACTAAGGTAATTAAAAACCTTAAGGTCATGGTCGTAATTGGTTCAATTTCTTGAGATAATCTTTGATCAGGGTTCTTTAAAGTAGAGGTAAAATCAATGTTATAATAAGCGCGATCATTGAGATATTTTTTAACGGTTTGTTTCGTTAACCACTTATACCAATCCAATGCCACTTGACGACGAATAAATTGAGAAAAAGCAAATAAACCTGTTGTTCCTATAATCAAGAAACTGGATAACCATAACGTATTGAGATATTTAGAAAGGTCTCTATCTTCAATAATAATGTCGAGTACATAACGATTCCAGTAGCTACTAAAAGCTTCTACCCCCACCGTTGCCAAGATACTTAAAAGAATCAAAGCTGACATTCCCCAAGAAATGATCACATCTCCAAAGGCACGTCCATTTAACTCCGTTGGATACCAATAGGGTTGAGCCACAATTTTTAGGCTTTCCCAAAATTGACCAAATAGTGAAAAAGGATTATTGGAGGATTGATCAGACACAACAGGGTTTTCCGTCGCTTTTTTAGTGGTATATTGGGACATCTACATCCAATTGGTGGTTACTTTACTGTTCTCTTGACAACTCAATATCACATTGTAGCGGGAGAATTACCCGTTTTTGTCTTTTGATAACATTTTTATCTCGAAGTTGAAGTTTTAGGAGTTCGGTTCCCTTGGAGTTATGGTGATCAGCAAATCTTATCAAAGAAAGGGCTTACGCTATAAGCTCTTACCAAATTACACCCAGTGCAATGTAGAAGCGCCAGTATTGCTCCCACAATGTAATATATATTAACATTTTTCCCCGATATACGCTAGTTAATAGAAGTTATCCAAGAAAGAATAAATGTAGATTAAACTGTGATTAATTCAGTTTGATCGATCAATTTCGCCACAATACAGGAGAATAGATTGATGAGTGGTTTTATGGATTGCTGTCTAATCCTCTCAGTATTTTGGCTTATTTTTTCTTGGCTTAGTTCATGCTACTTTCTGCTACATTTTCAGGTGCGGACTGTCGGTTTTAGGTAAGTCTCTAAAAGCCAACACCTAACACCTTACTCCCCCAATCCCAATTGCTCCAATAGCTGAAGGATAGTTTTTCCGGTTACAGGATCTCGCCAATCGGGGGCAATTTCTGCCAGGGGAACCAGCACAAAGGCGCGTTCTCGGCAACGGGGATGGGGTATCTGTAATTCGGGCGTTTCTAAGATCAAGTCCTCATAAAATATTAAGTCTAAATCGAGGGTACGCGGTCCCCACCTTTCCCGTCGGACTCTCCCGAATAACTGCTCGATTTCTAATAATTTATGCAGTAAATCTAGGGGCGATAAATCCACTTGCACAATGGCGCAACCGTTGAGATAATTCGGCTGAGGAGGTCCGACGGCCGCAGTTTGATACCATTGGGAATGAGCTTTTAATTTAATTCCTTTGACTCGCTCTAATTCCCCTAAAGCTTGCCCTAAAATTGTCGCTGAATCTCCTAAATTACTGCCTAGAGCGATTGCTGCCCGTTTCATCCACACCCTTCCTCAACAATAATCTCGGCTAATTCCCCCGTCGCTCCTAAAGATTTACCTAAAAATATATTGACATTTGGATGCTTTTGCGCTATTTCAAAAACTTGGGCTTCGATCGCGGCCGTAATTCCACCGGCAAAGAGGAAATAGGGCAGTATAGCGATTGTTTGGCTACCTTGAGCGATTAAAATCTCGATTTGTCGGCATAAACTCGGTTCTATCGACCAATAAGCTGTAATTACTCCAAAAAACGCCGCTAGATTTTCCACTTCCCGATTACCCCCGGGGCGACGACTACCGTGGGACAGTAAAATGCGGTCTTGGGGGCTTAAATCAGCAAATTGTCGGGATAACAGCGATTTTATGCCCTGATAACTGCCTACATGGGGCTTTAACTCTAGCTTAATTGGCGATCGCACTTTGGCCACGGCCGCGGGAATATCTTCTTTAACGTGAACCCCCGACAGGAGAAACAGGGGGATAATCTGCAACTGGTTACATCCTTGGCTTTGTGCTTGTTGGGCAAAAGCTTCTATTTGTTGATGGAGCGGTGTTATCGCTAATTCTAGAGCGGCAGTCCCCACTAATACCTGATTATCTGCTTCTAGAACCGCTATAGATGGGCTAAACTCCGATTTACTCCCTAATCTTTCGGCGGGTTGACTGATTTTTTCCCGAACTAAGGCTGCTAATTGAGTCACCGCCATAACTGGACGCGGATCGCGACTACCGTGGAAAACCAATAAGTAGGCTGAGGAGGTCTTCAAAGAAATCTGGCCAAAATAGTTTAGTTTTTAGCCTAATACATTTTGTCTCCCTTTAGGCATCAATGCCCCTGATATTCTCAATTTAGCTGGTAAGCGGAAAAACCTCCCCACTAGCCCCAAGTGCTACCATTTTAGGCAGTGTAAAGTGTGAGCAAATCAGCCCGCCGGCTTGAGTTAGTCTAGATATTGAGGTATAATTGCTATTGACAGAAACTGCCAGAGGTATATTTGTATTATGCGGGTAATTAGCCGTCGAATACTTCGCGATTTCTGTATCACTAATGCTAATTCCTGCGAGTCTCTCTATGATTGGTATAGAGTCGCTAGTAAAGCGGCATGGCAAAATCTAATCGATGTGCAAGCCACTTATAAAAGTGCTGAATCTGTTGGTAATTTCACTGTTTTTAACATTAAAGGAAATCACTTTCGTCTAATTGTAGATATAGTTTATAGCCGACAGACTATCTATATTAAATACATTCTTACCCATGCCGAGTACGATAAAGGAAATTGGAAAAATGATGCTTACTTTTAATTCTAAAACCTATGGAGAATTACTCGCTCACTATCAACCAAAAGCAATCACCACAGAGGTGGAAAACGAGCGAGTGATCGCAATTGCCCAAGAGTTAGAACATCGCTCGGAACTTAGTTTAGAGGAGGAGGCTTTACTGGAGTTATTGATTAGTTTGATCGAAAGGTTCGAGGCAGATAATTATCCAATTCCTGACAGAAATCCTTTAGCGACTTTACAGCATCTGATAGAAGCTAACGAGATAGAATATCCAGAGCTAATTAGTATTTTGGGTTCCCCTGATGCGGTGGAGCAAATAATTAAGGGACAACGCAGCATCAATCAGTCAGAAGCTAGGTCTTTGGGGGCATATTTTCGGGTTGATGCCAGTTTATTTACTTAATAAGTACCTAAGCAAAATTAATTACACATCTCAAGGGGATTAATTTAATTTGGCACGACTACTTAACAAATTATTGCGATAGCTTGCCATTAACTAATTTTCAGCGATAATCTAAAGTCAGAGTCTATCGGGAGATAAGATCATGAACTTTCGTCTAGTTCTATTTTCAGGCCTAGTAACGGCTTTAGTTGGTGCTGGTATTGGTTATGGCATTAGCCGCATTGAACGCAATCCCAGCCAAGTCAACTATAAAAATCCCCATCACTATCAAATCATCTATAGACGTTATTTGACCGGTGCCGGGGCAGCAATTGGCTTCTGTGTGGGTGCGGGTTTGCAAATGGTCAAAGAACTCAAAGAAGAAAGAGATAGAGAAATAGGCATCCTAGACGATGGCTCAGAACTCTAGTCTTTTGGGGCTAATTCCTCAAGAATAATGAATTGAACGTGATTAATCGCTAAATCGCCGATGGGAACTTGGGTTTTTAACACCGGTTGTCCTTGACTGAGCATTCGTTCAAAGGGGATGTCTTTGGCAATTTCCGTGTGATACCAAGCTAAACCCATAAAGAAACGATTGGGATAGGGGCCGCCTTCAAAAATATCATCGGGATTGGACTCCATGGGAACCCAACCGATAGAGGGCAGATAAAATTCCATCCAGACGTGATTGTAATCTGGTTCAAGGGGTAAATTACGTTCGAGGGGATGGGGGGGGCATTTATAGCGTCCTACCGTGCGACAGGCAATACCATTGAGACGACACAAAGCCAATAATAAACCCACATATTCCCCACAGGAACCGACTCCGCGCCGCAAGGCAATATCAGGGGTGTCGATGTTGGGTTTGATACCGTAGGAAAGCTGATCATAGACGTAATTACGAATACTATAAACTTTTCGGAGGAGATTGGTTTCCCGACCGGCCGCTTCTTCGGCAGCATTGAGGATAATTTCTGTATTCATAGCCAGATCATCATTATCGATCAAATAGCGATCGGGAAAATCGGCGGGTAAGGCGGGTAAATCTTCGCAATCTTGGGGAGTAATTTGGTATTTAATACCCCATACTTCTAATACTACTTTCCAACCAAAAATATGACGTTGTTTGCCGGTTATTTGCTCGAACTTAAATACTGCCACCCGCTGCCCGTCCTGAATTTCTTCAATAAAAGGCAATCCCACCGCTTCGACGCTGCGAATTTTTTGCCGTGGTGTTTCTAAGGGTAAAGCGATGCGCCATTCCACATCTTTTAGTTCGATATTATAGAGAGGTTCCAATTCCTCGACGTAGGATAATTCAATCAGATAACCGTTAGAAAGGGCGTATTTTTTAGCGGGATCGTAGTGAAAATATAGAGGATGGACAAAAGTACGCGGACGATAACTAAGTTCGTGAACCTGTTCGGAATTGGGATTATCGCGGATACAGGGTTCTTGGAAAGTATATGCTACATATAGGATATCCTTGCCACTGTTAGCATCGCGATAAAACGCTAATCCCGTCGGCGATTCAAAAGGAGTTATCATGCTAAAAAGCTGTTCTCCCGTGGCGCGATCGAGACAGTAAACCGTTTGTTCTAGGGTATCCGTTAGCCAAAGTTCTTCCCCGCGAATGGTGATATTTTCGATGCCGATACCAGGTGCGTATAAACGAGTAATTTCCTGTCCCGATTGGCGATCGAATATAAAGATTTGTCCAGAACGTTGACAAGTGACATAAATTGTGTTACCAGTTACAGCGACTCCGTTAGCGGTGTAGGGAAGACGGGTGAAAAATTTCGGGGTAAAATCTTCGAGAGTGCAGCAGTAGAGATTTTCGCGAGTGGTAAACCAGAGGTTATTTTGATCATCGATTGCCAATCCCGTCGTCCCGACGAATTCCTGCCAGCGATGGGAATTAAGTACGCTTGTATGACCAGTATCGAGGGCAATTTGGTATAAATAGCCGTTTTTTGCGTCGATAGCGATTAATTTGTCATCTTGAAATACAATTCCGTGCATGGCCGTGGCGCTAATCGGACGAATCGTTTGACGATGGGAGGGAAGACTGGCAGGATCGAAAATCATAGGAGGAAACGAAAAGGGAGAGCGTTTTTAGATGAATAAAACAGCAATTCTCCCCACGATAACAAATTTTCTCGCCCCTGAATGCTCGTAATGAACTGCAATCCCGAAAAAAATGTCAAGAATTGTCACCTATAGTCCCTCTCATACCCTTGTACCTACCTACGAGTGTTTCAATCGTTGCAGTTATTGTAATTTTCGCAGGGATTTAGGCACTGATGGCTGGTTAAGTTTGGAAAAAGCCAAAGAGATTTTAACTGCTTTGCAGGGTTCGGAAATTACGGAAATTTTAATTCTTAGCGGCGAAGTTCATCCTTTAGCACCCAATCGAGAGTTATGGTTTCGCCATATTTATAATTTAGGAGAATTGGCTTTAAATATGGGTTTTTATCCCCATACCAATGCGGGAATTTTAACTTTTGCTGAGATGGAAAACCTGAAAAATGTCAATCTATCTATGGGCATAATGTTAGAACAAATGACAGTGAATTTATTAAATACTGTCCATCGTCAGGCTCCCAGTAAAGTGCCGTCCCTGCGCTTAGAACAGTTACAATGGGCGGGAGAATTAGCAATTCCTTTTACCACGGGGTTATTATTAGGAATTGGTGAAACAGAATGCGATCGCTTAGTGACCTTAGAAACTATTGCCACTATTCATCAACGTTGGGGACATATTCAAGAAGTGATCCTACAACCCTACAATCCGGGTAAAAGAGAACAGTGGCAAAATAACCCTTTTGATCTGCAAAAATTACCCGCTTTAGTGAGACAAGCTAGGGAAATTTTGCCCCCAGATATTGTCATTCAAATTCCCCCGAATCTAGTCCCTGATCCTCTTTTTCTCTTGGATTGTTTAGCGGCAGGAGCGCAGGATTTAGGCGGTATTGGCATTATCGATGAAGTTAATCCCGATTACCTCCATTTACAGCCCAATAAATTAAAGGAATTTTTAGCAGTTTATGGCTGGGAATTAAAGCCGCGTCTGCCAGTTTATCAGTAAACAGTAATCAGTAATCAGTAATCAGTGAAAAGATAGCACTGTTAATGTCATTTAACACGCCTTACTTAATACCACATAATTGATTAGGGACTTGCGTGGGAATAATATCCCAATCGATCGGAGGGCGCAAGCTTTGCGCCCCTACAGTAACGGATTTTGTCCACAATGTAGGGGCGAACTGCGTTCGCCCAAAAGGTCCTGACGACCGACGACCGAGGCTGCATCTCATTTTTGTAAATCTACCAATTGGGATTTTTACGGGGAAACTCTCGGCTAAGATCGGGCATTACTTCCGATTTTATCACTCAATCCAAGCTTTTGGGGGGTTCTACCCCCCAAACCCCGGAGCGCATTAGTTTTTCGGTGGTATGCTTACACGCAGCTGCTGATACATTTGTAATCATCTAAGAGTTACTGATAATTGCTGATTGTTGGTATTCCTGCAAATGTGAGATGCTCCTAACCCTAACAACAATTTTTGATTTTTACCAGAGGTCTTATGATTCCCTCAAGCGAGCGCTACTGGCTCAAAAATGCTCATATTCCGGTTTCCCTCCTAGAAAATGAGGTTTTTTCTCCCCAAACCTCCGAGGGATTAACCTTAGTTAATCTGGAAATTAATGAAGGTTACATTAATCGCATTACCTCAACCATCCCCCCCGAAGATAATATTCCCGTCATCGACCTCAAAAAAAAGATTATTTTTCCTTGTTTTATCGATATGCACACCCATCTCGATAAAGGTCATAGTTGGCAGCGTTGTCCCAACCATGATGGCACTTTTGACAGTGCCTTAAAAATGGTCCTAGAGGATTCCCGACGGGAGTGGCGCTTAGAGGATGTGTATCGTCGCATGGAATTCGGCCTTAAATGCAGTTATGCCCACGGAACCGCCGCTATTCGCACCCATATCGACTCTTTTGGTCAACAGGCACAGATTAGCTTGACTGCTTTGGGAGAATTGCAACGACAATGGGCCGGTAAAATCACCCTGCAAGCGGTTTCTCTAGTTTCCCTTGACTACTATCAAACCTCCGAGGGAGCGGCCTTAGCCGATAAAATTGCCGAATTTGGAGGCATATTAGGGGGAGTAGCCTACACAAATCCTGATTTACAGGCACAAATTGATATTGCCTTCAAATTAGCCCAAGAAAGGGGCTTAAATCTCGATTTTCATCTGGATGAAAACGGCGACCCCGATTCTACCTGTTTAGCAGCGATCGCGCGTACTGCTATCAAAAAGCAATTTTCTGGACAAATCATCTGTGGTCACTGTTGCAGTTTAGCGGTACAATCCCCTGAAATAATCCAAGAAACCCTAAATTTAGTCAAAAATGCGGGCATTGCTATCGTTAGCTTGCCGATGTGCAATCTCTACCTACAGGATCGTCAAGAGGAAAAAACTCCCTTTTGGCGCGGGACAACTAAAATAAAAGAGATGAAAAAAGCGGGAATTCCGGTTGCTTTTGCCAGCGATAACTGTCGCGATCCTTTTTATGGTTTTGGGGATCACGATGGTTTAGAAGTCTTTACCCAAGCGGTGCGGATTGCTCATCTCGATACACCCTACGCGGACTGGGTAAATAGTGTCACCCTCACCCCAGCAAATCTACTCGGATTGCCCCATTTAGGGCGCATTAAGACGGGTCTAGAGGCAAATTTGTTAATTTTCAAGGCTCGCTACTTTAGCGAGCTATTATCGCGACCACAGTGGGATCGCCTCGTGATTCGGCGCGGGTTGAGCATCGATACGACTCTCCCCGATTACCAAGAGTTAGATGATTTTGTTCTAGGAATTGAGCAAATCCTCTAGGGGTTTAACAAAAACTACCGATTCTAGGTTGATAGCACCGTAAATATGGGGAAATGTCTCTTTTTCTAGCTCTAAAGTGGCATTTTCTGGGTTAGGATGCTGGGGCTGCTCCCATTTGACCGGGGCCTGCAATTGTTCGAGAGAAATGACTAAAACCAGTAAATTTGGCTGATTTTGATAAAAAGCGGCCACAACTTTCGGAATTTGTTCCAAGGTGGAACAATGGATAAATCCCTCATTTTTTAGAGAATGCGCCCGATATTCCCCCATTTCACGAGCTATTCGCCAACCTCTTTCCGTGGTGATGTGATAGATCATCGGTTCGCCTCCTACTGTCACTTTATTCCTAATTTTAGGATACAGCGTGAAGCTATTAGCATCCCTCAATTCTCTTAAACTAGAGGTCAGGGAATAAAGACAAGAAATTTGGGTTCTTCGGTTTGTGTTATGCAATGGATGGAGATTATAAAGGAAAGTTTTTAGATTTATTCAACAAGCTCTCAATAAAAATAATCTCCTGTCTCCTGTCTCCTGTCTCGACTAGGAAATGAATTTTGCTGTTAACAATTATAGCTCTCAAAAGGGGGTGGGAATGATGAGATCAAGTTTAGTTTCGGTCTGGGGATGACGAAAAGATAATTGTTTAGCGTGTAGGTATAAACGGTCAGACTGCTTACCATTATACAAAAAATCGCCTAAAATTCCTATCCCTAATCCCGCTTGACTATGCACACGAATTTGATGGGTTCTTCCCGTGTAGGGAATAAATTCAAGGCGAGAATAATTGCCTTCTTTACCGATAACTTTAAAATAGGTTTGACTAGCTTTTCCCCTTTGCCAATCCACAGTTTGATAGGGTCGATTTTGCGGATTTCCCCAGAGAGGTAGGTCAATTATACCCGATTCTCGCTCAATAATTTCTGATAATATCGCTTCGTAGATTTTCTCCACTTCTCGCCGTTGAAATTGTTGGGATAAACAACGATAAATATCTAAACTTTTAGCTAGTAATAAAATACCCGAAGTTTCTCTATCTAAACGATGAACGGGAATGAGATTTTTCCCTTGACGACGAAAACGATTAACCACAGCATCTTGACTATCTTGATAACGTCCTGCTACCGATAATAATCCTGCGGGTTTATTAATAGCAATTATTCCCTCGTCTTCGTAGATAATTTCTAGGGATGAACGTAAACCAGAGAGTAAAAAACCCATGAGAGGTTGACATCTTTCTTGACAAGCACCATAAAATTCTCCCTGTTTTCTATCTCGATTCGATTCTCCCCACCAAAATTCGGCCATAGCGATGGGTTTTAATCCTTTCATAGCGGCATAATTTAATAATTTTGGGGCGCAACATTCCCCTGTTCCCGTCGGTAACAAATTACTGCCCATCAATTTAGCTAAGGAGAGAGATTGTCCAGAAAAATTATTTAAACAGTAGGATTGATACAGCAATTCCTGTAACTGTTTGGAGAGGTTCCTACGCTGTTGCTTAAGTTCAATAATTCTCTGATTTGCTAAGTTTATTTTCTCAATTAAGGGTTCTAAAACTTGTTTTTGTTCCTGTTTTAATTGCTTTCTTGCTCTTTTTTCCTGACGACTGAGATTATTTAACTTTTCTAATTCTTCTGGTTTTAAATCTCCTAAATTTCTTAATCTATCTCGTTCCTGTTTATTGTTTTGATGTTGTTGCTGTAAAGCTTGGATTTTGCGCTCAGAACTTGCTTGATTGAGTCGATATAAATTATGTTCAGGAATTGATTGTAGGGTGATAATTTCCTGTTTAATTGTTTCTAAAAGTTGCAAAACTCGCTTTTCTTCCAGCATAATTTTTTCTCTTCCCAATAGGGACGGAACCCAGCCAGCAGCTTCTCCCTGTCCAGAAAAAGCTTTTAAAATTTCTATTTCGCCAGCAGCATTTTCTCCTAACAAAATGCCATACATTTTGCCTTCAGGATTGGTGATAGTTGTCATCAAATCTTGGGCGATTTTTTCAGCCAAAAGAGTGCGGGGCAAGCGCAATAACTCGCCCGTTTCAGGACAAATTCCTTGATAATAATAGGTAACTTCCTTCACTCTTTAAGAGCAGGAAAAGGGGCCAGAGATACCCCTAAGAAAAACAATTGGCAAAGAAATCGATAGTTTCCTGTAAGGCGACAATAAAGCTATCAATTTCTTCGCGGGTATTATAAAAATATAGACTTGCCCGCGCGCTGCCGGAAGCATCAAAAAGGCGGTGTAGAGGTTGGGTACAGTGATGACCAGAACGAATAGCGATTCCTTCGTGGTCTAATAAAGTAGCTAAATCACTAGCATGAATCCCTTCCACATTAAAGGCGGCTAAACTAGCGCGACCTTGGCCCGTTAAACTAGGTGATGGCCCGTAAATTCTTAACCCCTCAATTTCTCCTAATTTTTTGAACAAATGGGCAGTTAATTCTTCTTCATAGGCATGAATATTATCCATCCCTAAACCCATTAAATATTCTACTGCGGCACCGAGAGCAATCGCTTCGCCGATAGCGGGGGTTCCCGCTTCAAATTTGTGGGGCAGTTCGGCACAAGTAAAATGGTCTAAATAGACTTCTGCAATCATTTCGCCACCACCAAAAAAGGGCGGCATTGCCTCTAAAATAGCCTCTTTGCCGTACAAAAATCCAATGCCGGTGGGGGCGCACATTTTATGACCACTAGCCACCAACCAATCACAATCTATGGACTGCACATCAATGGCTAAATGGGGGACACTTTGACAGGCATCAATTAATACTTTCGCCCCGACTTGATGGGCAAGGCTGACTATTTCGGTAACGGGATTAATACAGCCTAATGTATTGGAAACATGGAGGACAGCAACTAATTTAGTTTTCTCAGATAACAAGGATTTATATTGTTCTAAATCAAAGCTTTCTTCGCTGGTTAACTGCACATATTTAATCACCGCCCCCGTCTTTTGGGAGACAATTTGCCAGGGGATTAAATTACTGTGGTGTTCCATCACCGAGAGAATAATTTCATCCCCTGCTTTCAGGGTATTTAATGCCCAACTGTAGGCGACTAAATTAATCGCTTCCGTGGCGTTGCGAGTATAGACAATTTCCTGACGAGAAGCGGCATTAATAAACCTAGCCACCTTATCTCTGGCCCCTTCGTAGGCTTCCGTTGCCCGCACACTTAAAGTATGCGCCCCCCGATGCACATTAGCGTTATCTTTTTCGTAATAGTTTCGCAGGGTTTCTAATACTTGAATCGGTTTTTGGGAAGTGGCGGCACTATCGAGATAGATAAGGGGTTTATCGTGTACGGTTTGATGGAGAATAGGGAAATCGGCGCGGACTTTTTGGGCGAGGGTTTTTTCTTGGATAATTGTCATTTTAGTCAGGAGTCAGAGGGGTACTTTGGGCAGGTTGACACCCACCCCGGTAGAGTTATTCCACACTGCGACAGGCGACGCATTGCCCCAATCTTTGGCGGAGGGATTCTAGAGGAATTTTAGCTAAAATCTCAGCCGAGAAAGCATCAATTAACAAACTGCGGGCGGTGTCGGCGCTTAAGCCCCGGCTTTGCAGATAGAATAAATCATCGGCTTCCAGTTGGCTAATGGTTGCCCCGTGGGAACATTTGACGTTATCGGCGGTAATTTGTAATTCCGGTTTGGTGTTGACTCGTGCCTTGTTAGAAATTAACAAATTCCGATTTAACTGGGAGGCGTTGGTTAATTGGGCAGGTTTGGGAACAAACACTTTACCATTAAAGATGGCGTGAGCGCTACCATCAACGATACATTTATGCAGTTGGTTGCTGATACCGTGGGGATGGTTGAGATAGATGGCGCTGTGGGTATCGGCGGTTTGTTGTCCGGTAATCATGGCTAATCCGTGCAGATTTGTCTCGGTTTGTTCCCCTTTTTGCAGGATATCGAGGTTATGACGGCAGAGTTTAGCGCCTAGATTTATCTCGTTAAGAGTGTAACGGCTATCGCGTCCTTGTTCAATTATCGTGCGTCCGATGTGAAAACCATCTCCCGATTCCCGTTGTAATCTGGTATGGATGACCTCGGCGTTGGCTTCGAGGTAAATTTCCGTGACAGCGTTGGTAAAATAAGAGTAATTTACAGGTAAATCGGAGCAGTGTTCGGCTAAAGCTCCATAATTCTCGATAATATTGACACTGGCTCCTGTTTCCGCCACGATGAGGCTATGGGGCTGATAAAAGCGGGGAATTTCCTCCACAACGGTGATAAATAAGAGATGTATCGGAGTTGTGACGACGGTGTTAGCGGTGACGTGAATTACTGCCACATCGCTTAAACCAGCTTGGTTGAGTGCGGTAAAAAATTCGGGGGTTTTTTCTTTCCCTAGATAGTTGACAAGAACATCTTTTTGTGCATTGGCGAGATTGCTGACGCTGACACCGGGGGGTAAAGCGGAGATATCGGACAATTCAGGCTGATAAATGCCGTTAACGAAGACTAACCGGCTGTTTTTGGCTTCGGGAAGTAAAAAAACAGCTAGGGCATTTTTATCGATTGTAACGGTTTGGGGGGCGCGAAAATCGATCGTCCAGAGTTGACTTAAATCGGTGAATTGCCATTCTTCATCTTTTCTGCCAGGGATGGCTAATTCTTGAGCTTTACTAGCTCCTGATTCTCTTAATTCGAGAATTTTACCGTTATCGATAGTGGGAACCGTTTCGCGAGACAATTTTAACAATAATTCTCCTGATTGTTCAGGTTTCGTGATTATGGCTGTCATTGGTAGGGGTGGGGTGTGGGAATTATGAATTATAAATTATGAATTATGAATTGGGGAGAGGGGAGAATAAGTAAAAATAATCTCCTGACTACTGGTAACTGGTAACTGGTAACTGGTAACTGGTAACTGGTAACTGGTAACTGGTAACTGATAACTGATAACTGATAACTGATAACTGATAACTGGTAACTGGTAACTGGTAACTGGTAACTGATAACTGGTAACTGGTAACTGGTAACTGGTAACTGGTAACTGGTAACTGGTAACTGGTAACTGGTAACTGATAACTGATAACTGATAACTGACTACTGATAACTGACTACTGATAGCTAGATTACTTAACGGCTAATAATTGTTCGTCGAGGAAATCGTAGCCAGTTCTTTCTAATTCGAGGGCTAATTCTTTACCGCCACTGGTGACAATGCGCCCATCGTACATAACATGAATAACATCGGGTTCAATGTAGTTGAGCAGACGCTGGTAGTGAGTGATAAGTAAAAAAGCGTTATCGGGGGTAGCTAATTGATTGACTCCCTGGGCAACAATTCGTAAAGCATCGATGTCTAAACCAGAGTCAATTTCATCGAGAATTCCTAAAGTGGGTTCTAATAAAGCCATTTGGAGGATTTCATTACGTTTTTTCTCACCACCGGAGAAACCTTCGTTTAAACTTCTGCCAAGAAAGCTAGGATTCATCTGGACAACTTCTAGTTTTTTCTCGACTAATTCCTCAAAGTCAAAACTATCTAATTCTTCCGAGCCTAGATGTTTTTGTCGGGCATTATAGGCAACGCGAAGAAAATCGAGGTTACTAACGCCGGGGATTTCTAAGGGATATTGGAAAGCAAGAAAGATACCCATAAGCGCTCGTTCATCGGGTTCTTTGTCTAAAAGGTTTTCGCCTTTATAAATTATTTCTCCCCCGGTTACTTCATAATCGGGATGTCCAGCGATTACTTTGGAAAAGGTGCTTTTTCCTGAGCCATTGCGTCCCATAATTGCGTGGGTTTCACCCGCTTTAATTTCGAGGTTAACTCCTTTAAGAATCTGGTTTCCGTCAATACTAGCGGTCAGATTTTTTACCGATAAAATTACTTCACTCATGTTTTTTTGTTGGCAGGTGCAAATATTTCTAGAGACTAATTATATTTCAGCGAACACTGATAACTGATAACTGATAACTGATAACTGTTATCCGACGGTTCCTTCGAGCTTGAGACTGAGGAGTTTATCAGCTTCGGCGGCAAATTCCATCGGTAATTTACTGAGGACATCCTTACAGAAACCACTGACTAACATAGAGACAGCATCTTCCTCGGAAATACCCCGTTGTGCGAAGTAGAATAATTGGTCTTCACCGATTTTAGAAGTGGAAGCTTCGTGTTCTACTTTGGCACTGTTGTTATCCACCTGAATATAGGGAAAAGTGTTAGCTTCGGCATTATCTCCAATCAGCATAGAATCACATTGGGAGTAATTTCTTGCTCCCTTGGCTTTCGGCCCCATTTTCACTAAACCGCGATAACTATTTTGGGAATTACCTGCCGAAATTCCCTTAGAAATAATCGTACTTTTGGTGTTGCGACCAATGTGAATCATTTTCGTACCTGTATCGGCCTGTTGTTTGTTATTAGTTAGGGCAATTGAGTAGAATTCCCCGACGGAATTATCGCCAACTAAGACACAACTGGGATACTTCCAAGTAATAGCTGAACCAGTTTCTACTTGTGTCCAAGAAATTTTAGAATTAACTCCTTTACACAGACCCCGTTTAGTGACGAAATTATAAATACCTCCCTTACCATTGGCATCGCCAGCGTACCAATTTTGTACAGTCGAATATTTAATATCCGCATTATCGAGGGCGACTAATTCCACGACGGCGGCATGAAGTTGATTACTATCGTACATCGGAGCGGTGCAACCTTCTAAATAACTTACCGATGCCCCTTCTTCAGCGACAATTAAAGTTCTTTCAAATTGTCCCGTCTCACCGTTATTAATCCGAAAATAGGTGGACAATTCCATCGGACAGGTGACACCTTTGGGGATAAAAACAAAGGAACCATCGCTAAAAACAGCAGAATTAAGAGCGGCAAAATAATTATCACCCACGGGAACCACACTGCCCAGATATTTCTGCACTAAGTCGGGATGTTCCTGTAAAGCTTCCGAGATAGAACAGAAAATCACACCCTGTTCTGCTAGTTTTTCTTTAAAAGTTGTGGCGATAGAAACGCTGTCAAAGATAGCATCGACGGCGACGTTAGAAAGGCGTTTTTGTTCCGAAAGGGGAATGCCTAATTTTTCAAAGGTTTCGATTAAAGTGGGGTCAACTTCTTCCAGACTGTTGAGTTTTTCTTTTTTCTGTTTAGGTGCAGAGTAGTAGATAATATTTTGATAATCAATGGCAGGATAGGAAACGTGCGGCCAACTTGGTTCGGTCATCTTTTGCCATTGATGGTAGGCCCGGAGACGAAAATCGAGCATGAATTCCGGTTCCTTCTTTTTCGCCGAAATCAGGCGAATAATCTCCTCATTCAAACCGCGAGGGATGGTTTCCGATTCGATATCGGTAATGAAACCGTACTTGTAGGGTTGGTTAACGAGGTTTTTAACGGTGGTTGCACTCATGGGGGTTGGTGTTCTCTCTACGGGGGAGGCAGTTAAACAACTTTCCTGTTGTTTAAATTGATTATATAATAGATTAACAACAAAGCTGTTGTCAAAGTCAGGGAAAATTTGAGAGGATGCTGATAAACCTCTGTTATTCAAGTTACTCTGTAGGGGTAATTGGCCGCTCCTTGACCCTCAGCAATTGTACGCTAAAGCCTCTGTTTTTGGTATCATGACCACGACTCAACCCGCCTCGACGAAAGACGATATTCTGCAATATTTGCTCAAAAACGGTCAATCTACCGCCCAAGACTTGGCTGAGGAGTTAAGTATTAGTCCGCAAGCGACGCGCCGCCATCTTAAGGATTTGGAGGGGGAAGGACTGATTGAATATTTTGCCGGACAAAATAAGATAGGACGACCCCAGCACATTTATCGTCTCAGTCGTCAAGGTCGTGGCCGTTTTCCCCATAATTACGATAATTTCGCTGTTTCTTTCCTCAATACTCTGGTGGAGACGGTGGGAGAGCAACAGGTGGGAGAAATTCTCAAAAAACAGTGGCAACGCAAAGCGGCAGAATATCAATTACGCCTCGGCAAGGGGTCTTTAGGAGAAAGAATGAGAAAATTGCTGGAAATTCGCCAAGAGGAGGGTTATATGGCAGAATTAGTGGCACTGGAAGCAGAAAATAGTTATGTCCTAGCCGAGCATCATTGCGCTATTGCTGAGGTGGCTGGTTCCTATCCCAGTATCTGTGGCCATGAATTAGAAATGTTTGCGCTGCTGCTGCCCGATTGCACGATCGAACGTACTCACTGGATCAATCAAGGTGAGCAACGATGTGGTTATCTAATTAAGTGCAAGGGTTGACAGAAAAAGATTAGAGATTTTCATCGGGATTTATGCCCAATTCCCGCAGTTTAGCCGCTAATTTTGCGTATTTCTGCCTTCCCTGTTCAACATATTGAGCAACTCTTTTTCCACTTGCTCAATAATATCCTTCTTCTTGTGATAACTAGCATTGTCTAATATAATGATAATTATAGATCCTTTTTCTCGAAAATATTTGGACAGATTTCCCAAGTTTATCCATTCTTGACGAATCTCTTCATGAAGTTTCTTTAATTGTTAATAGAAAGTTTCTAAATTTCCTTTTTTGTATGATTTCCATTTTTCCTCCTATCTTCTAGACTTTCTAAATTGTTAAGTACCTAAGCAAAATTAATTACACATTTCGATAAAGCTTTTGCCTCTTGCCTGTCTTCACTAGGAAATTTATTTTGCATGACTACTTAGGATCGTCATGAACACACCAATGGGCGGCTGTTTTGAGTGAACAACCAATAAACTCAGCTACTTCTCCTTGATCCTTCGGCTTTGCTCAGACTTCGGCCATGAGCGAAGCTTTATCTCTAGACTACCCCTAAAACCAGAGACTTTTTACCCCAGAAACAATCCATCAGGTGCAGACAATTAGTGAGGAACCAGTCATCACCCTCAATATCTACGGTGATACGTTTGCTTCTAAACGTTTTCAATTCGATCCTCTCACTAATCGAGCAGTTAATTTTGAGGTTAGAGAAATGATAGATAAATGAGAAGATCATGAACTAAATATGAAAGTTTTCTGGGTAAAAATTAGTTAAGATAAGGATAAATTAAAGGATAAACAACTATATATGTTTACTTCACTCGAACTTTTAACCATTTCTTTTGTGGCCGTGGGATTAGCTGCCGATGCCGTGGCCGTTTCTTTGACCAGTGGCCTGATGATTCGTCATATTCATGTTAATAAGGCTTTGAAAATTGCTTTGTTTTTTGGTGGATTTCAAGCGATTATGCCGATGATTGGTTGGGGTATCGGCCTAACTTGTCGCGATTTCCTCGCCTCTTTTGACCACTGGATCGCTTTTATTATTTTAGGGGCGATCGGCAGTAAAATGATCTACGAAGCTGTTCAAAATGATGATGAGGAAAAAGGTTTTAATCCTCTAGATTCCTATACTTTAATCGGATTAGCGATCGCTACTAGCATCGATGCTTTAGTAGTTGGTTTGGGTTTATCGATGATTAAAACTCCCTTACTTTTAGCTTGCACTGTCATCGGTTCTATTACCTTTGCTTTGTGTTTTATCGCTGTTTTTATTGGGCATAAATTCGGTAATTTATTTAGTCAAAAGGTGGAAATTCTCGGCGGTTTAGTTTTAATATTAATCGGTAGTAAAATCCTTATTGAACATTTAATTGCCTAGATTATCTTTATTGTTCACTATCCCCCCTCTGTTTCAACAGGGGAGTGGCTAATTCGGGATAACCAGCCTCAATTAAAGCCTGATCTCTGATGCGACAGGAATCGCATAAACCGCAGGGTTCAACTTCTCCTTGATAACAAGACCAAGTATCAGCAATGGGAACCCCTAAACTAACAGCGCGACGGACGATATCTACCTTACTATCCATCACCAAAGGAGCAACTAATTGGGGTGCTTTCCCTTCTAAACCCGCTTTCGATGATAAATTAGCTAAAGTTTGAAAGGCATCTAAATACTCAGGACGACAATCGGGATAACCAGAATAATCCACCGCATTAATTCCTAAATATATCGCCTCCGCTTCCCTTGCTTCCGCTAAAGAAAGAGCGATCGAAATAAAAACCGTATTTCTCCCCGGCACATAGGTAATCGGGATAATATTAGGGTTAATTCCCTCTTGGGGAATAGCAATAGATTGATCCGTTAAAGCGGAACCTCCCCATAAAGATAGATTGACTTCGAGCAGATGATGTTCTTTAATTTCGAGGAAATTAGCAATTTTTTTCGCCGCCGCTAATTCTCGCTCGTGTCTTTGTCCATAACGAAAGGAAAGGGCAATTAATTGATAGCCAGCAGCTGAAGCGATCGCTGCTGTTGTCGCTGAATCTAATCCCCCAGAAAGTAAAATAATCGCCTTTTTTGTCATTATCCTAATGTCACCTGTACTTGTTGATAATTAGCTACTAAGATAAATTGTTTGATCTACTGCAAATCTCACAAAATCTCCTGAATTGCCTCCCCTGCAAAAACGGGAATTTCGTATTCCTGACCATCAATTATTACTCTGCCGGCTCTTCCAAGATTAGTGGGTAAAATGTACTCTAAGATACAGTCTTGCGGGCGAGGGAGTGGAACGAACCACTCCAGACACAAAGGACACAAAAATTGATCGCTACTATATAAGTTAAACTTATCACACAAAGTCGAGAAGAGTCCTCTGCCTAAATAGGGTTTGCTCAATATGGGATTGGGAACTTCAAAAACCTTGCATTATCCTCTCTATAGTATAAAAACTGGTACAAAAAAGAAGTCAACAAAGCCTGAAACTCCTGCCGACCGCCTAACCCCAGTCTAGACCTTTTTCAGCAAACCCTAGACAAGTATTTTGACTCACGCCTCTCCCTCTTTTGAGACATTGTGACACTTAGGGTGCGGAATGTGGGATACAAATGCTCAAACTCCCCCACTTCCCCATCTCCCTACATCCCACTTCCTTCTCTAGACACAAAAAAATGCGTTAAGTTTGACTTTAACGCTTGTTTTTTCCATTATTTTTGATTAATGGCAGTGACTAGCTCTTGCGGCGAGCAAAAGCGCCAATACCAGCAACAGCTAAGATACCCAAGATAGCAGAAGGTTCGGGAACACTTGTTGATGCAAAAGCGGGAGGTGTACCGAAGGTGAAAGTATTAGTACCTGCATTCGGACCGGAAGAAGCAATCGATAGAGTGGCTGTGGCAGCAGAAGTTGAGAAGGATCCGCCACTATCTGCGAAACTTCCCAAAAAAGAAATATTTACACCAAAAGCATTCTGGCTGTTGATTCTACCAGAACTAGAAGTGAAAGTGTAGCGGTTTGCAGGGGTAGTAGTGGAAGCGAAGTTAAGGGTGATGCCTTCAGTGCTATTACCCACACCATCGTCACTGAAATCTAGAGTGTTACCACCACCAGCAATAGCAACGTTAAAACCGCTCAGAGGAAGAAAAGTAGTTCCAACTGGACCAAGGTTGAAAACGTTAGTAGCGGGGGTGCCGCCGAAAGGGGTATAGTTAGCAGGAACGTCACTCACCACTCCTGTTAAGGTGTTAAAGGTGATGGAGGTAGCTGTACTGAGATCACCAGTGAACGTTACACCGCCCGTGGTACCACCAAAGGTGGCATTAGCAGTAGTCTGAGCCTGAGCGATACCGCCGAAGCCAAAAGCTGCAACGCTGCCCGCGATGGCGAGAACGCCCGTGGTTAATTGTCTAGAGATGTTTGTGATCATTTTGGTTTCTGGTTAGTAATAGGGCAAAAGTTGAAAAACAGAGATTGCACACTAACGGACTTAAAAAAATTGCTTGTAAAATATCACTATTGCAATTAGCTTTGACGAATTTGAATACAGTATTAGGAGCAGGAAGCAATCGCAACAATGTTATTTACTCCGACCATAATACAGCCCTTATCTAAAGACTTATGTGATTTCATTCGGTCAAGGAAGTGTTTATGGTCACAGGTAAGCTGTGATCTAGATCATTAAACCTTGACCTAATAAGTTAAGCTGCCCACGCATTTAAATTAGCTGTTGAATGGATTTTAGATTAGCTCTCTATAAGGGATAGGGAGCTTTCTTAACATTTTTTTCAGTAAGCACTCCAACCCTTATCCTGATTTGATTTCAGTTTTTTCTTTGTCAGTAAGGGTGTCAACAAGGAATATTACAAATTGTTAACCGCGTCTTGAAAGCCTTGTGCTACAAAGGTTTGAAATGTTAAGAAAAATGTGGCTAAAGGACAGGGGGGGAATCTGATGATTTTTAACCCCTACCTACTTAGGGCTTGCTGAATAAAGCTCAAAACCTTGTTGGGTAAAACTTTTAGACCTTTTGGAAATTAAAAAGTACTGGATATGGCAGTGATCGGGGGGAAATTTAGGCACTTTTTCCCTGAAAATTAGGTAATTGGCCACCTCAAAACTGGTAAAACCAGGCTCTTCGTTACTTGGTATGGTTCGAGCAGGTGGCATAAATCGACTAAATCCTTATCTAGCAAGAGATTTAATTAATTAGTTCGCTCTAGATCAGAAACAATTGACAAAAATTGCAGCAGTGTCTGTCTCTATAAAGGTTTCATTCCTTATAACCCCCGTCCGTTGCATAAGACAAACCGAAGAACCTAAAAACCCCACACCCCAATTCATAATTCATAATTCATAATTCCTACACCCTACATCCTGCCCCCAGGAAAAACTTTTTGCCGCAAACCCTACTTAGGCAAGAGGAGGGATAAATAATCAGTTTTTAATAACCGGATTTAGTATTAGTGGTAACAGCAGCTACCCAATTTTTTTTTCTATTTGCTATGCTGACTGTTAACAATTTGTAATCTTTGGGAAAGTTCCTCAATACTGCATGGTCGTTTCTGCTACAATTCCCCCCCTAGCTCAAGATACCCTCGCCCTGAAAGCGGTGTGGGCAAATATTGGCTATGATAGTTGTCCCCACCATTACAATTTCCATCTTCATACCCATTGCTCCGATGGTCAAATGAGTCCCCAAGACTTGATGAGACAAGCGTTAGACATCGGACTAACAGGATTAGCAATTACCGATCATCACTCGATCGAAGGTTATCAACAAGCCCAAATTTGGCTAGAAAATCAGCATTTAAAGAGTTCTCTACCCCATCTCTGGACAGGGGTAGAAATTACAGCGGATCTTTTAGAGACAGAAGTGCATATTCTTGGCTATGGTTTCGATCCTACCCATACCGTTTTGACTCCCTATCTGCAAAGAACCAAACCAGAAGGAGATCTGGCTTTAGCCTCTAGAGTCATTAAAAGTTTACAGCAAGCGGGGGCTTTAGTGGTTCTGGCCCATCCCTTTCGTTACCATCGTCCTGCAGCCGATTTAGTAGCGGCGGCGGTAGAATTGGGTATTGATGGTATTGAGGCTTTTTATGCCTACGGCAATCCCAAACCCTGGCTACCCAGTCAACCAGAAACCGAACAAGCGCTCGCTCTGAGTCGTCAATATCAATTATTCGCCACCTGTAGCACCGATTCCCACGGTAAATCTTTATTACAGCGCATTTAGCCTGATCGCAGGATTAACTGTAAAATACTTAAATTGACTAAACTCGATCCCTGCTCGATCGAGTCTTGGTTTTTTATGGCCGTTGATCAGTGATCAGTAATCAGTAACCAGTAACCAGTGAAAGAGCCTAAATTTGTTGAAAATTGAAAACCTAAACCTGATAACTTAAACCTGATCACTGATCACTGATAACTGATAACTGAATAACCCCCTGAATGAAAGATTTATTCCTTTACACTTGCTGGTTAATTCCCATTTATGGCTTAATTGGTTCGATTTTAACCTTGCCTTGGTCTTTAGGCATTATTAGTCGTACCGGTCCGCGGCCGGCCGCTTATATTAACCTATTGATGACCGTCTTAGGATTAATACACGGATCGATCGCTTTTAATCAAATTTGGCATCAAGAGACGATTAAATTGGCTTTTGAATGGGTAAAAGTGGCCGATCTTAGTTTATCCCTGTCGATCGAACTTTCCCCCGTCAGTTTGGGGACGCTGGAAGTGATTACCCTGATCAGTCTCTTGGCCCAAATCTATGCCCTTGGTTACATGGAAAAAGATTGGTCTTTGGCGAGATTTTATGGCTTAATGGGCTTTTTTGAGGCAGCTTTAGGGGGAATTGCCCTTAGTGACTCCCTACTATTCAGTTACGCTTTCCTAGAGATGTTAACGGTCTCTACCTATCTCCTTGTCGGTTTTTGGTATGCCCAACCTTTGGTAGTAACCGCGGCGCGAGATGCCTTTTTAACCAAGCGCGTCGGCGATATTATTTTATTGATGGGTTTGGTGGCTCTGTCCAGTTACGGAGAAGGATTGAGTTTTTCTCAGTTAGAAAATTGGGCAGTAAATAACCCTGTCAGACCTTTGACGGCGACTTTGTTAGGATTAGCCCTTATTGCTGGTCCAACGGGTAAATGCGCCCAATTTCCCCTGAATTTGTGGCTAGATGAGGCGATGGAGGGACCAAATCCAGCCGGAATCATGCGGAATTCGATCGTGGTTTCGGCGGGGGCTTATGTTTTAATTAAGTTGCAGCCGGTGTTTACCCTATCTCCGATCGCTGCCAATGTTTTAATAGTTTTGGGGACAATGACGGCAATTGGTACTTCTCTGATGGCCCTATCCCAAATTGATATTAAACGGGTTTTATGCCACTCCACCAGTGCCTATCTCGGTTTGGTCTTTATTGCAGTGGGATTAGGTCATGTGGATATCGCTTTACTAATTTTATTCTCCCATGCGGTCGCAAAAGCCTTATTGTTTATGAGCGCAGGAGCCTTAATTCTCACCACCAGTAACCAAAATATCACGGAAATGGGGGGAATTTGGGCAAGAATGCCCGCCACGACCATGGCTTTTTTAGGGGGTTCTGCGGGAATGACGGTTTTAATGCCCCTAGGGATGTTTTGGACGTTAAAAAAGTGGTTGGGTGGCGAATGGGCGATTCCTTGGTGGTTATTAGCGGTTTTAATCTTTGTTAATTGTCTTAGCATCATCAATCTTACTCGGGTCTTTCGTTTAGTCTTTTTGGGACAAACCCAAAGTAAAACCCATCGCACCCCGGAAGTGGCTTGGCCGATGGCTTTGCCCATGGTATCATTGATTTTAATCGTTTTACTAGCCCCGATTATTCCCCTACGTTGGGATTTTTGGCTATCTTTCACCAATCCTCTCCTTAATAACCAGAGTTTCACTATTGTTTGGGGTTTTCCCTTACTGATGGCCTCTGGAGTAATTGGCCTAGTTATCGGGTTAATGGTAGAGTTAAGACGAGCTTGGGCGAGACCAACTGGGTTAATCCTACGATTCTTGCAAGATTTGTTCGCTTATGACTTCTATCTCGATCGCATCTATCAGTTTACCGTGGTTTTAGCGGTGGGCAGCCTGTCAAAAATTACCGCTTGGCTCGATCGTTATATTATTGATGGTCTGGTTAATTTAGTCAGTTTAGCGACGATTTTTAGCGGCAGTGCCTTAAAGTATAATGTTTCTGGTCAATCACAGTTTTATGTTTTGACTATTCTCTTCGGAATAGGGGGATTAATCTGGCTCTTATTAAACGGTCAATGGTCACTGATAACTAATTATTGGTCATCCCTGTTAACTCATTGAACCTCTGTGTATTGCTCCCTAGTCTTCTTGCGCGCACTAGGGGGGTAAAGCAGCGTGATGAACATGAGCGACGGGTATAGACGGTTAAAATGCGTCTTAGCTTAAAAACCCACAACCCAGCCCCGGGAAAAACTTTTTTAGCAAACCCTATTTGTGTTATGATGGGTGGGTAAAAAATGCTGGTGTAGCTCAGTGGTAGAGCAGCTGATTTGTAATCAGCCGGTCGCGGGTTCAAATCCCATCACCAGCTTTTCGGAAAACCAACTGCTGTCAGTCCTAACTGAACTTTGGTGGCTTGGGTGGCAGCAATTTCTACTGATAATATCGATTTTCAAGACCATCCCTGTACAATTATCAGCAAGCAGATCAATCATAAACATTGAGATAGGTTGCACGCTATGAGCGAATACCAATATTACGAATTCCAAGCTATCGATCGCACCCTTACCCAAGAGGAAAGAGCGGCCATTAGTCAACTATCGAGCCGCGTCAAACCAACGGCGACGAGTGCCATTTTCACCTATAGTTACGGTGATTTTTCTGGATCGCCAGAAAAAATTTTAGCCCAGTACTTTGATGTTATGTACTACATCGCCAACTGGGGAACACAGCAATTAATGTTTCGTTTTCCCAAATCCCTGATCGATCGAGAAGCGATCGAGCCTTATTGCGTTAAATACTGTATTAGTCTCTCTTTTAGCGAGGATTGGGCGATTTTAGACTGGAAGTATGGCAATGAGGAGGGATTTGGCTGGATTGAAGGGGAAGACACACTCTCAGAACTGCTGGAACTGCGTCAGGAAATCTTGCAACGGGACTATCGGGGACTATATCTCGCCTGGTTGAAGGCTATCACCGTATCCGAGGAATATGCGGACATCGATCCGACTCAACTAGAACCTCCCATTCCCCCCGGACTGGGGCAACTTTCTGCCGCTCAAAAAGCTTTTACAGAAATCTTTGAATTAGACGAAAACTTATTAGCTGTTGCTTCTGTTTCTAGTGGTCAACTAAAAACTATTTCTGATGCCATGTTACGGGAAGCAATCGCACAACTTTCTCTGACCGAAGGTGAAGCTTTTCTCTTGCGATTGGCCAAGGGAGAACCGAATTTATCTGCCAAATTCCAACAAAAGCTATCTCAATTAATCCCTACTTCTCCTACTTTCAGCCAACCCCGACGCACAGTCGAAGAACTTCTTGAAGCTACTTACGAGGAAGAAAAAAAGGCAGAACAACGACAACAACAGGAAGCAGAAAGGAAGCGAATTCAGGAACTAGAAGCTTTAGCTAAACGAGAATCGCAAGTTTGGGAGCAGGTCGAGTCCCTAGTTCAGAAAGCCCAGTCTAAATCCTACGATGAAGCTGTTAAATTGTTAGTTAAATTAGCAGAATTGGCCGAATATCAAAACCGGTTTGCTGCTTTCCAAGGCCGATTGAACCAAATTTACGAACAATACAGTAATCGTTCTGGGTTGAAGCGGCGGTTACAAGAAGTAGGACTGAATCAAAGTAATTGATCTGAATGTCAGAAAAATTCAGTGATTTTTAATTATTTAGGATTTGCTGAATAATGGTAAAACCCTTTTAAAATAAGGCTTTTGACCTGTTAAAATCCGATGTTAAGTAGTCGTGCAAAATCAATTTCCTAGTCGAGACGGGATACAGCTATTAGGGATCGGATTTGAGTTTTCAGTTCACTGTTTACTGATCATAGCAGAAGTCTGACGGAGTAGTGGATTAGATGTGTAATTAATTGTGCTTAGATACTTAATATAGGATTGAGACTTTCAAAAACCTTGCATTATCCTTATTGTAGTATATAAACTGGTACAAAAAAGGGTGATAAAGCCTGAAACGACCGGCTACTGATTCCTACCCCCACGAAAAACTTTTTCAGCAAACCCTATTTAGTAGAATCAGTTTAACCCATTTTTCAAGAATCTAGGCTAGAATATAAAGACAAGACGTATTGCTCTGGGTTAATCTACTCTGTAGAAGCTAAGAAGGTAATCAAAATGGCTAAATATTCGCCTCTTATCCATGTATCTCCTGAAACTATGAGTGGTGTTCCTGTTTTTTCAGGTACTAGAGTTCCGATACAAACACTTTTTGATTATCTTAAAGCAGGAGAATCAATTGATGATTTTTTAGAGGGTTTTCCAACGGTAACAAGAGAACGAGTTATTAGCTTACTTGCAGAATTTGAAAAAGAGCTTATTGATAGGGTAGCGTGAAATGAGGCTTCTTTTAGATGAATGTATTGACCGAAGATTAATGAGGGAGTTTACAGGTTATAATATCAAAACTGTTCCGCAAATGGGATGGACTGGGATCAAGAATGGTCAACTGTTAGGTTTAGCTTCACAAGAATTTGATATTTTTATTACAGTGGATAAGAATTTGCCGTTTGAGCAAAATTTACCGCAGTTTAATCTAGCTATTATTATTTTACAATCACAATCAAATCGTTTGGCTGATTTAAAGCCTTTAGTCCCTAAAGTTTTAGAAGTTTTGGCAACAGTAACAAAAGGAACAGCAACAGTAGTAAGTTTATAACAACCTATTTAAAATGAATTTAAGCCATTTTTCAAGAGTCTGGGCTAAGATATTAAGGCTACCGACTTGGGAAGATTATTCCAAGAACTATCCCTAGGAAGATAAACACAATTATTGTCCAATCAACTTTTTTCTTTTTATATTCATCAAGAATATCTTGAGTTGGAGCTAAGTCTAAAACATGAACATAGTCAATTCCACCGATGACTTTTAAAAAATATTCTAGGTCAGCTTTTTTACTAAATCCTGCTAACGGGGAAACATTATTTAAACGAGTATCTATAACTCTCTTAACACCAGCTTTTTGTAAGTCATCAAAGAACTTCTGTGCAGTCTTTTGAGTAAAGCCGATTGTAAAGAGATTGATTGTCCTGTTCATCATGATTACCACTTGTTTCTATATAAGCAATTGCATCACCCTGAAGCTTATAAGCTTTCTCCAAACAATCTGCTTTTGTGAGAAGATTGCTATTTGGCTCGACAAATAAAGAAAGCTGAATTTCTTTTTGACTACTTGCTGAAAAATCTGTAAAACTATGTTTAAACAGCATTCTTTCTTCCAGATGGTCATGAGATTCCAAGTCACCATTTTTGAGAATATGATAAATATCTAAATCGCAATGACGTAGATGTTGACAAACCAGAATCGCTCTATGACATTCAATCGGGTCTTTCTCCGCACACATAAGGGCAATTCGATGTTTTTTCACTCCCTGTAAAATTCGTTCAATTCCATGATTAAAAGCAGATGTTTTAGCAATTTTTTCGTATAAAGCCCTACCATTGACATAACATTCTTCACTGCTCGGTCTGGCTCCTAATTCCTTGCCCAAAAACACATAGTAAATGCCTTCACTTTTTAAAGCATTTGACAATATTGACTGATTAAAATGCTTGAGAAATCGGCTATAAGGATGAGAACGAACATCAGCAAGGGCAGTTATATTATGCTTCTTAAGTAGAAGCATAAATGAGGCAATTTCGTGATTAGAGTGACCGATGGTGAATAACTGCATCAATATTATTATTCCTTCGATGAAAGCCTACAATAATCATTGTAGATCAACCATTGTCTAGACAGGGGAACACCATCGGGCTAGAAGTGACTCTATAGGCAGAATATCCTAACTTCTAACCCTGATTATCGGTCAGGGGTCGATGTTTCTCGATCAAATCGATCGCCTGGGTGACACTTTCGGGGAAAATTACCACTAAACCACCCTCAGAAACCGTACTTAAAGCCTTCTCTAAAGCTTCCGTTTCATCGAGAATAACTTCTGGCCGCAAACTGGCATTTTCTTGGCTAATTCCCCGAAGAATTAAATCGGCCACTTCTCCCCGGCGGCGACCGCGAGTATCGTTATCTTCCTTAACAATAATTCGATCGAACATTTGGGCCGATAATTTCCCTAATAAAATTAAATCATCATCCCGTCGATCGCCCGGCCCCCCAACCACACCGACTTTTTCCCCGGACCAATTGCCGACAAAACCGCCGACGGCTTCGTATCCGGCGGGATTATGGGCATAATCGATTAAAGCGTGATGGTGTCCCAAGTCAAACAGGTTCATCCTACCGGGAGTCTGGGCCACGGAAGGTTTAAAAGTCCGCACCCCCTGGCGAATTAACTCGATATCGATACCCTGCACAAAAGTGGCTAAACAGGCGGCCAAGGCGTTAGCAATCATAAAAGGAGCCATTCCCTGCATAGTCACGGGAATATTGACTGCTTCCTCGATTCTCAGCGTCCATTCTCCCTCTAGAATCGACAGATAGCCATTCTCATAGATGGCGGCCATGCCACCGCGACGGATATGGTCGTGAATAATCGGGTTATCGGGACTCATGGAAAAATAAGCCACTCTTCCCTTGACTTTTTCGGCCATACTAACGGTCAAGGGGTCATCGGCATTTAAAACCGCGTAACCCTCGGCGCTAACCACCTCGGCCACAACGCTTTTTACTTTCGCCATTTGTTCGATGGTGTCGATATCACCGATACCCAAATGGTCGGCGGCCACATTTAACACCACCCCCACATCGCACTGATTAAAGGCTAAACCCGATCGCAGGATACCACCCCGGGCCGTTTCTAATACGGCAATCTCTACTGTGGGATCCTTCAAAATCATACTGGCACTGTAGGGACCGGTGTTATCGCCCTTTTCTACCAGATAATCATCGATATATACGCCGTCCGTCGTGGTAAATCCGACTACTTTCCCTGTTTGCCGGCAAATATGAGAAATTAAGCGGCTAGTGGTGGTTTTGCCGTTAGTTCCCGTAATTGCCAGAATTGGCACGCGACTGGGAGTCCCGGGGGGGAATAACATATCGATAACTGGAGCGGCGATATTGCGGGGTAAACCGCGACTGGGGGCAACGTGCATCCGAAAACCGGGGGCGGCGTTGACTTCGACGATTACCCCGTCCACTTCTTTCAGGGGTTTGCGGATATCCTCTGTCACCACATCGATCCCGGCAATGTCCAAACCGATTAATTTTGCCACTCTTTGGGCGATCCAGACGTTTTCGGGGTGAATTTCGTCGGTACGATCCACGGCGATGCCGCCGGTGCTTAAATTAGCCGTGGCCCGCAGATAGGCGATCTCTCCGTGGGCTAAAATGCTGGTTAATTCATAGCCCTGTTTCTCTAGCACATTAAGGGCGGTTTTGTCAATAGTTATTTTAGTTAAAACGTTGGCGTGACCGTCACCCCGGTTGGGATCCCGATTAGTAATGTCGATTAATTCTTCTACAGTTGAGTGCCCATCACCGACGACGTGAGCGGGAATCCGTTCGGCCACGGCGGCGACTTTGCCATTTATGACTAAAATTCGGTGATCAGTACCTTTATAGTACCTTTCTACGATTACGCTGCGGGTTTTCGAGGCGGCACTGGCTAGATCATAGGCTTCCTCTGCTTCCTGTTGATTTTTAACATCGATGCTGATGCCCCGGCCGTGGTTGCCATCGAGGGGTTTAATCACGATGGGAAATCCTCCCACTTCCTCGATTGCCGCTGACAACTCATCCAAGTATTGAATCACCGTACCCCGGGGGACTGGAATCCCACCATCCTTGAGGATAGTTTTTGTGCCTTCCTTGTCACAGGCCAACTCAACGGCTAAAATCCCCGAAAAACTGCTTAAAGTGGCTTGAATGCGCTTTTGGTGAACACCATAGCCCAATTGCACCATGGCACGAGCGCTCAGGAGTAACCAGGGAATATTTCTAGCTTGTGCTTCTTTGACGATGGTTTCCGTACTCGGACCGAGGGCGGCATTATTGCATAAATCGCGTAAATCGGCTAAATCCTGGGCTAATTCTTCCTTAGAATAGGTTCCCGTATCGACAATCGATTGACACAAACGCACGGCAGCCCGACCCGCATAACGTCCCGCTTGCTCGTCAACGTACTCAAACACCACGTTATAGACTCCGGGGGTGGAGGTGCTTCTGGTGCGACCAAACCCGACGGGAGTTCCTGCCAATTCCTGCAATTCTAGGGCGATATGTTCGATGATGTGGCCCATATAAGTGCCAGTGCGGACTCGTTCAAAGAAACCGCCGCGATAACCGGGGGAGCAGTAATGTTCGACTAAACTGGGGAGAACGTCGATTAATCCCTCGTAAAAGCCGGGGATTTCATTCGATGGCTTCTCTGCGAGATCTTCGAGATCCAGACGCATAACAATGAGCTTGTCGCGACGAATACTCCAGTAGTTGGGACCGCGCAGGGTTTGGGTTCTGAGAATTTTCATGATGTAGCTGGTGTTCGCTGTTGAGAAGCACAAAGAAGCCGTTCTTTATTGTCTGGTTTTCCGAGATGGGTAAACTGTTCATCGTGAACAGTTTTTCAGGAGTTTTTTTACGCCAATTTAGGGATCACTTGCTGTTTTTTGAGATGATAGCCATCACCGTAGGCCAGAATATGTACCCGCAGATTATGCAGACTCAGGGGTTCGTTTGCGGTGACGTGATGGTGGTTGGTGTGGGACATTTCCCTAGCATCAATTACCGTCACTGTACCGCAGCCGATTACTGTCATCATGCCATCCCGTTCAAACATAGCGCAGGTATCCTCATCGATGCCAATTCCTAAACGTTCGGGATAACCAGAGATGGCGCTCATTAACCGGGCCATGCGATTACGATTGTGGAAGTGTTGATCGACAATAACTTCAGGAATGAGACCTAATCCCATGGCCATATCCACTAGGGCCCGATTAGGTGCTTCCCCACTGCTGCCCCCAGCAATCATGTGATGACCCATAACGGCGGCCCCGGCGCTAGTTCCAGCTAGGGTTAGTTCTCCCTGTTGCACTCTTTGTCTGATTCTTTCCATCAGGGGGGTATCGGAGAGCAAACCGCATAAACGCAGCTGGTCGCCTCCGGTCATAAATACACCTGTACACTCTTCGATGTAGGCTTGAAATTGGGGGTCTTCTCCCTGTACGCGATCACGAATATCGATAACTTTGACGTATTTTGCCCCCATTTCCTCGAAAATCTTCTGATAGCGATCACCGATTAAAACCGGTTCTCTGGAAGCGGAGGGAACAATAGCGATCACTGCTTCGCTACCCCCAGCGCGATTCCAAAAGGTATGCAGTATCTCTTTACCGTGGACTTTATCCTCGGCACCTCCAATGACTAAAATCGCCGTTTTGAGAGATACGGGGGTAGGATTTTGGTGGTGTTGGGTTTCTAGCTCGATGATCATGTCACTGAACGAATAGACATTTTTAGGGATGGAAGGTTTTTCGGGAAGATGGACAGGTATCTTGATGTTATTTTCCCTGAACGGTTGACGGAAAAAAATGCGGTTTAGGAATATTTTTCGGGACATCAAGCAATAGTAGAGGCGATTTTAGCAATTTTCTTCGATCCACTGGCAATGACGGACTGTTAGTTAACTTTTAGTCTAGGCTAGACTTCGATCACTCAAGCTAGAGCCAGAAAAACCCCTAGACAGTACAGCATAGTCTATCATGTTATTGAGATAGACTAGCGCAAAATTAGCAAGATTTTAACCGATCGATCCGTGACACTAATGATACATTAAACACTATCCCAGTCTAGGCCTTGATTTTCCCCGTGCAGTTTGACATCATCACTCTCTTTCCCGATTTTTTTACTTCACCGCTGCAGTCGGGGTTGTTGGCAAAAGCCCTCGAACGCGACATCGCTAGGGTAAATTTGGTCAATCTCCGGGATTTTGCCCATGATAAACACCGTCGCGTCGATGATGAACCCTACGGTGGTGGTGTGGGAATGTTATTAAAACCAGAGCCAATTTTTGAGGCGATCGAGTCTTTAGCAATTTTACCACCCCGGGAGATTGTGCTGATGACTCCCCAGGGGGAACCGCTCAATCAAGCTTTACTGAAAACCTGGGCCAGTAGTTATCAGCAGTTAATTCTCATCTGTGGCCATTATGAAGGGGTAGATGAGCGGGTTTGTGAGCATTTGGTGACTAGAGAGGTATCTTTAGGGGATTTTGTCCTCACTTGTGGGGAAATCCCGGCTTTAGCGATTATTAACGGGGTGACGCGGTTGTTACCCGGGACGGTAGGTAAGGCAGAATCGTTGAAATTGGAGAGTTTTGAGGCAGGTTTATTGGATTATCCCCAATATACCCGGCCGCCGGTCTTTCGCGGTTGGCAAGTGCCGCCGGTTTTGCGATCGGGTAATCATCAGGATATCGCTGATTGGCGCTATCAACAACAACTCGATCGCACGAAGGAACGTCGTCCGGATATCTGGCAAAAATGGCTAGAGGAACAGGATTAATCGCCAAAAATGCTCCCGTGGGAAGTGGGGTGTGGGCTTCGGCCGTGAGCTCAGCCGAACGGGTGTGGGTACTTAAAAATCAAAATCACCGGTAAAGGAACGACGGATGGGATAGGAAACAGATTTATATTCTGTAAAATGGGAAGTATTGGTTAGTTTTTCTTCTAATCGTAATAATACCTCTTGATTATTGATATTATTCCCTTGACTGGTTAGGATAAATCTTACTGGAAATTCTCGCTCTCTTGGATTTTCCGATGGAGAATCAAAAGTCAGTTCGTGGAGATCAGAAATTAACTCTCCCATGGGTGTATAGATGCCAGCTTTTAGCCTACGAGGTTGAACTTTATCGGTGACGGGTTTTTGTTGATAAAAAGTAACAGCTAGTTGCCCTGATGTAATGGTTGAGGTAGAGTTACGAATAATTTCCACTTCCACGGTAGAAAGATCCCCTCGTCTTTTTTTATTAACTTTAACAATGGGAATAATAATTTCCTGTAAACTTGCGCCACCATGAACAAAACGACTTCCCGATCCTTGGATGCGTAAACGACTAATAGATTTGGGAATTTGGATTTCTAGTTCTCCCGTTAAACCGATCTGTTGTGCTTTAAATTTTTTGAGTCTATCGGAGTCTTCTAGTGCTTTACCGATCAGAAAACGCCTATTTTTTTTGATGATTTTATCCCCTAGTACTTCCACGGTGGAAAAATCACTATTCTCGACATCACTATGTTGGTAAATGAACCCATGATCTGCCGTAATCAATAGGTTACTGGCATTGGCTCCCGTCAGTTTTTTAATGAGCTTATCGAGGTCAGAAAAGGTGTTTTCAACCACCTGAAAAACTTGTTTTTCTGTTGCTAATTTATCTCCGATCTGATCAATTTGATTGTGATAAACATAAACCACATCGTGATCTCGAAATAGGGAACGACTTCGATCCTGATTTAATTCTAATAATTCTTTGGCTTGAATAACTGTTGCTTTTTTTTGTATCTTTTGAAAGGCTTTTTGGATAATTTTACGCCGATTTTCTGTTCCTTGAGAGTCTTGTTGATCTACATAAACAGAATCATCAATTATTTCTAGTGTTTGATTAGGCAAAAGGGCAGCCATTCCCAGTGCAGTATAACTGGGTAAGAGAGTGATAGCAGCTTCTAGGGTGGCTTCATAACGATCCTCTTGACGAATTAAACTGACTAACTCATCCCCGATTTCATAGCGGAGAGCGTCGGAAATAATGACACAAACTTTTTTATCTTTTTTCAAAAATGGTTCTACCCATTTGCTAAAAAATGACCTTTGTGAAGAGAATTCTATCTTGTTCCATTGGGTGACACTATCAACAAAGACTTGCCAAGAACTATTAAGGTTTAAAAGATAGGAATTTACATAACGGTTTTCAATTTCTTGACTAAGTTTTTCTGTCAGAGTAGGTTGAGCAGCCGCCACCAGATGATAAATAAATTTACGGTAGAGTTGATCAATTTTAAACCAAGATTGACAATATTTTTCTAAGCCATCTTTGAGGGATTCGATGGATAAGTTAGCTTCATCTAAGACTTGAATAAACTGTGAGGCATAGTTAACAACTTCGTACAAATGTTTAAATTTTCGATACCAGTATCCTTGTTGACGCTGACGCACAATATTAATAACTTCATGAGTCGCAATGGTTCGATTACTAACCGCTTGAATGAGATCATGAATTATTTTTAGGTCAATTAAGCTAAAATAATCTATTGAGATAAGTTCTTGATAACGTCGCTGGTTGAGTTTTTCCTTAATATTGAGAATTTCAGCACAATGATCGGATAAGCTTTCAAAAGATTTTTCAAATTGACGGCTATCTTTCCATCTGTTGAAAAAAATCAGGGCATCTTGTGTTAGTGTTTCCTGTCCTTCTAAGGCATAATTATAACAGGATTTAAAGAGTTGTATGACAAAGTCTTTGATACTTAACTCTGAGGAACGATAACCATAAACTTGTTCCATTTGTTGCCAAAGAAATTTAGTTAAACCAGTGCGATCGCAGAGTTTAAATTTTTCGTCTTGTTGTTCGGCCTGTTCTTTTAAGAGTTGTTCTAAAATGGAATCTAAACGGGGAGGTGCGGCAGTACAAACCGCCAACATTTTTAGGCGAATATTGGTTTTTGTGTCATGGGGTTGAAGTAATTGTTTTAGGGATTCTCGGCGTTTATTAGACAGAAAAAATTCACGATGAGGAGCAAGCACATCGGCAAATTCTAGCCCTAGTTCTAATTCATTTAGCCAAAGAGAAACTTGATCGCTGCTGAATTTTCCCTGTGCTAACTCCACATCTAGTAACCAGTTATCTAAATATTCTGGTTCTTTGCCTTCATGGTATAAGAGGAATTTTTGTTGAGGTTGTTCTTTTAAAATTCGGTATTTTAATCCAAATTCATTATTTTTTATCTCTATTTTTTCAATGTTTTCTAATTCTAATCTCTCGAAATTTGAGCGTAACTCTTTTTCGGTGTCATACCAAAAAACAATCCGGTAACGCTCAAAAAGTTTAGTTAAGGCTTGTTTAATCTGCTGATTCAAGGGGTTAACCTCCAAAATTAATAAATTATACAAAACTCTTTAATCTTTAAAAATTTCTAAGTAGGGTGCATAAGAAAAAGCCCGATTTCTTTTTTGTCCCGTGATTTCTTTTAAAAGTCCTAAATCACAAAAATTTTTAACTAAAGTATTAGCATTAGGATAGGATAATTGAGTAATTTCTTGAACATGATCGATAGAAACAATCGGGCGAAAATAAAGGTTTTCAAGTAAAGCGATCGCATTACCAGATCTTCGTCCCATTTTCTCAAGTAAGAGTTGACGATGGTTTTCTTTCATAGTTACAATTGTTCTCGCTGTATTAGAGGCTTCCTGAGCAACTTCATAAATTCCTTTGAGAAAGAATTTTAGCCATATTTCCCAATTGCCAGTATCCCGAACAGCTTGAAGATAATCATAATATTGAGAGCGATGTTTTTTAAAATAATAGGAAATATAAAGTAAGGGTTGTTTTAAAATATTTTGTTCACAAAGTAGAAAAGTAATTAATAAACGTCCCACTCTACCATTACCATCAAAAAAAGGATGAATAGTCTCAAATTGAGCATGAGCTAACCCAATTTTAATTAAGATTGGCATAGGTTTTGGATCATGTAAGAATTTTTCCAAGTTATCCAAGGCGGTTTTCATGTCTGAGGGCGGTGGAGGTATGTAGGTTGCTTCTTTGAGAGAACACCCTGCAAAACCAATCCAATTTTGTTGATCTCTAAATTCTCCCGGTTTACGTTCTGAACCCCTAACATTTTGCAGGAGTTTTTCATGAATTTCTCTAATTAATCGTAAGGAAACAGGTAAGGTTTCTAACCTTTCTAATCCATAGTTAAGGGCAGCGATATAATTGACTACTTCTGCCACATCTTGAGGATTTTCGGGTTCTAGGGTTTGAGATTCAAATTCGAGGACATCTATGAGAGATGCTTGTGTACCTTCGATTTGACTAGATAAGACAGCTTCTTTCCGCACATACATAAATACAAAGAGATCGGGGTTGGGTAGTGCATCGGTTGAACCATCTAACCGCCCCAATGCCCGATCAGCTTGGGACAAAATTTGCCACATTTCCTGGTCCATGGCGATTTCAGGAGATGGTGGCAGAGGATTAGGGATGAAAGCCTGATATCCTTCTATTTGCGTTATATATCTACCTGCTCGTGTCTGGTTCATTGTTGTTATTGTTTTCGTTAATACTGAGCCATGATTAGAGTCTTATTATCAATATACCCCTCTTTTCGTTAATAACGTGGGAAGTGGGTAGTGGGAATCTGGAGGCTCTCTTGGATTTGGTGGGTAAAATGTGTTCTAAGATACAGTCCTTTTGGCGACGGAGTGGAACAAACCACAAAGACACAAAGATTGAGCGATCATATTGTAAGTTAAACTTATCACACAGAAACTAGAAGAGCCATCTGGATAATCTTCTAAAACTTTAATAATGGCTTGTTTAAGATGAATTTTGGTTAAGTAATCCATACTTTAACCTAATCCTGTTATATTTTTCAGGGCTTTACCTAATTTAGTATAGTTGACTTTTACCCCATCATCAAGATCTATTTCCTTCTGGGCGATGGCTAAAGGATAGAGGATTTCTTGTTCGTAGATTTCTAATTCTCCGATCATTTTTTTGATTTGTTCGCTTTCTCGTAGGGCTTTGGTTTTTTCGGTTTTAGTTGCACTTGTACTAATTTCTATTTGTTGGAAGGTGTCTAGTTTTACTTCTAGTTTAAGCCGAAATTCCCGCAGATAGCTATTAAGGACGATATTAACGGTATCAGGGCGATAACGATGGAGATAAATTAGGGCGTTAAATGTTCCTTTTGGGCTACTAAATAACCAATATATGGGACGTTTTTTATAGCGTTTATTGTGGTCATCATAAAAGTCTTTGAGAAAGTATTTTTCTAGGGATTTCCCGATCGCTTCTTCGATAAAGTTGAGGTTTTGTTGATAGTTTTTCTCCCCAAATGTGAGCCGCAGAAATTGCCAGAATTTTTCGGTTATATCATCACTAAACCAGTCCCCCTCAAGGATGGGGATAACGTTGGTTTCTGTTGGGGGAAAGGTGGGGTTTGGTATCTGTTTAAGGTAGTCTTGCAAGGTTTCCCCTTGGTTGGCTAAAATTAAGCCTTCTTTATCAAGAGAATAACGTCCAAACATACAACCCACTGAGTAAGAGATAAATTCTTTGATAGTATCTGCTAAGAGTAAGGTTTCGAGTTCTTCTTGGGGTTTATCGCTGTTATAACGATAATGGGGGTTACAGGTTAAGGTGATTTCTTTTAAGAGAACTTCGGGGGTTAATTCGTCTTGTAGTCCATAAGCTTCGATAAATATACTGTTATTTTCTTCCTCTAGTTTCTGCATTTCTAAGGTCATTTCTTGCCATTTCTGGCGGAGGTTTTGATAGGTTTCTTTCAGGGAAGTGGAAAGTGGAAAGCGGGGATTTTGTTCTAGGTTTTCACTTCCCACTCTCAAAAGTGGAAGGGTGGTAAAATCCCACGAGGTTTCGTATGAGTTCCAGTCTTGGCGACTTAAACTAATACTTTTAAACCCCACAGTTTCTATTAAAGAGTTATTATTTTTTACAATGGGAATACTAGCAACATTTCCTACTTGAAAATTTAAGGTAGGATTCATAATTTTCATCAAATCAAAGGCAATTTTTGAACATAAAAGAGAAGTTAAAAACATCATATTTTCTTGCTCAGTAAATAATGATGATCCACCAACATCAAAAATAAAGCCTTTAGGAGAAAACCTAACACCAAAACAGGATGAACTAACAAAAGACCATGTTATACTTTCTTGAAAATAATAATCTGTATTTTGTGGTCTTGATCTTGCTTTTCCACCATTTTCTATACCAAAATTTCTTATTTCTTGTCCATCATTTTCCCAATTGACTAAATACTCTTGATTACCATACCATTTTCTAAACTCACCACCTTTGTTATAGGGAAACCATTTTTTCTGAGACTCTTGAGCTTGTTTTCTATTTTCTAAATTAAAACCAATATTTTGATACTCAACTTCAAACCATAAACGCAAAAATCGATCATTATCTGCTGTTGCTAATCCTTGTCTAGGTGAAGCAATATTTTCTAACTTTTCTGAAGTAGCAAAAATTTCTAAGACTCTATCACTCACCCAATAAGCGATCGCATTTCCTGGAATCTTCTTAAAATCACTAGCAGAAGCGCGGTAATATTGATTCTCTCTTTTTCTTTGTAAAAATCTAGGTGATTGTTCTTCAGCAGTTCCTAAATAATCAAGATCAAAAAATGCCCCTTTATAATTATCATTATGGTGTTTATTTATCGTAAAAGCACAAATAGCAACAATAGCTGAATCGAAAAAAGCAGTATAAGAGGGTTTTACTAAAGACGTTAAAGTACAATTGTCTAAAATATGTTTTCTTAACTTTTCATAGGAACTTAAAAACATCCAAGTAAAAGGAGTCATAAATCCTGTAAACCCGTTATTTTTACATAATTCTAAACAACGCACCATAAAAGCAGAAAATAGATCCGATTTTACCTCACTATAATTATCCTGTAAAAAAGCCTTTAACCGATTATTCATCCCCTTGTTACCCATATAGGGAGGATTCGCCACAACAATGTGATACTTAGGACTTAAAAAATCCGCCATATTTAACACATCCATTACCCTCTCGTGGGTTTTATATAACAATAACTGACTAGCGACATTGCGCTCATTTAATAACCCTATCATCCCCTGTACATCCGTCACCGTAGGACGAATTAACGCCCCAAAATTATCCGCCTCCTTAAACTCATGTAGTGTTTCTAATAAAGGCGCAGTAAACAAATCGCGCCCGACAAAATCTAGATAAAGCTGTAGCTCTTTTTCGGAAAACTCAACTTTTTTCAACACACAAATATTAGGCTGGATGGGTTTACGAAAAAATCGTCTTTCCTTTTCCCTCGCTTTCATGGTTAATGCAAATGCTGCCAAACTTCCCGCCCGTTCGTCAATTTCTATGCCATAGAGATTATGGGTTAAAATCTTGCTAGGAATCTCATTTGCTGTATAACCTTCTTCCTCATATATTGCATAAAGTAAATCAAAAGCATAGACTAAAATATGTCCCGAACCACAAGCAGGATCACAGATTTTTATATCTTCAGGCGAGTTGATTTTTAAGTACCCATCTCCCACTTCCCACTTCCCACTATCCACATAATAGGACATTGACTCAACTAACCGAGACTGAGGACGGTTTAACATCCATAAACGCCCCAGGGAATTTTCTACTAAATAACGGACAATCCAATGAGGAGTAAATAACTGAGTTGCCGCTGGAATATTCTGGGGAGTGATTTTTTTATTATTTTTTAGTCCCTCAAAAACTTCGTCTTTTTTCTCAGAGATATAAAACTGATATAACCACCCAATCACCTCCACACTCTCACAATTTTCTGGAGTCATTGCCTCACGAGTATAGGCTAAAATTGAATTACCCGATAATAAATCATCGGGCATCAATAACTCGGTATAATCATCAATTCGTTCAAATAAATAGGGCATCAACTGATGATAATAATTACACACTCCTACAATTAATAAACGATAGGCTTCCCCTTGAGCATCATAACTCGGTGCAGTTCCGCTTAATAAATCAAAAATCTGCTTTCTGACCTGTTTATTGAGCATTTCCTCGTCAATATGTCCCGTTTTCGCCTCAGCCAAGATTTCTGGCTGAAACTGCCCCTCAGCAGCGGACACAACCCTAATGGAGTGATAGCGGTTACTATCCATAAACCGCAAGGCACAAAAACGGTTAAACCAAGTATAGGCAACCTGTTCAATAAGCTGTTCTTTGCCTAAAAATTCGATTTTTTCAGCTAACTTGCTGATAGCTTTGGGATTTTCTCGTCTTGGGGCGCTATTTTCAGCTAAGACCACTTCTAACTTAGTCGTCATCTGTTCTCTGAGATAACGACGGGCATACTGAGCGAATTTTTTAAGTCTTGATGTATCCATAAGACAATTTTATCCTAAAAAAGAAAACTTCTCAAGACAATCTTATTATCGGCCATGCTGTAAATTGCTGATTCCAGATGGCAAAATTAAGCACAATGCAACTATTACAAATTTCTTGACTCCATCTTTTTCCTTTTTGACCAATAGGGATTTGTTGGCGTAATTCCTTATTCATACGAGATAAAAGAGGAGTATCTAATTCGAGTAAACAGAGATATTTAATCGGTTTATCAATTTTATTTTTACACCAACGATATAACCAAGAATCTCGATATTTATGTTTAAGAGTTTCTCGCAAATTATTAAAATAGCTAGAGTCTTGATACTGTTCGGGTTTATGGAAATTTTTAACTTCAATAAACAAATAAAAATCGGTCAACTCAACGATAATATCTACTGCTTTCATCGCATGACTTAACCCATGATAATGAAGTTTATTGGTTTCTTTTTCATCAAAAATAAAAACATCTAAAGCATTAGGAAAATCAAACTCAAAGCCATCACATTCAATTTTCATTTCCCCAAAACTCCCATAGTTTTATCTATTTCATTATTGATTAAAGCCTCAAAAGCTTCATCAATTGGGTTCGGGTAAATTTCTAGATATTCATGGGTGCTATTAACCCTTAATTGATTATTTTCCTGTTCCCGATAAAGACTATGATAAGTAATCTTATCATCTTTCTTTTCATCAATTAGTAAATCAAACCATTTTAAAAAAACATAATCATGAGTAGCCACTATAACTTGTTGACCATTACGAGATAATTCTAGTAAAATTTCTACCAATAGCCTCATTAATTTAGGGTTAATATTTCCTTCCGGTTCATCCCAGAATAATGTCCCACTCATCCCCGGTTGAATTGCACCCGTTTCTAATAACCTAGATAATACTCCCATCTTGCGAAAACCTTCAGCGATTGCATTAACAGAATATTCTATATTTTTGACTTTAAAATTTACCCTACCTCCTCCATAAAAGATAAATTTTCCCCCACAAATATTTTTAATTTCTTCCATCGCCCATTTAGATTTTTCCTGAAGATTTTCAGACCGGATAACAGGTAAATCTAGCAGTGACCATAGATCTCGATAGGTTTCATCAAAAGTCATTTGATACCTATCGTAAAGACTAAGCATTCCCTCCATAAAAGATAAAGATTCTTGAGCAGGAATAAAAACAGGAATTTGTTGCTGTTGCTCATAATTTTTATTCTCGATAATATGCACAGATTGGGAACTCTTAGAAAAACTAATTTTCAGCATTTGCTCTAGGGAAAAGTTAATAGTACATTCTGCCCTTTCTTCTGCTCCCGTGTGATGAAGTTTTCCTAATTTATTATTTAAAGGAAGAAAAAGACGAATTAACCGCTCGGTTAAAAAATCCCTTAAATCAGACTCCTCCATCTCCGATGGCTGTTTAAACAGTTTATACCCAGAACTAAGGGCATAAGCAACTTTTAACAAATGAGTTTTTCCCGTACCATTTTCTCCAATAATGACGTTAATCTTCGGAGAAAAATCAATTTTTAAACGTCGAAAAGCTGTAAAATTTCTCAGTTCTAATGATGTAATCATCTTTTCATCTCAATCAAGAAATCGGTAATCTCTATATCGTGGTAAATAGTTCCCACAACCCCACACCCCACTTCTCAAATTTGAATCCGTTTACCTTCCTTAATTTCTGCCATTAAAGCCTCACGCATTGCCGAGAGATACTCCTCCACATCCGCCTCATCTGCCAGCCATGCCTTGCCAAAATTAACCTTAATTGTCTGACTGGGTATATATTGAGTTTCTGACTCCTTAACCCGACGGGTTGCCTGGGAAGAAACCCCATCAACCCCCGTCAACTTAGTCATTTTTGAGAGTAACCGAGGATAGGTATCCGTTTCAAACTTCTGACGGGTAATGCGAATCATAGCAATCAAATCTTCTTGAGCAATAGAATCACAACAATCCTGAAAAGATTTCAGAATTTCCTGCTGTTGTACCAGAGAAAGTTGGGAAAACTCGGCCATTTTACCCATTCGCTCTTGTAACAACCCGATTTCTTCCTGTGCTTGTTCCACTTCCCTGGTAACTTCGCTAGAAATTTCTGCCTCTACCGACTCTATTAACCCCTTTACCTGCTGCATCCGGCTTCCTTTAAAGCATTGGGTATCCGTGAGAACTGTTCTCAGTTGAGATAGATTATCGCTGTTGATATAACTAAAATTGGGCTTTTGAGTCTCTAATAACAGTTTAGCCCGATCATAAATCCGTTTTTGTTCCCCCTGCATAAAACTCAGAATCGGATCTATTACATCCCCTTTAATATCTAATAACTCATCCTCTCGTTCGGTTAAATCGGTAAGATACCAATCATAAGGCTTATTACATACATCATTCAGGGTTTGTCGAGCCGGTTCTAAAGCTGATAAAAAAGGATATTTATCCATTTCTGAGAGTGTTTGTTGAATCGATTGGCTGAGTTCCTTAAATGCTGCTTGCGTTTTCTGATAAATAGCTTTAGGTTCATTATCTCCACAGGGTTGAGCAAAAAATTCCTCATAAAAATCCTTAAGTTTTCGTACCTGTGAAGAGGTAAATTTCTGTTGTGGCTGTAGTAAAATATTACTATAATTACGAGAGTTACAAATAGCCTCAACTAATGCCCCTCCTTCTAACAAATTGCCCTCTCTTTCCACTTTTAGCTTACCTCTGGCGCACAGTTTGGCAACCATACATAAAATCGCCCCCTCACTCCACCCATAGGGTTTACGTTGAAAATTATCGGTTAGAGACTTCATAGATGTCCTTAACCCCTTTTCTTTATCCTTTTGAGTAAAGTTAAAAACCTCTTTTTCTGGTTCACTTAAATCCTTGGGATCATTACTAAATAAACTCTCTTGAGACGGTTCTAAAAAGTGCTTAAATTGTTCGACTTTATAAGTCACTCCCCCTAACATTTGAAAGTTATGATACACCTCGGCAATTAATTTCTGAAACCCTGAAATAATTCTGCCTTGAGCATCACTACTGCTAATCTCTAACTCCCTTCCCGATATAAATAACTTAGCCTGTCCTAATAAACTTTTCAGCCTGTTTTTAATCTTTTCGTGATTTTGTTGATTGCTTTGATTTTTTTGATTCAAAATACTTTTAACTTCTTCCTGATGAGTGACAGATATATTCTGTTGAATATACTTTTCTGTTCTTTTATACATGGTTAAATCTTTCATTAAAAGCTGATCAGAAGGGATAATAACTAATAACTCATCCCGTCCCATATTCTCCATCTGTAGGGCTTTTTCTTGCTCATGTTGCCAGAAAAAAGGAGTGATGATTTGAATACTTAACTCGTATTCTCGTTTATAAAGTATTCCATCAATCTTACGGGAGAATTGATAATCTTGCGTCCCCTCTTGATTGCGAATTTTTGCGATTTTGAGAATCTCCTCAAAAATTAAATTATTTAAGGCATCTAAAATCCTATTATCTTCTAATTCTGTATTTTTAATCTCCTGCTCAATGTCTTTTTCCTTGTCCGTTAAATACTCATACAAGTCCCCCGTTCTCTGAATGTAGGTTTGATGTTCAAGCAGGTTTAACCCTTCCTGAACTCGATTTTGTAGGTGGGAAATATCCTGTTCAAACTCTTCTAACATCAGGATAGATAAATTCTGTAAATTAGCCTTAAATCCCTCTACATATTTAACTAGAAATAATGCCTTGAGAAGACGCACGGCAAAAGGATTATTAAGATTATCTTCCGCTAAAGTAATACCACTCTGAATATTAGATTTCAACGTTGATCGAATTCCTTGAAACATTAAATCAAATGTAGCTAGATGACCAATTTCTTGCTCCTCAATTGCTATTACCACCTTACGGAAAACCGCCAACATTGAGCGTTCCCCTACCGAACTATGTTTTCCTTCAAAAGCACTATGTATAGATAATCCTCTAATAGCAGACTGGAAAAGGGTAAACTGATAGGGAATAAAAGGATAACAATCGGTAAAATGTTTTCTATCTTGGAAATTACGGAAATCCCTTGAGCCATCGGAAAAGCGAAATAAGGTAGGTAAATTATGCCGTTGCTGCTCATAAATCTGCCCGAGTATTCTAACACCATCCTCATTTTTTGTCAGCAGACGTTTCTGAATAACTTCCGCCACATCCCGGCTGGTTAATTTCATGCGATTAGCAAAACGATCTTGAATTTTAGAAAAATCCTTAGTTCGATGATTTCCCATTTCTCCTAATACCGTTTCCATATCTTCCTGAGCGGTGACAATCACCCAAGAACGTCCCTGACATTTTGTTGCTAAACTCTCGGCAATGGTTTGTAAATTGGTCATTAATTTAACATTATCCGCAATATATTGTCCCACCTCATCCACAAAAAAGTTTAGTCTAAAATTAGAGGATTTCTGTTCAATAAATGCTTTTACCTCTTGGGAAAAATCATCAATGGAAAGTTTATAATCCTGACGATATAAATCGAGAATATTGGTGGAATTTTCCACCGATGCGCCAGTCACTTTTCCATAGGCGATCGCAATATTTTTCCTTTCTAAAATGACTTGTTCCCGTCCCCTTTCCCAGGGTTTACCGGCAACGGATTCATACTCAGTTTTAAAAGCAGTATATAACCGTCGCTCATCTAATTCTTTTTCAAACTGAGCAATATAGCCCTGTTTTCCATAATAACCCCGCGCTTCATTGAAAACCTTGCTAAAAACCGATAATAAAGCATCAAATTCTGTTTTACTGGTGACATCCGCCTTTTGATCGATATTAAATAAAATACTTTGAGCAGGAATAGCAACGGCTTTCCTCAAGTCTCTTTTGAGAATTTCATTGTTCCGACATTTGGGTAAAAATTTTTCAATTGCTTGGCTATTTTCGAGCCTGCGATCCTCTAACAACAGGGCCAATATTTTTAATAAATGGGACTTACCAGAGCCAAAAAAGCCCGATATCCAAACCCCATTAACTCCTGTATAATTGTTATAAGCTGACAAAAACTCCTCTAGGCGTTTTTCGACCTCGCAGGTAAGCACATATTCTTCTAGTTCAACGTGCAGACTCGCCTCATCATTGGCATCCGCCTTGATTACCCCTTCCATAGGACGATTAACTTGTTTCTCAAAAATTCTACTTAACTGCATAATTAGTTCTCCCTTAAACTTGGTACTCGTAAATGTTAAAAGCTCGATAATATTTGTCATCTCGTAAGAGTCCAAATAAATTGAGAGAGGCTCCCGACTCTAGGGAATAGGTGTAGGCCCCCGGAAAAAACATTACCGTCGGTTGGTTGTTGTTCGTGGTTTGGAGGTTATTAAGAACATTATGGGAACGAATATAGGGAAAAATTTGACCAACACCCCATAAAAACAAGATATCAAACGGATTTTCGGCAATTTTTTCGCCTAGGGCTGGAATTAAATGACTCTCCGAATCTAACACATTTTGTAAAAGCTCTTTCAGTTCCCCTTTAGATATGGAGGATTCTATATCGAGAATTTGCTCAAATATCTGCCGTTTCCTCAATAATTCAAGACAGAGATCATAAAGATTGATCTCTAATATGCGAATCCCTTTTTGATGCAACTGATTAACCAGTTGCTTTTGCAGACGTTCCATTTCAACACTGTCTTGAGGTGGGTAAGGACAGATAAAAAAAGGAACTTCATTGCCAATTCCCTGTTTTTTGAGAAATCGCTCTGCTGACAGGACCGATAATAAATATTCAAATCTTTGGTTGATTTCTATTGTTTCAAGAGAAGACATCCAAATTTCGCCCATCTTGTCAATAATATTAGTATGCCCATTTTATCTGAATAAGTACCTAAGCAAAATTAATTACACACTTCGATGAAGCTATTGCCTCTTGCCTATTGCCTCTTGCCTATCTTCACTGGGAAATTTATTTTGCATGACTACTTAAGAGTCAAAATCTTTCCCCCCACTTCCCACACTAAGGACTAGAGGAACAGGATTAATCGCCAAAAAGCTGGCTTGCTGCCTACAATTTCAGGTGATTAAGGGCTAAATTTCGTTGTTGGAGAGCAAATTGATGGCTAGGCTCTAGTTGTAGGGTTTGGTTAAAGGAAACCACTGCTTCCGAGAAACATTTTAACTTGTAGAGACAACAACCCCGTTGATACCATGCTTCAGCCTTTTGGGATTGTAACTGTAAAGCCTTATTATAAGCGGCGACCGCTTCACTGAGTCGCTCTAATTCCCGTAAAGCTTCGCCCTTGCTAAACCAGACATTAGCATCGGATTTAATGGCCAGGGCCTGATTATAAGCCGCTAGACCTTCCGCGTAACGTTGCATCCCACAGAAAATCATGCCTTTGTAATGCCATGCTTCCAGATAATCTGGCTGCAGTTGAATCGCCTTATCCAAAGATGCGATGGCGGAGCTGATTTGTCGTAAATTAGCTAAAGCGATACTGCGATAAAACCAAGCCCGGGCATTATTAGTCTCTAATTGAATTACCTGATTAAAAGACTCTAAAGCTTCAGGAAAACGACCCAATCGTTCTAGGGCTAGACCAGAATTATACCAAGCATTGACAAAATTGGGCTTTTTTCGCAGGGATTGCTGATACAATTGAACTGCTTCGTAATTCTGCCCCAAATCGAGATGCGCGTTACCGCGATAAAACAACTGCTCTGCTGAAATTTCTGGCACTAAAGCTTTTTGCTGACGCAATTGCCTTAAATCTTTTATGGCATCTAAAACTTCTGCTGCCGAGGGAAAACGTTGGCGCCAGTCATAACGAGTCATTTTATTGATAATAACCGCCAGATCATCTCTAACATCGGCCTGATTGCGCCAAGCGATTTCTCCAGTTTCAGCATCTTCGGGAAATTGCGTCGGTTTGAGACCGGTTAAGGCTTGAATAGCGATAATTCCCACAGCATACACATCGCTAGACAATCGCGGTTTATTTTGCGCCTGTTCACTAGGCATATAACCGGGGGTGCCAATCCCAATAGAAATACTGGTCTTTTTTACTTTTGTCCCTTCAGTTCCCACTTGTTTGACTCCGCCAAAGTCAATTAAAACTAGCTGGCCCCCTTGGCGACGGATAATATTATGGGGTTTAATATCCCGGTGAATAATATTATTTTGATGGACAAAAGCGAGAACCTCCAAGATATCTTGTAATAACTCAATTACCTGACTCTCTTCTAAACGCTTACCCCTAGACATTTCTTGACTAAGATCGTGACCATCGATAAATTCTTGAACGATATAAAAAGACTTATTCTCTTGAAAACTGGCGAAAAATTGCGGTATTTGAGGATGATGGCCGAGTTTTTCCAAAGCTCTGGCCTCACTCTCAAACAATCCTATAGTAACTTCGTTAACCACCTGGGGGATTAACTGTTTGACCACACATTGAGGACATCCGGGACGATAGTTATCTTGGGCTAAAAAAGTTTGACCGAAAGCCCCTTGACTTAGGGGTTTAATAACCTGGTAACGTCCCCCGATAATTAGTTTCATGGTAGCGATAGCATTATCTTTGCCCTAGAGGAGCTTGACGGGACGGTTAACAGCCAAAGGGGTTAACTTGACTAAGCTCATCTTGCCAGTTAATTGATATATTACCAAAAAATTGGGTTTAAAGCCTCGCCCTTTTCGGGCGACTTGACCTAATGTATGTCAAATCAATTGTCGTCAAAAGCGGGTAACGCGACTCGAACGCGCGACATTCACCTTGGGAAGGTGACGTTCTACCACTGAACTATACCCGCAAAAGTCCTCCTAATCATAGCATTGACCCCCCCAGCCAGAGCAACTGCCCTAGGCTTTTTTCCATCACCAGTCCAAAACATCGAAATTTGACATTTTTTCTTGACAGGACAGTAGGAATTTTTCTAGCTGTTGATCCGCATTTTTTCGGCTTTCTAGCGGTTTTTGTTGATAAAACCCAAAAATAACATCTAAGCCCCCCCCCAAGCACAGCCAAGGGCAGGAAAACCCTAGTGGAGAACATTTTTTCGATCGCTTGCCTCAATCGCTGCTGCTGTTGATAAAATCCAGTCAACCCTCGCTCATAGCTGACTAGCGCAGGAAACTGCCCCCATTAGTCCCACTTGGGCATTAAGGACGATATAAACGGGAATATTGCTTAACAACTCCCTCATCCGACCTTTAGCCCGAAAAGCCTTCATAAAGCTACCCTCAGTCATTAGAGGAAGATTTTTGGCCGCAATCCCTCCCGCTATGTATAGTCCTCCGTAGGGAAGTAACTTAAGGGCTAAATTGCCCGCTTCCGCACCGTAGGCCTCGACAAAGATTTTCATGGTTTGATAACAGAGATAATCCGAGTCATCTTGGGCAAAACTGGCAATTTTAGCCGCTAAATCGACGGTTTTTTGCGGTTTACCCATTTCTTCTAACCAAGTGCGGTAAATTTCCGCCATGGCCGGCGAGGACTGACTATAGTTATTATCGTGGAGAAATCGATAGATAGAAGTGATTCCAAGGCCAGAAACCACTCGCTCCACCGAAATGCGCTCGATATTATGGAGTTCCAAGAGATAATTTAATAGTTGATATTCTAAACTCGATCGAGGGGCAAAATCGGCGTGGGAACCCTCACTACCAAACACCCGATATTTACCCTTCGACACAGGAATTAAAAAACCCTCTCCTAACCCCGTTCCCGCACCAATAACCGCAATCGGGGCCTCTGGTACTGCCGGGGCCGACTGTAGATTGTGCAGCTCCTCTGGGGCTAATCCTAACACCCCATAACCGATCGCCGCAAAATCATTAATCAATTTTACTCGCTCAATCTGTAGCTCGTGGCTTAGGCGATCGCCAGTTAGAGACCAGCTTAAATTAGTCAATTCAGAACTATTGTTAACCACAGGACCAGCAATACCGAAACAAGCTTTTTCCACCGAGGGAATAGTGGTTTGTCGGGTCAAAAACTGCTGAACGATCGGAACCAGATCGGGGTATTCTTTACTAGGATAAATTTCTTGATCAAGAGTGGTTAGCAGGGGTTGGGGACTATCCGGTGAGTTTTGGCAATCCACTAAACGCAGGATTGTTTTAGTTCCTCCGATATCTCCCCCTAAAAGAATCGTCATGTTGGTTTTCCCTCAGTTTGTCCCCATAATTATAGTTTTTTTACCGCTTCTACCCAGCAAATTTAAGGGCAGCCGATTATATACTATAGTTAAACATGGTAATGCCTAAGCCCTAATTAAGGATTGATTAATCATCGCTCTGAGGTTGGAATGGGGATTTGCTAGAGGACAGAAAGAGGGAGAAATTAGCTTGGGTGTAGAACTTCGCAGTTACGTTTATCTTGACAATCTACAGCTTCAACACGCTGCTTACATCGGTACAGTCGCCCAAGGATTTTTACCCCTACCTGGGGATGCTTCCCTCTGGATTGAAATTTCCCCCGGCATCGAGATTAATCGCATCACCGATATTGCCCTCAAATCCGCCGTGGTTCGTCCGGGGGTTCTATTCGTAGAACGACTCTATGGACTCTTAGAACTCCATTCTAGCAGTCAGGGAGAGGTCAGGGCGGCCGGTCAGGCAATTTTGCAGTATTTAGGCGTTAGTCAGCGCGATTGTCTGAAACCGCAAATTGTTTCTAGCCAAATTATTCGCAACATTGACGCTTACCAAGCCCAATTAATTAACCGTAGTTCTCGGGGTATGATGTTAATGGCGGGACAGACTTTGTACGTTTTAGAAGTGCAACCGGCCGCCTACGCTTCCCTCGCTGCTAATCAGGCCGAAAAAGCCGCTTTAATTAATATCCTACACGTTACTTCCGTGGGCAGTTTTGGCCGATTATATTTGGGGGGAGAAGAACGAGATATTATGGCTGGTTCTAGGGCGGCAGTTTCAGCTTTAGAAAATATTCAAGGTCGAGCTTTTCCCAGTAGCGACAAAAAAGAATAAGCTAACAAAGGCAAAAGGCAAAAGGTAAGGGTGCATCTCATTTTTGTCAATCTATCAATTGGGATTTTTACTTGGAAACTCTCGGCTAAAATTGGGCATTACTTCCGATTTTATCACTCAATCCAAGCTTTTGGGGGGTTCTACCCCCCAAACCCCCCGTTGGGGGCGTGGAGCGGTCACTGAGCTTTTACATTGAGCTTGTCGAAATGTGTCGAAGTGCCGCCCCCAAACCCCGGAGCGCATTAGTTTTTCGGTGGGATGCTTACACGCAGCTGCTGATACATTTGTCATCATCTAAGAGTCACTGAAAATTGCTGATTGTCGGTATTCCTGCAAATGTGAGATGCACCCTATCTCAACAAGCAATTTAAATGCGCGGGCAGCTTACAAAAGCATTTCGACCTATTGGGGAGATTCAAAAATTAGTTCGCCATTATTCATTTTTTCAACGGCTAAATGGCGATAGAGTGTCACTTGCCGGAGGATTTGGTCGGGATTATTTTTCTTATTAGAAAACATGATAGTTTTAATCGATTCAAATTCTATTCTTGTGATTACACCATCTTTGATCGCTCGTTCAATTGTAACTCGTAAATATTCTAATTCTTGGCTTTCCTCTGGGGTAATTTCCAGACTGTTAGGATGTTCTATTTTCATGATCGATTGTTCTTACCGGCTAACTGATAACTAGATAATCACGGCTATTTTTTTCAGACTTTCACAATCGGTGGAGGGAGAGTTTCCGTCTGGTTAGAAACGGCCAGATTATTATTATTTTGGCTGTTATTTTGCGGCAATTGTCCCGAGGCTAAATTCTGCCCCTCTCCCGTAATCAAACGAGCGCCACGACCGCGGGTAAAATAATTCCAACCCCATTGCACCATCACCACTAATTTATTATCAAATTCGATCAGATAGTAAATATGGGCCCAAACCCAGACTAACCAAGCGATGAACCCAGAAAACTTGACAAATCCCAAATCAACCACGGCCGCATTTTGGCCGATCACTGCCAGACTACCTCGATCGATATAATGAAAAGGTTGAATAGTTTGCCCTTTTAGGCGAGAAATTAATAAATTCGCCAGATATTCGCCCTCCTGCATGGCCACAGGGGCAATTCCGGGTAAGGGTTTATCTCCCTGATGGGCAAAATTAGCCAGATCCCCGATCACAAAAATATTGCCATAACCGGCGATACTTAAATCGGGTTCAACGATTACCCGGCCGACGCGATCGAGATTTACCCCAGTTCTTTCGGCCAAAATTCGCCCCATTCTCGATGCTTTTACCCCCGCTGCCCATAAAATTGTCTCGGCAGCGATTTCTGTCGTCTTTTCTCCCTGACGGACGCTGACACAACCTTCCACAATATTGGTAACGATGCTGTTAGTTTGCACTGTCACCCCTAATTTTGTGAGAGAAGCAGCAGCTTTAGCGGATAAATCGGGCGAATATGGAGGTAATACCCGATCCATCCCTTCTAAGAGTAAAATCTTCGCTTCTGTGGGGTTAATCTGGTGGAAATCAGACCTAAGCGCACCGTGGGCAATTTCTGCGATCGCTCCTGCTAATTCTACCCCCGTCGGTCCGCCACCGACAATAACAAAAGTTAATAAAGCTTGCCGTTTTTCGGCATCAATTTCTTTCTCGGCCTTCTCGAAAGCGAGATAGATACGACGACGCATTTCTACTGCATCTTCAATGGTTTTTAACCCGGGAGCGTAGGGCTGCCATTGATCATTGCCAAAATAGTGATGACTGACTCCCGTGGCAATAACTAATTGATCGTAGGCGATCGGTGGGTGATCTTCCAAGATCACTTCTCCCTTGACCAGATCTATATCTATGGCATGATCGAGGAGAATATCTGTATTGTCATGACCCCGTAGGATTAAGCGCAAAGGTGAGGAGATATCGGCCGGAGATAGCGCCCCAGTAGCGACTTGATAGAGGAGGGGCTGAAAAAGATGGAAATTTCGCTTATCGATGAGGGTAACATGAACGGGGGCGTTTTTTAAGGCTTTGGCCGTGTATAAACCCGCAAATCCGCCGCCGATGATAACAACTCTTGGCTGTTTTTCAGTCATTGCTTAACAATAATTCATAAATTTTCCCCTAGTGTAGTCCGGATTGTCACAATTTAGCGGTGACAAGCGTTACCGAAAACAGTAGTCTTTAACCTAGAAAAAAATATAGATACTGGCTTTTTTGACTAACCAAGAGGACAAAACTAAGGAAGTACAGGGAATCTCCCCAGAATTTGGACTATATATGCTCGAAAAACTTGAAAAGACCGCTACGCCGTTTTACCTAAGTTTATGACCTGGGTTAACCAGGTGGGAACTTATATTCCGCATTTCTGTTTCCGAGTACAAGCTCGGTTTACTACCACACGGATTGGTTATTCGCTCCCTTATCACAATCAAGCATAGATCAAAAAACTTGAAAGGCAGTCACCAACGTAGAAGCCCGATTTGTTCTCATCATAGCATTTTTTTTCTCAGAGGCAAGGGGGGAAGTGGGGAAGTGGGGAAGTGGGGAAGTGGGCAAACTGTCTTATCACCCTATCACCCTATCACCCTATCACCCTATCACCCCAAAACCCTATCTCCTATCTCCCGTCTCCTGAATACTGACTTCTAACACCCAACACCTGATCTTGTTGGCTCTGTGAAAGTCTGGGACTACAATAGAGAAAAGTGACAATTTTTGCCAGAGTGATTACCGAGGACTAATAAAGAATGACGGCTATCCTAGGGAAACCTGCCACGCTTAACACTCCGATTCTGCACCGTCTTGCTAATGGTTTAACGATTATTGCCGAAAGTCAACCGGTAGAAGCGGTTAATCTCAATGTTTGGCTGCAGGTCGGCTCGGCCTTAGAATCGGATCAGATCAATGGGATGGCTCATTTTCTCGAACACATGGTTTTTAAGGGAACCCCTAACTTAGACAGTGGTGAATTTGAACGGGCGATCGAATCGAGGGGAGCGGTGACTAATGCCGCTACTAGCCAAGAATACACCCATTATTACATTACCACTGCCCCGCAGGACTTCGCCCATCTGGCCCCGCTGCAGCTAGAAGTGGTTTTAGAAGCTTTAATCCCCGATGAGGCTTTTGAGCGGGAAAGACAGGTTATTTTAGAAGAAATTCGTCGTTCTCAGGATAATCCCCGTCGTCGCACTTTTTATCGCACCATGGAGACTTGTTTTCAAGTTTTACCCTATCGTCGTCCAGTGTTGGGTCCGATGGCAGTGATTGAAAATCTTACTGCTCAACAAATGCGCGATTTTCATCGGACTTGGTATCGTCCCGAATGGATGACGGTGGCGGTGGTGGGTAATTTGCCTGTAGATGATTTAATAGCTATTGTGAGGGATTCTTTAGATACTTTAGGCAGTAAGGGCAATTCTGGGCTTATTTCTCATCCTATCGCTAATCTACAGCCCGAAGCTCCTTTTAACGAGATTATCCGTCAAGAATACGAGGATGAAAATTTGCAGCAGGCCCGCTTAATCCTATTTTGGAAAGTGCCGGGGTTGAGAGACTTAGAAAAAACCTATCCTCTCGATGTTTTAGCGGCTATTCTGGGTCAGGGCAAGGTGTCGCGATTATTTCAGTCTCTGCGCCAAGAAAAGGGCTTAGTTTCCCAAATAACTGCCAGTAATATGTCCCAAGCAGTGCAAGGGGTGTTTTCCGTGTCGGCCCAATTAGCCTCGGAAAATATCGAGCAAGTGGAGAGAGAGGTATTAGCACAGATTGAACAAATTCAACAGGAAGCTGTGACAGTTTCTGAACTGGAACGAGTTAAAACCCAAGTGGCCAATCGGTTTATTTTTAGCAATGAAAGACCGAGCGATCGAGCCAACCTTTACGGTTATTATCATACTCAGCTCGGTGATTTACAACCGGCTTTTTGTTATCCCCAACACATTGAAGCTCTCACTTTAGAAGATATTCAAAATGCCTGTCAAGAGTATTTAAATCCCCACGCTTACGGTGTGGTGGTGGTAAGACCAATTCAGTAATCAGTGAACAGTAATCAGTAATCAGTAATCAGTAATCAGTGAACAGGGATAAAGATGAAAATAAATAAATAACTAAATAACTTAAAACTTACAACTCATAAACTTACAACTGATAACTAAATAACTAAATAACTTAAAACTTACATCTGATAAACTTACAACTGATAACTGATAACTGATAACTGATAACTGATAACTGATAAACCATGTGGACTCAAATTGCTCGACATATTGCCCAAACCACGGAAAAACCTTTTGAAATTGAGAAAAGTCATCCCGTTAGTGGTGGCTGCATCAATCAGGGTTATGCGGTCAGTGGCAATGGTTTAATTTATTTCGTTAAGATTAACCAAGCGAATCAAGAGGCCATGTTTGCAGCCGAAGCTTTAGGATTAAAGCAAATTCACGCTACCAAGACTATCAGGGTTCCAGAGCCAATTTGTTGGGGAATTGCTGATAAGTCGAGTTATTTAGTGCTAGAGTGGCTAGAATTTGGCGGTGGCAATAGTCAAAGCTGGGAAAAAATGGGGCAAAATTTAGCTCATTTACATCAAGTTTCCCTGTCCGATCGCTTTGGTTGGCAGTGTAATAATACCATTGGTTCTACTCCCCAGATTAATACCATTAGTAACAATTGGGCGGATTTTTTCGCTTATCAGCGTATTGGCTATCAATTAAGACTTGCGAAGGAGCGCGGGGGCAATTTTCCCGACGAGGATCAAGTTATTCCCGCTATTAGCGAGATTTTGAGTCAGCATCAACCCCATCCCTCCCTCGTCCACGGTGATTTGTGGTCGGGAAATGCGGCAATTACCGTCGATGGGGAACCAGTAATTTTAGACCCTGCCACCTATTGGGGAGACCGGGAGGTAGATTTAGCCATGACGGAACTTTTTGGCGGTTTTCCGGCGGCTTTTTATCGGGGTTATAACGATGTTTTCCCCCTCGATGCCGGTTATCAAAAGCGCAAAACTCTTTACAATCTCTACCACATTCTCAATCACTTTAATTTATTTGGTGGTGGTTACGCTTCCCAGGCCAATCGGATGTTACAGGAAATTCTTTAAGGGTTTTACTTGTGAATCTTTACCAAGGATAAATTATGTCTGTTCGAGAAAATACTGTGATTAAAACTCCAGAGACAAAAGTATGGACTGATGCAGAATTTATGGCGTTACCTGACGATGGTAATAGTTACGAATTGGTCAAGGGAGAGTTAATTAACATGGGCAATTCTGGGGCTTTACACGGTTATATTGCCATTATTTTAAGTGCTGCTTTATTCGCTTTAGTAACATCTCGAAAACTAGGAGTATTATTGGACTCCAGCACTGCTTTTACTATGAAAAATGGCAATAAACGTTCTCCCGATATAGCCTTTTTTGCCAAGGAACGTCTGCAAGGATTGGAAGAATTGCCGACGGGTTTTTTAGAAGGTAGACCCGATTTAGTGGTAGAAATTCTCTCTCCAGGGAATACAGTGGCAGAAATCGAGGACAAAATTGCTGAATATTTTGCCAATGGGACTCTTGACATCTCCCCGCTTTAAAAAGACGGGGATTCTAATCGGTGAATAGAAGCGGGTTGAAACTGCGCTTCTATTCGATTACGATATATTTTAGAAAGGCTATCCAATTTATATCGTTGTGGCACTGTCAAAGATGCCCTACCCACCTTATCTAGAGAAACCCCTAGCTGTGTGGCTACTTTTTTAATGATATTGGCCGCACCGTTGCAATCAGCATTAATTAATTGACCACTAAAAGCTTTAAACAAACCTCTTTTAATTCTTTTACCTGATGACTGCCACCCTTCGGGTTTCTCACCGAATTTAGGTAGCGAATCACCATCTAAAAAAGAAGCCTTTGAGGTGTAGCTTTCCTCAGTCTCAACGAATTTAATCCCGTACTTTTCACACAATTGACAAATGCGATTTTTAAGCTTCGCTGTGGGAATAATAACAAATTCCTGATTAACTTTCTTTCCTAACTCAATCGAGTCTTTTTGTCGCTGATTCCATCCAAAAACGACAGTAGAAATGTCATTGCCGAGACACCAATTGATAATAAAACGAGCAGCTTTATTGGTAGCGTCTCTCATCTGTCGGTTACGCCTTTCGGTTATTTTAGCTAATTCCTCATCCCAGTAACCCTGCGGCTTACCAGTCTTAATTTGAGCAACTCGCTTGTTATACCATTGATTTTGAGACTTAACCTTTTTTCCGTCAAAGATAAAAGACTTTCCCGTGTTAGAAACGCAGGTTAACCAGTTACCCAATCCGTGATCTATTCCTAGTACATTGTTATTAGGCTTAACTTTCTCTTGATCGGGTTGCTTATAAACACACTCAAGATAAAAACTAAGATTTCTAGGAACGATCCGAAATTCTTTAATGTCTTCAAACCTCAAATTAGACGGCATTGGCAGATAAAAACTATCAATCCCGAACCAAGCTTTTACCTGATCCCCCAACGAAAACCTTAACCCTTTTTCGGTTAACTTCACATATCTTGCCGTATAGGTTACTACTGCCATCCCCCCTTTCTTTCGATATTTAGGTGGTCTAGGCTTATTAGGTAATTGCCCTTTATTCCAAAGACCTAAAAGCCCTTTATAGGAAGAAAAAGATTCAGCAACATCATGTAGCAATTGTTGAGCGCAACATGACCGCATGGCTCGAAAATGAGGGTTATTTTTCAACTGAGAATCAAGGTCATATTTACCGATATATCGCCCTGCCTTAAAAAGCATTTGCCGACAATAATAAATACCACAATTAGCCAGCTTGTTAGCTTCTTCACAGACAAACTCTAAGACAGCCCTTATCTCGCTGTCTGTATGGATGAGAACTTGTTGAACTCCGTACATCTTGACTTACCTCCTGTATATAGGATATGTTGGAAATACACTATTTGTTAAGGGTAGATGGAAGATTATAGAAGAAATCCTCATTCGGTAACACTACTTAACTATCACTTTGTCTGGTGTCCAAAACGGAGAAAAGCGGTATTAAAAGGGGACATTAAGTTAAGAGCGCAGTCGATTATTTTTGACCTGTGCAAAGAAAATAACTGGAGGTTGGTCGCAACGCGCTCGCTACGCGAGAACGCATTAGAAATAATGCCAGATCATATTCATTTATTTTTGGAATCAGACCCTAGTTATTCCCCGACCACAATAATTAAAAGAATCAAAGGGAGACTATCTCATCACTTAAGAAAAGAATTTCCAGAATTGTTAAAACTACCCACTCTGTGGACTCCTAGCTATTTCTGCTCAACTGCTGGCAACGCTTCTACGGAAACTATTAAAAAATACATTGAGAATCAAACTAATAAATGATACAGGGGGATAAATCCCCTTGTTCGCTCGACTACCATCCGTTAAAACGGATGGCTAACCCTCACTCACGATTTCTCTGGTTTTAGTTTATCGTTGCGGGTACGAACCGCAGGGAGTATTAATATCAGGAGATTTTTTGGAGGGGGAAGATGTGGTTCCGGGGTTCACTTTTCCCGTAGCTGATTTGTTTCAAAAACTATCTTTTTGACTCTTTCTTCTCAACAAATCGGCTAATAAATCGGCACTGTCACTAATAGCTAGATGAGAAGCTTGTTGGGCCATGGCGGCCAATTTTTCGGGATTAGACCATAAATCGAGGACTAATTCGCTTAAAAACTGAGCAGTTAACTCATTTTGACGATAAAGATAAGCGGCTTGAGCTTCAGCGAAAACTTTGGCATTATAGAACTGATGGTCTTCGGCAGCAAAAGGATAGGGAATTAAAATCGAAGGCGTACAAGTGATCGCTAATTCTGTTAAAGTGCTGGCTCCGGAGCGACTGATAGCTAGATTAGCTCTTTGCCATAATCCCGCCATATTGTCGTAAAAAGGCCAGGAAAAATAGTTAGAATGGCGTAAACTATCCGCTTCGGGGTCGTTTTCTCCCGTGAGATGCACGATATAAATGCCTTTTTCTAACCATTGGGGAGCGCTTTGTCGGACAATTTGATTAAGAGCCACGGCCCCCTGAGAACCACCGGCAACGACAATTAAAAAAGCATCCTCTGGAATCGGTAAATCTAGGGACTGGGGAATGAGAAACTGCTCTCGTACTGGTGTACTAACCCAAGTGCTGCGAGTGCCGGGTAAATAGCTGGCGGTTCCCTGAAAACCGAGGGCAACCGTATCGCACCAGCGACCGAGAACTTTCGTGACTTTGCCCGGTATGTAGTTAGATTCGTGTAGGATGACGGGAATATTGGCTAAACGAGCCGCTAAAATGGTCGGACCTGCGATATAACCCCCGGTGGTAAAAACTGCCGCTATCTGACGTTTTTTGATTAAACTACGCACTTGCCAAATGGCCCACAGTTGACCGAACAGAATCTTGAGAGTTTTTAACCCCAAACGGGATTGAAACCCCTCAATCGGGATGCTGTGCAGGGGATAGGTTTTTGGAACTAAGGACTGTTCCAGACGGTCTGGAACTCCTAACCATTCAATCTCGTAATCTGGCAAGCGCTCGGCCAGGGCCAAAGCGGGAAATAAATGACCACCAGTACCACTAGCGGCAATCAAGAGACGGGTTGGAGTGCGTGCCATAATTCGAGAGAGGGTAAATTCAGTCCTAGAATGAAATAATCTACCATAGTTATCGATCCTTACACAAACTATCACTAATGCGTAACTTGAACACGATTCCCGATAAATTTTTTCGTCAATCCCTCAATTTTTCTCTATCGTTGCTGTTAGGTTTGGGGTTAACTTTTACCCTTGCCAACAGTTTGCGGGCCGAAAAGCCAGAAACTGCTCCAGCTAATTTAAAAACCCTTATCTCCAAAATTGAAACGGCGGCTAATGAGCGAAATCTCAAGCAATTAATGGAGTTTTATAGTCCGAAATTTACTAACTCCGATGGTTTGACCTACGAAAAAACTAAAAAGGCTTTAACTCATTTTTGGGAACGTTATAACAATCTACAATACACCACGACCCTCGAATCTTGGAGTCGTTCTGGGGACAAGTTAACGGCCAATACAATTACTAAAATTACCGGGACGGGAAAGGTGCAGGGAAGAGTGGTGGGAATGAATGCCACGATTCGTTCTCGTCAGCAATTTCAAGGGAATAAACTGGTTTATCAGGAGATTTTAAGCGAGAGAGTCGAGTTAAGCACTGGCAAAAATCCCCCCAGTATTGAAGTGAGAATTCCGGAAAGGGTGAAAGTGGGTCAAGAATTTGATTTTGATGTGATTGTTCGCCAACCTTTAGGGGATGATTTATTGGCTGGAGCGGCGATCGATGAGAAAGTAGATATTGAGCGTTATATTAATACAAAGCCTCTAGAATTGGAATTATTACAGTCCGGCGGTTTATTTAAGCGGGTAAAAGCACCGGCAACACCAGAAAATCGTTGGTTATCGGCGATTTTAATTCAAGGAGATGGGATTGTTGTGGTTACTCAACGGGTTAAGGTGGAAAAATAGTGGTTATCTGGCGGCTTTTTTGGCATTCCCCCTCAAGAGTGACCATCTTAGCTGCCCATAAACCATTGAGTACCAGTAACTAAATAATAGGCTCCCGTCACCATCAGTGCCACGCTACCCAAACGGATAATCGTCTCGGAATGTTGCAATAAATTCCGGCTTTGTTTGGCTAGACCAGTAAATAAACTGGCCAAGAAAATGAGAATTGTATAACCAAGAGCATAACTAACCATGGTCAAGGTGCCGAGGACTTGAGAACCAGTAGCGGCAGCGGCGGCCAAAACAGCAAAGAGGACAGGACTAGCACAGGGAGAGCTAACAAGAGCAAAAGTTAATCCGACTCCGTAGGGACCTGCTTGGGGTAGATTTAAGTTCATTTGCGGTAAAGGTAGCTTAATTACTCCCAATAACCATAGACCCATGACCGCCATAATCAAACCGACAACAATATTAATATAACCTCGGTACTCCACCATCACCGCCCCAGCAAAGGAAGAAACTAAACCAAAAAGACTTAAAATTGTCACCGCTCCTAGTACAAATAAACCTGCTTTGCTGAAGGCATCCCAACGAGATTCTATTTTCAGGGTGCCAATATAGCTGAGGTTAACGGGTAATAGTGCCAGAATACAGGGAGATATGCTGGCAATTACGCCCCCCAAAAAAGCTAAGGGCAGTAAAATTAGAGGATTGGTTGTGTCTTGTCGATCTAACCATTGCTGATAGCTATTTTCGACGATCGAGATTGCTCTTTCCAGAGGATGGCCGATAATTGGTCCGATGGTAAGGACTAAAATAAGAGCTAGAAGCCCTAAAACCAGATAAAATAATAATTTTTTCGATATTTTCGCTTTTTTGTCAGGTTTCAACCCTTCGACTGACTCCGATACTCGTCGCATAAAATTCTCCTGAAATGATCCAAAAAAATAAAATTGCCCCAGGAGTCCTTGGCGATCGCTGGTACTCCCCAAGCTGGGCAATCTTCGACTATTTTTTATTAATAGCCGAGTTCAGTACGGAGGAATAGGCAGATTTATCGGCATTATTCCGGTATTGTGCCAAAATACTACCCGTAGCGGGATCAATAATCGCAATCATGCCAGTTTGGGACTTATTGGCCTCAAAAAAACGACCTAGACCCAATTCTTGGGCTTTGCGGGCTGATTTGTCCGCTTTCGAGCGATCGCTGACATCTAAGACGATAAAATTAGCTTTACCCGCGTAATCTTTTTTAAGTTGGGAAAGAGTGGGGGCAACATTTTTACAGGCAGGACACCAACTAGCATAGATATCGACAACCACGGGTTTTCCTTGCAATTGTCGCGCTAAGGGACCGCCCACATTACCCTGTTTAGCAGCGCAGGGATTTTTCGAGGCACAGGGATCAGTGCTAGCGCAGGGATTTTTCGAGGCACAGGGATTAGCTTGGGCAATACTAAAAGTACCTTTACTGACCACTGAATCAGAATTAGTCAAGGTTTTCGCCGATGTTCCAGCCACCAGGGAAACCGTAACCGCTAAACTACTAAGACAAAGACCGAGCCATAATAACGCTGATGGTTTACGCATGAGTTAAATTTTCCAATTAAGATTAGAGATTTTTTGGTAAGTCAAGGGTATTACCCCGGAAGAATCCAGCTTGCCACCGGAGGAAACCAGTGTAGCTGACAGTTAAGATTAAATTCTAGAAACCTGAGTCTCAGATGAAGACCAGATAGATAATAGATAAAAAATCTGACTTTAACTGGCAATTGCCCTCATCCATCCAGGAGAATCGTCCTTCAATCTTTTCAGCAAAAATTCATCTACCGATCACGAAGGGATCATCTTTTCCCGAAATCTTGCTGATAAAATCAAGAAGAAACCCGATTAATTGCGGCTAAAAGACAACTTTTCGCCCTAATATGCTAATTTAAACCATTCAGATCGCAACTATGACAGGAAAAGACTGGTTGGTGGATAATCATGGGCAATGCTCGGCCTACGAAATAACCCCCGCAAAATCCGAATTATCCCATCCCTACTGGCTCTATCGCTTTTTATCCGATCTAGAAGATACCTTAACCCAGATTAGCGACGATCGCTCACGATTAGAAGCAATTCGGATTCTAGTTCGCCAACTCTTAAACAATTCGCCCTGGTTGGATATTCTTAGTTTAGAACCCAATCCCGAAACCGGTTGGGAGGTATTAACCCTCTACGATGAGCCATTTTTTCCCCTGACAGTACAACTGGTCGCTTGGTCTGTGGGTAGCACTTCCCCGATTCATAATCATGGTTGTTGGGGGGTAGTAGCTTTGTTAAAGGGACAGGAAAAAAATAGCTTCTGGCAACGTTCCCCCACCCCCGAATTACCGGATCAGATTAGAAAAGTTGGCGATCGCCTACTCGTCCCGGGTGATATTCTCTGTTTAATGCCGGCTGCTATTCACCATATAGAAGCGATCGGAGATGAGCCAACCCTGAGCTTTAACTTGTACGGTGAAACTAACTATAGTCAGCGTTTCGAGTTCGATCTCGGACAAGGTACGGCGAAAAATTTTTAAATCTCCCTATTTTTGATCACTAACCATACACCCATGAAGCTACCTCGCCTTGTCGGCATTTTTGGGCAATTTTTGCCTAGTAAACCTGTTTCTACTAGTTCGCTTCAGTTTCGCTTAACCTTAGAACTATTGACCATCTCGATTATCGGACTTGGTAGCGTAGCCATTTGGGCCGGTTGGCAAATGGAGCAGAATTTAGTCGCTGCCCATAAACAAACTCTAGAATATATCGCCAAGCGTTTTCCTGAGCAGTTGGAAATGTACGCTCAGATGGGATCTCTGACTACGGGATTAGAAAAAACCATTGAGCGAGTCTCCACTGCGGGGTTAGTCATCTGGGTTAAAAACTCCGATGGACAACTGTTGGGACAGTCTCCTAGGGTTGATGGCAATGTCACCGAGATGCGTGCGGCGGCATCCCTAACCAGAGTACCCGATGCACCCCAAATTATTCACTTTGATGGACGCGATATTGTTTTATGTGGCACTCCTCTGACTATCAAGGGTCAACTGTCGGGGAAATTGTATCTATCCCAAGATATCACGGCCGATCACCAGAAATATCAGGCGGGGTTATGGGGCTTATTTTGGCTGAGTATTCTCGTCCTATTGAGCTTAATTGTCTTAATTTCCCAACGGATCCGTCAGGCTATGTTGCCGCTGACTCGCATGAGTCAAATTGCTAGTGCCGTTTCTGCCGATGATTTAAATGGGGCGAAATTGCAACTTGAACAAGCACCAGATGAAATTTTAGGACTAGCTACCGCTTTTAATCAGATGTTGTGGCGATTATCGGGAGCTTGGGAACAGCAACGTCAGTTTGTCGGCAATGTTTCCCATGAACTGCGTACCCCTCTAACAGTCGTGATCGGTTATTTACAAAGTCTCCAGCGACGCAGCACTAATTTAAATCCCTACCAACAGCAAGCTCTGGAAACAGCCACGTCAGAAACCGAGAGAATTATCCGGATGTTACAAGATTTGCTCGATCTCGCCCGTGCCGATAGCGGTCATCTCCATTTTCGCTCCCATCCTATTATTCTCAATACTTTGCTGACAGAAGTGGCAGCGATGAGTCAAAAAGTCAGCGATCGCAAGATGACTTTATTATTAACCAATGAAGATGTGGTAATTTGTGGCGACCAAGATCGATTACAGCAAGTTTTAATCAATTTGCTCGATAATGCGATCAAGTATTCTACCCCTGAGCAACCGGTCGATCTGATCTTAGAAAAGCAGGCTAATTCGGCTCTTATCCATGTACGCGATCGGGGAATCGGTATCTCTCTCTCCCATCAAAATCGCATTTTTGAACGGTTTTATCGGGTTGATGAGTCGATGACTCGCTCGCGAGACGGCACGGGTTTGGGTTTAGCGATCGCTAAAAGTCTAATTGAAGGAATGGAGGGTCGCATCACTCTCCGCTCTCAACCCGGTCAAGGCAGTACCTTTACTATCATTCTACCTCTCTGGCAACCGCAGTTATGAACGACCATATTCTTCTCGTAGAAGATGATCCCAAGCTCGCCGAATTTATCGCCACAGAACTTCATTTGGAAGGCTATCAAGTTACTATTGCTTCTAATGGCATGGATGGACTGAAAATCGCTAGGGATTCTTCACCAGATTTGTTAATTTTAGATTTGATGCTGCCGGTTATTTCTGGATTAGATTTATGTTTACGACTGCGAAAAACCGGGATGGAAGCACCGATTATTATTTTAACAGCTAAAGATGAAATCCCCGATCGAGTGACGGGCTTAAATGCCGGAGCCGATGATTATGTTACTAAACCTTTTAGCATGGAAGAACTCTTAGCTCGGGTGAAAGCTCGTTTACGTCGCACCCATGCCCAAGATTTAAATATATTTACTTTTGAAGATTTGACCTTGAATTGTCTTGCCCGGGAAGTGTATCGAGATAGTCAATTGATTGAATTAACGGCTAAAGAGTTTGACTTATTAGAGTTTATCTTACGTCATCCCCGGCAGGTACTCACTCGCGAGCAAATTCTCGAAACCGTTTGGGGTTACGATTTTATGGGCGATTCTAATATTATTGAAGTGTATATTCGTGCCTTACGGGTTAAGTTGGAGTCTGCTAATCCTAAACGTTTGATCCAGACAGTGCGAGGAGTAGGCTACGTTTTAAGAGATTATGCTTAATTGTGATTTATCAGAGGAACCGAGGGAGGAATTATGGCTCTTCTCGACTTTGTGTGATAATTTTTGCTTATAGAATCGTGAAATATTTACCTGGAAAGACTTTTAGGACTATTTTGCTGAAGAAACTATCAGTATAGACCCCGTTTCCCATCCCTCGTCCATACTTTAAATTTTGTTAAATTGACTTGACCAAAAGACGTTGTTAGGGCAACATCGACAGCATCTAAGCCGCGAGTCATTAAAATTCGCCCGATTCTGGGGGTGTTATGACGAGCATCGAAAGTGTACCATTGATGGTCTAAATAGACTTCAAACCAAGCACTAAAATCCATCGGTAGAGGTTGGGGAGAAATACCGATATCTCCGAGATATCCAGAGGCATAACGAGCAGGAATATTTAGGCAACGGCAAAAAGTCAAAGCTAGATGATTAAAATCGCGACAAACCCCCGTTCTTTCCCGATAGACATCATAGGCGGTTTTCGTCACCCGCGCGTATTCGTAACCAAAACGAATGTGACTATGAACCCAATCACAAACCGCTTGTACCCTTCCCCAACCAGGGGGAGTTTGTCCGAAAAGTTCCCAGGCAGTTTCCGAAAGCAAATCTACTTCACAATAACGACTACTCATTAAGTAGGGGAAAACTTGGGTTGGTAACTCTGCTAAAGGAATTTCTTGGGCATTCCAATTAACAATATCGGGTTTCCATTCATTTTCGATAACCGCTTCATTGTGAACGCGGATCTGTCCGGCGGGTAAAATTAGACGACTGGTTCGATTACCGAAACTATCTAAAAATTCTTCTATTTTTGTTGCTGGTTGCACCTGCAAGTTTTCCGATTGTCTAACTTGATCTAAAATTGAGGGGTGTAGATAAAGTTTTAACAACATGACTAGGGGTAAAGGGGCATCAAAGCCAAATTCGTAACCAACATGGATTAACATTAGGCCTCCTATCTAGATGAAATTTTGTCAGGATTGGTAGAGATGGAACGCAAATAATCGTCAGACTGAAAAAATTTAGGCCTGACCACTTAGTTAAAAGTTTGAGGATAAAGTAATAGCCAAGCTGAAAACCGATAAGCTTGATACAGAGTTACTCTCATTGTAAACTACTTCAAATAAAAGCTTTGTAACTTTGAACACAAGCCATCAGCAGGATTAGATCTGTTAAAAAGAGTCCGGGGTGGATGGTTCCTCTAATAGACGGATTTCAATGGGGATGTAGGCCAGTTTAGCAAAAATCTTTTGTTGATAACTGACCGGCCACCATTCGTAAAGAAAAATTTCTAAAGGTCGCCAGAGGGCCACCCAACCACTAATTAATAATCCTTCTTCTAAGAAGTGAATAAATGTATCGCTGCCAAAACGACTAATTAATTCGCTAAGACTCAAACAAACAAAAAGAAAGGAGAGACCAATTATTAAAGATATGCGTCCCTGTCGCCAAATTGTGCGTAATTTTCTTTGTTCTCCCTGTTGGCGATAGTCAAAATAATTATGTAAAGCTGAGGGTAACAGATTTCGAGCGTTATTCTGTTCTTGACTGGGGAGATAAAAGACTAATTTAAGGGAGGTATTGAGGGGAAATTCATCCACAGAGTTAATAATATAATTTTCGGCATTATCATCTAAATCTCTATCTAAAAATGGCGAAGGATCAAGAGAATTAAAGACTTGCTGTAACTGATTAAGTTTAATTTCAATTAAGTAAGTTCCCTCCTCCTCTCGATAATAAGATTGTAGTTTATTTACCAGTTTAGACATTAGTTATTAATGTTAAGCAAATGGGGTGAACTGATACAACTAAAATCTACTACTAGAAGTTAATTAATCTTGCCTATGCAGGCTGAAGATTGAACTATCTCTGAGAATATTTTAGCTGTATCAGTCCCAGAACATTAATTTAATTTAGCGACCGAAACCGGCGTACCAAAAATAAGTGACCATGGGAATTACTGTAGCTAAAACCAGTAAAACTATCACCCAAATTGTGGCATTTTTATCGTCAGTTTCTTCTGCGGTAGTAAAGGTACTTTCGATATTAATTGTCGCTACTTCCGGCGGTCCGGGATCCGCTTCTCCAGAAAGTACCGCCGTTAGACGACGACTAGCATCGAGTAAAGCTTGATTATATTTTCCCCCATCTTTGAGGGGAACTGTCATAGTTTCCGAGAGGATACTATCGGCAATAGCATCGGTTAATAGGGTTTTTGCTTCCTCCCCAACCCGCATAGCTGTTTTATTGGTTAAAGTATCAAGGACGATGATAGTTTGATTAGTCCGATCTTCAGGATTAGGATACCATTCTCTCAGGATATCATCGGCTAAATTGTCAATTTTTTGACCGTAATCCAAGCGCCGGACTACCACCATTCTCACTTCTTGTCCGGTTTTTTCGGCGAGATTTTTCAGATCCTTATTTAATTTTCCCTCGTTAGCGGCACTAATGGCTGAAACAGGATCGACCACATAAGTGGGCGCTCCGGGGCTTAAAATAGGAAGGTCATAGACTCCCATGGCAGCAGCCGGTGACAGGGAAACACCCAAGACTACACAGCAGGAGAGAAGGAGAGAAGCTAATAATTTGAGCATATTGATTCGGTAAAATTCCTATAGAACATAATAGGGGAAAAGTTTACTGTTTTTTGATTAGGAAGACAGGAGATGGGAAGTGGGGAAGTGGGGAAGTAGGGAAGTGGGGTGATGGGGAAAATCAACTAATACCCTAAAACCCTACAACCCCAACACCCAAACTTTTTTAACTGATAACTGATAACTGATAACTGATTATGAGTGATTTTGAGGAACTAGAGTTTAAAAAACGGGAAAAACCCCTAGAAACGCAGTCCTATCGCGATAACTTGCTCTCGCGGGTGACAAGATTACTAATTTCTCAAGATGTCCACTTGGCGATCGATCATACCCTAGAACTGCTCTGTCAATTTACCCAGAGCGCTCACTGTTACATTATTCAATATTCCACCTGTCGTCAGCAGTGGAGTATGGTTTATGAATACTGTCACCCCGACTATCCGCAGGTTATCCCGATTCGGGAACAATCACAAAATCTCTCGACGGAAACCTTTCCCTGGTTTTCGGAACAATTATTAAACGGTATTCCAGTTAAACTGAACTCTTTAGACGATTTACCCGCTACTGCTATCCCTGAAAGAACTATTCTCGCTCATAGTCCTACTCCCTGTCTCTTAATCGTTCCCATGTGGGATAGTTGCGGGGTAACGGTGGGTTATCTGGGATTGGATGCAAGTGCGGAAAAGCAATGGACAGGGGAAGATGTCACCTGTGTGCGGTTGCTGGGAGAATTAATTGCGATCGCACAAAGTAGATATGAAGCGGAAAAAGAGTTAAAAGAAGCTAAAGAAGCGGCAGTTAAGGCAAATAAAGCTAAAAGTGAGTTTCTAGCTAACATGAGCCATGAATTACGCACTCCTCTTAATGCCATCTTGGGTTTTACTCGCTTAATATCCCGGGATAGCAGCCTCAGCAGTGAATATCGGCAATATTTGGAAATTGTCAATCGTAGCGGGGAACATTTATTAGAGTTAATCAACGATATTCTAGAAATGTCGAAGATAGAAGCAGGAAGAACGGTTTTTAACCCTATTAATTTCGATTTATACGCTCTTTTAGATAATATTGCCGAAATGCTCCTTCCCCAAGCGCAAGCAAAAGCTTTAAGCTTAATTTTTGATCGCAGCTCCGATCTGCCTCAGTATATATGTACTGATGAAAGTAAATTGCGACAGGTGTTCATCAATCTCTTGGGTAACGGATTGAAGTTTACCGAGTCGGGAGGGGTAACTCTCCGGGGAAAAGTAGGGGAGAAAAGAGGAGATTATCAGCGATTGCTCTGGGAAATTGAAGATACAGGCGCAGGAATCGCCCCAGAGGAGATTTATAAGCTATTTCAACCCTTTAACCAAACGGAAACGGGACGAAAATCCCAACAGGGGACAGGATTGGGTTTACCTATCAGTAAAAAATTTGTTGAGTTGATGGGAGGTGCGATCGGGGTTAGTAGTATTCTGGGTCAAGGAAGTGTTTTTAGTTTTGATATTCAGGTGGGTTTAGTGGGGGAAAATGAGATTAAAACCGAAACCAATAGGGCAAAAGTGATCGCTTTAGAGGAAAATCAGCCTAAATATCGCATATTAGTGGTCGATGATCGACCAGAAAGCCGTTTACTGTTGCTGAAACTCCTGACTACCCTAGGATTATCCGTGCAAGAAGCTTCTAATGGACAAGAAGCGATCGCAATTTGGCAAGCATGGCAACCTCATCTTATCTGGATGGACATGAGAATGCCAGTGAAAGACGGTTACGAAGCAACCAGGGAAATTCGGCAGTTAGAGGCTGATAATCGCGGAAAAACGGTAATAATTGCCCTAACTGCCAGTGCTTTTGAAGAGGATCGCGCCTTGGTTATTGCCGCCGGTTGTGATGATTTCGTGCGTAAACCTTTCCGAGAGGAAGTCATCTGGCAAAAAATGGGCGAATATTTAGGATTAAAATATATTTATGCTGATAATGAGCCAAATCAGCCCAATTATTCGCCAGTTTTCCTCGATTCCCTGCAATCCCTATTAAAATTAATCAGTCCCGACTGGATTGGACAATTGCAACAAGCGGCGCGAGAATGTGATGATGAAAAAATTATCGCCCTAACCGCAGAAATTCCCCCCGATTATGCTATCCTTACCCAAGGTTTACAACAGTTAGCCAGAGAATTTTCCTTTGATGCGATCGAAAACATAATTAAAGATTTAAACATATCTTAAGAGAGTATTTTATCCATACCTCAAAAACGTGATATTCTAAAGGCATAAATCCCTAAATATGGCAATTTTAAAGGATGAAACTGTTAAAAATGCTCATCGGTACTTGGTTAATACTACCGATTTTTTCTGTTCATGCTCAAGTTCCCTCGCTGCTCCCAATTAAGCAAAATTCCCCCAATCTTGATGATCTACCGAATAATCCCACCCAGCAGAGAAATTGGGTTTGTAACCAAGGAGATCAACGCATTGCCGTGGCTGCCAAAGAAGTGCAAGGTTGGAAAGAATTAATTGAAAAACAAGGTTGGCAATGTAATGAAGGAAATACCGATATACCCGATCAAACTCTCAGCTTTTCCTGTGAACCAGAACAAACCATCGGCATCTTGACAGTTTACTGGTTAAATGGTAGTAATGGTCAACAACAATTAAGCCAATGGCGAGATAAATTAGCGGCACAACAGGGTATGGTTTGTACCATTAATAACGTGCAGTTATTCGATACTCAAGAAAATATACCCAACCCATCACAACCATGATTAAATTAGCAGTTTTGCCTCAATCTATCCTCCTGGGTATCGGTTTACTATTAAGCAATTCTCTGCCCTTACTTGCCCAATCTACACCCCTGAGCGTCGATAATTTAAGAAACACCGTCTATAACATTCCCAATCGGGGTTCCGTAATTGTCAGCGATGGTATTTTTCAATCCAATGAAGGACCAATTTTAGGAGTGCAAGTCAGTCGAGAAGCCTTGATGGGCGACTATAATAATGATCAAAGAACTGATGGTATTGTCGTATTAAGAGTTATTACCAGAGAGCAACAGCAATTACATTATTTAGCCCTAGTGATCGATAATAACGGTACTGCCACTAACACCGATACTGTCCTGTTAGCCGATCGAGTAGTTGTCGATAATCTTAGTACTAAAGATGGTATGATCACCGTCAACATGAGAAGATTTCTCCCCCGGGATCCTTCCTGTTGTCCATCGGGAGTTATCACCCAACAATTTGCGATTAATCCTAGTATTAATCAATTGACTTTACTGAGTACCAACGAAAGTCAACCCACCACCCCCAATGTGCAGGTAGTACCTACTTCCCCCCTGAGAATTAATAATAGTAATCTCCCCTTTCAACCTCCTGCTGGGGCCATCCAAATCCGCTTTTAACCTTATTTTTGGTGCGTTACGCTTCCCTAACGCACCCTACCTTTTTACTTAACAAGAAATGGCCTACAAATATCCCATCCAACGCTGGTATATTGCCGCAACTAATCCCGAAAAAATCGAGGGGTTAGCGCGGGAAATGGGATTATCATCCTTATTAGCAACTATCTTAATTAATCGCGGTATTGATACCCCCGAATTAGCTAAAACTTATATAGATCCTGAAGCGGATATCCTACCCTCTCCCCTGGGAGAATTTCCCGACTTAGAAAAAAGTGTCAATTTATTGGTAAAAGCGATCGCCTCTGGCGATAAAATTGCTATCTGTGGGGACTACGATGCCGATGGCATGACCAGTACATCTTTACTACTAAGAGCCTTAAGACATCTCGGTGCTAGGGTAAATCATGCCATACCCAGTCGCATGAAAGAGGGATACGGAATTAATCAGCGCATTGTGGAGGAATTTGCCGAATCCGGAGTCGGATTGATTCTCACCGTTGATAATGGTATTTCCGCTCACGAACCGATCGCCCTAGCGATAGAATTAGGATTAAAAGTTATTATCACCGATCATCACGATCTGCCGCCAATTTTACCGAATGCCTCCGCTATTCTCAACCCAAAATTATTAACCCCTAACTCTCCCTATCAGGGATTAGCGGGGGTGGGAGTCGCCTATATTTTAGCGGTGACAACTGCCCAAAAAATGGGTAAATTACAGGGATTAACCGAGTCATTATTATCATTATTTACCCTAGGCACTATAGCAGATTTAGCTCCATTAATTGGGGTAAATCGTCGCTGGTTAAAACGGGGTTTAAGAAAATTACCCAAATCCCAATTAGTTGGGATTCAATCCCTCATGCAAATAGCGGGAATTAGCGAGGAACAAAAGCAATTACAACCGGATGATATTGGCTTTAAATTGGGGCCGAGAATTAATGCTATTGGCAGAATTGGCGATCCCCAGATAGTTATTGAATTATTAACCACCGATGATGCGGGAATTGCCTTAGAAAGAGCGATGCAGTGCGAACAAATTAATCGTACCCGTCAAGAATTGTGCGAAAAAATTGAAGAAGAAGCGATTAAATTAGTAGAAGAAACGCCGATTCTTTGGCAAAAAGATCGAGTTTTGGTATTAGTCGAAAAAGATTGGCATCATGGGGTAATTGGTATTGTGGCATCCCGTTTGGTGGAACGCTACGGAGTGCCAGTTTTTATCGGTACTTACGAGGAAGAAGATGCGGGTAAAATTCGCGGATCTGCCAGAGGAATTGAAGAATTTCACGTTTTTGAAGCCCTGCAATTTTGCCAAGATTTACTAGGAAAATTTGGCGGTCATAAAATGGCGGGGGGTTTTAGTTTACCCACAGCTAATTTACTAGCATTTAAACAAAGATTAAGTCAATTTTCTCACAAAGTTTTACAAATAGAACAATTAAAACCTTTAATTAAAATTGATACTATCATCGACTTTAAACAAATTACTCTAGAACTTTTTCAACAAATTGATAGTTTGCAACCCTGGGGAATTGGCAATGAATTACCCGTTTTTTGGACTCCTAACGTGCGCGTAGTGGAACAGAAAACTATCGGAAAAAATCATTTAAAATTATTGCTGGCTCAAAGGGATGATACCAGAATTAAAGCCCTAGCATGGCGTTGGGGCGAATATTGTCCTTTACCAACTCGTTTAGATATTGCCTATAAACTTAAAGAAAATACTTGGAATGGTAATACAACCATAGAAATTGAATTAGTGGGAGTGCAATTACCCCAAGAAAATGATAATATTAAAAAAGCAATTTTTATGCACGCCGATAAAATGTATCAATGTAGTTTTTGGGGTGATTTAAACGAGATTCGCATCAAAAATGAACAGGGCGATATTTTAGTCGTGCAGAAAGGGCAGCGCATTGGTTTATTAGGCAAAAATCGGCAACAAGCTAGAGAAGTCAACGTGACTGAACCCCGTTTTTATACTTTAATTAAAGTTGCCATCAAAGCTTTGGCTATCTAGGGCTGGCTGAATAGATCTAATACCAAATCCGTTTTTAATAGTGTGATTAACTCTCAAGTTATGAATTGTTTCTCCCTACACCCCACACCCCACACCCTTTGACGATGAACCAAACCATAGTGATCAAAATCGGTACTTCCAGTTTGACCGATAATGAAACCGGCCAATTATCCCTCTCCACGATCGCCGCTTTAGTGGAAGTCCTCACCCGGTTGCGCGCTGCCGGTCATCGGGTGGTATTAGTCTCTTCCGGGGCCGTTGGGGTGGGCTGCCGTCGTCTGGGAATACAGGAAAGACCGAAAAAAATCGCCCTCAAACAAGCGATCGCCGCCGTCGGACAAGGTCGTCTGATGCGGATCTATGATGACCTCTTTACCAGTCTTGGTCAACCGATCGCCCAAATTCTGCTCACCCGTCCCGAATTGATGGAACGCACCTGTTATGTCAACGCCTATAATACCTTTCAGGCTTTGTTTGAATTAGGGGTGATTGCCATTGTCAACGAAAATGATACGGTGGCGATCGATGAGTTAAAATTCGGCGATAATGACACTTTATCAGCCCTTGTAGCCAGTTTAATCGAGGCTGACTGGTTATTCATCCTCACCGATGTGGATCGCCTCTACAGTGCCGATCCGCGGTCATTTCCCGAAGCGGCGGCTATTGCCCGGGTTACTCCGGCGGAATTGGCGCAACTATCGATCGATGCCGGTAGTAGTGGCAGTCAGTGGGGGACCGGGGGTATGGCCACTAAATTGGCCGCGGCCCGGATTGCCACCAGTGCCGGGGTAGAAATGGCGATTACTAAGGGAGGGCAGCCCAGCAATATCTTAAAAATTATGGCAGGAGAGGCGATCGGAACCCGTTTTGAGGCCCAAAAACGCAGTGATAACGCCCGCAAACGCTGGATCGCCTACGGACTAATGCCCATGGGTCAAATCTATCTCGATGCTGGGGCGATTCAAGCCATTTGTCAGGGGGGAAAATCCCTCCTCGCGGCCGGGATCACCAAAGTGGAGGGGGAATTTAGCGCCTCGGAATCGGTGCAATTGTGCGATCAAGAAGGCCGGGAATTGGCCCGGGGAATTGTTAACTATAGTAGTGAGGAGATCGATCGAGTTAAAGGTCAACATTCCGAGCGTATTGCCGGTTTATTAGGTTATATGGCCGCAGAAACCATTATTCATCGGGATAATCTCGTTATTTTGAGCGCTTCGTCCACCACCTCGACCAATAAGGGATAATTCCGCCACTCAGAGCAAGTCCAGCCAATGCCTTAAATGTAAAGAAATGTCTCAAAAAAACAACAAATTGTTAGACAAACAAGAGAGTTAGACTAGGGATGTCCCCCGAAGTTCAACCCTGTGAGATTATAAATAAAGCGAAACTCAAAAATGCCTTTATTGCTGTTGGGAGAAACTTAATAATGCGAGACGCGGTAACTAGCCTGATTAGAAAATACGATGTCACCGGACGTTATCTCGATCGAGATGCGATCGATAATCTTAAACAATATTTTGCCTCGGGAACTGCCCGTCTAGCTGCCGCCACCCTAATTAACGCTAATTCGGCGGCGCTCGTGCGTGGGGCGGCGATTCGTCTATTTGAAGAAGTTCCCGAATTGATCCGCGCCGGGGGTAATGCTTACACCACCCGTCGTTATTCTGCCTGTCTGCGGGATATGGATTACTATCTCCGCTATGCCAGTTATGCCCTAGTAGCTGCTGATACTAATGTTCTAGATGAGCGGGTACTGCAAGGACTGCGGGAAACCTATAATTCCCTCGGTGTTCCCATCGGTCCGACGGTGCGCGGTATCCAAATCATGAGCGAAATGATTCAAACCATGGCTACTGAGGCGGGTATTGCCGACACCTCTTTGATCGCTGAACCCTTTGATCATCTCACTCGCGAATTAAGCGAAGTGTCTATTTAAATTCAGTTATCAGTTATTGGTTATCAGTTATCAGTTTTGTTCGTTCAATCAGTGACCGAGTTTCTTAGTGGATTCTTTTGATGAACAGCGAACAGTTATTGCTATCGAGATGGCGTGATTTGCCGCCAGACAAACAGAGAGAGGTCTTAGATTTTACCGAATTTCTAGCCACACGTCTCTTGTTGTCGCCGGAATCAGAAGCTAGTCCGAACTTGTCCGCATCGCCAGAAAACTCTCAAACTCCCGATCGCCGCTGCCAGTCGATTCCCGCTTTGATCGAGGCAGTCAAACAACGCTATCGGGAATTACCCGATGATGTGGAATGGCTAGACAGTACGGTATTGATTCGCCAAGAGCGAGACGGACGATGACAACTGCTTTTAGATGCGTTGTCGATGCCGTCGGCGATCGAGCCATTGTTGTAAAATAATCGCCGCCGCTTCCCGATCGATCGCCCCCTTATCCCAAGAGGAAAACTGTTTTTTGGCTTTTAAGAATTCTTCCGCCTCCAGGGACGTGCAACGCTCATCAATGTATTCGAGGGGTAAATCTAAGGCGATCGCTACTTTTTGGGCGTATTTTTGCACCTGTTTGGCCTGAAATCCCAACTCTCCCGCCATGGTATAGGGCAGTCCCGCCACCAAAATCTTAATATTTCTTTCCTTGACAATCGCCTCAAACTGTGCTACATCGGCAACAAAGGAAGAACGGATAATCGTGGTCAAACCGGTGGCAATTAAACCAGTGCCGTCACATCCTGCCACTCCCACCCGTTTTTTGCCGATATCTAAGCCCAAGGCGGCGACCCTTTCCATCACACTGGATGCCCCTGATCCGGGGGTTCCGAGGGGGGTTTAACTGGGGGAAGTTCTCCCGGACTGTCGAGGGAGTCTAGGGGGGGATTATTGGGCCATTTTAACCAAGACATCCGACTAGGGATCGGAGTTCGCGGCACCGGTTGTAAACCCTGCAGCATTTCTGCTAGGGCGGAATTTTCCGGCTTAGTTTCGCGGATTTTGTGCCATACCGAGCGCGACATCATCAGGGTGTGGGAACTGCGGATCGCTCCCAATTGTTCCAGATATTCCCGTCTTTCGTGCTGATAATCAGCCGATATCAACTCTAACGATCGAGGGGCATACTTGCGAGTGATCTGGGCCATCTGGATTAATAACTTAGGATAGAGCCAAGTGTAGGCGGGATGGACAATTAATTTCGCTTGATGGGGTCGCTCATCCCGATTAGATAGAATTAATTCAAAATAACCGATCGCCGCTTTTCGTTGTGGTTCAAAAACGTAACCGCGACTAATTTGCGGACCGCCGCACCAACTTTGACAGCGACCGAACAAACTATCAACTAAACTGATTTTAAAATCCTGGATATGGCGATCAAATACCTGACGCAATAACGGTGGCATAGACACACAATCTAACTGATAAAGTAATTGAGCGTCAGCATTGCTCACGGGCAGTAAATTCGGTAAATCTGCCTCTTGTTTGCTCAATTCCTGTAATAATTGCGGCGGTAAAGACCAATAGGTTAATTCTGCCAAAGGCTGAAAACCGTGTTGCCGAAAAAGTGCCAAACTGTCCTTTTGATTGATATTAACCTCTAACACCCAGGTGCGTGCTTCCCAAACCGTTTCTAGACAATAACGCAGTAATTGCGCCCCGATGCCCTTGGGTTCGCCTAAAGACTCCTCCGGATGCACCCGCACCTGTTCCACCCGCCAAGTGCTGCGACTACTATTAAAAGGGGTGACTTGGATTGCGCCGCGAATTTTTCCCTCTTCTCCCCGATTGGCCAGGGACTCGGCCACATAGACGTGAAAACGGTGTTGGAGAGGATTAGGAAAAAAACTGAGAATTTTAAACAACCCAAACCAAGGCCGCACCTGTTGCACCTGGGTGCGAAAATTTTGGGCGCGACGATCAATATCCTCATCGAAGTCATCCAAGGTTAAAGCTTCAATGTCTTCCAAATCCCGATACTGTACGGGACGGATTGGGCGATCGCTAAAATCGTCCCCTTGGGGAACAGGAGAAGTGGTCATGGCTCTGGGGTAAATATCGTCTATGCACCTATCTTACCGAAAAATTGGGTTGAAAGCAGCAATTCTCAGTTTTAGACACAGCAAGCCTTTTAGGGATTTAAAGAACATTTTAAAGGGGAATTTTTGGGGCAACTTTGAGTGTACTATCACGTCAAAAGCCTGAAGACTTGTAAAATGACATTCGCCATCCCATTGAATTTTACCCCGTATTATGGGAACTAACTCCCAAAAGTATTGCTACAGGGCAAATTTAGAATTGCTGGGGTTTTTTGGGCTAAATTTCCAATCATGACCATTCGATGCTACAATAACGGACGGTTAATCAGTCCGAATTTGCAGTAAAAGTCTTTGAGTCAATCTGTAGATACCACTAACACCCTAGACACTCTAGCTCAAGAACTAGCCGCCATTCAGCAGACCGGTTCTAAGCGCGTCGCCTTATTGGGTTCCCGTCACGTTCCCATCACACACCAGCAATTGATCGAAATGATGGCCTATGCCCTCGTGCTGGCGGGCAATCGGATTATGACCTCCGGGGCGACGGGAACCAATTCCGCCGTCATTAAGGGGGCAATGCGGGCAGATCCTAATCTGTTAACCGTGATCTTACCCCAAAGTCTCGATCGCCAACCCCTGGAATCCCAAGAACAACTTCAGCAGGTTATCCATCTGGTGGAATGTCCCGAAAATGACCATCTATCCCTAGGGGAAGCCAGCAGCCTCTGTAATCGGGAGATTATCAATCGTTGTCAACAGTTAATCTGTTTTGCTTTCCACGACAGTCAAACCCTTTTGCAAACCTGCGCGGAAGCGGAAGATCAACGCAAGCTAGTTACCCTATTTTATTTTGACTAAATTCAGCGATGAATCTCTCCGTCAGTGCCATTCTTCTCTATTCGATAGTGGCTGCCGCTATCTCTGTCTATCTACCTTTTCTGCTGGTGGCCTACGCTAGAGCTAAGGTGGGTTACAATACCTCTGCTCCCCGGGCTATGTTCGACCAACTCCCAGACTACGCTAAACGAGCAACTTGGGCCCATCAAAATGGTTTTGAAACCTTTATGATCTATAGTGCCGCCGCTCTCATGGCCTACGTTACAGGAGTCTCCTCATCCCTGGCTGCTAACTGCGCGATCGCTTTTGTAGTCCTCCGGCTTTTATTTTCCCTTTTTTATATCATTAATATCCCAATCGCTCGTTCCCTGATGTTCGGTCTTGGTTCTCTGTGTACTTATACTCTCTTTGGGTTGAGTTTAATCAAGATTCAGTAGAATTCCCGAAACCCGATGCAGGAGAGTGGAAAAACCCTATAGTTCGGGAGCGGTAAAGAATTTGCCTAACCCGAACTAAGGTTAATTTTGTTACTGATAAACCGGTAATTTGGGATTATCCACTGATAACAAACCGGTTAAAAGTGAGGCGGGTTTTTGACTATAGGGCCAGGCAAAAGCATGGCGAAAAGCCGCATCTTGACAAGCTTGTAATTGTCGAAAGTCGATCACGTCTAGGGTGAGTAAATTCTCGTACTCGAAGGGGAGCCGGACATTGTGTAAACCAGCATTATCGGTACAGATAGCAATATCAACCCCCGCTTCAAAACAGCGATCGAAGACTATCTTTAATTGCGATAAACTTTCGAGGGTGCCAGTTTTTAAATAGGTGGTGGGACAGACTTCTAAACATTGATGATGACGGGCAACTTCTGGCAGCAATTCTGGGTATTGTAGGGGAATTTGAATACCGTGACCGATTCTTTGCAGATAGGGTAGTAATTGGGGATAACAACCGTCCTTTGTTTCGTAAAGATGGCCGGTGGTATTTAAACCATTTTCCCTAGCATAACTGTATAAACCAGCAAATTCCTCTAGTCGAGTTTGGTAGTAGGAATCACCCCCGGCAATATCGATCGCACAGACGTATTCTCTCATCCCTAGGGCTAGATCAACGATCGCTTTGTTGACTTCGTAGGGAAGTCGCGAGTGCATACAGAGAATTTGACTGGTAATAATCGGATATTCGCTCATTTTCGAGGCTTGACCAACGATCTCGACAATCGATCGCATTTGCTCGATGCGCTCTGTTTGGTTCAAATGTTCGTCGGTGCGATAGTAGGGAGTATAGCGCAATTCTAAATAGGCAAGATTCTCGAAGATGTAAGCACCGCGAATCAGACGATAGATAAAATAGGGCAAAGTTGGCGCGGTTTGGACACTTTCGACGAGGGTGTGTAATTCTAAATACTCATCTAAACTATTGCGTTCGCGGGTGTAAAATTCCTCAAAAGCGTGATATTCTGGGAATTTATCCGCTAAATCTTGCTCATGTCTGTGAAAGTAGCGCCAGAGAACTCTTGGTACTACCGATCCCCCTAAATGCCGATGCAAATCCGCGTATAAAGCCACAACTCCGCTGCTCCTTAGTCTCTCAAATGTTCCTTAAATATAACGAAGTTTTACAATTGTTTGACAATCGTTCCCAAATAGTATCAGTACCTAGTTGGTGAACAGTGTGGGAATTATGAATTATGAATTATGAATTATGAATTAGGCTTTTCGGGACTTGGTATGGTTCGATATGGGAGCATAAATCGACTAAATCCTTATCTGGCAAGAGACTTAATTGATTAGTTCGCTCTAGATCAAAAATAATTGACAAAAATCACCCCTGTCCATTGCATAACAGAAACCGAAGAACCATGAATTGTACTAAATCTGGTTATTAAAAACTGATTATTTATTCCCCTTTGGGCTCTTCTAGGTTCTGTGTGATGAGTTTAACTTACATTATGATCGATCTTTGTGTCCTTTGTGTCTTTGTGGTTCGTTCCACCCCCTCGCTAGGAGGAATGTATCTTAGAATACACTTTACCCACCAAATCCAAGAGAGCCGAAATGGGAGAAGGGGAGATGGGAAAAAAGCTGATAACTGATCAGTGATCACTGGTAACTGCTCACTGATTTGATAGCATGGAGGAAAACCTCTGGAGGGTAAAGCGGTATGAGTGACCATAAAGATTCTTCTTCCATGCGCTATTTTCTGGCAGGGTTAAAACCTTTTGCCCGACCTTTATTTTGGCTGCCGTTAGGAATACTTTCCTTGGCCCTAATTACTTTCTCGGCATATCAACGGAATCCTGAATCGTTGAGTCCAGTATCGGATAGCCCTGGAGTGTCCTTGGAGGAATGGGAAATCCAAGCCGACCGGATTAACGATTCTCCTTCCCCCGCTGCTGTACCACTGCCGGCTACTACTAATAATAATACTGCTACCTCGAACAAACCAACCTCGACGCAGACTTTTGAGCCTTCAAATACTAATCCCAATAACAACAAGAAACCTTCGTTATTCGCACCGTTAGTGCCACCGACTAAGCAAAATCAGACACCGAAGGCTAGTAAAAGTCTGCAACCGATTCAAGTCCGCCCGATTAGTGGCGACACTAGCAATTATCCTTTACAAAGGGAAATCGGGAATCCCTATCTCAACTCCAAGAGCAACCCGAGTCAAGTCAACCCCCAGGGAAATCCTTCCCCTGATCAACAAAATGTTCCGCCCGTACCCTCTTGGAATAATGCCAACCCTAACCCGGTTTCTAGCTCTAGCAACCAATCCAACTATTATCAACCCCCCGTATATCAGGCTCCCGTCTATGGTAATCAACCTAACGTCACTGGTTATCCCAATCAGGGAATAACACCCAACAATAATGGCACCCCCAATCAAGTTCCCCCTCAAACTACTAACCGAGGCTTCACCATTCAACCACCTATTAATACGAGGTCTTCTGGTTACTAGAGGAACTTAGATTTGAGCTTGCAGGAAGTCTAATAAAATCGGATTAACTATTTCTGGAGCCTCATCCTGGGGACAGTGGCCTAAACCAGCTAAGGGGATAAACTGTTTTACCGTCGGGAATCGTGCTAATTCTTGGCCTAGGGACAAGGGTTCCCAGGGATCTTCGCTACCCCAAAGCAGAATAGCTGGACAGGGGAGAATCGGCAGTAGGTCTTCTGGCAGTGGGCCGCCAGAATAACCTGTAAAAGCGAGGAAAACTTCGATCGCTCCTGGATCTCTGGCGGGTTTTAAGATTATTTCTACTAATTCCTCTGTTACTGCTTCGGAGCGCCGATAAGCTTGCAGGAGAATTTTACGCACTGTCTGGGGTTTAGCGATCTGTTGAAAGAAAAAAGCCCCAATTGCCTTATTTTTGAGAATTATTTGGGCAAAATCCGCACCTAAACGACGATACCAGGGTAATTCCCCCCGTTTTCTTTCGTGCAGTAGTCTGAGGGAACAATTAATCGCCGCCACCCCAAGGACAAAATCGGGATAATCGACGGCAGCCTGCATAATGGCCACACAACCGATGGAATTACCCGCCAAAAAAGCAGGTTCTCCCACCACTTCCCGACAAAAATCGGCAATTTGCGCCCCCCAAGTCTCGAAAGTGTAATCGATCTGGTTTTTGGGTTCGGGTTTGTCGGAACCGCCAAAACCAATTAAGTCTAGGGCAAAACAGCGACATTTTTCGCCTAAAACGGGGATATTTTTCCGCCAATGTCCCCAAGATGCCCCAAATCCATGCACAAGTACGATCGCTGGACCTGTCTCCCCCGCACTTTGATAGGTGATTTTGAAACCCCGCCAATGCCAGATTTTCGGTTGTGTCTCTAATTCTAGGATTTGCTGCATACTTTGTTGTACCTGTACGGTATTTGTTGCTTTTCTTAATATATACTGTCAGGTCAAGTGACGGCTAGGAGAAGGGAAGGTCATCTGGGAAGGCAATGCTTGCAGCCAAAATGTAACTACTGATACTAAATCCGTTGAGTATAGGTAACATATCAGGATAGGCACTCATGCAAGAGGCAAGAGGCAAAAGGGGGAATAAATAATCAGTTTTTAATAACTGGATTTAGTATGATATAAATTAACGGAAGTTCTAGTAAATCTCGCTGATAAATGCTAGTAACAAAGAAACGCGCAGCATTTTCTCGATGCTGATTTAGTCGTTGAATTTGAGACTGTAAGGGGGTAAAATAACGATGATAAACATAAGTGTCTTTTTCTTGCCAATTAAGGTGTTGATAATGAGTATCATAAGCTAGTTTGTTAGCTTCTTCTGTGAGATTAATCAGACAGAGATCCACTTTATTTAAAAGATTAATAAGTGAAAAACTTGAGAGCATTCCCTATTCCTAATTCCTATTCCTAGAACCATCAAAGTTATATATAACATTTACCAATTTTATGAGGTATAGTCAATTAGTTGAAAAAACAGTTCTGTATAGCTTTTACTTCCGACTTCCGACCTCATAGTTCTGACTTCTGCTATAATGATTTTAACTATTTTCAAATAGCTTAATCTTATGACTTCCTATCAAACTCAGATAACCCTTGATAACTCTCAGCAAATCCTTCTCTCTAATTTATCCTTCAAAGAAGGAACAAAGCTGAACATTAATATTGAGGTCGTCGAAGAAGATATAGCTGGATCTTCTCCCGATTTTGAAACGCTTTTAGAAAATACTCAAGGAATATGGACAAAAGGAGATGGGTTAGAATATCAACAGAAAATTCGAGAGGAATGGTCATGAAAAAACTGATAGATTCTTGTATTCTAATTGACCATTTTAACGGAGTTTCAGCAGCAACCAGCTATCTTAAAAAACATAAAAACGATGCTTGTATTTCTATCATTACTAAAGCAAAAGTCTTGATTGGATTTGAGGATGAAACCACCTTTCATCAAGCTCAACAGGTTTTATCCTACTTTCACCTAATAGAATTAGATCAAACTATCATCGATTTAGTTATCCAACTTCGTCGTGAACAAATCAGGAAAAAGTTGAACAAACTCCCCCATCAAAAGATCATACAATGGAAATTACCCGATGCAATTCAAGCATCGATCGCCTTTCATTATAACCTTAAATTAGTCCCTCACAATACTAAAGATTTCGACTTAACTCAATATCCCTTTGTTGAAGTCCCCTATACAGTTTAACCTAGTTTTTAGGATAGTAAAGTATCGTTCTAACATTAACTCATTTTGTGTCATGACTTGATCCTCATTAACTTTCTTTAGTCTATCCCATTTATCGAAGTTAAATGCGATCGCTGATCCAGCTTCGCCTAAATTTTATCTCAACTATAATAAAATTGTATTATTTAACCGCTCCCCTGCATAACTTCCCCCCTATCCTCAGCCTTAGAAATTGCCATTCGTTTGATTGCATGGACGATTTTAGGAGCCATTGTCGCTTTAGGTATTTCTTATTTTATTCCCAATTTACAAAGATTTAGAGCTTTTTTAGGCGGTAGCTTAGGGGGGAGTTTAGCGTCAATTGGATTTCTCCTCATGTCTTTAATATTAACTCAATTTATTCCCATAGAAACCAGTTTAGCAGATCGGTTAGGACGTTTAATTGGTGCATTTATTTTAGGGTTTTGTATCGGTTTGATGATCTTTTGGGAGGAGGAACGTCAATTACAAAAAAGTACATATTTATTAATTCAGTGGAATGACCAAGAAAGTCCTAAAATCCTTTTAGGATAAATTCCTATTTGGTTAGGTTCTTCTCTCGATGCTCAAATTGCTTTAAGTAAGACTAAATATCCCGATCAATTTGCTAAAATTTTTAAAGCAGAAAATCAAGTATTTTTTGAGTTTCATTCTGATTATGCTCAAGCAAAAGGGATTAAAATTACTCAACAGTAATGGTCATCAAGTCAGTCTCGAACTTTTGACGGAATTACACTGACAATTGTTGATGAAACCAGATAAATTTACTGCTAGTGAGTAGTCATAAATAAAGTATCAAATAGCTTCGATTTTTTAGAGAAATATGGACTGTTTATTACTAATCTATAAATCCTTTATTGAAAGTTATCATTAAGTCTTTCAATAGGATTAGTTTCGCCAGTTTTTTTCCCTACCGCTCGATGACCTTTAATACTAAATCCTGTGGTGAAAAGGTGATAAAAATCAATCATAAGTTAGCCAATGATAGTTAGTCAAATTTTTAACTTCATTAGTTATTGTTTCGAGATACTGACAACGAGTGATCAGAATTTCTGACCTTTCTTTAATCATTTCAAAATACTCATTAACCAGAGGCTCATCTTAAGCCGCATTATTCATGAGAGTAAAGCAGAAAAAAGAGGACAAAAAACTCTATAATATTAGGGACAGTAAGAGTTAAAATTTTCTTTGATCATGACTGAGTTTTCTTCTCAACTTCCCCTAAATTTTTTTACCAAAAAAACTTTAGAAGCCAAGTTATACTAAATCTGGTTATTAAAAACTGATTATTTATTCCCCTTTGCCTTTTGCCTCTTGCATGAGTGCCTCTCCTCATAACTAGCCTGTACTCAACGGATTTAGTATTATCTCGCCTTGATTTGAGTTCAGATGTGGGGGTACTTCTGGTTAGACAAGCAGAAGAACAACTGAAAATTTGTGAAGGATTAGCAGATTGTTTGGAGGATAATCGAGAGCCGTGTAAAGTCAAACATTCTCCAAATCAGTTAATTAGTCAACGAGTCTATCAATTCGATCGAACTCACCGCTCTTTGCCAACGTTTTTTCCAGTGGCTAGTCGGTTCTAAGTCACAGAGAGCCTGTTCGGTGCGACGACGTTGTATAATCACTTCGGCTCGGTCCGTCAAAGTCGCATCTCGATAGGGAATAGCGGCCTTAGTTTGCAGATGTTCCCGTTCCTGTGCTGATAGAGATGGGGGTAAGGACAAAAAACTGGCTATTGTCCCTGGCGATCGCCGTCCGACGCTATCGGTGGCTCCAATCTGCAATCCCGCTAATTGTAAAGCCTTTCGCACCGAGGCGGCACAGGAATAGGTAACTAAATAACCCGTCGGACTCAGACATTTCGCCACTAAAGCTAAAAACTCCACCGTCCACAGTTGCGGACATTTACCTGGGGAAAAGGGATCAAGAAAAATCGCCTCCGCTTGAAAACCCGCGTCAATCACCTTGGTTATCGTTTGTCGCGCATCCCCGATTAACAGTGTAGCCGTGAGATTAGGCAGGTCTAGCCGGTGATTATGGGCAAAATCACTTAAATGTTCGGGAATTGGTTGACTCCAACTATTTAAAAGATTTTCTCTAATAGCTGCTAGGGGAACCATTCGATCGCTTTCTAAAGCTAATAATTCTACCCGACAATCCCCCCTAACTCGCCAGATGGCTGCTAAAGCTGCGGCGGTATTATACCCTAAGCCGTAGCAAATGTCAAGAATTTTTAAATTATTGCTCTGGTCTGCTTTTGCTGCCAGACGACTGGAGAGGATAAATTTTTTCTCGGCTTCTTCCCTTGCCCCGGAGGTAGAATGATAACATTCGCCGAATTCGGTCGAAAAAAAGGTATAAGAACCATCCTCAGTGACTTTTTGCGGGTAAGCTTCGGGGGAGACAAGCATGGTGATGAAGAATGTCTTTGAGGTGAATATCGGTTTCCAGCAGGCAAGCGTGACCACTATTGGGCAGAATTGTTAATTTTGCGGCGGGTAACTGCTGAATTAGGCGTTTAGCCTCCGCTACCGATGGTAACAGTCGGTCGCCTTGACTGGCTATCACTAACACCTCTAATTGCAGATATTTTAACTCGCTGGCACTAACCTGAAACCGTTGTAACTGGGATAAACGCCAGCTAATCGTCTTCGGTGGGACGTATTGCATGGCTTCAACGAGAGAGCGGCGATCTTCCCGGGATATTCGACCGAGAGCGGCCAGAAAGGGTAAAATAGCCAGTGCCGAGCTGCCGTGGATGAAATCGGGCATCACCTGGGTGATACCAATTCCCAAGCTTAAAAGAGGTCTTTGATTAAAAGAAGAAGCGGGGTTAACTAAAATCAGTTTTTTAAGTAATTTTGGTGCTTTTATTGCTATTTTCAGGGCTAAACAGCCGCCAAAAGACTCACCGCAGAGATAGACTTTTCTCGATTGTCGCTTTAATTCCTGTTCCAATAAAGCAATCACGCAAGCACTTAACTCCTCCCAATCACCGAGATATTGCGGGGAAATCACCAAACAACGTAAATCGAAGTAAGGGGCAAGGTGTTTAATCTGACGATGGTATAGTTGGCCGCTGCCATCCATTCCGGGTAAGAATATAAACAGAGGATAATCGGGACGGGGATGAGGGGGAATCATCCAACTGACAGGTTGTTCCATGGTGCGAAAAGCGCGATCAATATTAAAAAAGTTTTTTTCTGCCTATCTATCTTAAGGATAATTAATCTTAGAAAGATTTGCCAATCACTCTCCCAAGCTGATTCTAGATTCACTGGTATGCAACCGCTCAATGATTCGACTCCCTCCACCTTCCCTACCCCGCTAGGCTGAGTTTGGGGACTAACTCTGGCTGATTAAAGTCTTTTATCGATAATTACAGTTAGATAAGCACAAAAAGTTCTAAAAATCCGTTGTTATTGTTGTTATCTTTCCTAGCTCTGTCTCCAAAAACTGGGTGTTCGTCATCATCTGCTCTCAGATATTGATAGGACTTCTTGCAGAAGTTGGACAAGTTGAAAATTTTTGAATTTATGCAAGATATCTATTGCCCATAGCTTGTCCAGCGAGATAACCGGTAGTCCAAGCACTTTGAAAATTAAATCCCCCAGTGACTGCATCGATATCTAGTACCTCCCCGGCAAAATATAACCCTGGACAGATTTTACTTTCCATAGTTTTAAAATCTACTTCCTGAAGATTCACTCCCCCAGAGGTAACAAATTCCTCCTTAAATACCCCTTTCCCTTTGATTTGATATTCCCCTTGCTGTAATTCAGTCATTAATCGATTGAGAGTATTTTTAGATAATTCTGCCCAGGGAGTTTCCGAGTTAACAGTCAAGTAACTTAATAAACTCTGCCAAAAACGCTTAGGTAACTGTTCAAAGGGACAATAATTAAAAAGTTTTCTTTTGGGATATTCACTTTTAGTTTGTAAGATAATTTCTCGCAATTTTTCAGGATGATAATCCCCTAACCAGTTAATTATTAAAGGCATTCGGTAATGATGCTCGTGAAGTAACCGCGCCCCCCAAGCAGAAAGTTTTAAAATAGCTGGTCCACTAACTCCCCAATGGGTAATTAATAAAGGTCCGATTTGTTCTAATTTACTTCCCCCAAGACGAACTCGCACTTTATCCACAGTAACCCCTAACAAATCTTTCAGACGAGGATCGGCAATTTGAAAGGTAAATAAAGAGGGGACAGGAGAGACTAGAGAATGACCTAAATCTTGGGCGGCACGATAACCAAAAGGACTACTTCCCGTAGCAATTAAAAGCTTATCTGCTCTAATTTGCTCCTCTCTTTTTAATTCAATTAAAAAACTTTCTTCCTGTTTTTTTACCGATTTAACTGGGGAATTTAGCCTTAAATAAACCCCTGCCAAAGTCGCACTTTCCCGCAGACAATTAACAATAGTTTCAGAATTATCGGTGCTAGGAAACATTCGTCCATCCGCTTCTGTTTTCAGTTTTACCCCCCGCAATTCAAACCATTTAATAGTATCTTGGGGTTGAAAGCGACTAAAAGCTCCCCGCAGTGCTTTGCCACCGCGAGGATAATAATTAACCAATTGGGAAACATCAAAACAATGATGGGTGACATTACAGCGTCCACCTCCCGAAATCCGCACTTTAACTAGGGGTTCTTTTGCTGCTTCTAGGATAGTAACGCCAGCTTTTGGGTTAGATTCTGCCGCTTTAATTGCGCCAAAAAATCCCGCTGCTCCGCCACCAATTACGACTATTTGAGTCATATAAGTAAGTGTTTTTAATTAAATTAAAGATAGATTTTGTCTTTGATCCCCCCTTGATAAGGGGGGTGTCGATCCCCCCTTAATCCCCCCTTGATAAGGGGGGTGTCTGATGATTTTTAACGCCTACATACTTATCAAGGAAAGAGTTACGTTTAAACCGCCAAAAATCGCTGGATGACTTCTTGACTTAATTCGCTCGTGGAACCAGAAGCAACAATTCCCCCTTTCTGCATGGCGTAATATCGATCAGCTTGACGGACAAAATGTAGGTGTTGTTCTACTAATAAAACGGCGATTCCTTTGCTGGCAACAATACGCCGTACCGCTGCTTCAATTTCGAGAATAATTGAGGGTTGAATTCCTTCCGTGGGTTCATCTAAAATTAATAATTTTGGTTCCCCCACTAAGGCGCGAGCGATGGCTAATTGCTGTTGTTGTCCACCGCTTAAGTCTCCTCCCATCCGTGATAACATGGTTTTTAAAACGGGAAATAAATCAAAGATTTCTTCGGGAATTGTGGCATTTTTTCTTTTTGTGGGTAAAGCTTCTAAACCGAGAATTAAATTTTCTTTTACCGTTAAACGGGGAATAATATCCCTACCCTGCGGTACATAACCCAGTCCTAATCTGGCTCTTTGATCTGAGGTTTTATTAATCAGGTTTTGCTGCTCATAACTAATTGCTCCTGCTCGCGGTTTCAAGATACCCATTAGGGTTTTTAATAGGGTGGTTTTACCCACGCCATTACGTCCGATTAAACAGACCATTTCTCCCGCATGAATGTTGAGATCAACATTTCTTAAAATATGACTTTCTCCGTAGTAAACATTGAGATCAGATATGTGTAACATTGTCAATCCTTTTTAACTAATTTTGTAATTATTCAGTGCAATCAGAAAAATTAACTGAGAAGGGATAAATAGGACTCTGTGAATGTATCATAGCAGATATTGCAATTAATGACCAACAACTGTTCATCTTAATTAATGCCCCAGACTTGGACTCAGAACAGATGGGTGCGGCCTTTTGGTGCGGAGCTTATGTACTACAGAAAAAAAGAATGAAGATAATTAGTCACTGACTTTTGAAAACCCATAACCTTTGCCTATTAATGCTTTCCTTCCCAGTAATACTTCTATGTTTAGTCATTCTCCATCAGGTTGTCCTTATTCTAGTGACTAATTACGAATAAAGAAAAAAAAAGAATGAAGAATGAAGTTTTTTCCAGTGTAATACCGTTAAACGGCTCTCCCCGGTTTGGTGGGTAAAATGTATTTTAAGATACAGTCTTACGGGCGAGGGAGTGGAAGGAACCACAGAGACACAGAGGACACAAAGATCGGTCATAATGTAAGTTAAACTTATCACACAAAGTCGAGAAGAGCCGTTAAACTGCTGAAGAGTTGTAATAGAACAATTCTAAACTTATCTCTATGTTAGTCCTCACCATCCGCGAAGAAGGAATTAACGATGGTGGCTTTACTGCTACTCTCAATTTTGATAGCGGTAACAGCTACCCAATTACGGTTACTGACCCCTTTACTAACCAAGAAGAAAAAGACCTAGAATGGTACTTTGAGGAATGGTTAGTATTTCCGACGCTAGACACGGATAAAGCGCAAAAAGCCGCCAACAGCGTCCAAAACTATGGCGAAAACCTATTTAAACAGGTTTTCCAGAGTAATTTAAATGCTTATGGGGAATATCGAGACTTGCGAAAGCAGTTAAGTCAACTGCAAATTATCATCGAAAGTCAGTCGCCAGAATTTCAAGCTTTACATTGGGAAGCGCTGAAAGATCCTGATTTACCGCGTCCTTTTTCTATAGATTGTATCATCTCCCGCCAGCGTCGAGGGGCTACAGTTGTCCCGGTGCAAATGGCCACTTATCCTACTATCAATCTTCTGGTGGTGATTGCGCGTCCTAATGAGGAATCTGATGTTAACTATCGCACGATTTCCCGTCCTTTGGTAGAACTGGTAAATAGTAGTGAAATACCTGTAAAAATTGATATTTTGCGTCCCGGAACTTATGAATCACTAACCAGACATCTGGATGAGAAGGGAGAAGGATACTATCATGTTATTCATTTCGATGTTCATGGCGGATTAATGGAATATGAACAGTACCAAAGACAGGTTCACGGGGATTCTTGGCGCTATCAAAGGGGATGGGGACTGGAGGATTTAGCAGAATATGAGGGAGTAAAAGCTTTTCTGTTTCTGGAAGGAGAAGAAAAAGGTCAAGCGACTCCGGTAGAAGCGACGGAATTAGCGAATTTACTCACTGGGAAAAATATCCCTATTTGTATTCTCAATGCTTGTCAGTCAGCAAAGCAAATTTCCCAGGAATCAGAAGACTATCGGGAAACCAGTTTAGGAAGTCGTTTGATGACTGCGGGAATGCAAGCAGTGGTGGCGATGGGATATTCGGTGACGGTTTCTGCAGCTAAGTTGATGATGAAACCAATTTATCAGCAATTATTGAACGGAAAAGACCTAACGGAAGCGATGCGAAAGGGACGGTTAGAGTTATTCAATAATAAGCAACGCCGCGCCTATTATAACACGAGAATAGATTTAGAAGATTGGTTATTACCGGTGATTTATTGTCGCGGTAAAATTAATCTCAATTTGCGTCCATTTACTCCAGAAGAGGAAGAAAAATACTGGGAACATATCGGCAATCAATATGTCTTTCCTTTACCAGAATACGGCTTTGTGGGAAGAGATTTAGAAATTCTCAAGATGGAAAAGGCGCTGCTGAAACATAATATCCTTTTACTCAAAGGAATGGGAGGGACAGGAAAAACTACTTTACTCAATTATCTACGAGAATGGTGGCAGAAAACCAACTGGGCGACCCATATTTTCTATTTTGGTTATGATAGAAAAGCTTGGACGTTAGAACAGATTGTCCATGAAATTGGTCAGGGAATTTATAATCGCTTTGAACAGGCGAGTTTCCAAGCGATGAACCTGAAAGCGCGGGTAAAGAAACTAGAACAAAAACTCCGCAGTGAGGCGTATATTCTCATTTTAGATAATCTGGAGTCGGTGACGGGACAACCGTTAGCAATTCAGAATACTTTACCGGAGAATGAGAGGGAAGCAATCGCCGAATTTCTCACGAATTTGGTCGGGGGAAAAACGAAGGTGATTTTGGGTTCTCGCAGTGAGGAAACTTGGCTGCAACGCAGGACTTTTAAGGAGAATATCTATCCCTTACAAGGATTAGACCAAGAGTCGAGAACTGAATTAGCGGAGAGAATCTTAGAACGTCAGGCGAAGAGTCGGAAAAATGCGATTAAAAAGGATGATTATTTTAAGCGCTTGATGAAGTTGTTGGCGGGGTATCCGTTGGCGATGGAAGTGGTATTAGCGAATCTGAAGCGACAGTCACCGGAGGAGATTTGGCAAGGGTTACAGTTGGCGGAATTAGTTAATGTGGGGGATGAGAATAAGACTAATAATATCATCAAATGTGTGGAATATTCCCACAGTAATTTGTCGGAGGAGGCGCAGAAGTTGTTACTCTGTTTAGCGCCTTTTAGTGGGTTTATATATTTAGATATTATCCCTTACTATGCGAAAAAATTGCAAAAATTTGACTCTTTTTGTCATTATCCTTTCGACCAGTTTGGACAGGCAATTCAAGAGGCCATTAGTTGGGGACTGCTTGCGCCAATTGATGCAAGAAATCCTCACTTGCTCAATACCCAACCCGTTTTATCCTTCTTCTTAAAAACTAAACTTAAAGAAGAAAGTAACTCTCTATATGAAGATTTACAAGAAGGATTTAAACAACTCTATCTAGAATTATCAAGACATTATGAGCAGCAGCTAGAATCCAGAAATCCAGAAGAACAGGCTCAAGGTAAATTTTTCTGTCAGAAGGATTATGAAAATCTATACAATGCTCTTGAGATGTGCCTAGACAAACAAGAAGACATCGGAATATTTTTCTGTCTAGAACAATACTTCAAATCAACAAATCAACCTCAAGATAGGCTAAAATTAGCAAAATATGTCTGTGAGCGATTGGAAAATTACCCTGCAAATTTTTTAGAGGGGGAACTAGGCAATGAGATGGCAATGGCATTTGATAGACTAGCATGGTCTTATCTAGTGTTAAAGCAGTATGAATTAGCAAAAACTAACTATCAAAAATTCTTGCACAGTCTTGATCAACTGAGGTTTATAAACGAAAGAGAAAAGCAACTTGCTATTGCCACCACCCTGCACCAGTTGGGAACGGTAGCGGCAGAATTGAGGGAATGGGAGCAAGCCCGAAGCTACTACCAGCAAGCTATTGAGATCAAGATTGAATATGGCGCTGCCGGAGGCACGCAAAGCGCCCGCTATGAGCAAGCCAGCACCCTGCACAATTTGGGAGCAGTAGCGCAAGAATTGAGGGAATGGGAGCAAGCCCGAAGCTACTACCAGCAAGCTCTTGAGATCAAGATTGAATATGGCGATCGCTACTCCCAAGCCAGCACCCTGCACCACTTGGGAGCCGTAGCGGCAGAATTGAGGGAATGGGAGCAAGCCCGAAGCTACTACCAGCAAGCTATTGGGATCTGCATTGAATATGGGGATCGCTATGAGCAAGCCGGAACCCTGCACCAGTTGGGAATCGTAGCGCAAGAATTGAGGGAATGGGAGCAAGCCCGAAGCTACTACCAGCAAGCTATTGAGATCTACATTGAATATGGGGATCGCTATGAGCAAGCCGGAACCCTGCACCAGTTGGGAAGGGTAGCGGAAGAATTGAGGGAATGGGAGCAAGCCCGAAGCTACTACCAGCAAGCTCTTGAGATCAAGATTGAATATGGGGATCGCTACGGGCAAGCCAACCCCCTGCACCAGTTGGGAAGGGTAGCGCAAGAATTGAGGGAATGGGAGCAAGCCCGAAGCTACTACCAGCAAGCTCTTGAGATCAAGATTGAATATGGGGATCGCTTTTCCCAAGCCAGCACCCTGCACCAGTTGGGAAGGGTAGCGCACGAAGTTGGGGAATTGAGCCAAGCCAAAAGTTATTACCTGCAAGCCTTACAAATTTGGGCAGAATTTAAGGATAGTTACAGCGTACAAACCTTTTCTTTGCCTCGTCTTGTTGCTCTTTATCGGCAAACGCAAGATGAGGAGATTTTCGTTGCTGCGGCTGATATTTTGGGGGTTGGGGTTGAGGAGGTGCGGGGTTTGCTGGAGGGTTAGAATGGGTTTTGGGCGTAGGCTGCGTGTTTGCGGCTATCAATTCAGTTAACGTAAGTAGCTGATTATAATTAAATTAAAAATGGATTTTAGGTTCGATCCCCCCTGCCCCCCTTGATAAGGGGGGAATAACGAACCTAGTTTGTTGTTGCGCTTCAGCGCTAACTATTTCGGGCTTGCTGAAAAAGTAAGGGCGAAGCATTCGGATAGGAAATCTACGGTTTCAGCGATAGGTTATTGCCCGAATGCTTCGCCCCTACAATGTTGTGATCTACGGATGAGGTGTAATAGCGAGAATGGTGATTTCCCCCGAATTAGGCCCATAACACCAGAAAATTCGATAGGCTCCCGGTGTATTCTGTTGGGCGTAGGCTTCAAAAACCTTCTGTGTTGAATCATAAGGGTTGTCGAGGGAATTAAATTCGTGGGTTTTTAGGCCTGGATGTCTTGGGTTTGTACTGAGGAGCTTGAGGGCTTTTGTTACCTGTTTGTAGAGACCCTCTTGTTTCGATGCTTTTGTCCTACCTTGAGCTAGGCGAGTCTTTTGAGCCTGTTCCGCTTCTGCTCGCAATTCAGATAGAGTATTTCGAGCTTCCTGTGTCTGTCGTAAAGAAAAACTCACCTACTCCTCGACCTCTTCAGGAATAGATTCAGCAAACTCAAGCATAGCGTCTAAATCGACTGTTTCTTCAGCGAAATTTCCCGTGCGGGCTTCTGCGAGTCCCCGTTTGAGCGACTCGCGGACACTAGGATTCTGAAAAGCCCATAGTTCTCCCTCTGGAATCGCCACCATGGGAACCAAAAGAAGTTCCCCGCTTGCATTCATCAGTATTCGATAGTGACGGTTGCTACATTGAGTCCCAAGGCTAATCCGTCCCCAAGCATCAGCCTGAATATCTTCTTTAATGAGCGAAAAATTCTGATACTCCATCACGTCTCCTCCTCTCTTCATATACTTATTCTAGATAAGTTACCCAATTTGGGCAATGGGGTTATGTCCATTTAGCTTCTCACTATCTAAAGAAAACAGGTTAAACTTGTTCGGGCTGGAGCCTTGACAACAAACCCAGTTTGTAGTCGAAGCTCTCTTCGCTAAATTCTCTCCCCTTTCCTTGTAGGAGAAAGGCCAGGGGAGAGGTCAATAATTAAGAATCCAATGCGATCGCAATATCTGGTAATGATCAAGTATAATAATAAATATGAAGACCAAATTATTCATCTACCGTTAACTTAATCAAAGCCAAATGACCTTATTAAAACAATCGGACATTCAAGAAAATCCCACAACACTTTACGAACAAGATCTTCAGTTGTGGATTGAGCAAACTATTCATCAATTACAGAATCGACAGTTTGAACAACTGGATATAGAAAACTTAATTGAGGAGTTAAAAGATTTGGGTAAGTCAGAGAAACGCGCCTTAGAGAGCAACTTAATGGTATTGTTGATTCACTTACTCAAATTAAAGATACAGCATGATGCTCCTGAGACAATGAAAGCAAGTTGGTATAATTCAGTAGATGAGCATCGTCAGCGCGTTCAAGATGATTTACTTAAGACTCCCTCTCTTAAATCTTATCTCTTAATCTCCATCACACAAGCCTATTCCAGCGCTCGTAAAGTCGCCATCAAACAGGGTAAACGCGCTCAATTTGGTATTCCTATTCCCCAAGAAAGTGAGTATCCCCTCGCTTGTCCTTTCACACCTGAACAGATTCTAAATGAGGACTTTTACGGATAAAAACGAAAGTAAACATTATCAATAATAAAACCATAAAACCAGAATATGACCTTGCCAACATTAAAAATCGCCCGAATGACCTAACCCTCCTTCCCTGGGAAATAAGGGGGGAATAAAGTTTTTAACACCTAACTACTTACATCTCAATAAATCTCTTGGATAAATCATAGCAAAGTGAACCTTTCATGTACTCTAAATTAAGGAGAAGACGATGGCTAATCTGGATGACATAGGAAGAGCGAAAGCAGCTGATAAAAACCTGAACGATGCTAACCGAAGCGATGTGCAGGTAAACAAAACAAGACCATATCCTTAACTGTTCTCTCTGATTTAGAGCAGTTAACCCCGTCAGTAACGGATATTTTGCTGGGTTAAAAATTTAGGTAAATTCAATTAAAAATAGCAAATTACCATTAACATAAATCTTAATTAAGGAGGTAAATATGGTTCAAATTTTACAAGCAAAAGAAGTCACCCTCAGATATTTAATTAGTCATTTTCAACTAGAGTTTATAGAAGATGAGCATTTTTTTGGGGAATGGCAAGAAGACTTAGAAGCAATCTCTGAACAAGAAAAAGAATTGTTAGATAAAATCAAAACAGGTTATTTTAACTTATTAAATTATCCTCCCTTTTTGGAAACTTCGGTGAGGATGACGGTTTTAGATCCATTATTATTTATTGATAACTTTTATCTATTTCCCTTTCAGATTAAAGCAGAAGAGTCCGTTGAAATTATTACAGAAGAGCAAGATTTAATAATTAAAGGAAGGTTAGATACTTTAATTCTAAAAGAGCAATTATGGGTAATGATTATTGAATCAAAACGGGTGATTTATTCCGTTGAAGTAGGTTTACCGCAATTATTAGCTTATTTAATAGCCAATCCTCATCAAAACCGTCCTAATTATGGAATGTTGACCAATGGTTCCGAGTTTTTATTCGTTAAATTATTATGGGACGACAAACCTTTATACGGAACCTCTCGTTTATTTGCCATGAGAAATCCGGGGGATTTATACGAGGTTCTCAAAATCCTTAAACATCTCTGTCAGCTAATTTGAGTATGGAGATAAGTGGCTGGTTATAATTAAATTAAAAATCGATTTTAGGTTCGATCCCCCCTTAGTCCCCCCTTGATAAGGGGGCATCTGAAAGTTTTCAATACCTACCTAGTTAATCATGTTATTTTACGTTATTGCCTACGATATTCCCTGCGATAAAAGGCGTAAAAAAGTGGCTGATTTGCTGGAAGGATCCGGCCAACGGGTTCAGTATTCAGTTTTCGAGTGTGTTTTAAGCAAATCTCTATACAATCAGTTAAGAGAACGCCTGCAAAAGCAAATCAAAGAAAACGAGGATAGTATTCGATTTTACCCGATCTCTGGCCATACTTTAGCACAAATAGAGACTTTAGTCGGTGTCCCGCTAACTAAACCGCCAAGTTCTACGATCATCTGATTCGGTATCATCGACTAGCGACCGATAGGGGTGGGAGCAGATAACCTCGATTTCTGGTAAAATCCCTCGATCTACCACAGAATAAGAATTTTGGGGTTTATGGGGTTAGCTGTGCGACCGTATCCAGCTATAATTAAACTATCGGTCGCAACCGGCTTCTGAATCTTAATCCTGTTCGGACGTTTGCCCACCGGCTCTCTCTACTCGCACTTAGAAATTAATTGAATGGAAACTGATTTTTGTTTTACGATTATATCCGTAATAATCTAACCGACTAACCGACTTACCCTATATTGACCATTTAACAACAATTGACAGCCGCAACTTTGACAGTAACGAGTATTCGAGTTATTACTGCTCGGATGCTCCGGTTGAGAACAATCGGGATTAATGCAGTAAGTAGTCGTGCAAAATTAATTTTCCTAGTAAAGATAGGCAAAAGGCAAGAGGCAAAAGGCAAGAGGGGGTTAGATATGTGTAATTAATTTTGCTTAGGTACTTAACAGGGTTTCATCTCGGCTACCAGTTATTTTATCGGGTGAATAATTGAAGGTTTTCCCTTACCTGTCTTTGAAGGCATTTCATCATAAGTAAGCTAAAACGGATTTTAACCGCCTATCCTTAGATTAGCTGTCTCGGAGTCTCGGAGTCTCGACTAGGAAATTAATTTTGCACAACTACTTAACTAACACTCCATTCAGAAAAATTTCGGCAATACCTTCAGCCATTTCTTGTAAAGCTAAGGGGGAAGCATTGCTATCTAAAATAGTTTCACTGGAAAAACCAGCAATTGCGAACATTCCTAGAAAAACTTGGGCCACAATTTTCGGATTCATGGGACGATAGATACCACGATCGATCGCTGTTTGAAAAAAAGCCTCGGCCACATCGGTCATTTTAGCAATTACCTCCGATTGAATCCGCTCTTTTAATTCGGGGTGAAATTGTGCCTCTATAAAACAAACTCGCAATAAATCGCTATTTTCTCGCATTCTCAACACCCTACGTCGCATCACCTGCGCTACCGCTTTATAACTGCCCATTTCGCTCAATTCCGTCAGCAAGTCGGTGAGAATATCCACCCATCCCCTAGTGGCCACTTCGATTAAAATCGCCTTTTTGTTGGGAAAATAACGAAATAAAGTTCCTTCTGCCACATTTGCTTTTCCTGCTAGGTCTTTAGTCGTGGTTCCTTCATAACCCTTAGCGGCAAATAAACGTAAAGCGGCCTGTAGAATACGACTACGGGTATCTTCTTCCCCAGAATTGGTCTCAGTTAGGGAACGTTGAAAAAGACTTTGCATGATTATTGACAGCTAGAACGGGATAGAGCCATTGTCATCGATCAAGTTAGGTGTTTACTCAAATGCTTCATAAAATTTTGAGTAATTGGGGTTAGAGATTGTTCGGTTATCGTTCCGCAGACTTCCCCAGAAATCAAGCTAGGAGCTTGTCCACCTAGCTAAAATCTTAATTAGTTTCATACGGTCGCTGTGCAAGCGGATAGTTAGACCGTAGCTCACCCCTTTTTATACAACCGTTCTGGGGCGAACTGCAAATTCAGACTGCGAACGGGAAAAACAAACATCAAGCTCAAAAAGGAAATTAGCCTGCCCCAAAATTAAAGGTGTACTAGGAGCTTGAGTCCAGGCAAATGCTAGATTAACGGTGGGGAATGGGTTAACTTGGCCTTCAACAACGACGGCACGAGCTTGACAATGGGCTAAGTTTCCAGCCAAGATAACCGAAAGATTTTCATTCTCCCAGATAAAGCCTAGTTGTAGGCCCAACTCGTAGGGTAGAACGTTGACACTTGCTCCCGTATCAATCAAACCTTCGGTGTTTAAGAAGCGCCCATTCAGACCCAGCGTTATAGGCACATCGGTCAACCATGCTAGAACTGGTGTCAATAATTTTGTAGGGAAATTTTTGACCATCAAGCATTCTGTTCTTTTTGTTTTGTAGCCAGAAGGTTCATTAAGGTGTTGGCCGCTTCAGAACAGCCATAGGGAGACCATATTGGGTACTCTTGACCTTCTACAAAAAAGTCTCTGTTCTCTTCGTTGACAAGCTCAGTCGCCAAGAATTGCATTAGTCGCAGCTTGTCAATTTTTGAAAGTTCCTGGATTTGAGATTGGAGTTCAGCCAAGGACATTTTGAGAGCCTCTTTTCTGAAATTTGGTGTCAAGGTAATGATACTGGCTTCCGGTTCAGGTACAGACCAGCAATCAATATTCTAGCATCCGGACTGCTGAAAAACATCGTCAGTGCTGGGCTGTAACCAGTATTTGCCCCGATTTTTTTGACTTTTTACTTTTCTCTTGGGATAAGATTGTGATCGATCGAGTTTAGAGAATTTTTATGACCACAGAAAGTTTAGCGACTTCAGAAGCAATAGAGTCAATGACCGATGAATTTCTGGTTAGTACGAGCAGTCACCAAGAAATGATTGAAACGGTTATTTCTACTCTGCAGCAGAATGATACTGCTATGGTACAACACACAGAAAAAGGTTATCTGTGGAAGTTTCAGTATGGTAGCGTTGAGGTGTTTGTGCAGTTAACTGGGGAAAGCGATGATGATTTTCTCACGGTGTGGTCTTCTGTGCTGAAATTGCCTGTTCAGGATGAATTGGGATTAACCCGCAAGTTATTAGCGATGAATTGTGCCGAAACCTTTGAATCTCATTTTGCCATTATGAATGATCAGGTGGTGGTGATTTCTCAGCGTACGGTGGCCGATTTGTCTCCCGGGGAGATTTCGCGAGCAATTACTCTCGTGGCGACGGTAGCAGATAATAATGATGAAATGTTACGAGAATCCTTTGGTGGCAGCTAAAATTTGGCGTTATATCCCTCCAATTATCTCATCGGCAGAGCAACAAATGGCGATCGATTCTTGGTTACTAGAACAACACCGTTGTGGTGATCATCCCCCGACTCTGCGTTTTTATCAATGGTCGCCCCCAGCTATTTCCTTGGGCTATCATCAACGACAATATCCCGATTTTTGGCGTAATTTGACTTGGCAAGGTCAAAAAATCTCCCTAGTTCGTCGTCCTACCGGTGGCCGGTCCGTACTACATCAGGGGGATTTGACTTATATGGTGGTAAATTCGGGGATGAAGGGGAATGTTAGGAAAGTTTACTGTCAAATCTGTCAATTTTTAATCACAGGCTGGCAAAATCTCGGTCTGGAATTGTCCTACGGTGCTGCCGGCCGGGGATATATCCATTCTGCTAACTGTTTTGGTACGGCTACCGGTGCGGATTTAGTCGATAATTGGGGGAATAAATTTATTGGCAGCGCGCAACTGCAACGGGGTTCCTCGGTTCTCCAACATGGTTCGATGGTGCTAGAGCAGGATAATTCGCTGTTTGAGCGAGTTTTCGCCAGTGCTGCCCCTCAAAAGCTCAATTTAGCCCCAGATTTGACCCTACAGACAATTATCGCTACCCTGAAAACCGCGGCCGAGGAATGCTTTGATTGTCAATTGCTAGAGCAACCCCTCGAGGATTGGGAATGGCGATCAATTAAACAAATGAATATAAATACTCATTGACAAAAAAGCTTTTGTGTGTATAAAAAATCAATTATGAGTCACGTTGTATAGATTTGTAATTTTTTGCTAATAATAGTTAAAGGTAGATAGAGGCCGCAAGGAACCAAAGTCTTACCGAACTCGAAATTATTGTCTAGCTTGTGCTAGTTTAAGAAACGTTAATCTTTTACAGTTTGTGAGGATTAACGAGCGATCGCCCCTAGTTTAGTCAAGCTAATCCAGTCAATCGATCGCGCCATCTTATAAGACAATGGGAGTAATCCCAGACTCAAAAAAGTTAAGAAATCTTGCCCGTGATTTCAGTTAAGCAAGAGGAAAAATACCCATGACCATTGCTGTCGGACGCGCCCCAGAAAGAGGGCTGTTTGATGCTCTCGATGACTGGCTCAAAAGAGACCGTTTCGTCTTCATCGGTTGGTCTGGTTTACTACTCTTCCCC
>VYKP01000006.1_pt1 | contig 100407 bp, 111 predicted proteins | sample 5114551 | NCBI WGS metagenome assembly VYKP01 (sample SAMN12291777, study PRJNA351875) | freshwater metagenome | isolation source: freshwater lake | place: USA: Michigan, Baseline Lake | collected 2013-08-09
AAAAGTAATCGAGTCCCTATCTAAATAATCCATTACTTGAGGAAAAAATAACTCGATAAATTCGACAAAAAAGGTGGAGATTAACTCCTTAAATAAGCGATCATGGTCAATATTGTTAGTCATGTAATATCATCTTAACGAATCTGAGCGATGAATGACTACTATTCTCTATTGTATTCTGAAAAGTCGGTTTTGGCAACGGATTATTATGATCTCACCCCCTTAACCTACAAGGAAAGGGGGATGCTTCCCGCAAAAAACCCCACAGAAAACGGGTTTCTTGAAGAAACCCGTTTTCTCGAGAAAAAAAACTGGAGCGAGCGCTTTTCGCCACCCCAGTGCTGTCACGGAATTCAATTCTGTATCTAAATTAACACATTATTGGCAGCAAGCATGATTAAGGAAATTGGAAATTTTTACCAAAGGGGTTTCCAAAGGCTATAACCTTGACTGACCGGGGATTTCAGGTCTGATAAGGCCAAAGTTTTGGGAGTCTATCCTCGAAAATTAAACTTCGGCGCTGAGATGTTCCCCCAGATGAACGGTTTTCACCCATTTTAAACGTTTAGGACGCAAAGCCATCCGCAGGCTGACACTAGGAATAATAATAAACCAGTGCATCATATAAATCATGCCACGAAGGGTTTGAGCAAGGATGTCTAAACCGAGAGCAAAAGTGAATTTTTTACCCGTATTGACTCGGATTAATCCTGTCACCATTCCCCAAACAGAAAGGGAAAGAGCCAAACCAGTTAAAGGAGTTAAAATAGGAGCTTGATGACGAGTAATAGTGATTAAAAGATCGGGAATAGCGGCCGCAGGTAAGATATATTGAACGATCAAAAAAGCAATTAAATCAAACTTTTTCGGCCAAGGCATGGGAGACTTTAAAATCGCTTTCCAATAGTCGAGATAACGCTGAAAACCACCTTCGGCCCAACGATTGCGCTGATGCCATAAAGCGATCGCAGTTGTCACCCCTTCTTCCGCTACTGCGGGAAAATTTAAGACATTAATTTTCCAATTATCGATATGGAGACGAATAGTTAAATCAAGATCGTCGGTGATCGTTTGTTCATTCCAACCCCCGCAACGATTTAAGGCACTACGACGGACAAATTGACCATTTCCGCGCAATTCTCCGATCCCTCCCACCGCGATCCGTTGCTGTTGAAAACAGCTATCAAAGATCATTTCTACCGCTTGTCCTTTGGTCCAGAAGTTTTCGGCAGCATTGGCGATCGCTTTTCGCACCTGTACCGCACCCACTTCTCGATCGTCGAACATTGGGACCACATGACGCAGTAAATCGGAGGATAATCCCGCATCCGCATCGAATACGCCGATAATTTCCCCGTTAGTCAGGGATAAAACCTGATTCAAGGCGCCAGATTTGCCACCTCCGGCATTAGCAGGACGATGGAGAATTTGTAATTGGGGATATTCTAAAGCAAGGCGATCGAGAATTGCACCGGTGTTATCGGTACTATAGTCATCGACGATCCAAACTTCTAACTTATCTTGGGGATAGTCTAGATGACAGAGATAATTAACCAGCTTCGTGATTACGGTTTCTTCATTTTTGGCCGCTACTAAGAGGGACACCCTGGGGACAGAGGTTAAATCCCAATCTGGCAAAGGAATTGGCGGCGTTTCCGGTTTCGTGAACAGCAGCCGCAAAGCTTGCCCTGATAGTACCATAGTTAGGGCGATAATTGCCCAATAACCCCAACTGAGCCAATGAAGTCCGATAATTATTGTCCAGATCGCCATGAGGCTAAAAGCCGCTTTCTGTCTGCGTCCCGATCGGCCTTGAAAAATTTCGCTCCTAAATTCGTCCTCCTCATCTTCGGGATCGGACCAGTCAGATAGGAGGGAACCAATCGGGTCTAATTCTTCGTTATCATCCTCTCGCGACCAATAATTTTCTGCCATAATCGACTCAGGTTAAGTAACTGTTCAAATAGAAGCTTATTTCTTGCTTTATCTTACCGAAAATTGTTAAAATTTTTAACGGAATCTTAAGTTTTTTCGGGAAAGAAACCCCAGTTTTTCAGGCTATTGGTTCTTTTAACCCGATAAATGCGCTTTTTTGCCTAAGATTGCTTTGTTTACATTCGTTGAGAAAATTTAACATTTATCCCCTATGTCAAACCTGCTCCTCTGTGTCGGACTGATTTGTGGCTCAATTATTTGGGTGGAGATCGTGCGTGATTGCTATCATGCTCTGGCCCACCATTGGCAGCCCCTTTATCGTCTGCACGTCTGGCATCATCGGGTTTTTCGTCCCGATCTGTCGGTAATGAGCGAGGAAATTTATCGTCGGGCCCACTGGTACAATGATGTACCGGAGGCCTTGGTGATGTTAGCTGCCAGTGTTTTACCAGTACTACTGGCCTACTCTTGGGGTTTCGATCGCCCTTGGTTGGGTTGGTTAGGTTCCCTTTATACTTTGGCTTTTCTCAGTACGGCGATCGGTCGAGGTTTAGGGATCGCCAATCTGGACGAATTAACCGATTTAACCCATCGTCCGGGGCAATTTGAGAGTTTACCGGCTCAATGGCGCGTTAATCGTACCTACCACTGGCGACACCATTTTGACAACCAAAAGGCTTATTATTGTGGAACTTTCACCTTTATGGATAAATTGATGGGGACGGCACTTTCTCTCAAGGGTAAAACGATCGCCATTACCGGAGCGAATGGAACTTTAGGGCGATCGCTGTTAAAGTACCTACAACTGAAGGGAGCCAAGGTGATCGCGCTCACTTCTGGGGACAATGCGATCGCTATTGAAATTAACGGCGAATCAGTACCCATAAAAACCGTAAAATGGCAAATCGGTGAAGAAACGCAACTTGAGGACCTATTTAAGTCTGTAGATATACTGATTTTAAATCATGGCGTTAATGTCCACGGCCAAAGAACTCCAGAAGCGATCGAATTAGCCTACCAAGTGAATACTTTTTCCGTCTGGCGTTTAATGGAATTATTCTTTAAAACTGTCCGCACTAACGAGCAAATTGCTCGCAAGGAAGTCTGGGTGAATACCTCGGAAGCGGAGGTTAATCCTGCCTTTAGTCCCCTCTACGAACTCAGTAAACGAGCGATCGGTGATATGATTACCCTGCGTCGTTTAGATGCTCCCTGTGTGGTAAGAAAGCTAATTCTTGGCCCTTTTAAGAGTAATTTAAATCCTGTGGGTATTATGTCCGCCGATTGGGTGGCTAAACAGATTATCAAGGCGGTACAAAGGGATAGCCGCAACATTATTATTACTATTAATCCCTTGACTTTTATCACCTTTCCAATTAAGGAATTCTCTGTTTCTACCTACTTAAAACTATTTACTCGTTCCCAAAAAAATCGGGAAAATTCCTAACATTTTATCCTTAATCGGGGATCAAGACTATTTTTCCGCGCACTCTTTCCGATTCACTATAATTATGAGCTGCTGCCACCTGGGAAAAAGTATAGGTGCGATCGATTCTAACAGTTAATTTTCCCGATTCGATCGCTTCTTTGAGAAATTGCCAGTCAGACGCTTGTGCTTGAGCAAAAAATATCAGTTTCCCTTTTTGGGGCAACCAAGAAGTGAGATAATTTAAAAGGATAATTCTGGGATTTGGTAGGGTGGTTATATAAGTGCCTTGGGGTTTTAAAAGCTGACGACAGTGCCAAAAAGAAGACTTAGCCACAGCATCGAAGATTATATCATATTTCTGCTCAGTTTTTCTCCAATCTTCTTGGGTATAATCTATAACTTTATCTGCTCCTAAAGAGGTGACATAATCAATATTTTTACTACTACAAACTCCATCTACTTCTGCGGAGAAAATTTTTCCTATCTGCACAGCAAAACTACCCACTCCTCCCGATGCACCATTAACTAAAATCCGATTTCCTGCTTGAATACCGCCAAAATCGCGCAAGACTTGCAAAGCGGTAGAAGCAGCCAAAGGAGTGGCGGCAGCTTCAATAAAACTCTGATTATGCGGTTTTTTAACTAATAGGGAAGCGGGAATAATTGCATATTCAGCATAGGTTCTACCAGGTAATTGATTGAGAAAACCAAAAACCTCATCTCCGATCTGAAATTGTTCCACCTGACTGCCTTTTTCAACGATAATTCCCCCATAATCAAAACCTAATTGCAGGGGAAATTTATTACCTGTGGCTATTTTGAGCATTCCCCGACGAATCTTCCAATCAATCGGATTAATTCCCGCTGCCATAATCTTAATCAAGACTTCTTTTCCTTGGGGAATTGGCTTTTCTATGTCTGTGTATTGGAGAACATTACTATCGCCATAGCGATTAATGATAATAGCTTTCATAATTAAGAAAAAAGTTGATAAAATAGTAAGGGAGCAAAAGTGATGACCAAGAGAACAAAAATCCAAACTCGTCCCGCTAAAAGATTATAATCTTGACCTAATCTTGACCAAGAGTGACCGACGATAAAATGGCCGAACAGAAACTCAAAACCTACTGTTAATACTAACCAAATTAAACCGATGGTAATTGCTTGACCGGACGATTCTAGACCCCAAAAATAGACAAGAGTGCCAATATAAAGACTAAAAAAGAGAATTCCTGTCAGGGTAGAAATTTGATGAGCGCGTAATTCATCGAGATATTTTCCGTAGGTGCTTTCCCTGAGAATACCGTTACTAATTCCTATTACGATCATCGGGAGCCATAAGACAATGTAGCGACTAATCATAAGTTGTTGGTTTAGAACTCGCTCTAATTGGATTATAGCTATATTTGGCTGATAACTTGAGATATTTTGATAAAAATTAATATTGTTACTTGCCTAAATTTTCAGCAAGATAATCAACTAGCTTTTTCACTGTTGTAAATTCTTGGCATTTTTCGTCTGAAAGTTCAAGATCAAATTCTTCTTCTAAAGTCATGATTAATTCAACTGTATCAAGTTCATCTCCTCCCCAATTTGATAATAAGTCAGACCAACTATTCCGGACAAAAGAACTACAAGAACTATAAGAACGATAAGAACTATAAGAACTATAACTACCGACGTTTTCCTTAGATTGTAAATAAAATAGTTCATCATCAATATGTATCTCAGACTTTTCCACATCTAATTGATCACTAATTATCTCTTGAACTTTGATGAAAATTGTCAGTTTTCGTTCATTGTCTTGTGACGTTATTTTCTCGGTATCATCATTTTTTTTATCGTTAATAACAGCATTAGCTTTTTGTTCTGCTATTTTAATAGCTTTCTCTTCATTGATTCTCCTTGATTCCAATAGACTGGATTGACTGAAAAATAACTGATATCTCATAACTTCAATTCTAGAATTAATTAAGTTTCCTATTATATGAAATTCTACTTTATGACCACTTTCCTTGTAAATTCTTGTGGCTAAATCCCAAACAATCTGATCGCGGTTTGCTTCTAGCTGATTTAATTTTTCTTCACTCAGAGATACCATATCATCCAAATACTGATTGATCATCATTGCCAGAATTTGCATCTCATAATTTTTGCTATCTTCATTCATTTGATTAGAGCCTCTGCTGCAAAAAATTTCAACCGTATTATATCTCAAGATAAATACTTTTCTAAAAAATCTAGGGGTGCATCTCACATTTGCAGAAATACCGACAATCAGCAATTATCAGCGACTCTTAGATGATTACAAATGTATCAGCATCTGTCTGTAAGCATCCCACCGAAAAGCTAATGCGCTCCGGGGTTTGGGTAGGGTTGATTCATGAATCAACCCTACCTTGAATCAACCCTACCTTGAATCAACCCTACCTTGAATCAACCCTACTTTGAATCAACCCTAGGGTATTGTCTCGGAGTCTCCCCAAATTGTTAATTTTTTTGGGGATTTAGCTACATCATCCGAAAAATGTCACACTAGAGGTAGGGGATCATCAGCGATCCAGGGTATTGCTGGCAGCCGGTGGGAAAAAAGATTAACTTCAACCCTGACGTTATCTACTATCGAGGAGGCTAATTCTATGGATAATACGGAAACAATCTCAGTCGATCGGGATACCAACAAACTCTATAATAAAATTCTCGTGGCTGTGGATTATCAAGATCCCACTCCAGAGGTTTTGAATGCGGCTATTCTCTTAGCGAAAACCTACGCTAGTGAGTTGCGAATTGTTTATAGTCTGTCTAAACCTTTGACACCCTACACGGAAACTTTTATTTATGGTAATCTGATCGGTTATGGTGGCGGTTATCCCCCCGATATGATCGCCTTAGAACAACAAATCACCGAAGAAATGCAAGGGGAATTACAAGCTTGGTTAAACGGTTTAGTCGATCGAGCTAAGGAAGATAATATCACAGCCAAGGCTGATTATTATATCGGTGATCCGGGACAGAAAATTTGTCAAGTTGCCCAGCAGGAAGGGATAGATTTAATTATTGTTGGTCGTCACGGTCGATCGGGTTTATCTGAGTTAATCTTAGGTAGTGTCAGTAATTATGTGGTACATCATGCTCCCTGTTCAGTTTTGGTGATACACATCACTCATTAATTAGAAAGGGTTGAAATCCATTTTTTGCTGTCCATTGAATTGCACCATCTCTCCCGGTCCAGTAAGTCTTAATCCGGGCTTTTCTCAGTTGATTTCTGGCATTGCGGGAGAGATTATTAGTGACAGCGATCGCTGTTTGCGGTCGAATTGACTCTAACCATTGTTTATCTAGATTGCTTCCCTGCCATAATAACACTAGGGGGCTAAATTTTTGGGATAAGTTAACGGGAATTTTCGGGTTGATAATCCATAGCCAAGATTGATTTTTTACCTGAAATTTAAATAAATTTTTCTCGATCAATTGTCCAGTAATTTCGCCAAAATTAAATTTTTCTAACTGGGATAAAGTAATAGTTCTTTTGATTGGTATGTCCTCACTGATAGTTGAGAATTGCGCCGAATTATTGACGGTTATTGCTCCTTGTATTTGATTAATTCCCTCCTGTCGCAAAAAAGGCAAAACTGTATAACGTGCTGTTGCGGGTTCCTCCCCATTAATTAAGAGAGTATTTCCTCGATTTTGAATAATTATTACTGGTTGCGATTTGGTGGCTAAAACTGTCACCTGAGTTAAAGTAAAATGTTGATAAATAATCGGTATTAAAATTAAAGTGAGGATAAATAAACCGACTAAATGCCACCGTTGACGCAACCAGAGATTGCAGCAGATTAAGGTAAGGCAAATATAAATAATTAACATCACTCCTAAGGATAATTTACCTGTGGAGTAGGTACTAAAAGGAAGCAGACTAAAAAAGTTGGTAATTTGCAGTAATAACTTGAGAGGGTAATAGAGAATACTAGCACCGATACTGCCCAAAGGGGGATAAATTAAGCCTAAAAAGGCAGTAAAAACTCCTCCTAAACTAATTAGGGTAATTAGGGGAGTTGTGATAATATTAATGGGTATATTATAAAGAGCGATCGAGTTAAACGTAAACATTAATAAAGGCATAGTCCAGAGAGTGGCAGCTAGACTAATAGCTATAGGTTCAGCGATTAAATTAGGGAAATAGTCAATTTTATTTTTCAGTAAGGGAACGGTAATAATTAATCCCAAAGTCGCTAAAAAACTTAACTGAAATCCTAAATCCCAAATCCAGAGAGGTTGCCATAATAATAGAATTGTAGCCGCTAGTAACAGGGAGCCTAAACTATTAACTTGTCGATTATAAAGCAGACCGATTAATGCGCCAATTCCCATCAAAATCGCCCGCATAACTGAAGGTTGTAACCCTGTTAAAGTGCCGTAAATTATTAAGATAGTAACGGCAATAATAAACTGTTTTTTGGGGGATAAATTGCGAGTAATAGTTAAAATAAATCCCAACAAAATAGCCACATGAAAGCCAGAAGCTGCTAAAATGTGAGCCAATCCAGTTTTAATAAATAAATCAGTGATTTTTGCTGGCAAATTAACCGCTTGTCGTCCGAGGGTAATCGAACTTAATAAAGTCCCTTTTTCTTGGCCTAGTCCTTGAATTTGTGCCTCAACAATGCGCTGACGAATCTGCCAAACTCCCCAAGTCGGTGATTTTTTATCGATAATTATTTCCCCTTTTAAACCAGCAAAAGCACCCCGACGCGCTAGATAATTAGCAAAGTCAAAAGCACTGGGATTATTGGCACGACGGGGACGATAAAGTAATCCTTTAACTGTTATTTCTTGTCCGGGATAAACCTGATTTTCTGCTAGATTTGGTAGAGTAACGTAGAGTTTACCTGTGGATTTTTCCTTTGGTAAATTCTTGAGGCTAAATTCTTTTACTTGTAACCAAAATTGTAAATTTTCTCGGCGATTGAGACGAATTTCTGATATAATATTGCCCGTGATTTTAATAGAGTTAACCACATTATTTTTTAAAAGATGACTGATATCGTTGGTGCTGGGGTAAGGAGTGCGAATTTCCAGATAAACAACGGCAAATATAGCTATTAATCCCGCTATCAGCCAAATTTTTTTCGGGGGACTTTGCCACCAAAAACGACGGATAAAAGTTGTGGTTAACAGGGTAATTAGACTGATAATAACAATTCTAATTACCACTTCTTGCCATCGGTTTAACCAGGGACTAAAATCTAGCAGACCTGTAGATAATAATCCCAGAATATAGGCTAAACCAAGAATAACACTATTAGGGCGATTCATAGAAATTTTTGTCAAAGAATTTCAGAATTAGGGAGCATTATTTTTACCTAAGTATCAGCGAAAATCGAGATTAAAAAGTAACTTAGCATAAACACTATGGGGATCGTTAAATGTAGGTAACTTCAATAATTCCTGCTGAAAATTTTGCCATTCCTGCGTCAAAGGGTGATTATTTTTAGTGAGAGGAGGAAGATAGGTTTGCAAGAAATTAGAGAGAAGTTCTTCTTGCCAACTTTGCGATCGAGGATATTCTTTAAGACTCCAATCATCTCCTAATTTAGCTGTTTTGGCCGCATATTGTACTGCCACTTCTAGACCACCAATTTGATCAACTAAACCAATTTTGACCGCATCTTTTCCCGTCCAGACGCGACCTTGGGCTACAGTTCTAACCTTGTCTGGGGATAATTTTCGCCCCTTGGCTACCGTCTCGATAAATAAATCATAGAACCGATTAACTGCCCCTTGATAAATTTCTAATTCTTGGGGATTTTTTGGTCTAGTAATAGTAGATATATCGGCCAATTGTCCAGTTTTAACCGTATCCCAATCGATGCCATTATTATTAGCAATCTTCTGGATATTTAACAATAATCCAAACACACCGATCGAACCAGTAATCGTATCATTATCAGCAAAAATTCTTTGACCCCCCATGGCGATCCAATAACCACCAGAAGCTGCCACATCACCCATAGAAATAATTACTGGTTTTTTCGCATCTAAACGCTTGATTTCCCGCAGAATCACCTCAGAAGCGGTGGCACTTCCCCCCGGACTATTAATTCTCAAAACTACCGCTTTCACCTCCTCCTTCCCTTGTAATTTTCGCAGTTCCTTCGCCAATTTATCCCCACCGATTTCGCCTCTATCTCCCTGACCTTCTACTATTGTCCCTTCTGCATAAACTATCGCTATTTGATTGTTACTATCTCCCCCCTCATCGAGAGAACTAGCATAATTAGCTAGAGAAATCTGCGAAAAAGAGCCAGAATTTTCCTCCTCATTAGTTTTATTTTTTGCTTCTCCCGTCAAATCTTTTGCTAAAGCAATTACTCGATCTAAATAGGCCACTTCATCAACAAAACCCGCCTTTTTCGCTGTGGTTGCTTCCAGAATACCTTGAGTATCAGAAATAGTTTGCACTTGTTGGGGGGTTAAATTGCGACTTTTTGCCACTGTGGAACTATAGTTAGACCAAATTGTATCGAGTAGGGTTTGCAGCTGCTGACGATTCTGGACACTTAAATCCTGACGGGTATAGGGTTCCACTGCACCCTTAAAAGAACCCACTTTTACCACTTGCACCCCCACACCATACTTTTCTAGTGCATCGGCAAAAAAGGTTTGTTGACTACTTAAACCATTAATTTCCATTCTCCCGACGGGATTAATAATCACCTTTTCAGCAACGGAAGCGAGATAATATTCCTTTTCCGTCCATTCCACATCGTAGGCGATAATTTTTTTACCCGATTCGCGAAAATTTGCCAAAGCTTGCCGCACTTCCGTCAGGGTAGCATAGCCATATTCACCGATATTGTCGCGACCATAGAGTAACAGACCGACAATATTATCATCCAGGGCGGCCTTTTCGATCGCCGCTATCACCTGTCGCAAATTTAAAGTGGTCGCACTCTCACCGGTCAAACTATCGGCTAAACTAGAACTAGGAGGAGCATCGCTGATATTGGTGGCTAAGTTAAAAACTAAGACTGATTTTTCCTTAACTGAGGAGCTATCGCTAGAAATAAGCAAGGAAAGCAGTAAAAATGCCAATCCCCCCACACCTAAAGACGAAAACACCAATAATCCCAATAAAGTTCCCAAGCAACTAGCGAAGGTTTGTTTAAAAAACTGTCCCATCGGTTTTCATCTGCTACTAATTATCCTGTTTCCTATTGTAGGGATTCCCCGCCCAGAAACAAGTTTTTTTGTTAGCAAACAAATGTACTAAAAATCTTGGGGATAGTGATTGGAGTTGTGAGGTATCATTTCAGTTATCAGTTATCAGTTATCAGTGACTATCACCGGTCGTCGGTAGCTTGAAATCAGCAAGATTTGAATTTTCATCCCCTTGAAAGGGGAGGCCTGTTACCTCTTGTTCTTGGTCAAGGGATCGGCTAAGATTGTGATAGACAATTTCCAGTCAAAGAGATGAATCAATTAAATTGAAGATAGATTCTGTCTTTGATCCCCCCTTCCCCCCTTGATAAGGGGGATGTCTGGCAATTTTTAACACCTACCTACTTAAAAGAGATGAATCAATTAAAACCCAAACTCGTCAATTATCCGGATTGGGATCGAAAAGAACAAATTAAACGAAATCGTTCGGCTTTGGCTATCTTAGAACAAAGACGACAAAAACGGTCACAAATAACCGATGAGCAAGACCAAGAAATTTCCCAGTGTTTGCTCAATTTTCAGACCGCGATTGATAATGCTCGTCCTTTGGGTTCAAAGCTTTATAGCCAAGGATGATTGTCTTTATCGATTCGGGGGTTTTGGGTTTATTAACTCATCCTAAAAAAGCGGGTAAATCAGCTGAATGCGAAGACTGACTTTATTCACTTTTGTCTAAAGGCGTTTATGTAGTTAGTTCCGATATCTGTGATTATGAAGTCAGAAGAAGCCTATTATTAGAATCGGTCAAAAAAAATTCCTTTAATAGCCTAGATAATCTTAATGAATTACGCAATGTCATTGATTTTTTAAATTTAGATACCGAGGTGATGTTAGCAGCGTCACAAATTTGGGTAGAAACTCGAAAGATTGGCAAACAAACGGCTGATAATTACAATATTGACGTAGATATTATTATTCTTGCTCATTGGCAGTTATTAAAAAAACAATATCCAAGTCGTTATCTAGTCATCGCTACTACTAATGTCAAACATTTTCAGGGATTCGCAGAAGCTTTAAATTGGCAAGATATTGACCTATAACAGCTTTGAGCTTGATCATTTTTTCACTTTAACTACTTAATCTTATGCAGTTTATTGATCGCGCCGAAATAGAAGTGGAAGGGGGTAAGGGAGGTGATGGAATCGTCGCTTTCCGTCGGGAAAAATACGTCCCCGCTGGCGGTCCGGCCGGAGGTAATGGGGGAAAAGGTGGTTCGGTGATTTTTGTGGCGACTCAGAACCTGCAAACCCTGCTAGATTTCCAATATAGTCGCTATTTTAAGGCCGATGACGGTAAACGGGGCGGCCCGAACAACTGCACCGGAGCTAACGGTAGCGATCGCATTATTAAAGTTCCCTGTGGTACAGTGGTTTACGATCTCGATAGCGAGGAAATTATCGGCGATTTGGTCACTCCCGAACAGACTTTAATCGTCGCTGCCGGGGGAAAAGGAGGATTAGGCAACCGCCACTTTTTAAGCAATAATAACCGCGCACCCGAATACGCTTTACCCGGTTTAGACGGAGAAAAACGTCATTTACGCCTAGAATTGAAGTTATTAGCGGAAGTGGGACTGATCGGGCTGCCCAATGCGGGAAAATCCACCCTAATCTCGGCCGTTTCCTCTGCTCGTCCCAAAATCGCCGATTATCCCTTTACGACTCTTATCCCTAACTTGGGAGTGGTACGCAAACCCACAGGAGACGGGACAGTATTCGCCGATATTCCTGGATTAATCGAGGGAGCGCACCGAGGAATCGGCCTAGGACACGAATTTTTACGCCATATCGAACGCACACGCCTGTTAATTCATCTTGTCTCCTTGACAGCAGAAGACCCGATCGCCGATTATCAAATTATCCAAGGGGAATTAGCCGCCTATGGTCGAGGCTTAGAAAAGCGATCGCAAATACTGGTTTTCAACAAAATTGATGCTGTGGACGAGGAAACGATAGATAACTATCAAAAGCAGTTTGCTAAAATAACCAATGCCGAGATTTTGACTATTTCCGCCGTGACAGGAGCCGGATTAACCACTTTACTCGCCAAAGTTTGGCAGCAATTAGAGCAACTGGAGAGGGTCGAGGATGAAACCCCTTCCCTGTTTTCCTAAAATCGCTCGTTAGTTGTTGAGCTGCCGGGGTGCGGGTGGTCGGCGATTGCTCGGTCTTCTTTCCGTACCTTCAAAGTTACCATTAGAACGACGGGTGCGGCGCTGTTCGCCTTCATTTTCGGCCGCATAGACTTCTAGATAAAGAGAGCGACCCGCATTTGCGGCCGCCATTTCTAGGGTAGTTCTAATCGCCTGTAAATTGCGTCCTCCCCGGCCGTAAACTTTGCCTTTATCGGCATCATCGAAGGCTACACGCAGCCAAAGACGTTCATTTTCCTTACAGCGCTCGATATCCAATCTCAGACTGGCCGGATCTTCCAAAAACGGCTCGATAATAAATTTCACCAGTTCGAGATAATTGGGGGTACTAGGCATTGATTTTCTCGAAAATTTTCTGTTTGGTGAGAATGCTGCGCACGGTGTCCGTCGGTTGCGCGCCTTGTTGTAAGCGTCGGATGATTCCTTCTTCATCCAGACGCACTTCATCGGTGCGGGGATTGTAAAATCCTAATTCCTCTAGGGGACGACCATCGCGACGACTGGTGCTAACGGCCGCAACGATACGATAACTGGCTTCGCGTTTTTTACCAAAGCGTTTTAGACGTAATTTGATCATGGTTGCTCAAAAATTCTTCTTTCCGATTCTAACTCATCCCGGCGGTATTTCCACAAGTGGCGATCGAGGAAAGGGTCGGCAGTCATTCGATATTATTGAAAATAACGCCGAAAACGAGGGTCTAAATGGTCTTTTTTGCGGCGATTACAGCATAAACAAAGGGTTTGCAGGTTACTAATGTCGTTACTGCCACCTAAAGCTAAGGGAATTATATGATCTATGGAAAGTTGGGCTAATTTTTCGGGTTTACCGCAACTCTGACATTGATAATTATCCCTTTGATAAACATATTTTCTCACTTCGATCGGAATCGGTATTCTCGGAGTTTTTGTCATGATAATTACAGCAGGAGACAGTAGATTGCTTTAATTTATTTTCCTTATTATCTAATTAGGTTTTCAGGAATTGAAGTTAGTTTTTTCTGGATTTTCTCGCAGCATTTGCCGAATTTCCTCTAGGGGTGATTCTGGTTCTTGCTCAATTGTGCTTTCTTCGGGAATAAATTCTAGGGTAATTTTTATTTGACGAGTTTCATTGAAATGCTCAAATCCCTGTTTTTGTAATTCCCGCAGAAATTCGTCATCATAATCTGGACGTTCAGGTGTTTTTTTAGGCAGTTTTTCTAAAACACTAGAAAAAGTACATTCTCCATAAGTTTTAACTTTTCCTGTTCTCCAGTCTTTCTCCCCCACTATTAATAATTTACAATTCTTCCCTTCACTCGGATAATGAACCCATTCAATTTTATTAATTTGACCAAATAGAGAAGACCTATCTTCCATATTTGTTGTTAGTCTTCCATAGGACGTATATTTGCCGATATAGTTTAAAAAATCTGCTTGGATTTTTTCCCTAAATTTTCTCACTAAAATAACTTCTTCATCTTCAAACATCAATACACTATTATCATCTTCGATAATGATTTTCCGAGAGTTGTTAAAAGTATCAAAATTCATTTTTTTGCTCCTTAATGACTCAAAGACAAATTACTCGTACTCAACTAAACTAGCATAGTTATTACCCTCGGTAAACTTGCCAGCGATAGTTATCTTTCCTGAACCAACTTTAACATTACCGAAAAATAAATTACCTGACTTAGCTAAAGGAGTCCAGTTACCCGATGATTGATCGATGATAACCACAGCTAAAGCATTGGGTACTTCTATTTTAAAATTTGCCAATTGATTCTTAGTTAATTTGGCTATTGTGGGACTATAAAGATAGGCATTATTTTCTTCAAAAGTAGCAAAGGTTTTCGGGATAGGGACACCCCTAGCATTGCTGGTAATTCGATAGGATAAAGCATGATTAAAGTTATTTTGATCGGATTTATTTTTAGAGAAAACCATCAAATCATAAGTACCAGTTTGGGGAAAGGAAACTTGAATTATTGCTTGTCCATGGACTCTTTGAATTAAGGGTAAATGGCTATTGATGGGTAAATTATTTTGTTGCAATTGAGCAGAAATCTGGGTGTGATTAGGAACTTGTAAAATAACTTCTGTCATTCCTGAAGACTGGATATCATAACTCTTGTGATTGACTAATTTTATACCATCTCGAAAAAATTGTGATGTCACAATCGGCCAAGAATCAAATTGTTGTTTTCTATAAACTTTCGGGAATAATTGCCACCAGGTTTGTTCGGGAAAATGACTATAAATTAATTGTGCGGGTGGAGTAGCAAAATAATGAGGATTAAATTGCCGTTGAAATTGATTGTTATTGACTACTCCCGCACCCCAAGTTGCATCAATTAGATACCAAGCATTATTAATTCTCACAGTATTCCAAGCATGGTTAGCATCACTAGAATTGCCCACTAGATAGCCTAATCCTTTTGCATAACCGATAACAACTGCTGATTTTAATCCCATTTTTTCTGCTAAAGCTTGATAAAGATTGGCATAACCTGAACAGACAGCTAAACGATTTTTGAGGACAGTATAAGGACTAGCATCACCGTAATTACCCCTTAAAAAACTTGCCACATCGTAGGTAATGTTATGGGTAATCCAAACGTAAATAATGCGGGCTTTTTCTGCTTCTGTTTTGGCATATTTAGATAGAATTGTTGCTAATTCTGATAGAGAATTTCCTTGATAATTGATGCTGCGAGCTAGACGATCAATATTTTGATAATTTCCCTGTCTAACTTGGGGATTATTCCCTGGAATAATTGGCTGAGAAAGTTGCAGATTATTAGTATTATAAATTAAGTCATTTGCCGGTTTAAATGATTGAAAATTACTGAGCAGTTGAGAACTTTGGTTTTTAAATGCCATCCCAACGGACATTAAAACTAAAAAGATGAAAATCCCTGGAATTGTCCTTCCCGATGGCCGATTCTTGCGGCGGCGATAATTTCTTTTATATGCCATGGTTGCTGCTAATAAAAAGTAAAGATTGCCAGTCTTAGTCTGCTCTGCTCCTATTATCTCTCAAAGCTAACTATTTTTTTGTGATTTTTTTGTGATCTTAATCACTGAGAATTAAAATATTAATCTAGCTAAAGTAATAAGTGTGTTAGTTTTCGCTAACACACCCAAAATTAAGATTAGATTTTTTACCCCTCTCTAACCGTAAACTTTCCCATAATACTCTTGATATTCTTTGGATAACAAAGGTTGCCACCAATCCCGATGATCGAGATACCATTGAATGGTTTTTCTTAATCCCCCCTCTACCGTTTCTTGAGGTTGCCAACCTAATTCAGTGCGAATTTTACTAGCATCAATAGCATACCGGCGATCATGTCCGAGGCGATCCTTGACAAAAGTAATTAAATTCTGAGCAGGTTTCACGGGTAAATCGGGAGCTAATTCATCCATTAATTCACATAACATCCTGACTAAATCGATATTTTTTACCTCATTATTTCCGCCAATATTATAGGTTTCTCCCGTTTTTCCCTTGTGAATAACTGTATCTAAAGCTTGACAATGATCCCGAACATATAACCAATCTCGAACATTTTGACCATCACCATAAACGGGTAAAGGTTTACCCAAAAGAATATTAATACACATCAAAGGAATTAACTTTTCGGGAAAATGATAGGAACCATAATTATTAGAGCAATTAGTAATAATTGTCGGCATTCCGTAGGTGTGAAAATAAGCTCTCGCTAGATGATCACTCCCCGCTTTTGAGGCAGAATAGGGACTATTAGGAGCATAGGGAGTAGTTTCGGTAAAAGCAGGATCATCTACTCCTAAACTGCCATAAACCTCATCGGTGGAAACGTGCAGAAAACGATAGTTATCGGGTTGATGATTACTTAACCAATGTTGCCGAAAACTTTCTAATAGAGTAAAAGTTCCCACCACATTAGTTTGCACAAAAGCTCCAGGACCAAGAATTGATCGATCCACATGGGATTCGGCGGCAAAATGGGCAACTGTATCGATATTTTTACTGGTAAATAACTCATCAACTAAAGCTTGATCGCAGATATCCCCTTGCAGAAAATGGAAATTCTTTCTATCTTTCAGTGTCGCTAAATTATGCAAATTGCCTGCATAGGTAAGAGCATCGAGAACAATGACACGATCCTCAGGATAATTCTCGCACCAATGATGAACAAAATTCGAGCCGATAAATCCTGCTCCACCAGTAATTACTATGCTCCTAGCTTGATTTTCTGTCGCCATGGCCACCTCTAGCAAAAGTTCGCTACTTATTCTAGGCTTTTTTGCTTCACACTTCTTCATCAAAAGTGATCCGATCGGAGTGATAATCTGGCGGTTCAACGTGAATTAAAATTCTCACAGGGCTAAATTGTTGACTTAATCTTGCTTCTACCGCTTCCGTGATTGCATGAGCAGTTTCCACATCTTCAGCGGAGACAATTAGGTGCATTTCTATAAATACCTGTCTTCCCACCACTCCCCGAGATGCGATCGCATGACAGTTAAGCACCCCCGGCACCTCCAGGACAATTTGATGAATCACTTCAGGAGCGATCGCCATTTCATCCACTAACAAAGGTAAATTTTCCTTGAGAACTTTCCAACCACTGCTAAACACCAAAAAAGCAACAGGAAAGGACAAAATCACATCTAACCATTGTAATTGGGAAATATTAGCCGTATTACCCACCCAAACCCCGACTAAACCCAATAAAACTGTAATTGTCACCCATACATCACTCATGGTATGACGAGCATCGGCAATCAAAATCACACTACCGACACGCTGCCCCACGGATCTTTCATAATAGGTGACAAAAATATTCACCCCTAAAACGATAATTAATAGCCATAATTCTGGACCGGCAATCTCGACGGGTTTTCCGCCTTTGATAATACGCATGATCGCCCCTTGCAAGATTTCAAAACAGGCAATCCCCAAAAATGCAGCGATCGCTAAAGCTCCAATCGCTTCGTATTTCAGATGTCCGTAGGGATGATCTCGATCGGGATAGGGAGAGGAAAACCGCATCGCTATCAGTCCCAAGACATTATTAGCACTATCGGTGACACTGTGGAGAGCATCCGCTTGCAGACTCAAAGAACTAATTCTCAAACCCACCCCCGCTTTGATCGCCATAACCAACATATTCAGCAGCAGGGTGATCCAGAGAACTTTTTGGACAGTAGCCCGATTATCTTTTAAAACAGCCACAGGATTATCAGTTATCAGTTATCAGTTATCAGTCATCCGGTAAATTTCAACTAAACCCCTAAAAACCCAACTATTTGATGGTTTAAAAACGGCAAAAATAAGGATTAAATTGCATAAAATCCGTAAATAGCCCATTTAATTGATTATTGTTCATTTTTAATTCTCCTGACTACTGACTACTTAACTCCTAACCCTAACAACAATTTTTGATTTTTACAAGAGGTCTAGTCATCAACAATTGATCAACTCCCGAAATAATAGACTACCATCGGTCAAATTGAGCAGCGGATCGGCAGCCCGTTCGGGATGAGGCATCATTCCTAGCACATTTCCTGCTTTATTGGTAATTCCTGCAATATTATTTAACGATCCGTTAGGATTACCAGACTCATTTACCTCTCCTGTGGGAGTACAATAACGAAAGAGAATTTGTCCGTTATCCTCTAGAGATTTTAACGTATCTTCGGCGGCATAATAACGCCCTTCTCCGTGAGCAATCGGCAAATTAAGCACCTGTTGCGGTTGATAACCCCGCGTCCAAACAGATTGATTATTTTCCACTTTTACCAGCACTCGATCGCAGATAAAATGTAAATCGCGATTACGAATTAAGGCACCGGGTAGCAGCCCAATTTCCGTTAATACCTGAAAACCGTTACAGATGCCTAAAACTAATTTACCTTTTTCGGCTTCTTCTCGGACAGTTTTCATCGCCGGCGAAAAACGAGCGATCGCACCACAGCGCAAATAATCGCCGTAACTAAATCCCCCCGGCACCACAATCACATCCACATCCCCTAAATCCGTCTCTTGATGCCAAATATAGCGGGTAGGTTGCTGAAAAATCCCCTCCGTCACCGTTGCCACATCTCGATCGCAATTCGATCCGGGGAAAACAATAATCCCAAACTTCATAATTTTTAACTTGGTTAATTCATTGTGCAGAAAGCTCTCATCAGATGGGTGTTGGGGTATTGGGTGAATTTCCCCATGTCCCCATTTCCCCATTTCCCCATTTCCCCATTTCCCCATTTTCCCATTTCCCCATTTCCCCATTTCCCCATTTCCCCATTTCCCTATCCCCTAATCTCTATCCCCTATCTCCTGACAATGCAAATCAAAGCGATAATTTTCAATCACAGGATTAGCCAATAGTTGATCGCACATTTGATCCAATTGTTCGCGAGCGCTGATCTCATCCGCTGCTGTCACGGTAAGCTCAATATACTTACCAATTCGCACCCCAGCTACAGTATCATAACCCAATTGTTTTAATCCCGACTCTACCGCCGTACCCGCCGGATCGAGAACCGAAGGGCGCAGGGTAACATAAATACAGCACTGATAATTTTTTGGCATAGAATTAAATTTGATCGCTGACCTTTTTGATATGAAATCCCAACGCACCCGATCGCAAGAGCGCATTATCCACTTACTCAAAACCTTAAATCGGGCAGTATCCGCTCAGGAATTGTTTGTGGAACTCCGTCAGCGTGACCAAAATATGGGGTTAGCCACTGTTTACCGCGCCCTAGAATCCCTAAAATTACAGGGTGCAGTGCAGGTGAGAACCCTAGTCACAGGAGAATCCCTCTACAGTTCCGTTCAGCAGGATCAACACCATCTTACCTGTATTCATTGCGGTCGGTCTATCGTCTTTAATGAGTGTCCCGTTCACGAATTGGAAGAAAAACTCGAAAAATCCCACCAATTCAAGGTTTATTACCATACTCTCGAATTTTTTGGACTTTGCGATCACTGTCAACCCGGTTAAGCAGGGTTTGCGACAAAAAGTTTTTCCTGGGGGCAGGGTGTGGGGTGTGGGGTGTGGGGTGTGGGATGTACTAAATTGAAACTGCCGATCAGGAAAATTTTAGTACAAATGCTCGGACTGGCAACTTCAGTGCTGTCCTACAGGGATTCAACTATTATTTGTCCTTGGGCTGTTTTCAGGGGGATTAACTCCGGTTGACTGTATGGATGATGACTGTTCAGGGGGGATAACAAGGGGAAAAAGGGCTGATGTAAACTAATTAATTGAGCGAGAGTTTTTTTGAGATGGGTACGGGGAACGATCGCATCGACAAACCCGTGTTTTAACAAGTATTCCGATGTTTGGAAACCTTCCGGCAATTTCTCCCGCAAAGTCTGTTCAATTACCCGCTTCCCCGCAAAACCGATAGTAGCCTTCGGTTCGGCGATAATAATATCTCCCAACATGGCAAAACTGGCCGTGACTCCTCCCGTGGTGGGATTAGTCAAGACGGGAATATAAAGTAACTTTGCTTCCCGGTGCCGGTTAAGAGCGCCAGAAATCTTGGCCATCTGCATTAAACTTAACATTCCCTCCTGCATTCTCGCCCCACCAGAAGCGCAGATAATCACCAGGGGTAAACTTTCATCGGTAGCGCGTTCCGTCAAACGACAGAGTTTTTCTCCCACCACCGATCCCATACTACCTCCCATAAAACGGAAGTCCATCACCCCTAAAGCTAAGGGTAAACCATCGATTGTCCCCATTCCCGTCTGGACAGCATCCGTCAGACCAGTTTTTTCTTGGGTTTCTCGGATGCGATCGCTATAACTTTTTCGATCGCGAAATTTGAGGGGATCCGTCGGTCGAATCTGTTCATCAAGGCAATTCCAAGTATTAGCATCCACTAACTGGCGAATTCTTTCTTCACTTTCCACCCGATTATGATGACCGCAATCGAGACACACCAGTTGATTAGCTAATAAATCCTTCGTATAGGCCAAAACGCCGCAATTTGGGCATTTTGTCCATAAACCATCGGCTATTTCTCGTTCCTGTTGTTGTTGAACCTTGGGTTCTGTTTTTTGGCGATTTGCAAACCAATCAAATAGAGACATAGTTTAAAATAAAGACAATTTATAGACTTTCCTCTAGAGGACTTAATAACAAAAGTGCTGTCCAGCGATCTTGGGGACGGACTTGTAGAGCAGCCTGATGACCTTGGCCGCAATAAATACCAGGGCCAATAGCGATAACGCGACTGGGGATGTCGTGAGCTTTGAGCATTTCCTGTAGCCAATCTGCTTCCCAACGACTCGGGGTTGTTCTGACGGTGATCCAAGACACGGAAGACTATTGTATCAAGATTTAATTACAGGATAACTTTTTTACAACAAAGGGAAAAAAATGGTTTGATAGACTGAGATGATCTTATCACTCCAAAATACACTCATCAGAGCGCCGAGGGCAAGACATGGACCGAAGGGTATAGCTTGTTTTTTTGCCATTTTACCCAGAAAAATGCCCGTCATCCCGATCGCCGCCCCAATAGCGCAGGCCAGAAAAGCGGTGACTAATAATGCTTGCCATCCTAACCAAGCACCGATCATGGCCGCTAATTTCGCATCTCCTCCCCCCATGGCCTGTTGTCCGAGAGCAAAACTCCCCCCCCACCGGATCAGATCAAATAACCAGACTCCTAAAACCGCACTAGCGATCGCTGAAAAAAGATAGATAACACTTTGATTATTTTGCCAACCTAAAAGAGTTTGGAAAACTATCCCTAAAACTAATCCCGATTGGGTGAGGGAGTTAGGCAGCGTCATCGTGTCAAAATCAATCAAAGCTAAAGCTAATAACCAACTGAGGAGAATCCAATAGCCGAGGGTCTGCCAAGAAAAGCTAAAATCTTCTAAAACCAGACAAAATAATAAACCAGTAAAAGTTTCGATCGCTGGATAACGGACAGAAATCGGGGTTTTGCACCAGCGACAGCGACCCCCTAGCCATAACCAGCCGAAAACGGGTATATTCTCGCTTTTCCCCAACCTGTGGTGACATTTCGGACAGTGGGAAGGGGGATAAACTAGAGATATCCCCTGGGGCAATCTATAGATGACCACGTTTAAAAAACTGCCCACCGAGGCACCAAAAGCGAAGACAAAGGTAAAAGTAGCTAGATGAAAGAGGGTTTCCATCCTTACACTGGCAGATAATTGATTAGTTTGTCATCGCCTATTATAGGGGATAAAGATGCCACTATCTCCCCTCTTAAGCATCCAGTAATAATACTTCAGGCTCATCCCTAAAGGTGAATTTTCTTCGGGGCATTTTTAGTGGATAATTAGCGGGGATAACCCTACATAATGGGGGGCAAAACCCCACTATCACCCCCAAGTGGAACCTGACACAATTAAATTATCCCAGTGAACGAGGACAAATTAATGAAACCGATTGTTGAATCTTTTTACAACTGGTACAGCAGCAAAATCAGTCACCCTAAATATCGTTGGATTATCATTCTGGGAACTATGGTTTATCTGTTTAGTCCCCTCGATATTTCTCCTGACGTTTTCCCGATTATTGGTTGGATTGATGATGGGATTGTCCTCACCCTTTTAACCACGGAATTATCACGATTAGTTCTTGATTATCGCAATCGCCGTCCGGGGAAAGTAAATAATCAAACTGAAGTTTCTTCCCCAACCAATACCGTTGATACCGATGCCGTAGAAGTCAAAAGTTAGAACTCTGAAGTCTCAATTTTGACTTCTGAATTCAGGAGATTGCTGTTATTTACTCTCCCCCCGCAACGCCCACGAATTGGTCTCCCCACTTCCTAATTCATAATTCATAATTCCCTAAACTGAAATCAAAGAACTATCGACGCTGGCTAAAAGTGTTTGCACCTCTTCATCGCTGGTTTGGGAAAAGTCCTCGTACCAAAGAGAAATTGATCTCAATTCGTAGGGTTTATGTAAGCAAATTACTCGATCGACTAATTTTTCTAATTGATCACAGACTTCCGGTGGCGCAACAGGAACAGCAATAATAATAGCAGCAGGATTTCCAGATTTAAGGGTCAGAATCGCCGCTTTAATCGTTGCTCCCGTAGCGATCCCATCATCTACTAGAATAATCGTTTTTCCCGTCAAGACCGGAAAGGGTCGCTCACCTCGATACAAGCGATCCCGTCGCTCTAATTCGAGCATTTCTTCCTTTGCTACCCGTTCCATCATCGCCTCCGATAGGTGCAAGTCTTCAACGATACTTTCATTGATTACCCGCACCCCATTCTGACCGATTGCCCCAAAAGCTAACTCTTTTCGCTCCAGTACACCTAATTTTCGCACTAAACACATATCCAGGGGTAAATGTAACCTTTGGGCAATTTCAAAGGCGATCGGAACCCCACCCCGAGGCAAAGCCAAAACTAGCACCCCAGCACTATTGGTATATTCTGTCAAGTAACTAGCTAATAGTCTCCCAGCCGATCGCCGATCTTTGAACAGATAAGTCATAATGCCCTCCTAGGAGTTAATCCCCGTGGGGATCCCTGGTTTCCCCTGCCTTTATTCTATATTTATGCGCTCATCTCTAGCGGAAATATTAAGAAATTTAGCGAAGGCTTGACATTTTTTCAGCTAACCGCAGTTTTTCCAGACCAGAGATCGGCTAAAATCTTAGGCAAAAGGGTTTTGTAAAGTTAGGTAACAAAGATGAATCAAAGTTTAAGTGATGCGCTAGAGCCGATCGCTGCTGCCTTTCGCAGTCTCGGAACTCCCGAACCGATCGTTCATTGGGGACATCCAGTCATGATGGGGATTGTGGTTTTAGTTATGGGTAGTTATACTGCCTATGCTGGTTGGCAAAGCCGTTTAAGCCAAGATGGGGAAGTAGTAGCCAAAAATCGGGCTGATCACCGCAAACTCGCCCCTTGGCTGTTTTTATTTATCGCTCTCGGTTACACCGGTGGTGTTTTATCCCTAGTCATGCAGAAACATCCAATCCTTGAAAGCAGCCATTTCTGGACGGGATCGATCGCAATCGGTTTATTAGCTTTCAATGGATTATTGTCCCTCACTGGCTTCGCTGGCGGGAAAAAAGAACTTTTCCGGACTGTTCACGCCTATATCGGCAGTATTGCCCTAATTTTACTGCTAGTTCACGGTGTTTTTGGTCTTCAGTTAGGATTATCTCTCTAGTTGGTTTATTCATGGCTTCGGGTGGGCTAATTCCCACCCAGAAATTTTTCACCACAGAAGACCGGGACCAAGGACCATAATTGAAGAAATCATGACTTTAAGCGCTATTGTCGGGATTCTGCGTTTAGAATTAACAGGTAATTCGCCAAGAAGGTATCGTCACGCAACGAGGAGATAGATATTTTGAAGAAAGTAGAAGCGATTATCCGACCCTTTAAACTGGAAGAGGTGAAAATCGCCCTAGTTAACGCGGGCATCGTCGGCATGACTGTCTCCGAAGTTAGAGGTTTCGGTCGTCAGAAAGGTCAATCGGAACGTTATCGCGGTTCCGAGTACACCGTCGAATTTCTCCAAAAACTCAAGATCGAGATCGTCGTCGAAGATAAGCAAGTCGATATGGTCGTCGATAAGCTGATTTCGGCAGCCCGTACCGGTGAAATCGGAGACGGTAAAATCTTCATCTCCCCCGTGGAACAGATCGTCCGCATCCGTACCGGAGAAAAAGACCTGCAAGCGATTTAACCTCCAAACAAGGGATGATAGTACAATGCTGTCATCCCCCTCCCCATTGAAAGTAATCCCCATCAAGCAGTGTAACCTAATTTGATATCGACCACCGACGACCGATTCCCCCAAAGAAAAACTTTGTGCCTCACCATTAAGATAAATAATATAATTGCGATCTACTGAATATCAGTTTAAGCCTTGCTATGAAAGAGTTTTGCAAATTTTTTGGCTAAAAAAGTACCAGAAACCTGAAGGGGTGACAAGCAGATTGAAAGTGAGACAGGGTGTGGGGGGTAGGGAAAACCCTTGAGACTTTCCCCGCAATGAAAACGAGAGAATTAAGTTAATCAATTTGAAGGGTGACAGCGAGGAGATTTTCCCAGAACCCCACAGCCTAGACCCTGCACCCAGCCTAGACTTCAACCTCCAGACTATATAGGATCATTGCCGGTGACTAAAAAAACCCTTGCCTAAAAAGTCACAAATGTTATATGATGTTTGATCGTGGCCAAAATCGGTCTTAGGTGGTGCTAAAGGCACTGCCCAGCAGAACCGCCTTGGTCGCTCGGTCTTCGCCGGGATACTGAAGATAAACCCTTTAAGTCCCCAAGAAACAAAGACCAGCAACAATCTAGGCAGAACCAGCAACCCTGTCTAGTCCTACTTACGAATTTAACGGGATGCCAGCTTAAATAACTCGAAAAAAGTCATTCAAGTTGGGCAGGCTGATAAAGCGGGAAAGATTTTTCTCGCTCCTATAGCCACGGCCACGTTATTTTTGATTGTCGTCTAGTAAAGATAAAGAGAACAATCCGTGTCTATCGGTATCCTCGGTACAAAACTGGGCATGACCCAAATCTTCGACAACAAAACGGGAGTCGCCATTCCCGTCACCGTCGTTCAAGCCGGTCCCTGTCCCGTCACCCAAGTCAAAACGAAAAAAACCGACGGTTATGAATCCATTCAAGTGGGATACAAAACCGTCAAAGAAAAAGCCCTCAACAAACCGCTACTCGGCCATTTAGCCAAAGCCGGTGTCTCCCCCCTGCGGCATTTAATCGAATACCGCCTCGAGGACGCATCCGCCTACACTTTAGGCCAGGAAATTACCGCCGCTATCTTCCAAGAAGGCGATTTAGTTGATGTGGCTGGAACCACCATCGGACGAGGTTTCTCTGGCTATCAAAAACGCCATAACTTCAAACGCGGTAACATGACCCACGGTTCCAAAAACCACCGTCTCCCCGGTTCCACCGGCGCCGGTACTACCCCTGGCCGCGTTTTCCCGGGTAAGAGAATGGCCGGACAATACGGATCAACCCAAGTGACCATCCGCAAACTGTCCGTGGTCAAAATCGATAGCGAACGCAACCTGATCCTGATCAAAGGAGCCGTCCCGGGCAAACCAGGAACCCTGTTAAACATCACCCCCGCCAAGAAATTTGGTAAATAGGGCAAGGAAAGATTAAAGCCATGGTTAACTACACAGTCAAAAATTGGCAAGGGGAAGAAGCGGGAACAGGCACCCTGGAACTGAAAACCGCTAAACCCGAAACCGCCAAACACCTAATTCACCGTGTCGTCGTCAGCCATCTAGCGGCGGCCCGTCAAGGTAACGCCTCCACCAAAACCCGCTCGGAAGTGCGCGGCGGTGGTCGCAAACCCTGGCGGCAAAAAGGCACCGGTCGGGCCAGAGCCGGTTCGATCCGTTCTCCCCTCTGGCGTGGTGGCGGTGTCATCTTCGGACCAAAACCGAGAGATTTTGAGGTTAAGGTCAATCGCAAAGAGAAAAGATTAGCCCTGAGAACCGCTTTGATCAGCCAGGCCGATAACTTTATCGTGGTTGAAAGCTTCGCCGAACAATTCTCCCAACCCAAAACCAAAGAACTCACCGCTGCCTTAAGTCGCTGGGGAGCCAGTCCAGAGGAAAAAATTCTGCTGATTTTGACGGAAATTCCCGAAAATGTCTATTTGTCGGGACGTAATATCTGCAATCTCAAAATTATTCGCGCCGATAGTCTCAACGTCTATGATGTCATCCTAGCCGATCGAGTTATCGCCACCGCCGCAGCCCTAGCTAAAATTGAGGAGGTCTATGGTGCTTAGAACTGAAGCCAGACAACTCGCCGATCTGATCCTAAAGCCGATCGTCACCGAGAAAGCCACCCTACTCCTAGAACAAAATAAATACGTCTTCGATGTCGCATTGAAAGCGACTAAGCCGGAAATTCAAGCGGCGATCGAATTGTTGTTTGACGTAAAAGTAACGAAAGTGAACACCAGCCGCCCCTCTCGTCAGAAAAAACGCGTCGGCCGTTTCCTCGGTTACAAACCCCAATACAAACGCGCGATCGTGACCCTAGCAGCTGGCGACTCGATCGCCCTCTATCCCGACGTATAACCACCAAGAAACCCGATAACGGAAAACTAAACTATGGGTATTCGTTCTTTTAGACCTTTAACCCCCGGGACAAGGCAGGCGGCCATCTCCGACTTTAAGGAGATCACCAAAACCGAACCGGAAAAGTCCCTAACTCATCGCAAACACAGCAAACAAGGGCGTAATAATCGCGGTGTCGTTACCAGTCGTCACCGGGGCGGCGGCCATAAACGCCTCTACCGGATTATCGATTTTCGTCGCGATAAACGGGATATTCCAGCCACAGTAGCGGCGATCGAGTACGATCCTAACCGTAACGCCCGCATTGCCCTACTTTTCTACAAAGACGGGGAAAAACGCTACATCATCGCCCCCGCCGGTTTAGGCGTTGGTGATACCGTCATCGCCGGGGAAAACGCTCCCTTCGAGGTGGGTAATGCCCTACCCTTAAGTCGCATCCCCCTGGGGACAGAAGTTCATAACATCGAACTCGTCCCCGGTCGCGGTGGTCAAATGGTGCGCGCCGCCGGTGGTTTCGCCCAAGTGGTAGCGAAAGAAGGCGATTACGTTACCATCCGCCTCCCCTCCAAAGAAGTACGCATGATCCGGCGTGAATGCTACGCCACCATCGGAAAAGTCGGTAACGCCGAAGCGAGAAATATCAGTCTCGGTAAAGCCGGTCGTACCCGTCACCGCGGTCAACGCCCCCATGTTCGGGGTAGCGTCATGAACCCAGTGGATCACCCGCATGGAGGTGGAGAGGGTCGCGCTCCGATCGGACGTTCCGGCCCGATGACTCCCTGGGGTAAACCCGCCCTCGGTCGCAAAACTCGCAACAAGAAAAAACGCAGTAGCGATCTGATCGTGCGCCGTCGTAACCAGGGTTAGAAATTATTACTTTACTTTTGACTGAAAATTATGGGTCGTTCACTGAAAAAGGGGCCATTTGTCGCCGGCCACCTGATGGAAAAAATCGAAAAACTCAACGCCCAGGGCAGTAAACAAGTGATTAAAACTTGGTCCCGGGCCTCGACCATCATTCCCGACATGGTCGGTCACACGATCGCCGTTCACAACGGCAAACAGCACGTTCCCGTCTATGTTTCCGAGCAGATGGTCGGTCATAAACTCGGTGAATTCGCTCCCACCCGCACCTTCCGCGGCCACGCCAAGAGCGACAAAAAAGCAGGACGGAAATAAATCAGCCGCTACTCCCTCAGTCGTCAGCTAGATAGTGGCCTCTGAGCAAGGCCGAAGAGTCGTGACCATAAATCACCAAGTTAGCTAATTTTCAAAAAATAAAAGCTGATAGCTGATAGCTGATGACTGATAACTGATAACTGATAACTGATAACTGATAACTGAAATGACCATCGATACCTCTAACGAAGTCAAAGCGATCGCCCGCTATATTCGGATGTCACCCCTGAAAGTCAGACGGGTACTCGATCAGATCCGCGGTCGCTCCTATCGGGAAGCCCTAATTATTCTCGAATTTATGCCCTACCGGGCCTGTGATCCGATTCTGAAAGTCCTGCGTTCCGCCGTTGCCAACGCCGAAAATAACGAAGGACTCGATCCCGCCACTTTAGTGGTTAGCCAAGCCTTTGCCGATGGCGGTCCAACCCTAAAACGTTTTCGACCCCGGGCCCAAGGCCGCGCCTACCAAATTCGCAAACCCACCTGTCATATCACCGTCGCCGTCGCTCCCAGCAACAAAGACTAATCACCTTAACTAAAAAAACCACAATGGGACAAAAAATCCATCCCCTCGGTTTTCGTCTCGGCGTTATCAAAGATCACAAATCTTGCTGGTATGCCGACGCGAAACGTTACCCCGAATTAGTGCAAGAAGATCGCCGCATTCGTAATTACGTCGAAAAAAACCTCGCTAATGCTGGTATCGCCGATATTCGCATCGAACGGAAGGCCGATCAAGTAGATATCTCCATCCACACCGCTCGCCCTGGGGTCGTCGTCGGTCGTGGTGGCACGGGAATCGAACAGCTGCGCCTAGGTTTACAAAAAACCCTCGGTGGCCAGCGTCAAATTCGCATTAACGTCATCGAAGTGGCTCGCGTTGATGCCGATGCCAATCTGATCGCCGAATACATCGCCCAACAACTAGAAAGACGGGTTTCCTTCCGTCGTGTAGTCCGGCAAGCTATCCAACGGGCGCAAAGGGCCGAAGTCAAAGGGATCAAAATTCAAGTTAGCGGTCGTCTCAACGGGGCAGAAATCGCTCGGACTGAATGGGTACGGGAAGGACGAGTTCCCCTCCATACCCTGCGGGCCGATATCGATTACTCCTATAAAACCGCCAGCACCATCTACGGGATTCTAGGCGTGAAAGTTTGGATATTTAAGGGCGAAATTATCCCCGGCCAAGAAGAAATTGCCGCCGCCGTTCCCGCTCAAGCACCGCGCCGTCAACAGCGTCGCCGTCAACAGTTTGAAGATCGCTCTAGCGAAGGCTGATCCCTAATATTTATCAGTGGTAAATAGCTCATGTTAAGTCCCAAAAGAACAAAATTCCGCAAACAACAGCGCGGACGGATGCGCGGGCTGGCCACCGGCGGAAATACGATTAATTTCGGCGATTTCGCCCTGCAAGCCACCGAACCCTGTTGGATTACTTCCCGTCAAATCGAAGCCGCCAGACGGGCAATGACTCGTTATATCCGTCGGGGTGGCAAAATCTGGATCCGCGTTTTTCCCGATAAACCCGTCACCCAACGAGCCGCAGAAACTCGGATGGGTTCCGGGAAAGGTTCCCCCGAATTCTGGGTGGCCGTGGTTAAACCGGGGTTCATTATGTTTGAGATTGCCGGGGTAGCTGAACCGGTAGCCCGGGAAGCAATGCGTCTAGCCGCCCAAAAATTACCGATTAAGACCAAATTTATCACTCGCGAGGAGGATTTTGTCTAATGGCTCTGCCGAAAATCGCCGAAGTGAGGAAGATGAGCGATGACGACATCGCCGACGCTATCCTCGATGCCAAAAAGAAACTGTTTGAATTGCGTTTGCAACAGGCCACCCGCCGCTTGGAAAAAACCCACGAATTCAAACACACCCGCCACCGTCTTGGCCAATTATTGACCGTAGAACGGGAGCGCCAACTAGCCCAGTCCACCCCGGAGGCATAACCCGTTATGGCAGTTAAAGAAAGAGTTGGGGTAGTGGTCAGCGACAAAATGGATAAAACCGTAGTGGTAGCCATTGAAAACCGCTCTCCTCACCCCAAATACGGCAAAATCGTCGTGAAAACCCAGAAATTTAAGGCTCACGACGCAGAGAATCAAGCCAAACAAGGCGATCGAGTTCGTATTCGTGAAACCCGCCCCCTCAGTAAAACCAAACGTTGGGAAGTGGCGGAAATATTAACCGATAGTTAAATTTCACCTAGGTAAAAACCGTGATTCAACAACAAACCTACTTAAATGTCGCTGACAATAGCGGGGCGCGGAAACTAATGTGTCTGCGGGTGCTGGGAACAGGTAACTGTACCTACGGTGGCATCGGTGACAAAATTATCGCCGTGGTTAAGGACGCTATCCCCAATATGCCCGTGAAAAAATCCGATGTGGTCACTGCGGTGATTGTGCGAACCCGTCAAACCGTCCGTCGCGATAGTGGCATGAGCATCCGTTTTGATGATAACGCCGCCGTGATTATTAATAATGACGGTAATCCCAAAGGTACTAGGGTTTTTGGTCCAGTCGCCCGGGAATTGCGCGATAAAAACTACACCAAAATTGTTTCTTTAGCCCCAGAAGTTCTCTGATCAAAGTCAAAATTATCAAGGCAATCGGAGGTCAAAAAAATGAGTAAGAAAAACATTCAAACCCCGCCCCAAAGGCAAAAAATGCACGTTAAAAAAGGGGATGTTGTGCAAGTAATCGCCGGTTCCGATAAGGGCAAAGTGGGCGAAATTTTACGCGCTTTACCCCAAGAAAGTACCGTGGTGGTCAAGGGAGTTAATATCCGCACCAAACATACTAAACCCCAACAGGAAGGAGAATCGGGTCAAATTCTTACCTACGAAGCACCGATTCACAGTTCCAAAGTGATGATTTATTCCGAGAAGAAAAAAATCGCCAGTCGGGTGGGTTATACCTTTACCGAAGACGGTCGGAAAGTGCGGATACTGAAGAAAACTGGCGAAATTATTGATTAGTTTCCCATCAATTCTAGTTCCTGACCAAGCCCAGGAAAAGTAAGCAGAAAAACTATGAGCCAAAAACTAAAAACCACCTATCAAGAAACCATTGTTCCGAAACTGAAAGAACAATTTGGTTATACCAATATCCATCAAGTACCTAAAGTTATCAAAATTACTGTTAACCGCGGTCTTGGGGAAGCTTCACAAAATGCCAAAGCTTTGGAGTCCTCCAAGGAGGAACTGTCCACCATCACCGGACAACAACCGGTAGTGACTAGAGCGAAAAAAGCGATCGCTGGCTTCAAAATTCGCGAAGGAATGCCCGTGGGTGTGATGGTGACATTGCGCGGCGATCGAATGTACGCTTTTTTAGACCGTCTAATTAATCTGGCCTTACCACGCATTCGCGACTTTCGCGGTATCAGTGGTAACAGTTTTGATGGTCGTGGTAACTACAGTTTAGGCATTCGTGAACAGTTGATCTTCCCTGAAATTGAATACGACAAAATCGATCAAATTCGCGGGATGGACATCTCAATCATCACCACCGCTAAAAACGATGAAGAAGGACGCGCCCTCCTCAAAGAGATGGGAATGCCCTTTAGATAAATCAATCAAGAGAAAAGTAAACAGTGACCAGTAAATAAGTGATCAGTGAACAGTAAACAGTGAACAGTAAACAGTAAACAGTGATTCAGTCAAAAGACAGCAGGAAACTGCTATTTAATACTACTCACTTAATACTCAAATCTGATAACTGACCACTGATAACTGATAACTGATAACTGATAACTGATAACTGACCACTGATGTTGATCCCAATTTAGGAGAAAAACAGGTAATTCATGTCTGCTAACGATACCATCTCGGATATGCTGACCCGCATCCGTAACGCTTGCGCGGTTCGGCAGACCACTACTCAAATTCCCACCACGCGGATGACGCGCAGTATTGCTCAAGTTCTCAAGAACGAAGGCTTTATTGCTGACTTTGAGGAAGTGGGTGAGGGGATTAAATCTCAATTAGTTCTTTCCCTCAAATATAAAGGCAAAAACCGTCAACCGATCATTACTACCCTCACCAGAGTCAGTAAACCGGGCCTGCGAGTTTATTCCAACAGTAAAGACTTACCGCGCGTCCTCGGTGGCATTGGCATCGCCATTGTTTCCACCTCTAAAGGCATTATGACCGATCGCGAAGCGCGTAAACAAAACGTTGGCGGCGAAGTCCTTTGCTACATCTGGTAAACAAGGATAAGCTATCAGCCGTCAGCCTTTCCAAGTTTAAACCCGATAGCTGACCCACTGATAACTCTTCCCTGATAACTGATAACTGATAACTGATAACTGTTATGTCTCGTATTGGCAAACGCCCGATTCCTATTCCCAATAAAGTCACCGTCGATATCGATGGTGCTACCGTGACGGTGAAAGGGCCCAAAGGAACTCTCCAGAGAACCCTACCCACCGCCGTCACCATCAATAAAGATGGCGAAACCATCCTCGTTACCCGTCAAGACGATTCCCGTACCGCCAGAGAACGCCACGGACTCTGTAGAACTCTAGTCGCCAACATGGTGGAAGGAGTCGCTACTGGCTTTCAAAAACGCCTCGATATCCAAGGCGTAGGCTACCGCGCCCAGTCGCAGGGTAGTAAATTAGTTCTTAATGTTGGTTACAGTAAACCTGTGGAAATGGAGATGCCCGATGGTGTTTCCGTCGCCGTGGAAAACAACACCCAAGTTATCGTCAGTGGCATCGACAAAGAAGCCGTCGGTAACACCGCAGCTAAAATCCGCGAAGTTCGTCCCCCCGAACCTTATAAAGGAAAAGGGATTCGCTATCTTGGTGAAGTCGTCCGTCGCAAAGTTGGTAAAGCTGGCGGTAAAGGCGGTAAAGGAGGTAAAAAATAAACCATGAAACTTAGTCGCAAAGAATCAGTCCGTCGTCGTCACCAGCGTGTGCGTCGCAAAATTAATGGCACTGCTGAACGGCCCCGTTTATCCGTATTTCGTTCTAATAACCACATCTACGCCCAAATTATCGACGACGTAGCCCAACATACCCTCGCGGCCGCTTCTACCCTAGAGGCCACCTTGCGCGGGGAATTAGAGTCCACCGCTACCCAAGAAGCTTCGGCTGCCGTGGGTAAACTGGTGGCCCAACGGGCCCTAGAAAGAGGCATTGAACAAGTGGTTTTTGATCGCGGTGGCAATCTCTATCACGGTCGCGTCAAAGCCTTAGCAGAAGCGGCTCGGTCAGCCGGCTTAAACTTCTAAAATATCCTTTCAACACTGATAAAACTATGGCAAAACGTCGCAAAGGCAACCGCGAAAAAGAAAAAGAAACCACTTGGCAAGAGCGGGTCATCCAGATCCGCCGGGTTAGTAAAGTGGTTAAGGGTGGTAAAAAACTCAGCTTCCGGGCTATCGTCGTGGTCGGTAATGAAAACGGCCAGGTGGGAGTGGGAGTCGGCAAAGCAGGGGATGTTATCGGGGCTGTCCGTAAAGGTGTGGCCGATGGCAAAAAACAACTAATTGAAGTCTCCTTAACTAAGGCTAGTTCTATCACTCACCTCACCCGAGGCGCTTCCGGTGGCGCTCAAGTGATTATGCGTCCGGCTGCTCCGGGGACTGGGGTTATTGCTGGGGGTGCTGTCCGTACCGTTTTAGAATTAGCTGGGGTGAAAAATATCCTCGCTAAACAACTCGGTAGCGATAACCCGCTCAATAACGCTAGAGCCGCTGTTAACGCCCTGGAAACTCTCCGCACTTTCTCGGAAGTGGCTAAGGATCGAGGCGTATCTGTAGAACATTTGTACACCTAAAGAAATCACCATGAAACTCCACGAAATCGCCCCCCAACCGGGGTCAACTAAACGTCGTCGTCGTGTGGGACGGGGTATCTCGGCCGGCCAGGGTGCTAGTTGCGGTCTGGGAATGCGCGGACAAAAATCTCGCTCTGGGACAGGGACTCGCCCCGGTTTTGAGGGGGGACAAATGCCCCTCTATCGCCGGGTGCCGAAATTAAAGCATTTTCCTTTGGTTAACCCCCGTCAATACACAATCGTTAATCTGAGAAAATTAGCTTCTTTACCTGCTCATACGGAAGTTACCCTGGAAAGTCTCCTAGAAGCTAACATTCTCACCAGTAACGACGGCCCTTTAAAAGTTCTGGGTGATGGTGAAATTACCGTTCCCCTCAAGGTTAAGGCCGCTGCTTTTAGCAATAGTGCTAAAGAGAAAATTACCGCCGCTCAAGGTACTTGGGAAGAAATTTAACGGAGACAGGAGACAGGAGGCAAAAGGCAAAAGGCAAAGGGCAGCTTTGTTCTCCCCACACCCTACACCCCACACCCAATCCCCAAGACCGGATTGATATATCATAAGAAGCAAAGGGGAAATCTTAAAAAAATCGAGAAAGTTTTCCCCCTCGATTACTTTTTCCCATAAAAAAAACTGCACTAGAGGTAACTGTTAATGGTCGTCAGTCGTGATAAGGCTCCCACGGCACAGGAAACGTTTATGCAAATGGCACAAGCGGCCGGTTTACGCGGTCGCTTGTTGATTACATTGGGTTTACTGGTTCTGCTGCGTTTTGGGATGTTTGTACCGATACCCGGTTTAGATCGGGCAAGATTAGCAGAAATTATTCAAGGTAACGCCGCTTTGGGAATCCTTGACCTGTTTACCGGGGGAGGATTATCGACGTTAGGGATTTTTGCCCTCGGCATTCTTCCCTATATCAACGCCTCAATTATCGTGCAACTGCTCACCGCTGCCCTTCCTTCTTTGGAAGATTTACAGAAAAATGAAGGAGAGGCAGGACGGCGAAAAATTGCCCAAATTACCCGTTATGTTGCCTTTGGTTGGTCAATTATTCAAAGCATCGGTATTACTCTTGGTTTATTGGTGGCTAACGGCGTTGTGGCTGGAACTTTACCCTCGATCGCCGCTACGGTTCTCGCTTTAGTGGCCGGTTCTATGTTCGTGATGTGGATTTCGGAACTGATTACAGAACGCGGTCTGGGAAATGGAGCATCTTTGCTGATTTTTGTCAACATTGTGGCCGTTTTACCAAAAACCCTCGGTGATACGATTACTTTTGCTCAACAGGGTGGCCGACAAGCGATCGCTCAAGTGGTGATTCTCTTGCTGGTTTTCTTGGTGATGATTATCGGCATTGTTTTTGTTCAGGAGGGAACCCGTCGAATTCCTATTGTTTCTGCCCGTCGTCAGGTGGGTCGTCGTCTCTATCGGGAAAGAACCAGTTATCTACCCCTACGACTCAATCAGGGGGGCGTGATGCCGATTATTTTTGCCTCCGCAGTGTTGGTGTTACCTTTCCAATTGGTGCAAGCTTTACCCACGGATAACCCGGTCGGTCAGGTTTTAGTTCAGTTGGTTAATGCTCTGCGTCCCGATAGTTGGGGTTATGTGGCTTTTTATAGCTTACTAATTCTCGGTTTTAGTTTCTTCTACGCTTCCCTGATCGTTAACCCCAAGGATATGTCCCAAAACCTGAAAAAAATGGGGACCAGTATTCCGGGGATTCGACCGGGGACCGCTACTACTAATTATCTGGAAGGGGTGCTGAATCGTCTCACCCTTTTGGGCGCTGTCTTTTTAAGTTTGGTGGCTACGATTCCGACTTTGGTAGAAAGCGCTACCGGTGTCACCACTTTTCGCGGTTTGGGGGCAACTTCTCTGTTAATTCTGGTGGGGGTGGCGATCGATACGGCGAAACAAATTCAAACCTATGTCATGTCTCAACGCTATGAGGACATGATTAAACGGTAGTTAGATAGTCAGCCAGTGACCTTTTAGCGGTTGCTGGTTGTTTTTTTCCTTAAAACCCTATATTTAATCCCATGAGCAAACGGATCGGTGTGATATTTTTGGGACCGCCCGGATCGGGAAAAGGAACCCAAGCGGCAAAATTAGCGGAATCTCTGACGATTCCTCATATTTCTACCGGTGAAATTTTACGTCAAGCAATTACAGAGAAGACAGAACTTGGTCAGCAAGCACAAGCTTATGTGGAAAAGGGTGAATTAGTCCCCGATGAGTTGTTGTTAGGTTTAATTCAGGAACGTTTAAAACAGCCTGACAGTGCTAAAGGTTGGATTCTTGATGGTTTTCCCCGCACGGTGGCACAGGCGAGCTTTTTAGACGCATTACTGGAAGAATTGGCCGATGGTCACACATTTGTGCTTAATTTGGCTGTACCAGATACGGTCTTAATTGAGCGTCTTATGCAACGGGGTCGTCAAGATGATACTCAAGAAACGATCGCCCGTCGCCTACAGGTTTATATCGACCAAACTGCCCCCGTTTTAGATTATTACGGTCAAAAAGGGACTCTTAACCATATCGACGGTAATCAACCGCTGGACGCTGTTACTGCCGCTTTAACAGCAGTTGTCACTCCTGTTTAAAGTTTACCTCAGTCAGTCATCAGTTATCAGTGATCAGTTATCAGTAATCAGTTATCAGTTATCAGTGATCAGTCAGTAAAAATTACCACTTTTTATAAGTTTTTTATATCAAACAAGCTTTAATAGTTGAGAATATTTAAATTTACATTTCGCAATATTTATCTTTTCTTAAGATTTTATTGAAAATAATTCTCATTTGTTTACGAGGTTGCAATACTTCCAGCGATTATGGTATAATTTCGCAGTATGAAATGATGGGGTTGTCCGTGCTTTTTTTGGTTTTTAGCTATCTGTTGATCCTGAAAACCCTTGCTAAATCTACACTCACCTATTTGGGAACAGCAATCAATGGCAGTTAAAGAGCCTTTTAAAACCCAACCCGTTGATCAATTAATTGTGTAGTTTTGTTGCAAAGAGAAAGTTTTTTTGACAAAAAGAACAAAGTGTGCTGCTAGTGGATTTAAAATAAACTCAATTGTCCTTCTTGTTTTAAGCGCCAGTTATCATCACCAACTCTCTGAGCAATATCTTCGAGGACGCTTAGAATCGTCTGATTTTCGGGAGTTGTGCCATTTTTTAACAGAGGTAATATATTAAAAACAATATCATCAAAGCTAGAGCTTTTATTATCTCTTTCCATCCTTCTCAAATAGCTAATCAAATAGTATTTAATTCTCAATTTAACATCGATTTTTGATTTAAACTTACTATCTTTTTTGATGGTATATAGTTCAGTCTTTTCGTCATAATCAAAATTATCTAACAAAATTGGAGTCAAGTCTGAATACTCCTTTGCTAGTAAATCTAAAAACCCTAATTCCAAACCTTTAATAATCAATTCATCGTTAATTTGTTCTAAGGTTGCCCCATCATTTTTAGCAATAATTCCTTCAACAGTTTGCATGACAATCTCGGTGATATCCATGCCTAAGTTAGCTTTCATTACTGCTTTAGGAGTAGGAACTTTCCGAAAATTAATAATTAACTGTCCTGATAAAACTGTAAAGGGATTTTGCCGCTTTTTAAAGCTAGTTTGGCCATTTTTTTGTGGCACTGCTCCCACATATTCAAATCCGCAACTTTCTGCCGTATCTAAAATTAAATGCCAAAACTCAGGATCTTTGTGAGCAAAGACAAAGGATAACCATCGCTCAAATTTCAAAACTCGATACATTTCTCGAATACTTTCGGCAATTAATTGATTATATTCCTGTTTACTTTTTTGGATTGTTCCACCTTCAATAGCTTCTAATTGATAGTCCTTTTCTGTCACTTCTAAATCTAACCAAGCATTCCACATTATTGATAAATCTAAGTAGGGAATTTTCTTTCCGTAGGGAGGATCGGTATAAATATAATCAACGCTTTCATTTTCAATAAAACTTAAGTCTGTCGCTGTTCCTTTAACAATTTTAGCCCGGTTGATGGTGTTTTTATTAATAAAATAATTCATCTCCTTTTTAGCGGCAACTATCTTTTTTAGTCTCAATTCAAAGTAAGTGAAAATATCAATTTCTACAGGTTGAGGTGCTATGCGATAACGGTAATATTGAAAAACTGAAGCATTTCCCTGTCCAGTTGCAGGTCTTTGATTGTTGTTATGATAAGTTAAATTAGCTTTAGTTAATAAGCCAGAAAACATTAACATTAAAGACTCTCTAATATCCTTGTTTAATTCCTGTTTAATCAGATGTTTTAATAAACTTAGTTGAGCTAATTGTTTGTTACTAAATAACTGTTCAACAGTAGCCACATCGGAGCCTTTAGGCAGTTTTAAGCCTTGGGGATAGGGATAGGTATTGAGTGCCTTGGTTATTTCTTCTTTAGTTTGGGGTTCTCGCTCTTGGTAGGCTAATTTAACTCGTTCAAAAGCTTGACTTAAATCATCAAAATCAACGGGACTAATTAAAGAATTAACAAGAAAAATAGCCAGAGGATTAATATCAATACTAATCCCTTGACGGTTATTCATTAAAGCTTCAATTGCCGTCACTCCACTACCCCCAAAAGGATCAAGAATGACATCCCCCGGTTGACTAAAGTTTTTAATATATTCTGCCACCACATTCCATGCTTGTTTAGTAAAATATCCATGCACACCAAAATGTCTTTTAGCTTGTTGTTTTTTTACCTCAATTGGTTCTAACAAGGGACGACTTGAGTAGTCAAAAGTTTTGCGACTGATTGGGGAATGGTTTTGATAGGTAAAACTTTTCCCCACTTGAAATCTATCTGGCGCTAAATACTGGGTCAACTCTTGCCAACTATCGGCAATTTCATCAAGGGAAAAATATAAGATAGGTGTACTGGTATCGAGGGTCTTAAATAAACTAAATTCTAGGCCATTACAAAGAGCAAAATAATTGCTTCTGATTTCAGGATGAGTCGCATAACTATAGACCTGTTCTACTGAATCACCTTCGTAGATATTTTCCGTTGGTTTTTTAGCCTCTAATACCCAAGCATAACTTTGATTAACTTTGAGAACATAGTCAGGAATTAAATTTATCGGACGTTTTTTACTGCCAACCTTTAAAAAGGAATGCCGTAGGGTTTTACTTCTTTCGATATTATCCTCTTGGTAGCCCAAACTTGTTAAAAGAGGTAAAATAATCACTTCTCTAACGCTGTCTTCCTTAAAGTTAGGGTTATTTTTAATTGCCTGAAAATCAATGGTAGAAAAAATATGATTCATTGGTTAGCACTGTTTGTGATAGTTTCGATAAATCTTCCTTACTTAGGGGCAAATCAGACTGATTAAGTTTGAATACTTACCATTAACCTGCCGTGAAGTTAGGTAAGCTAAGACGCATCTTAACCGCCTATTCTTAAGATTAGCCGAATCTCCCCCAATCCTTTTACTGTTGCCTCTTGCCTCGTCTCAACAAGCAATTTAAATGCTTGACAGCTTATAGGTTTTTTGAAAAGTGAAAAGGATACACTTGGCACATCGCCACCCTGCTTCGCTTTCCGATGGGTATTTCCCGTGTTATATTTTGTTAATATCATAAATTAGCGAACTGTTATCTATCTTTGTTATTAGAAATTGCTATCATTCGTCTGTCTTTAATCACTTTAGGTGTTCTTTTAGCCCTTGCCCTTTTCCTTGAGGCTATTTTAAGAATTGTCTTGGGGTTCGGTAATCCGCTTATTTACAAAGCTGATGCTGAAATTGGCTATCTTTTGGCTCCTAATCAACAAACTCGCCGGTTTTCCAATCTTATCGCCGTTAATCAGTATTCGATGCGCAGCGAGCCGATTACACCCCAACGGCCTCCGGAGACGACAAGAATAATGTTAATCGGTGATTCGATCGCTAATGGCTCCTGGTGGACGGATCAAAAAGAGATCATTTCTGCTTTAATCGCCAAAAATTTAAGAAAGAATCTGAGGGGTTCGGTGGAAGTTCTCAATGCTTCGGCTAATTCTTGGGGACCGCGCAATCAATTGGCCTATCTGCGACGTTTTGGCACCTTTGAATCCCAGGTGATTGTGTTATTAATGAATACTGATGATCTGTTCGCTTTAGCTCCTAGTTCGACGGTGGTGGGACGAGAAATTAATTATCCCGCTCGTCGGCCGGCTTTAGCGTTAATTGAGTTGTACGATCGATATTTTAAGCGTTATCCTCCGCTGCCACCGGTGCGAGAAGGAGGCGATCGAGTGGGTAATAATTTAACCGCTCTTGCCCAAATTCAGGAGCTTGCTCAGGCTAATCAAGCAGGTTTAATTATCGCTATTACCCCCCTCATTCGTGAAGCTCAAAAACAGGGGCGAGATTATGAATTAAAGGCCCGTCAAAGACTAGCGGATTTCACCGGCAACCAGCAGATTTTTTATCTAGATTTTCTGCCCATTTTTCAGGCCAATCCTAATCCTGATTCTCTCTATCGCGATAATATTCATCTCAGCCGAGACGGTAACGAGTTAATCAGTCAAAAACTGGCCGAGGCAATCAAAAAGGTCTTTTAATTAGGGTTGCTGAATCAGTTATCAGTTATCAGTTATCAGTTATCAGATGTGAGGTTTCAGTTATCAGATGTGAGGTTTCAGTTCACATTTTTATCAATTATCAGTTCACTATTTACTGATTACTGTTTACTATTTACTGATTACTGTTCACTGTTTACTGTTCACTGAAAATACTCCCCACTCCCCAATTCATAATTCATAATTCCCTAACAACCATACCAAAGCTTTTCTATCTGTTTTGCTAGGGCTAATAACTTAGAGCGATCGCTTGTATCCCTTAAGAGGGTGACATGGCCTAATTTTCGACCGGGACGAGATTTTTTACCGTACCAAAAAACGTGAGCGTCTGGAATTGCCGCTAAAACTGCTCTTTTTTCGGCATAATCACCGTCACTATCCTCAAAACCCAATAGATTAACCATAACTGCCCCGGCAGATTTTAAGTCCGTGGCTCCGAGGGGCAAATTAGCTACTGCTTGCAGTTGTAGGGCAAATTGGGAGGTAAGACAGGCAGAAAGGCTGTAATGACCCGAATTATGGGTACGGGGAGCGATTTCATTAATCAATACCTCTCCCTGGGGAGTGACAAATAACTCTATCCCGAAAACACCCACCGCCGACAAACTACTTAACAGATGATGGGCGATAGGTTCGGTTTGAGCGTGTAAAGATTGGTTAAGAGCGGCGGGAGCGATTACCCAGTGACAGACTTGCTCCTCTTGATGGGTTTCCACCACGGGATAGGTGACGATTTCCCCGGTTAATCCCCTAGCGGCAACGATGGCTAATTCTCGCTCATAGGGAATATAAGCTTCTAACATCAAGTCGAGACGCTCTAATTGCGGCTTTTTGGCGTTTAATTCTTCAGGAGTGCGGATAATAAAGGTTCCTTGACCATCATAACCGTGTCGTCGCGCTTTCAGCACTAGCGGAAAAGGATAATTTTCTAGTTGGGATAAATTATCTGTCGCCCAAAAATCAGGCACAGGCAACCCTAGGGAGCGTAAATAACATCTTTGCTCGTATTTATCCAATAGGGGGCGCAGATTTGCCAAACTAGGATAGAATTTCACTCCTGTGGCCGCTAATTCTTCTAGGGCATCTAAATTAACAAACTCATTTTCAAAAGTGATCAGATCACAATGTTGAGCTAGTTTTTTTGTGCCTTCCACGTCGGCTATTTCCGCAAAGACAACCCCGTCAGCTAAAGCAACGGCGGGATCGTCGGGGTGTGGTGTTTGTACAATTAGAGAAATGCCTAATTTCTTGGCTTCCTGTGCCATCATCCATGCTAATTGTCCACCACCAATAACACCAACCCGGGTTTGCATCATTGATCACATCCTAAAGATTCCGGGGTAGAGACGCCGGTTTTTGAGTTGACACCCTCGGCTCTTTCACAGAGATTTTTGATTTGTTGAGCGTCAAGCACGGCAAAACTAAAATCAGCACCGTTGATATTTACCCCCTCGAAAATGGTGCGCAGCATAATTGCTTCGGCAAAAATGGCATCGCTTAAATCGGAATTTTTAAAGGTACTCAGATAGGCTAACCCATTGGTTAAGTCCGCTCCATGAAAGTTGCCTTCGATGATAGAGGCTCCGTTAAACACTGCCCCGCGCAAATCGGCAGAGCTAAAGTTAGAATCTTGCAGATTAACGTTAGTAAATTGGGCAGATTGCAAATTTTGTCCCGAAAAATCCTTTCCTGTCAGATTCTGGTTTTCATAACTGGCATTGGCTCCTGTGACAGCAGCAGAACTGGCTGCTAAGGCATTGACAGGAGATAGGATAAATAGTAGGGCAAAAAAAGCGATCGCTAATCGAAAGATAGTCTTCATTGGCGGCAAATTCCATCAGTGGGCATTCTTGATTTTATAGCAGTAAGTCATCAGCCGTCAGTTTTTCGCTGCCGCGAGAAATTGCCGGCACACAAACCTTTATAATAGCTGTCTGAGCTTATACTGCCGTGTAATTTGGTCTAAACAAAAATATTTAAGCAACGGGCTGTCAGCTTTCAGCTAAATAAGGTAAAAGACAAAAGTTAGTTAATTTTCTCTCTCCTGACTCCTATTTCTAAGGACAATTTCTGATTTATACAAGAGGTTTGATGGATACACCGCAACTTTTATTCAATGGTTTAGCCGTCGGTAGTATTATTGCTCTGGCTGCTGTCGGGTTAACCCTTACCTGTGGCATTTTGCGTCTGTCTAATTTTGCCCACGGCGATTTTATGACTTTGGGTGCTTACATAACTTGGCTGGTAAATGCTCAAGGGATTAATCTCTGGTTAGCCATGCCGGTGGGGGCAGCGGTGACAGCTATTGCCATGCTCATTGCCGAGAGATTATTATGGAAACCCATGCGCGATCGACGGGCTGACTCTACCACTTTAATTATTATTTCGATCGGTTTGGCTTTATTTCTTCGCAATGGTATTTTAATGATTTGGGGCGGTAGTAATCAACGCTACGATCTGCCTGTGATGACCGCTACAGAAATTTTTGGTATTAAAGTAGCTTTCGATCGCTTGTTAGTCATTGGTTTGGCAATTATAGTTATTATTGCCCTCCATTTTTTATTACAAAAAACTAAGATTGGTAAGGCGATGCGCGCCGTAGCTGACAGCAACGATTTAGCTAGAGTAACCGGAATTAACGTCGAATGGGTTGTCTTCTGGACATGGATAATTACCGGAGTTTTAACTGCTTTAGCCGGAGGTATGTTCGGTTTAATTACCGGGGGAGTACGTCCCAATATGGGCTGGTTTTTAATCTTACCAATGTTTGCGGCCGTTATTTTAGGTGGTATTGGTAATCCCTACGGAGCGATTGCTGGGGCTTTAATTATTGGTGTTGCTCAAGAAATTAGTGTTCCCTTAATTGGTTCTGATTATAAATTAGCCGTGGCTTTATTAATTATGATCTTGCTGTTATTATTCCGTCCCCAAGGTTTATTTAAAGGCACGGTTTAACAGTTATCAGTTATCAGTTATCAGATGTAAGTTTTAAGTTTTAAGTTATTTATCTTCATCTTTATCCCTGTTTACTGTTTACTGTTTACTGTTTACTGATTACTGTTCACTGATTACTGAAAAGCCCAATCTTTAATCCTGAATATATTCTTCCCCGGTGATTAAAGCGTATTCAGCGCGGGTAAATTCTCGACCTAAATAAGCAGCATGATCGAACATAGTAATGGGACAAGGTTGGGTTTCTTCGATTACTTTGACGGCTAATTCTTTGGCAGTTCTGGCGGTGTAAATAGACTCAGGATTGCGATCAAGTTTTTGCCTAACACCGATAACTTTTCCCGTTTCTGGATCGACGGCTAAACCTTTTTCGTTGATGATATTGCTATAATGTTTGGCACAGATTAACCCAGCTTCTCGGTCTAGATAAATAATAAAATATCCTGCGGGATCGAGAGCGATCGGACGTTTAGAAAGTTGATCATCAATAGCGATGATTTTGGATTTTAATTCGCTCATTTTCTTGACAAAATTACTTAAATATGGAGTTTTCTGTTTATTTTTTACAGTTTGAAAAAAATCCCTCAAGCAAAAAGAGGTCTTTCCAGACCTCTTTTTTTTAAGTTCCAGTTGCCGTCAATTACAGTAAACCTGTATTAGCCCCGGGCTTGCCAGTAGCCAACTGCACTTTGACAATTTTGCCGCCCATTTTCATGATGCGTTGTTGCTCACGAAACCAATTATCGTAGGGAACGAGTTTGGTGAAATAGGTATTTTGTAATTCCCGTTGTGTCCGAATGCGGCTTTGGCTGGGAACACAAGCGGTGATTTTGAACATCCGCATGGATTGACTTCTCCTAATCGCTGAAAAACTTGTCGCTCAAACTAACGAAGGCTTTTTCCTAAAATAACAAAGGTCGGGAGTCAAGAATCAATACTAGCTCGTCAAAACCTATCTTGGACAGATTCAGCCTTTAAAGACCTAGCACTCATCCTCGGCTTCCCGAACCCTATTTTGTCCGAGTTCGTTACTTCTAGCTTAAGCCAGAGCTAATGTAGTCGAAGTAAATCCCCATTTCTTTACCCGCGTCAGCACCAACTAAACTAGCGGTGACTTCTTTCATCGCTTGGATAGCTTGAACGGTGGAGGAGATGGGTACACCTAAAGAGTTGTAGGTTTCTTTCAGTCCGTTGAGAACGCGCTCATCGAGGATAGAAGGATCTCCAGCTAACATAGCGTAGGTAGCATAACGGAGATAGTAGTCGAGGTCACGGATACAAGCGGCGTAACGACGGGTGGTGTACATATTGCCACCGGGACGGGTTACGTCAGAGTATAACAGGGACTTAGCCACGGCTTCTTTAACAATGCCGGCAGCGTTGGCACTAATGACACTAGCGGCGCGCACGCGCAGTTCACCGGTGGCGAAGTAGCTTTTCAGTTTGCCGAGAGCAGAAGTGTCAAGGTATTTGCCTTGAACGTCAGAAGAGTTGATAACAGAAGTAATTGCGTCTTGCATGGTGGTTCTTCCTTGGGTTTTGCTTAATCTTAAGAGGTTTACGAGGGGTGTGTCTAGAACAATTCACAAAGGAGTTATTCTACGACATAGAGCCGATCACGTAATCGAAGTAGGAAGAAGCTTCAGAAGCATCGTCAGAAGACATAAGACCGGTAGCAACTTCTTTCATTTCGCGAACGCTTTGAGCTACGGCACCGATGTCGGTTCCCAAGGATTTGTACATTTCACGCACACCGACCAAACCGATTTCTTCAATCGGGGTGACATCACCAGCAACTACTCCGTAGGTGATTAAACGTAGGTAGTAGTCCATGTCACGCAGACAGGTGGCGGTCATTTCTTCGCCGTAAGCGTTGCCACCGGGGGAAACGATGTCAGGACGTTTTTGAAATAAGCGATCACCAGCTTGTTTGACGATGGTTTCGCGAGCGCCAGTCAGGGTTTCAGCGATGCGTAAACGAGCGGCACCACTGGTAACGAAGGCTTTAATTCTGTCTAATTCGCCAGGGCTGAGGTAACGAGCTTCAGCATCAGCATTCACGATCGATTTCGTGACGATACTCATTGATGGATTCCTCCCAACTAAGTGAGATTAATAAACTTAATCTGACATTTTATAGCAGTTGTGGTCACTACGCTCAAGTTGTCTCGTTTCCGCCTTGGCATCTCAAGACTTCCTTAGCTAGAGCGACCTAACGCAACTATTTTGCGGCATCTGGTTCACCTTCTCACTATTTTCGTAATACTTTTTAACATTTGCCCTCAGAGGGGAGAGCCGGGGTGGGGAGTGCTTTGTCACTGATTCAGTAAAAAGTAAACAGTAATCATTGAACATCAATCTAATATGATCTCAAGACTAAAAGTCTCTCTAGTTAAGGAATCTAGCCAAATAAAAAATGATTTCAATTGCCTGATATTTTCTAAGTAAAATTGAATTAGCAACGATAGATATACATTTTAACCATCGAACTAATTGGCTAGTACACAAACCCTAAGTAGGCTGTGATTGGGTTATAATTTTTGGAGATATCCAGTAAACTGAAAAACTCTTATCTGATCTCTGACCACACCAAGAAATTTTTTTAGTCAACCCTAATTATTCGCTAAAGAGATAATTACTGCGATCGCTAACTGGCCAATCTTGATTTTCTCCACCGATAATTAAACGTTTAATATCGACAAAATCCTTACTTAATTGGGTCAAGGCATTGATTAAAATATCTAAAGCAATAAGATCGCTAGTACCGAGATCAAACCAACAACGTCCCCAGGTACCTAAGTATTCAAAATCGGTCATATTGTGCATCGGTGACATGAAGGCATTTTCGGCCATGTCTGGATCGTATTCCATATAACTAATATCGATTCCCACCTCCTGTACCTGTAGGTTTTCGGCATTGAAAGCTCCTAATTTACCCAAATAAAACCAAGAGGCAAAAACTTCTTCTACATACTGCTGTTCTATATTCGAGGGAACTGTCGAAAATTCCAGCCAAAACCAGACATCAAAAGGATTAAATTCGCGAAATTGTACTTCCATATTTTTTAGAGGAGACTCGGAGACGGGAGATGGGAATTATGAATTATGAATTATGAATTGGGGAGAAGGGAGTATTTTAAGTGAACAGTGAACAGTAATCAGTGAAAAGACAGTAGGAAACTTTTATTTAATACTGCTCACTTAAAACTGAAATCTGATCACTGATAACTTACCCACTGATAACTGATAACTGATAACTGATAACTGATTACTGATTACTATGCTGTAATTTCCAGAGAAAACTAGCGAGGAGATTGGTGATAATATGAGCGAGAATTGGGATTAATAAATTACCGGTGATGATGACGGTATAAGCGAGGGCAAAACCGACAACAGTTGCCCAGATAACATAGGGCCATTGTTGGGAACCGCTAAAATGGAGGATACCAAAAATTAAACTAGAAACGGTTAAACCAAAGATATTTAATCCTAAAGCTGGCAAAATCACCCCGCGAAATAATAATTCTTCACTTAACCCCGGCAGTAATCCAACCCAAATTAAATCGGGCCATGCTAAAGGTTTAATGACTAATTCTAAGTAAGCGTTAGCACTATGGCGATAAGTGGGCCAAAAACGATAGAGAAGCCCACTAATTCCACTAATTGCCCCCGCTAAGGCTAATCCGAACAGGAAATCTGGGAGAGTCCAGCGAATGGCGGGAATAGCGATCGCACCGAAATATTGCCAGACTTTGGCGACTACCAGCAAGATAATCGCCGTTACCGCCATAATGGTGAGGACTTGTGTGCGTGTCAGGGGATCAAATTCGGAATTAGGGGAATTAGTCACGGATTCTCGGATAAACAGCGTAAAGAGTTGAAATTAGGGCGAAGAGATGGGAGGCTAACCCCGGCCCGTTGACAAACGATCGCACCGATCGCCTCTGTATATGAGTGTACCCTAATTGCTTTCACCCCCAGAGGTTCCGGGGCCACCTTCATTCTCGTACTATTTTCCTGCACAGCAATCAGTACGGTTTTTTCTTGACAAAAACTTAAAACTGTGCTAGAGCCACAGGCACTGGCGGGAACGATCAGTGCGTCCACCTCGCGGATCCAAATAGCATCGGGACTGGGCTGCTTGACCAATTGAGGGGCGCGACTTAAACCCACCAAAACGCAGGGTAAAAAAGTATAACCGATTTCTTCGGCCGCGGCCTTGGGGGAAAGTTGCGGATCGAGGGGCAGCGGAATTAAAGCGGGAGCGTGGGCCGCCGGTATTTGGAATTGTCGGACTACCAGATGGGAAATCACTGCTTCGGCCCCGGCAAGGGGATCCACCCCCTGACCATGGCGATAATTAGCCAGGGCAATGCTATCGGGATCGTCAGGAAAACGGGCAACAATGGCGATCGCTTCTGCCCGGCCTTGCTTAATCAGTTTTTCTGCCCCCCGCAGCAAGCTGTCGGGATTGCCAATTGTTCCCCAACTGGCCCCGGAGGCTGCCTCTCGCAACTGCACATTTAAGGGGGCATCGGTGATGACGTAATCGGTGAGATCTAAGCCTAGGGTAGCCCGGACAGCATCGGCAGCCTGAAGGTGTCTTTGCAAGAGGTCAAATTCAATGGCGCGATCGAATAGTAATCCGATGCGATTTTGATGGACGGGACTTAATCCCCAATCCCCCCGGGCAAAACGATCTAAAGCGTAACCCTCCACATAATAGGTGTTGTCCAGAGGCCAGTACAGTTGTGCGCCGTTGAGGACATTGGGATGGGTAATTAGGCGATCGCAAACTTGGGCGATCGCTCTGGCCACGGGAATGCCATCCCCAGCATAACCGCCAATCGCTGCCCCGATGCCGGTGGGAATAATTAGTACGGCGGTATAGGGACGAGAATTCACGAGACAGTGGTGACAATCGCTTCGACTTTGACTTGATTATTCTCGGTATCCACTTCTGTGATTGCCCAACGCAAGGGTTCACCGCGTTTGGCTAATTCTTTTTCGATTTCTTGCTGCAGTTGTTGCGGGGTTTCCTGTAGGTCGATTTCGGCACTAATAAAGTGAGTGGTCATGGGAATAGTCCAGGATAGTTATCCCCTCAGTTTATCAAGATTTTGCCCTCTTGCGCTGGCTTATACAATCCTTATACTAAATCTGGTTATTAAAGACTGATTATTTATTCCCCTTTTTGACTTTTGCATGAGCAGAAAACGGGTTTCTCCGAGAAACCCGTTTTCTGTGCGTTACTCAACGGATTTAGTATTGTAGAACCCCCTTAAGCTATCCTGCACACTTTTCTCTTTTCGTCAAATTTTATGTTAGGAAAGATGTGACTAATAGAGAGACAGTATTTAGTTTATTTGTACTAACTGACTCGACAATTTTCCAGCCATTCTTCTAAATCTTGTAGTGACTGAAAATCTAACAAAGCTTCTCCCAAGTTTTCTAACTGTTCTAGGTCAAGACTGCGGATATTGGGCAGTAATTCTGGAGAAATGTCCCCTATACGCCGATTTAATTGACGTAAAACGAGGTTAGCTTCTCCCTCTTGTCGTCCCTCTTGTCGTCCCTCTTGTCGTCCCTCTTGTCGTCCCTCTTGTCGTCCCTCTTGTAAACCTTCCGACCAGATTTCTTGATAGATAACGGATTCTTTCATGATGTCTTTCCTCAATAATCGTTGAATGATCTCTTTCTCTAATACTAACCCGGCTAGAATTGCGGTAGATGCGGCCAGATTACTTTGTTCTCTACTATCGCTGATTTGCTCGATTTCTTGGGCAATTTGCCGCAGTAAGTTTTCTTGTTTCTCAGCTTGAGCGAGTATGGCAAAGGGAAACAGTCCGGGGGCCTTTAATAGGGGTTCCGAGGGTTGTTCCCAGAGTCTAATCACTTCAAATTGATGAGAGGTTTTCCCTTGTTTATAATCATTCTGTCGGACTTTGGGGGATTCACTTTTCCTTAGATAAATAACCACTTGATGGATAGGTTTATGGGGATAGCGTCGATATAGTCTGGTGGCATAATCTAGCATTCTATAGGGAATGTCTTCTTTAGGGTCGGTTTGGAACTCGATATGTAAGATTAATTCTTCCGACTCCAAAAAGATTAAAGTATCAGCTCTAATTGGTTCTAGGGATAATTCCGAGGGTTTAATTTCTGTTAATTCTAAGGGTTTACCCAGTAACCAAGTGGCTAAGTCTCTCGAATATTCAAGGGCGATAAATTTACAAGTAGAATCATACATTTTTAATTCAATTATAGGTTAAGTCTGACCTATATTTTAACAAAATTATCACCCTATCCCCAAAAATAACCAAAGTAGGTTTATTCGGGGAAGGGTATATCTAAACTCATTTGTTGTCCTTGGGTTTCCCTTTGTTTTTCGGCAGCTTTCAGGACTTCAAAGGTGAGGATAACATCGAGACGTTTTTTCTGTTCAAGGATTTCTTGTACTGTCACAATCTCAATTTTATCGACACTTTGACTCCTGTAACGACTGCGATAAATTCCCGCAGATTTGGCTGTTTGGATCATATCTTTGCTGGGGGGTTTCAAGGTGATAAATATACCCAGGGCTGCCCCTTGTATTGTCATGGTTCCCTGTAGCTCTCTGATGTCTCCCGATTTGATATTACCGGATTTTACTTGAAAAATAATTTTCTCCCGGTTGTCCTTATCTCCCTGAAAATAGGCAATAGCATCGATTCCTTTATCTGCCCCTTTTTTGTCATTAATCACTGCCCGGTTATTACTATAGGTTAAAACTGCCCATTTCTCAAATTCTTTACGGGTACGATCATCGGGTTTAGTGGCTAATGCTTTGGCTGATTCTAGATCTTTAGGGATACCATTTAGTTCAATTTTATCTAAAACATTTTTACCAAAGGAGTCCTCTAATCGCTTTAACATTAAGCTAATACTCTGATAGGTTATATCAATTCCAATCCAGTTTCTTTCTAATCTCTCTGCTACAGCGATAGTCGTTCCACACCCACAATAGGCATCTAAAATTACATCTCCTTTATTACTACTTGCTTTGATTATCCTTTCTAACAATGCCTCTGGTTTTTGCGTGGGATAACCCAGACGTTCTCTATCTTCTCTATTAAGAGTTTCAATGTCTGTCCAATAATCCTCAGCAATTTTTCCTTCATCTAAATAATATCTATAAACTTTATTGGTTTGACTATCCTTTTTTTCTTGATATTGTCTGCCATCAGAATCTGTTCCAACTTTCATGTGAGAATTTTGTTTTCTAGGAATTGTCGCACCTTTTTGATTAAATGTATGTTCTTTATTGCTTTTTGTATAAAATAAGATTACGTCGTGCTTTTTACCAAATCTGTTTTTAGATTTTCCGCCAATTGAATAACACCAAATAATCTCATTTTGAAATTCTCCTTTCTGAGAGCAAAAAATAGTGTCTAAAACTATTTTTAAATAATGACTAGCAGTAGGATCACAGTGAAGATAAAAGCTACCAGTAGATTTTAAAACTCGATGGACTTCCACAATCCTCAGAGTAATACTCACCAGATAAGCGAGAAGACTACCTTTACCTAAAACTTTGGTTAAACCGTCAATTAAATCGATAGTCTGACTGGTAAATTTACCCTGATAGTTGCTTTGAATTTCTTCTAAAGCTTCGTTAGCGTGATTATCCCATGTCCAGGTATCCACAAACGCTTGTGCTTGTGCTTGATCTTCCTTGCCTAAGTTGTTATAAATTTGGTTGTAATTACGTTTAGAATTAAAGGGTGGATCGATATAACAAAGATCGATCGATTCATCTTTGATATATTTCCGCAGCACTTCTAGGTTATCACCGTAGTATAGTTTATTGACCATAGAGATTAAGGGGATTGACTGCATTCTCAATTGTATTATTATTCCCCCTTAAAGAGGGCGAATGCAATTCGCCCCTACAATAATATAATTGTACTAATTAGAAGAAGCGCATCGTGGTCAGTGAGTTGATCGAACTGTCCGCGCCCAAAATTTAACCTAGTGTCAGCAGAAGTCCCTCTCCTAAACCTTCCGACTATAATTAAGATTAGGCTTTCCCCTAGAGATTATGATCGCGGTTCCCAACTACATCAGTCCCCAAGAATATCTCGCTATCGAGCGCCAGAGCCAGATCCGTCATGAATACCGACGTGGTTTGGTTTACGCGATGGCCGGTGGTACGGATAATCACGATCGCATTGCCTTCAATTTTCTCAAAGTCATTGACGAACATTTCGGCGACTCTACAGACTGTCGGTTTCACTCAGGTAAGGTCAAGGTTAACTATCAAGATCAGTTTTATTACTATTCCGATGCTTTTGTTACCTGCGATCCTCGTGATCGCCAAGATCGTTATCTGAAACGCTATCCGAAACTGATCGCGGAAGTGCTTTCCCCCAGTACGATTGCTTTTGACAAGGGCGAAAAATTCCAAGATTATCAACAGATAGAAACTTTAGAAGAATATGTATTCATTTCCCAAGAAATCCAGCGCGTGGAATGCCGTCGTCGTAATTCTCTGGGGATATGGGAAACGACTATTTACGAGACAGGCGATCTCGTGATCCTGTCAAGTATTAACCTAGAGTTAGCGATCGCCGATCTCTACCGGGGAATAGATTAAAGTGTCAACTACTCTCAAGGGAGTTGAGAGCTTGCTGCTTCCATGGGAATGGATAGACAGCATTTAGTTTATTTGTACTAACTAGTTCGGCAATTTTCCAGCCATTGTTCTAAATCTTGTGGTGACTGAAAATCTAACAAAGCTTCTCCCAAGTTTTCTAACTGTTCTAGGTCAAGACTGCGAATATTGGGCAGTAATTCGGGAGAAATGTCCCCTACACGCCGATTTAATAGACGTAAAACTAGGTTAGCTTCTCCCTCTTGTCGTCCCTCTTGTAAACCCTCTGACCAGATTTCTTGATAGATAACTGATTCTTTGATGATGTCTTTCCTCAATAATCGTTGGATGATGTCTTTGTCTAATACTAACCCAGCTAGAATTGCGGTAGATGCAGCCAGATTACTTTGTTCTCGACTATCGCTGATTTGCTCGATTTCTTGGGCAATTTGCCGCAGTAGGTTTTCTTGTTTCTCAGCTTGAGCGAGTATGGCAAAGGGAAACGGCGTTGTCAAATTGAAAGATGATCCGAATCAGCTCGGAACTCAAATTACTTTGACTTGCCCTGAGCCAAGTCGAAGGATAGCAAGGATTGCATTGCATCTTTCCTATTCTGATCTGACAACGCCACAATTTTTGATTTTTACAAGAGGTCTATTGTTGAGACTCTGTTTGATTTCTTTGAGAATTTCCTCTAAGGAATAGGTGATGGTAAGCTGTACTGAATTTAAGCTGCGATGTGCAACTAAAAACGACAGAATCAGGGTTCCAGAGGATACTTTCATCTCTGCTGATTTCTGAAAGCCTTGTAAATCAAGACTAAAACTATAGTTGCACAAGGGGTTAATTCATAATTCATAATTCATAATTCATAATTCATAATTAACGGATGGGTTTGGCTAAATCACCGATTTTAAAACCATTACCGGTAATGATGCGACCGACGCTAGATTGACCATCAGCTTCGACAATTTCGAGAGTGCCAATCGGTTGAGTAATTTGACGGATAACCTTACCCGTTTGCGGATCCTTGACCGTTTGAGTCGTCCGTTCGATGGAAATGCGTAAACCGACACGATAACCCTCTCCCGTACCTTTATTGAGAATTACCTGATTTCCTGCCACAGCAGCCACTAAAGCGGTGACAGTCGGGAGCGAGCGAGGTGTAGCGGCGATTTGGTCAGCTTTATTGTTGAGATTATTCACCACCTGTGCTACTGCCTTATCAGTGGCAATACTGAGTAATTTCCCTTCGTTGGAGGTTTGGGAACCACCTCCAACCCCTAAAACCACGGTTGAACCATCGGATTGATTGGCAGTACCATCTCCCTGAGCGGTGGTAATAATTTCGGCCGTGGTGGTATTAATTGCTCGGACATTTAACTTGACAAAAGCATCGGTTTCTGTCTTAGCAGTGCTAAAAATAATAAACGAGCCACCAGATTGTTTTTTTTGTAAATCGAATTGGGTAATCGAACCGATAATTACCACATCTACCCCCAAAATTTGCCCGATTTGAGCAGCGGTAGCCGCATCTACCCGTCCCGAAGCCCCAAAATTCTGTTCTCTGAGGACAGCATCAATGCGACTGCGCTCAATGACTGTATAGCGACCACTTTCCACCAATTTATTGACGAGAATATCACTGACACCACTGGCCCCACCATTGAGAAATGTTAACCACTGGGGATTACTGAGACCGCTATAATCGAAGTCTAAAACTGCTACGCGCACCTTTTCGCTTTTTTGGGCTAAGAGTAATGGTAAACTGTTAGAGGTAGCTTGGGAGAAAGCCGGTGCGTTGAAGCTAAAACCCAAACTAGAAGCGACTCCCACAAGGGTAATCAGAGCAGAAAAACCACGGATACTATCTCGATCGAACATGATAAGGGGTTCTCCAGTCATATTAGGATATAGATCATAATACATCTGAAAATTGCTCTAACTATCGAGAGTGGTTAAGAGCGAGGATTTTGAATGGCAGTAATTAAACCTCTCACCTCCTCGGTTCCCTCGGAAGCTTCAAAGGAAGTGGGAAATTTACCCTTAGCAATCATCCGCAATCCCAAGGGGGCAATACTTAATAAACCCTGTAAATCGCGCCAATAATTGCCCAGCACATAGAGGCCGAATTTGCGTTCATCCACCCATCCCCCTGCTTTGACTAATTCTACTAAAACTTTCCGGTGACGAATGGGACGACTACTATCGTCCGACTTGCGAGCGAGTATTTCCTGTTTAATTTTACCAATCTGATCCATGGGAGCCACTTCCATAGGACAAACCGCATTACAGAAATAGCAACGCGTACAACCCCAAACCCCTGCGGTGCCTTGGTTATAAAGTTCTAGGCGACTTTCCTGATTACCATCGCGGGAATCTGCTAGGGTGCGCTGCGCTTTTGCTAAAGCGTGGGGACCGACAAAATCAGGATTGACTTGCTTGGCGTTACATTCCGAATAACAGGCGCCGCACATAATGCAGTTACCCATCTGATTGAGATTGGCTCTTTCTTCTGGAGTTTGCAGAAATTCTCGTTCGGGAATGGTGCGCGCTTGACTACTGATATAAGGTTCAACCTTTTCTAAATCGTCCCAAAACGGCTGCATATTGACGATTAAATCCCGAATAATCGGTAAATTCCCCAGAGGGGCGATCGTGATTTCGGGAATTTCTCCGGCATCTTTTTGGCTACAATGGTTTAATTCACTGGCGATATTTTGTTGACAAGCCAAGGCCGAACGACCGTTAATTTTCATCGCACAGCTGCCACAAATTGTATTGCGGCAATTTTTACGAAAGGCCAAAGTTCCATCAAGTTCCCATTTGATGCGATTAAGGCAGTCGAGAATTGTATTTCCCGCCTCCACCTCTAGGGTAAAATTTTCTAGGTAAGGGGTGTCGTTGGGTTGTTGACGCAGAATTTTAAAATAAACTTCCATACTCGGCACGGGGATGAGGGACTCCTAATACTCAGGATAATCGATGTTAACGGGCCAAGAGGGAGCTAGTAATGGTAATTAATCCTTAAGATTTTCCCCGGCCGGTTGAGCCAAGGGGTGGGTATCTAGGCCTAATGATAGATGGGCAAGTCGCTCGAAAACAGTTTAATCACCCTGGATTTACTGCTCTGGGTCATTAGTTTTTTGCCAACTCCAACCACAAGTATAGTTTCTCAATTCCTTGCTAGGTATAGCTTAAACGGTTTTTTCTCCTCACTTTCTCCCCCCTGTTTTCCTCGCACCCGACCAAAAATTGCCCGAGTCTTGGCCAAAAATTTCCTCTCCCCCACAAGGTTTACACTTACTACCTAGTCCGGGGTCTTCTTAGCACGATTGTCATCACCGAACCATCAGTTTTAAAAAATTTATTATTCCCCTCTAGACATTTTTGGCAAGATTTTTGGTATGATTAATTTGTCAGTGTAAGCTTAATTGACAGTCAGTAAAAAATCAAGGAACATTAAAAAGTACCATGAGTGACATCTCTCCTACTCCCCTAACCGGGAAAGCTCTACTACAAAAAGTCAAAGAGTTATCCCACTTACCCCGTCGCGAAACGGCAAAACGTTGTGGTTACTACTCCCAAAGTAAAGATGGCCAAGTTCGGGTTAATTTAACCGACTTTTACGATGCTGTTTTAGGTGCAAAAGGGGTTCCTCTAGATCCCGACGGTGCTAAAGATGGCCGCGGCCGCGAACCTACTTTCCGGGTTAGTGTCCACAAAAATGGTCAAATCGTCATCGGTTCTACCTATACCGAACAAATGAACTTGCAGCCCGGCGATGAGTTTGAAATCAAGCTTGGTTACAAGCACATCCACCTCAAACAAACGGAATCAGAAGAACTGGCAGAAGCTTAAACAGGTTACGGAGTGGGGATAAGGACAAAAAAAATCGGCAGTCAAAAGGGCTAGTTTTGACAAGACCGACCAAAAAGACAATATAGATTCTTATCCCTAATTCTAACCCCTGACCGCCCCTTTCATCAACTTGAGGGGGTTTCCCTAAGCACTTTTTCTTCTTTTTCGCAACCCCCTAGGGATGGATTTTTGTTGGAGCTAGGCTTTCCCAAAGCAAAGTTCCACAGTTATTCTATGCCTAGGGGGTTTGTTTTATGGGTGTTAGGGGTAGGAGGTAGGGGGTAGGGAAATGGGGAAATGGGGGGATAGGGAAATTTCAACTAATACCCCAAAACCCCAAAACCCCAAAACCTCAAAACCTCAAAACCCACACTCCTCTCCCCACTTCATAATTCATAATTTATAATTCCCGCCCCTAGCACCTAATTGACAATGGACATAGCTGCCTTAATAAAAATTATTATTTTCCTTTTGGTCTGGTTAATTCTCTGGCTGCCGATTGCCATTGGTTTAGGGAGTCGTTTGGGATGGCAACCGCTGCAAGGGACAAAACCTGAGCAGAAATTGCCCCTAGTGGCCTCTCTTTACGTTTTGGCTCCCTTAGTCATCTGGGGGTTATTGAAGATAGAGGGGAGCAGCCTCCATAATTACGGATTAATTTGGTCATTTTCCCTATTTATCTCCCTAAGCAAAGGATTAATCTTGGCAGTGGTGGGATTAGGGATAATTTTTTTTCTAGAGGGGATTTTGGCCTGGGTACATTGGCAGCCCAAAAACCTAACTCGTGCTTTTGCCTTGAGTTTACCACTGTTGATAGTGGCTCTCTGGGTGGGTATTACCGAGGAATTAATCTTTAGGGGCATCTTTTTGAGCCAATTAAGCCAAGAATACGGTTTTTGGGTGGCGGGAGCCATTTCTAGCCTAATTTTTGCCCTGCTGCATCTGCTTTGGGAACGTCAGCAAACGCTGCCGCAACTACCCGGTTTATTTCTGATGGGGATGGTTCTGGTCTGGGCGCGGGCGATCGATCATGGTAGTTTAGGATTAGCTTGGGGACTTCATAGCGGTTGGGTGTGGGGATTGGCCTTGCTAGACAGTGCCGAATTGATGTCTTACAGCGATTCTGGGTTAGTTTGGGTTAAAGGTATCTATAACCAACCTTTAGCGGGTTTAGCGGGTATTCTTTGCCTCTTGGGGACAGCTTGGGGGTTAAACTTGTTTCAGTAGCCAAAAGCCGGTAAAAGTGCGGCCAGAATCATCCGGTTGTATCAGGAGAAAGTGCAAACCTTGGCTTTCCTGTTTGGTTGCTTGATAAATATTGGCGGCCCGGGCCACTTCTTCATCTTCGTAGGTTAGAAAAATCCAACGCTCATTTAGACCCGATTCCAAGACTAAACCGCCCGATCGCCCCCTTTCTGTGGGAATATGATCGATAAATACTGGGTTAATTTCCTCTAACCAACGAGCGATGGCAAGAGATTTTTTACCACCAGTAATAACCACACCGGGGATCATGAGAGTGGAGGCTAAACCTAATTTTAAAGGAGAAAAGGCCTCTGGTAGGGAAAGAATCGGTATTCTGCGATCGCCAAAAAAGTTAACTAAATCAAGGGCGGGAAAACGAGCAAAACGCCACTCTTGACCTAAAAATTGGTCTGGTAAGGGTTGCGGTGGAGGAGAGTCGATATTGATGGGGATTTGCCGTAATTCTAGCTGTTTTTTCAGGGCGTTAACGTGACGGGTTAACTCAATTTTGATCTGTAAATTTTGACCAGCGAGGAGAAATAAATTGGCGCATTGGGGGCGAAAAACTTGGATAATTTCTGGGGGGGAGACTTGACAAGCTTGCTGTAACTGTTGGGTTAACCAGTCGCTATTAGCTTGGGATTGGGGACAGGAATTTTCGTAAATAAGATGACCAAGAGAATCGGAAATTAACAATTGCCAGACTGGGCCAAGAGAAGAAGAAGATGAAGATTTATAAAAATCCGCTTGCAAAATAGTCATAATTCAGTAACAAGCCACCAGTAAAAAGTCAAAAAATGGTCAGGAGTAGAGGTCAACTAAAAATTTTACCCTACCAAGACTTTAAAAATCTAGGAGCGAGACAAAAAAGGCTATATACTAGGGAAAGCTATAGCAAAAAATATCGAGACAATGGAAGAGAATTGGCTAGAAATTGGGACAATAGTAGCACCCCAGGGACTGGAGGGAGAATTGCGAGTTTTATCGGTATCAGATTTTCCCGAACGTTTTCAGAAGCGAGGTATTAGGGGAATACAAGCACCCCAAGGGGGAGAAATCCGAGAAATTACCCTGCTCAGGGGACGTGAGCTACCGGGCAAAAATGTTTATATTATCAAGTTAGAGGGGGTTGAAAATCGGGAACAGTCCGAAGCTTTGCGCGGATATAAATTATGGGCGAATAAACTAGAAAAACCTCGCTTAAAAGCGGATGAATATCATGTTAGTGAGCTAGTGAACTTGGAGGTTTATCATCACCTGACAGGAGAAAAAATCGGAGTTGTAGTAGATATTTTGTGGGCGGGTAATGACATTTTAGCAGTGCAACTAGAAGCAAATCTCGCCTCCGTCAAGAAAAAAAGTCCATCCTCCGACTCAGAGGACCGGGCCCTGGTTCCCTTCGTCAAAGAAATTGTGCCACTGGTGGATCTGAAAGCGGGACGCATCGAGATTTCGCCACCACCGGGGTTATTAGAGATTAATTTATCCTAGAGTTATTAATGATGGCGGATTTCGACAAAGATAAGGTGACAATGGAACAGTAAGGATTAGCTGCTGTTTTGGCTAACTTTAAGAATACCTAGTCATCGTTACGGACTGCTACCGTGACAATTTTTGATTTTGAGAGGAGGTCCACTTTTGTCACGGAAATGGGTAATCTCAAAAGGAAAGACAGATATTATTTTGATGAAAGGCTATGGGTATCAGCATCCTGAGAATCTGGGCGATCGCAGCTAATGGTTTTCGCGAGGTTATTCGCGATCGCATTCTTTACTTTATCGGGTTTTTTGCCTTGTTGATGGCCTTCGCTTGGCGTTTATTACCAGAAATTGCGGTGGGAACCCATGAGAAAATCTTTCTTGACTTGGGATTAGCCGCTATCGGGTTATTAGGGGTAATTGTCGCGGTTTTTGTGGGTACAGGGCTAATTAATAAGGAAATTGACAAGAAAACTATTTTAGTTTTGATTCCTAAACCCCTGAGTCGGGCCGAATTTATCCTCGGTAAACACTTGGGTTTGTCCGGGGTTTTAGCGGTGATGTTGGGGGTAATGTTGGTGATTTACCTGCTGATGTTGCTGGGGATGAAAGTATCTTTTCAAGTTTTACCCCTGATTGTCTCGGTTTTCTATCTCGGTTTAGAATTAATTCTGATCGCAGCCGTGGCGATCGCTTTTGGGGTATTTACCAGTTCGATTTTAGCCACGTTAATGACTTTTGGGGTCTATCTAATGGGTCACATCAGCAAAGATCTGATCCAATTGGGTATAATCAGCAAAAATCCCAATATTCTCGCTATCACTAAAAATATTTATCTAATTCTCCCAGATTTGGAAAGATTGAATTTTAGAAATGAGGCCGTTTATGGTTTGCTCCCTAGTGCTGATGTTCTAATCGCTAACGCCCTCTACAGTCTCGTTTATACTGGTCTATTATTGGGTATCTCCATCCTCATCTTTTCACGACGACAATTTTAAATGGCCTTGCCGAATGTCATCGCCATCGATTAGTTTATAGAGATGATTAGCCATGAAATTAAAGGCACAACTGCATATTTTAAGTCGAGAAGCGGTCAATTACGGACTGGCAACCGTGGTCATGGAAGAAGCGGTTAATCCCGTCCTTGCAGCTTTTGCTAGACAGTTAAAACATTTACAATACTATGTAGTTCAGAATAGCCAAGGTGATTGGTTACTAACCACCTTAGCTCATCGGCAGCAGCCTCAGCAAGAAAAAAGGGTGATCTATGCCTTTGCTACGGAAAAAATGGCCATATCTGCTCAAAATACTGCTAATTCACCCCTATCAACGCTCGTGATTCCCGTAACCCATCTTTTATTCCAATTATTTGCCGTAGAAAAAGTAGATAGTATTATTTTTCTGGAAAATGCACACACCGCTCAAACAGGAAAAGAAATCTCCCGGACCCAATTAAAGGCTAATATTGAAAAACAACTACAAAAACTAGGGACAATTCCTGCCAATCTTGCTTAATTAGTTATCCTTAATCAAGGCGAATTAGATGTCACCACCAGATTTTTTAAGCTGGCAACTTGAGTCTAGCCTAATCAGGGAGATTATTTAGAGCCAATTGTATAAACAAGCGCCTGAGCCAAACGGCTAGGAGCATATCGGTTACTATAGAGAGTGTCTATTTTCTCAAAACCGACCTATGCTGCGAGAAGATCTTAAGAAAGAATTAGATAAACTAAACGATGATCAACTGAAAAAGATTGCTGATTTCATAGCCGACCTTGAGTTTCAGTCTGGACAAGTCCCATCGTCTGTTCCGCTTTGGCAAAGAGCAACACCATCCCAGAGAGCTAGGGAATTGCGTGAATGGGTGTTACAACTTCCCAAAGATAGTCCGAGTCTGGGAGATGAAGCCTTTAGTCGCGATAGTATTTACGAATGATGACGAGATATTTACTTGACACTAATATTGTTATGCGATTGTGCAATTCTTCCGACCTACAGCATAAGCTGGCAACCAATGCAGTTTCTCGTCTGCTCATGCAATCAGATGAATGTTTCCTGGCGACACAAGTAATAATTGAGTTTTGGGTTGTTGCCACCAGACCAACTCAAGTCAATGGTTTGGGTTGGTCTGTAGAACAAACCAGAAGCATGATAGATCAACTTCTCGCTCGTTTTCCAGTCTTGGCAGAATCTAGGCAGATTTTTACAAATTGGCTGAACTTAGTCACAACTAACAGGGTGATGGGTAAACGCACTCATGATGTTCGTCTCGTTGCGGCTATGCTTGCCAATGAAATTACACATCTGTTGACCTTTAATCCCAGTGATTTTGCGGGTATATCAAGTATTACCATAACTCATCCACAAGATTTGAACCCGTTTGATACTAATGAGCCATAGTGTTGGCGGAGCGCCGCATAACTCAATCGTTATCAATAGGGAAAAGTTAATTATCTGCAATGGCCTTTTTTACTCGCACTCACATTACCATGACTGAGCCAACCCGATTAAACTATCACGATACCTATTCTTGTCCCGTCTGTCGCCATGGTAAAATCGCCACTTTACCACTCATGGAAGCCTATGCTTGTAACTTTTGTCAACACATTTTTACTGCTAATTTAGAACAACAGGTTTTAAAAATGGCCGATAGTCAATTACCCTTAACTTGGTATTGGAATGGTAAGTATTGGCAGGGTTTACCGAGAGAAGGAATGGAGATAGCAGGTTTTTACTTAATTATCGGTTTAGGATTTGTGATTTTTCCCACAGCAATTGTGACTACGGGGGCCTATCTTTTTCCTCCAGTCGAGGGGAGTCCTCTGTCATGGGTGCCTCTATTTTGGTCGATTTTAACCTTTATTTGCCATGGTATTTGTTTACTCTGGTTAATTATCGAATATTATCAGTTTCCCGTTAATATGTATCTGCGGGCCCTAGCTCGTCGTTGGCAAAATTCTTTTGTTACCCGATTATTATCCTAGGGGTTAGGCTCTTCTAGGTTCTGTGTGATAAGTTTAACTTACAGAGGATCGATCAATCTTTGTGTCCTTTGTGTCTTTGTGGTTCCTTCCACTCGCTCGCCAGAAAGAATGTATCTTAGAGAATTATGAATTATGAATTAGGGGAGTGAGGATAAAAAATCTGATAACTGATAACTGATAACTGAACTCTAAATTATCCCTAAAGGACAAAATTGACCTGATAATTCTAGTTTATTGTTTTGCAGCAGATATAAACCGTACTCAATTCCTTCTACTACTGCTTGATAGGAAGCTTCCAAAATATTACTAGACACTCCCACAGTAGTCCATCGTTGTTGACCGTTACTGGACTCGATTAAAACCCTAGTTTTCGCTGCCGTCCCCGAACCACTATCGAGGATTCTCACTTTATAATCGGTCAGGTGAAAGTTAGCAACTTCGGGATAGAATTTGACTAAAGCCTTTCTCAAAGCCAGATCTAAAGCAGCCACGGGACCGTTACCTTCGGCCACTTCTAATAAATCTTCCTCTTTTACCCGTACTTTAATTGTTGCAATCGCATTACCACTATCCCGGAGCATATCACAATAAACTTGGAATCCTTTTAATTCAAAAAGGTGGCTTCTCTGTCCCAAAGCTTCCCGCATTAATAACTCAAAACTAGCTTCGGCTGCCTCAAATTGATAACCCTGACTTTCCAAGATTTTTAAACGTTCCAATATTTGCCGACAGGTGGGATCATCTTTATTCAAATCGATGCCAAAACTACGCGCTTTCGCTAACACATTACTTAATCCCGATTGGTCAGAAATGACGATGCGGCGCTGATTACCGATCGCTTCTGGGTTAATATGTTCGTAGGTGAGGGGATTTTTCGCCACCGCAGAAACGTGAATTCCGCCTTTATGGGCAAAAGCAGAACGTCCGACGAAGGGAGCATGATCATCTGGGGCTAAATTGACCATTTCGCTGATTTTTCGGCTAGTTCCCGTCAATCGACCTAATTGATTTTCTTCTAGGCAAGAAAAGCCCATTTTTAACTGAAGATTGGGAATTAAAGTACATAAATTGGCATTGCCGCAGCGTTCCCCATAACCGTTAATTGTGCCTTGAATCATGCGTGCGCCCTCGTTAACTGCCGCTAAGGAGTTGGCTACGGCGGTTCCTGCGTCATTATGGGCATGAATGCCTAATTTAGTCCCATTTTCGTTATCAGGATCGATGCCCAATTGCTCCCGCATTTTCTCCACAATAGGCGCGATTTCTTGGGGTAAAGTGCCACCGTTGGTATCACAGAAAACTAACCATTCGGCCCCGGCATCCCTGGCGGTTTTCAGGGTTAAAAGGGCGTATTCGGGGTTATTTTTGTAACCATCAAACCAATGTTCGGCATCATAAATGACTCGTCTTCCCTGACAGCGTAGATACTCGATCGTATCTCCTATCATGGCTAAATTCTCCTCCAGACTGGTTTTTAAGCCCTCTGTGACGTGCAGATCCCAAGATTTGCCGAAAATTGTCACCCAACGAGTTCTAGCGGCGAGAATGGCGGTTAACATCGAATCTTCCCGGGCCTGGATATGGGGGCGACGAGTGGAACAAAAAGCGACTAATTCCGCTTGTTTTAGGGGTTCTTCGTGCATTTTCCAGAAAAATTGACCGTCTCTAGGGTTTGCGCCGGGCCAACCGCCTTCGATAAAAGGAATACCCATCCGATCTAATTCCCTAGCGATTTTAATTTTATCTTCTAGGGAGAGGGAAATACCTTCTCGCTGGGCCCCATCCCGGAGAGTAGTGTCATAGACCCAAATGCGTTTACCATTGTTCATAGAAATAGTCAATAGATGTTAATATTAATTAATAACTGTAGCAAGGTTAAAATAACGTCCCTAATGCCTAGAATAACAGTTTACGGTCAAACAATCACCTGCGATCGAGGTGCAAATCTCCGTCGCATATTATTAAAACATGACATTTCTTTGTATAATGGCGGTTCCAAGTTAATCAATTGTCGCGGCATCGGCAGCTGTGGGACCTGTGCGGTGGCAATTGTGGGCGAAGTTTCTGCTATCAATTGGCAGGAAAAAGCGCGTCTTTCTTTACCTCCCCATAACCCCGATAATAACCGTCGTCTTGCTTGTCAAGTCAAAGTTTTTGGTGATATCGAAGTGACTAAATACGATGGTTTTTGGGGACAAGGAGAGTCAGTGATCAATGAGCAGTGATCACTTTTGAGTTATCAGTGAGCAGTATTAAGTATTAAAGTGTTAAAGTATTAAGTGGCAAGTTCGGAGCCTTCTTTTCACTGATTACTGTTTACTGATTACTCTGAGTCCATCTCATATCTGGGACTTTCTCTCACATATAGGTGAGCAGCAGAAGTCATTAAAAGAGGGCGAATGCAATTCGCCCCTACAATGATGTTATTGCGCCCAAAATGTCCTATAGATATTTCTACAAAATTGAGATGCACCCGTTTACTGTTTACTGATTAAGGTTATCAAATGAACGAGACAACAACTTTTCGGATATCACCAATAATTCGGGTAACTTTATTAAGTTTATATGTGGCGTTAACCATCCCCTTACCCTTTTTAGCAAAAGTCACTAATTCCCCCGTTAATCCCAATTTTCTTTGGGTAGGAATTAGCTTAGGATTAATCGCTTTATACGGAGCTTTAAGTGAAAGAGTGATTTTATCAGAGACAGGGATACAAGTTACCTATCCCCAATGGTTTCCCGCTTTTCTTCGCTCTGGTTGGTGGTTAAATTGGACAGATATAAAAGAACTTAAATGTCGCAGTACAGGACAGGGTGGTTTAGTTTATTATTTCCTTGATCGCTCCGCAGAAAAAGCCTATTTATTGCCGATGCGAGTAGTGGGATTTAATCGCATGGTCAAAATAATCGAGGAAAAAACCAACTTGGATATGACTGATATTCGCCCCCTTTCTCAGCCTTGGATGTATGGAATTCTTTTTACTCTCACCCTATTTTTATTATTAGTCGATGCTTGGACTATTGCTACGGCGAGAACTATTATTCCCTAATAAATTCGGCTCAAAACGTAATCTACTAGCTCGATTAACACATCTTTGGAGGGAGAAGAAGCTAAACAGTCAAGGTGTTTTAAGGCGCTTTGACCGTATTGATTGGCTAACTCTTTTGAGCGAGGAATACCTTGGCTAGAGTGAATTAAATCAAGAGCTTTTTCGATGTCTCCTTCCTGACTAAATTCCCGTTCGATCAACACTTCTATATAGGGATTTTCCTCCATGGCAAAGAGAGCGGGAGCGGTGATATTACCACTGATCAAATCGGAGCCAGAGGGTTTTCCTAATACTTCCGTGGGGGAGGTAAAATCGAGAATATCATCGACGATTTGAAAAGCTAATCCTAAATTGCGACCATAATTATATAAATGATGATTAACTTCAGCCGATTGCTCGCTTAATACTCCAGCTGCTTTGGCACTGTTGGCAATTAAAGAAGCAGTTTTGTAGTAACTTTTTTCTAGATAAGCTTCCAGGGAGATACTGGTATCAAAGCGATTAATTCCCTGTTGAATTTCCCCTTCAGCAAAATCGCGAATCACTTCCGAGAGCAATTTTACCACTTCTAAATTATCTAAATTAGCTAGATACCAAGAGGATTGAGCGAAAAGAAAATCCCCCGCTAAAACCGCCACGCGATTGTCAAATAAACTGTTAACGGTGGGAACACTGCGGCGCAATTCTGCCTCATCTACCACATCATCATGGACAAGACTGGCAGTGTGGATCATCTCCGTGATTTCCGCTAATCGACGATGACGGGGAGTGATATCCCGGTCTAACATGGTAGCGCGAGATACCAGCAACACGATCGCTGGCCGAACGCGTTTACCACCGGCCTCGAACAAATGTTCTGCTGCCGCTGCTAAAATGGGATGACGAGCGCCGACGAGGTTTTTTAAGTTATCGGTCAAAAGACGGAGATCATCGTCAACGGGTGCGAATAAAGAAGTTGTTGGGATCATTGGTTAGCCGATTGGCGAGATAGTTACGAAAGTTTACATATCCTTACATTTATTTTAACTTAATGTCAGCAGAAGTCCCCCGACTTTAGCGGTGGAATCAATGCTGACTTGGTGTATAGACAATTCCCGCAAGCTGTGTCATCATAAAGACTTCGACAGGCTCACTAACACGAACGTTCATCCAGACGGCTGAAAGGGTTTAGGGTTTTAGCGATTTTCATCTGGTCAATTAACTAATTTTCAGGGAAAAAGTACCTGAATTTTCCCCCCGGTCACTCCCATATCTGGTAATTTTTGATTTTCACAAGGTCTAAAAGTCTTACCCAATAAAGTTTTTAGATTTATTTGACCAACCCTAAATATCAAAAATCAGGTCTTACGGATACTTACTTATACTGAGGAAAGCTGAAGCTTGTCCTGAGAGAAGCGGAAGGTTATTGACGTTCGGTGGGACCCCTAGGAACTAGCGATACTGACTATAGGGGGGACATAAGGACAAAAGCTGGGTGTTAGTCCGTCTTGAGGCAATCCCCGGTGAAATAGGAAGCTCTCAACAACCCTGAGAGCAGTTCACTTCGGGATAACCTTCCATAAAGTTTTCTTAATCTATATAATTAGAATAATGCCGCCTAATTTATCTGGATTAACCATGCCTTGGCCACGCATTGTCAGCGCCATTTTTGCTATTGCCTTCGCACTGGGAATTATTATCGTTGGGGGTTGGTATTTCACCCTTGCCATCGGTGTTATCGTCTTTTTGGGACAATTAGAGTATTTTCGCTTAGTTCGCGCTAAAGGCATTGAACCGGCTGCTAAAACCACTCTCGTAGTTTCGCAATTATTACTACTGACGGCAACGATGGCAGCCCCTCTCACCGATGCTATGTTTCCCCTTGCTGGGGCGTTAATTTGTTTTTATCTGCTCTTTCAGCCTAAAATGGCGACAATTGCCGATATTTCCACCTCAATTCTCGGTCTGTTTTACGGTGGTTACTTACCTAGTTATTGGATTCGTTTAAGGGTCGGTTTTTCTCCTGAAAGTAGTCCCGTGGCCATGGCCAGTAACTTACCTCTGATGGGATATTGGCCGGAATCTTGGATGGAACCGAAATTATTTCCGGCCGCTTTGACGGTGACTTTTCTAGCTTTCGGTTGCATTTGGGCCGCCGATATCGGAGCCTATATCATGGGAAAATGGTTAGGTAAAACCAGTTTATCGCTGATTAGTCCTAAAAAAACCGTGGAAGGTTCCTTTTTTGGCATTTTAGGCAGTATAGCGATCGCTGAGTTGGGTGCTTGGTATTTAGATTGGCCCTATTGGCAGCTGACGGGCTTAATTTTGGGCTTATTAATTGGTATTGTCAGTTTATTGGGTGATTTAACCGAGTCGATGATGAAACGAGATGCTGGGGTCAAGGATTCTGGGCAGTTAATCCCCGGTCACGGTGGGATACTCGATCGCACCGATAGTTATGTGTTCACTGCTCCCCTAGTATATTATTTCGTCACTTTACTGCTGCCCTTGTTGCGTTAGTAGTTTGTTTCTTCTCCAGTGCTAAATTCAAGCTTAAACCCAAATTTGCGATTATGTCAGCAGTCGTCCATCCCCGGGGTAAAGTTTATCTTCTCGGTGCGGGAATCGGCCAGAGCAGTTTTCTTACCCTGCAAGCGCGAGCAGTTTTAGCCAAGGCCGAGGTTTTGCTGTATGATGCCCTAGTGGATAGCCAAATCTTCTCCCTAGTGCCGAAAACCTGTGTTTTAGTCGATGTGGGCAAACGGGGGGGACAACCCGGGGCCGAGCAGAATCAGATTAATCGCATACTCGTTAATTATTGTCAAGAGGGAAAACGAGTTGTTCGGCTTAAAAGTGGTGATCCGGGGGTTTTTGGGCGAGTATATCCCGAAATGTTGGCCTTAAAGCAGGCTGACTGCGATTTTGAACTGATAACTGGTATTTCCTCCGCTTTAGCCGCTCCTTTATTGGCCGGAATTCCCCTGACCGAAAAGGATATTAGTCGCTGTTTTGCGGTCTTGAGCGCTCACGATCCCGAGTCTCTCGATTGGTCAGCTTTAGCTAAAATTGATACACTGGTACTATTAATGGCTGGTCAGTCTTTAGGGCAAATTATCGAGAAATTATGCGAAAATGGGCGAAATATTCACGAATCGATCGCTATTATCCGTCAGGCGGGACGCAAGGATCAACAAATTTGGCGCGGGACTTTACAAAATATTCTCGCTCAAACCGCCGGGCTGTCCCTCTCACCTTCTATTATGGTCATTGGTCAAGTTGTGGATCTGGCGATTATGTCCTCTCCCCCACCCCTAGGCGGTAAAACTATTGTTATTACCCGTGCCGCCGAGCAAACGAGTCAATTTAGCGAAATTTTGCAAAATCAAGGTGCAGAAGTCCTAGAAATGCCTGCTTTAGAGATTCGTCCCCCCGACCGTTGGCAAGGTTTAGACGATGCCATCGGTAAGTTAAAAGAGTTTGATTGGCTGATTTTAACATCTGCCAATGCTGTTAATTTTTTCTTTGATCGGTTGACATTTTGGGGAAAAGATGCTAGAGCTTTAGCGACCATAAAAATCGCCGTAGTGGGCAAAAAAACCAGCCAAGTTTTACACTCACGGGGATTAAAAGCGGATTTTATCCCGGGGGATTTTGTCGCTGATGCCTTGGTAAACGAGTTTCCCGACCCGATTAGGGGGCAAAAATTCCTTTTTCCTCGCGTGGAAACGGGAGGGAGAGAAATATTAGTTAAGGAATTAACGGCCAAAGCTGGTCAAGTGACGGAAGTGGCCGCATATTATTCCGGATGTCCCGCACGCATGGATAGGGGCATCTGGGAAGCCTTTCGAGATGGGAAAGTCGATATAGTCACCTTTGCTAGTTCCAAAACCGTCCAGAATTTTTATCGGTTATTGGAACAAGAAACGGCAGAATTATCGGTTAATTCCCTATTAGAAAAAGTTTGTCTGGCTTCTATCGGTCCGCAAACTTCAAAAACCTGTCAAGAGTTATTTGGTCGTGTTGATATCGAGGCGCGAGAATATACCCTAGAAGGATTGACTAGCGCTTTAATCGAGTGGAATATAACCTAAAAAACCGACCGACAAGAGATAATTCCTGTCAGTCAGTCGATGATAATAGGCCGAATTTTACTCAGCTTTATTTCTTAGCGGGGGCAGCCTTAACGAGTTCCAATTCACCTTCAGCGAAGTTATTGGTATTCAGTCCACTGGCACTACCACTAAAACCGTTGTAGTTAACAGTATCAAAACGAACGATAACGGGATAGAGGATACCACTTTTATCAACACTGGCGACAGTTCCTACATCGTTGTACCAGTAAGACTCTTTACGTTTGATTCTAACTTTGGCTCCGCGTTCGATTCCAGGCATAGGTGTTGTTTTTTTTTAGGGTTTAGTTAACAGGTTACAATCAGAGCGAGTTTGCTGAAAGGGTTTTTACTTTAAGTTTTATTGCAAATCTTGCCACTCTGTTTCGACAAAATGCCCCGAACGTCCCCACAGGTCTGCCTTTGGGGCAATGTTAACGATTGTTAAGTTAAAGGGAATGGCCGTAGTCAGGTATTTTTGGGCCGACATTCCCACATCCGGCCCGATTTGAAAAGCGGTGGCGGTGGCCAAACCTAAGCCTAATAACTGAGAAATCGGACCTCTGGGGAAGATGAGATGAGTTCCTAAGACTAAGCCGGCGGTTAAGGCTAAAGTTACCGATAAATTGGTGCCACAACGCGGATGTAATGCCAATTGCCCCTCGCCATTTTTGAGACGATGGAGAGCCTGTTTGGCCGCAATTCGTAGTTCATTTGTATTAATATGCCCGTAGAGATAAAAACCTCTATCGGTGGACAGTCCCCCCAGGGCCTCGTTATCCGCTGGGGAATGGTCAAAAGGCGATTGACGACGGGCAGCCATTTCGCTTAATACCCAGACGGTGGCGTGTTCCAAGGCGTGAACCTGTCGCAGGGTGAGCAATTCTTTGAAACCAGGGATAAAGCCGATTTGTGCCAGTAAATCGCTGTCTTGCCGGGGCGAGGGGTTAAACCAGTCAAAAGAGGGGTTAGAAGGGCTACTAGAGGTCATAAAGTTGCGGTAGGACGAGTTTTTTCGGGGAATGTGAGGGTGCTATTCGACAAAAAGGGGACAATCTGACCACGGGGGAACTGCTGCTAGTTGTTGTTTTAGGGTAAGAAGCGAAAGGATTTCAGTTATCTCGATTGCTGGTTTTGGTCATAGAAACTATGGTCAATTAGCTGTCTAAATAGGCGTTAATGATAGCAAGAGCTACTAAGGGAGCAGTTATTGTTCTCAAAATGCGTTTTCCCAGTGATACAGGCACAAAATCAGCAGCGAGCGCTTGTTCTATTTCTGTCTCCGTCCATCCCCCTTCAGGTCCGATGGCCATGGTTATCTCGGTTGATGTTTGCAATTGAGCAAGTAGCGGGGCCACTGTTCTACGGGTAACACCAATATAACAAGTTGTCTGTGGGTTAGCTCCCCGCTTAAGGATGGCTAAAAATGGCTGTGGTTCTTCGATAATGGGAATAATCTGTCTTTCTGATTGTTCTACAGCTTCTTGGGCAATTTTTCGCCAACGGTCAATTTTTTGAGGACTAGGATTGACTAAACCGCGTTCTGTCAGCAGCGGGATAATCCGATAAACTCCTAATTCGGTGGCAGCGCGAACGATATCATCAAAGCCATTTTTGGGAATTGCTACCATTAAATTCACTTGTACTGGTAGTTCGCTAGTTTCGTTTATCGCTTCTAAAAGATGGGCCGAATTATCAATTATTTCCGCTAACCACGCTTGTCCTTGTCCATTGAGGGCAATAAAACGTTCATGGGATTTTAAACGAACAACTTTTTTAAGATAATGACTTTGTTCGGATGTTAGGGCAATTAACCCGTTTTCTAGGGTGTTAAAATCAAGAATAAGACGGTAATACAAGGCGGTTTAGTCTATATTGATATTGTGTTCAGAATCACTGTCAGCTATCTATTTTAGCTTTTATGGTGTTTTTGTATGGGGTAGATTAGCCTAAAACCTTGATCATTAAGAAATACGGGAATCGATTAATGAATTTACTAGGCATCGTTTTATACTCTTTTATGGGAGTGCTTTTGTTGGGGTTAGCTGTAGCTATCTGGTGGTTAGTCGATACCGTATCTTTATCCCCCACTAAACCGAAAAGAGCTACTTCTAAAAATAATCGTCAAAATTTGCCAACCAGTCAGCAGCAACTTTTCTGCTTAGAAAGAGAACTTTTAACCCTCGTGAATGGAGATAAAGCTTTAGCGAGTCGATTGCTTTTAAGTATTAGATTGAGAAATCCCCAACGTAGTAAAAGCTGGTGTTATGAAAAAGTGATTTATGACTTAAAACGAGATCGAGGAGGAATTTAAATTGCCACTACAACAGTTAGACCTATTAGAAGAATACCGTAGTGATCGCCATAATCTCATAGCCGATTTTTATCTACCTTGTTTAGCACAATCTACCCTCTATTGTCGAGCAGTCGGCTTTTTTTCTAGTTCTTCCCTTGTCTCTCTAGCCAAAGGATTAACCGCTTTAATTCGCGGAGGTGGAAAAATGCGTTTAATTGCTTCTCCCTATCTCTCGAAAGAGGATATAGAGGCGATTACTCAGGGATTAAAGCAAAGGGAAGAAGTGATTACTAAATCTTTGTTATCAGTTCTAGAAATTGACTTAGACGAAATTACTAAAAATCGTTTTGCCTGTTTAGCGTGGCTATTAAGTCAAGGAGTCTTAGAAATTAAATTAGCTATTCCCAAAAACTTAGTTAATTTTGGCTTATATCATGAAAAGTTAGGCCTATTTATTGATGCTTTTGAAAATGCGATCGCTTTTACTGGTTCTGCGAATGAAAGTCACAGCAGTTTACAGGATAATTTCGAGTGTATCGATGTTTTTCGCTCTTGGCAATCTCAGGAACAGCTAAGAGTCCAGAGAAAAATTGATAATTTTGAAAAACTCTGGCACAATCAAACTCCCCATCTAGATATTTGGGATTTTCCCGCAGCAGCAGCCCAATCTCTCTTAAAATTTCGTCCTGATTTTCCACCCACTACCGAACCCGATAGCAGTAGCAAAAAAACTTTTAAAGTTGCCGCCGATACCAGCAAATATCAGTTATCCTCTCCCCTAAAAATAACACCCCAGCCCCGTCAAATTGAGGCAATAAGTGCATGGAAACAAGCCAAATATCAGGGGATACTTGCCATGGCAACAGGAGCGGGAAAAACGATTACAGCCCTGGCTGCCGCTAGTGGTTTATCAAGGTTAGAATTAATTGTTATCGGTGTACCTACTAAAGAATTAGTCCAGCAGTGGGTGAAAGAATTAAACTGTCGAACTACCTATGCTTTTCCTGTGGTAGCGATGGGTAATTCTCGTGCTTGGCGTGAGGTTTTATTTCGCAAATTACGGTTAATTAATCATCAAGAATTGCCCTCTCAGAGATATCCTGTAATTGTGGTGGGAACCTATGGAGAGTTGGCTAAAAATACCATTAGTGATTTAATTACTGATGCGGGAGGTTTGCCAAAAGAATCTTTATTAATTGCCGATGAAGTTCACGCTACTGGTGCGGGAGTTTATCAGCGTCTTTTACGCGATGATTTTAGTTATCGTTTGGGTTTATCAGCAACTCCTTTGCGTGCCTACGATGAACTCGGTACGGAAAAAGTTTTAGATTATTTTGGGGGAATTGTCTATGAATACGGGTTAGAGTTAGCTATTCAGCAGGGTATTTTGTGCGAGTACGATTATCACGTTTATGTCACCTATCTCGCAGAAGAAGAACAGGAAAAATATCGTCAGTTAACTGCAAAAATTGCTCGCTTATTTACTCAAGAAGACAGTAAAGCAGTGAATTTTTTATTAATTCAACGGGCGCAATTAATTAAAGCAGCGGGGGCAAAATTAACTATAATTGATCGTATTCTGGCTGAACACACCTTAGAACAAACATTAATTTATTGTGCCGATATTGCCCAAGCAACTGCTATTAGTACCCGATTGGCGCGTCAGGGAAAAAGAGTCGCTCGCTATAGTTCCTTAGACAGCGATCGAGTTATGTTATTATCACAGTTATCTTCGGGAAATCTTGACGCATTAGTGGCGGTAAAATGTCTCGATGAGGGAGTTGATATCCCACAAGTCAGTCAGGGAATTATCCTCGCTGCTGATGCTTCTCCTCGTCAATTTATTCAACGTCGCGGCAGAATTCTCCGGGCAGCCGTGGCAAAGAAGAAAGCGACTTTAATCGATGTCTTGGTGGTTCCCCCTTGGGGCGATGGTGAGGTAAAATTAATTGCATCGGAGATCAAAAGAGTTATTGATTTTGCCCGGGCAGCCAGCAATCAAGCTACAGTTATTAACAGATTAGTCCAAGAATTAAGTTACTATGGTCTTACCTACTCAGATCTGTTATAAAATTTCTCGTCATTAAGGTATCTCTTGGCCAATAGGAATTAAGACTTGACAATCCCCACTACCCAACCCACAAAAAATTCATGGACATAACTGCTAAAATTAAAGAACTGGCACAAAAATATGAAATACCTCCCCAACTGCTGGAGGAAGCCAGGGCTTTAGAAGTAGAAAAAATTACTCTACAAAATCGGCGGCTATCACCTAAAATTGTCGAACTTATCGAAAAATATACCGACTCCTCACAATAAATAAACTCTATGACTTTGAGACTGAAACAAATTCGCTTAACTAATTGGAAATGTTATCCTAGTCAAAATATTACTTTTAACCTGCATCCCGACAGAAAAATTCAGATTATCTTCGGTAATAATGGCCACGGTAAAACTTCTCTGATGACAGGGATTTTATGGTGTCTCTATGGTGGAGATATTGTACCTAAAGAGACTCTGAAAACCTATTTTTATCGAGGTAAGGATGATTCTTCACCAGCAATAGAAATGCGGGTAGAATTAAATTTTACTAGAAACGAGAAAAATTACTTTATCAGTCGCACAGCGAAATTAAAAGATAATGGGATCACTTCTTATCCCAGCGTAGAGGAAGCATTATTTTATGAAGATGGAACCATAAAAGCAAGTAACTCTAGGGAATATATCGAAGCATTGCTTCCTAAATCTATTCGAGATTTTTTCTGTTTTGATGGCTTAAAAATTGAACAATATACCCAGATAACTCAAACTAAAGAAGCAAAAGAAGCAATTGAAAAAGTTTTGGGTATCCCGGAATTAAGAAATCTGCGCGATGATACAGAAAAAGCCTTACAAGAATTAGAAAAACGTTTAAATAAAGCAGAGGGAACCAGTCAGAAATTTACAGATAAGCTGCAACAATTGCGAGAATTAGAAGAAGAAATTGATCTGCAACAAGGTCAGCGTAAAAATGCTAAAGATGAGGAAAAAAATGCTCAAATTATCCATCATGATGCTCAAGAAAAAGCCGCTCAGATTGAAAGTTTGCGAGAAAAATTAGAGGAAATTCATAACTTAGAGAAAAGGCGTATCGGTTTACAAACTCAGTTAAATAACCTACAAAAGTCTATCGATTCTTGGTTAAAAAAAGCTGCGATACCTTTGCTGATTAACTTTGTGCAGGAAATGGCTGACGATTTGCAAGTTACTAGCTTAAAAAGCACTTATAAAACTAATTCTACAGCAGTTTTAAAAGCAATACTTGACGATGAAAGCTGTCTATGTGGTCGTTGTTTAGATCAAAATTCTCGTGACTTTATCCTGCAACAAATTGCCGAACTAGAGTCCTTAGAAGTGGACAACGCCACCAGAATAGAAAAAGACCAACTTAGAATTGATTTACAGGGAATTATCCGAGATAATGCCAAATTTAGCAACTATAGTCAATTGCTTTTACAAAGAGATCTTTTAGAAGAAGAAATCGAAGAAATTAATCAACATATTAAACAGCTAAAACAGGAAACCACGGGAATAAATCAAGAATCAGCTAATGATATTTGGCGAAAAGTTGGCGAATCTGGTAAAAATGTTGAGAGGATACAAGAAAAGATCGAACGCTTGCAAAAGGACATTGAAATCAAAGAAAAGCAATTAGAAAATTTACGCAAAGAAGTGGAAGTTTTAGCTAGTGAAAATCAAACCACATTGATGTTATCTAATCAGGTTAAAATGGCCAGAGGTTTAAAAAATGCCACTAACGAATTAATCGAATGGAATATCGATAATTCCCAAAAAATGATTAATCAAGTAACCAGCGATCGCTATTTACAAGTAACCAACAAACCAGAGGAATATAGAGGAGTAGAAATTACTCCCGAATACACTTTAGGAATCCGTACCATCACAGAAAAATTATTAAATCCCGATGTCTTAAGTGCGGGAGAAAAGGAAGCTTTAGCTTTTGCTTTTATCACTGGTTTAAATCAAATAACCGATACCTGTGTCCCCCTAATTATGGATACACCTTTTGGCCATTTAGACGAAGAACATCGAAAAAATATTATTAACTCTCTCCCTAATTTAAACTCCCAAGTGATTATTTTAGCCACCGATCGCGATCTTCCCGATCCACTTTTAAATCTGCTGCTTCCCTACACTACTGATATATTCAAAATACACCGTTTGGCTGCCGATGAAGATGCTTCCGTGATTGAAGTGATGGAGAATTACTAATGCAGAGAATCGATCCCAGTTTGAAGATTTATGCCTCGGAAACTTCCAGAAATTATCTACAGGTACTAAAAGATAATAAAACCTTTGAGCGCATGGTAGATGCCTATTTATTCGCGGCTGCTTTTGCCATTAAAGAAGACTTCAGTATCTACGGAATCAATCTCAGCAATCGACAAGATTTAATTACTATTAGTCAAATCGAGCCAGAAGTTATTTTAGCTTTAACCGCAGGAATTTATATTATCTGTAAAAAGAATTCTTATGCTCAACCTAGCGATGGCAAAGAAATTTTAGATAAGATCTGTCAATACGCAGAAGTGGGATTAAGGGAATTAAAAGAACGCTGGCAAGGCAAAGTCAGCAATCAAATTCAAGCTGATATTGAGAGAATTATCAATAATCTCTAAAATTCTCCCTATCTAACTATCTTTTTTAGCGATAACGACAAATTAGACTCTTTCCACACTACCAAAAAAGACGGGTTCCACGCGAATAGCAACGATACTAGCTGGACGCAAAACCATATATTCCCCTTGGATATTTCTGATCGGAACATTGATAAAATCGAGGGAATCAGCTTTGGGAACTAATTCGTTACTGTACCACTTTTGAAATTCTTGAATAGTCAAAAAGCGGACTTCCTCGCAATGTCCACTGCTTAAGAACAAATGTACTGCATATTCATCAGCTTTTCTACTCATTTTTTTAACTAATCAGATTGAATTTTTGTAATAAAGTTGCCATTAAAGGCGGAAAAGTGAGACGTAATTCGCTAATATCTGAGAAAATTAATTTTTGGTAGCTTGGCAGGTCAAAAGCTAGTTTACCCTTTAATTCTGCTCGATTCTGATAGGTTAGCAGAATTTGTCCGCCCTGTTTACAAGCGATCGCATAACCTAATTCTACACCCACTAGGGGACTGAGCAGTAATTCCGTTTCCTGTTGGCTAATCGCCGTAGCATCAGCAATAAATAATAAACTTTTGCGAATTTTGCGTAATTGACTATCACTCAATCTGGTGACATTGCCCTCGGTTCGAGGCGTTTCTTCGATATTTAAGGGCAAACGGGAGCGTTTATTAAGATTTTCGACGGTTTCGGTCAAAACTGTTTTTAAAGCGGTGCTAGAGTCCTTAAATTGGCTTTGGGAGCTAAAATAAATGACGGGATCCAGCCAAGTGCTGAGGTCTTGTTTAGTAAAGTAAATTTCTTGGGAAATCAGGTCAATATTCGAGATGACGTAACCACCGCTACCTTCGAGGTAAAATTCCACCCTTTCCCCTTCTAGATAGCGTTGGAACCAGACAGAACCCTGTATCGTCAGACTATCATCGAGAAAATCGGCTCTTAAACCCGATTTTAAGAGACTATTGCGACTTAAACGCAAGTCGTGGGGACGTTTGACAACCTCGCGGATAGGTTCGTATTTGTCCAGATACCAAGCTTTTAGAGCGATGATGGCCATAGGTGTGGCGATTAAAGACACTCTCCTATTTTAGCAGTAAGCACCGATATCCTCTCCACATTCATCGGCCAGGTAAGAAAGAGCGCGAAATCTTAACATCATCAGGTTTTCGTAGAGGGGATTTAGCTTGCAAAGGGGCGGAATCTCTAGAATTGTCCAGCTAAATAGGGTAATTTTCCGAGCAAAGGGACATTGAGCCGGAATTAGGCGACAAATCCTGTGGGCTAGTTCAGGTGTATTGATGTCTAGACGATCGATTCGTTGCCGCAGGGGTTGCCATAAATCCCATTTTGGTTCTGGTGAAGGATTTTTCCGATTGCCTTTCGACCAAGGGGCGATCCAATTAGAGACAATTATTTTATTTGTGGTATAATCTGATACATCAGCATCGGCCATAGCTTTATCTTCAATTGATTGACTCATAAGGTTCTATCTAAGATTACGACAGGGCAAATACCGTTTCCCGAAAATCCCCTGGGACGTTCGGATAGTTGGCCGCTTTAACGATAACATCTCTGGGATAAAATTGCTCGTTAAGACTGCACAGGAACGCGGGGGCTACGGGGAGGAAATTTGAACTTTTGTACTGGTTTCCGATCTCCGAGTTATCACCTGACAGCTAATAGACAACAGACGACAATAAGATAACGTCATGAGTCAGTTTAACTAGATTAATCTCTAAGCTTCCCCCAAAGATATTGGCTCTGATTAAAGCTATTTCTAGGTTAGCAAAAACTCAGGTTTTTTCACCTCAGCATAGTACACTTTTTCTGGGTATAAAATATCACCCGCTTTTGTCAAAGATACGCAATCCAAGCTGTGGGGTGTGGAGTGTGGGAATTATGAATTATGAATTATGAATTATGAATTATGAATTATGAATTGGATAGTTTTTTGCTGATAACTGATAACTGATAACTGATAACTGATAACTGATAACTGATAACTGATAACTGATAACTGATAACTGATAACTGATAACTGATAACTGATAACTGATAACTGATAACTTTCTTTCCAAAACGGGGATTCCCAAGAGATATAAGCCTAATTTTAGGGTTCTTGCCGTTAAATCACACAAAACTAAACGAGAGTTTTTAATCGGTTCTGCTGCTTTCAGAACGGGACAATTCTCGTAGAAACGATTATACTTTTTACTGAGTTCATAAAGATAATCGCATAAACGATTGGGTAATAAATCCTCTTCCACGGCACTAATTACTTCTGGCAGTTGCAGTAATTGTTTAGCCAGAATTAATTCGCTTTCATCCTTGAGAATTAGCGGTGAATTGGCACTTAAATCCTGAAAATTAATACCACCTTCGCGACTGATACTCTGGACCCTAGCGTAAGCGTACAGCATATAGGGGGCGGTGTTGCCTTGCAGATTGAGCATTTTTTCGTAACTAAAAACGTAGTTACTATTGCGATTTTGGCTGAGATCGGCGTATTTAACGGCACTTAAACCGACAGTTTCAGCAGTATTAGCGATAAAATCGCCGGTTTCTTCTCTTTCCTCGCTTGCCAGTCTTTTTTCTAAGTCAGCTAGGCAACAGGCGATCGCTTGATCAAGTAATTCTTGTAATTTTACCGTCTCCCCGGAACGAGTTTTTAATTTTTTCCCATCTTCCCCTAAAACTAACCCAAAAGCGACGTGAACTACTGCTACATTATCGGGTAAAAATCCCGCTTTTTTAGCCACCTGAAATACTTGGGCAAAATGGTTAGCTTGTCCAGCATCGGTAACATAAATTATTCTTTCGGCCTTATCTTGACGCACTCGATAACAAATTGCCGCTAAATCGGTGGTAGCGTAATTATAACCGCCGTCGGATTTCTTGACAATTAGGGGCAGAGGATCCCCCTCTTTGTTGGTAAAACCATCGAGAAAGACGCATAAAGCACCATTGTCTTCTGTTAGTAATCCCTGTTGATCTAATTCTCTGATTACTGCCTCAAGGTAGGGATTATAAAAAGATTCCCCCCTTTCCGTCAGTTTTATATCGAGAATATCATAGATTTTCTGAAATTCCCGTCGTGATTGTTGACAAAGTAACTGCCATGCTTGACGACTTTCAGGATCACCCGACTGTAATTTTACTACGGCTTGACGGGCAGTTTCTTTAAAGTTTTCGTCTTCATCAAAACGAATTTTAGCCTTTTTATAAAAGCTAACTAAATCCCCTAAATCAAGAGCATCTGCTTGGGTTAAAGCGCTAGGATAAGCTTCTTGTAGATAAGTGATTAACATTCCGAATTGAGTACCCCAATCCCCGACGTGATTAAGACGAATTACTTGATGATGACGAAATTCTAAAATCCGAGCGATACAATCACCAATTATAGTTGATCGCAAGTGACCGACGTGCATTTCTTTGGCGATATTGGGACTGGAAAAATCGACAATAATTTTTTGACTGGGGTTAGCGGTGGCAACTCCTAAACGGTTGTCAGTAATTAGGTCTTTTAATTGGGTTTCTAGATAGCCTGGTTTAAGGGTAAGATTGATAAAACCGGGTCCAGCAATTTCGGGGGTTTGACAGAGATCATCTATCTCTAGATTTTTTAGTAAAGTTGCCGCTACTTCCCGGGGTTTTTGTTTTAATTCTTTGGCTAAAGAGAGGGAAATATTACATTGATAATCGCCAAAACGGGGGTTACTAGCGGCTACAATTAGAGGATCGGTAGCGGCGAATTTTTCCCCAAAGGATTTAACTAGGGATTGGGAAAAACGCTCTTTTATTTGTTGGATAATGGCAGTCATAGAGAGAATTTAGCAGTTAGGGATTAGACAAAAATTGAGAAGGAATCAATTAGCTTTCTAGCAGTAACTAGATTGTGGGTTGAATTAGCTACTGAAGAGACCGATTGATCGTATTCTTTCAAGACTTTTTTGATGATATTTTGTGGTGTATTCATTATAGTTTCGAGCCAACGAGATTAACAATCCAGATAACTTGGGTGATTGACCGTCTTACTTTATCATAATCTGAAGGCGAATCCAATGCAGCTGGCTGCTGGGAAACATTTGCTTTAATATAGTAAGTAAGCTTTACCAATAGTACAACCATGTTAGCCAGTTATATTGATCAAGCGATGGCATTAGCTCGATACGAAATCATCGAAGAAGATGGCACTTATTGGGGTGAAATTCCACCCCTTCAGGGAGTTTGGGCAAATCACGCCAATCTAGAAGATTGCCGGCAAGAATTGCGCGAAGCTTTAAGCGATTGGATTGCTTTACGTCTGTGTTTAGGTTTGCCGATTCCAGTGTTAGCAGGAATAGATCTTAATGTTCTTCCTCAACCCATGTCTTCAATTTAAGATATGCCTAAATTAACCGCCGTATCATGGCTTAATCTAGTTCAAAGATTACGAGAACTTGGGTTTGAAGGTCCCTACGCCGGGGGTAAACACCCTCAAATGCGTCAGGATAATTTAACGATAATTATCCCCAATCCCCATCAAGGTGAAATAGGGGTAGGACTGTTAAAACGCATTCTCAATCAAGCGGGTATTACCAGACAAGAATGGCTGGGAAAATAGCAGAGAAAACACCGTATTTAACCTAAGTAGTCATGCAAAATAAATTTCCTAGTGAAGACAGGCAAGAGGTAATAGGCAAAAGCTTTATCGAAATGTGTAATTAATTTTGCTTAGGTACTTACTGCTTAACCAATAAAACCACGGCATAAACTGCGATACCTTCTTCTCGTCCCACCGGTCCCAATTGTTCGTTAGTAGTGGCTTTAATTCCCACTTGTTCCGGATTAATATTAAGAGTTGCTGCTAACTTTGTTCGCATCGCATTAAGGTGGGGTTTCATTTTCGGTTTTTCGGCAACAATTACCGAATCAATATTATTAATCTGCCAACCTTTATCGATAATTAATTGATTAACTTGTTCTAATAATTTTAAACTATTCGCTCCTTGCCATTGTGGGTCTGTGGGGGGAAAATAATGACCGATATCGCCTAAACTAAGCGCCCCCAGCATGGCATCCATGATAGCATGGGTTAAGACATCGGCATCACTGTGACCCAATAAACCGACAGTATGGGCAATTTCTACTCCTCCTAAAATTAAAGGTCTTCCTGTTACCAATCGGTGGATATCATAGCCGTTACCAATACGAATATTCATAAAGTAGTACCCTTGCAGTTATATTAATTATCTTATCGTAAAAGGGAACAGGAAACGGGGAAATATTTTCCCTCACTTGTCCTTATTAGCTAATTAGCTAGGAAGGATGAACTATTCTGCTGAAGTTTTTTGCAGTGCAATGAAAGCTTATACTAAATTGATTTTTGATAGTATCATTAACTGCCAATCCAACTTTAAAAACCCACTTGCCACTTGCCACTTCCCACTTCCCACTTCCCACTCTATACTTGTTAAATAAGATTTAGTATAACTCGATCGCTGTTAAAATTGCGGTAGAATCAGGAGAGGGTTGGGTTTCATGCTTCAAACCAACCTACGTTCTTTTTCAATAAGATTTATAGCGTTTTTCAGTCTGCTAAGGTACAAAAGTTATGGGTTTTAGGCACTTATGCAAAAGGGAAGAAAAATAGGTGTACCTTACTAGCTTAGGAAACGCTATAGTTAAACACCGAATTTTGAACAATTATGCAACAATTTATTCAACAGTTAAAAATCGATTTATCCTTGACAGTGATCTAGCAGTTTCATCATTTACTTTCCTAAATATACTTAGCTAATCATCGCCAATAAACCTTGATAAAAAATCTGAAAACTAGGAGAACAATTATGAGCAGGAGTCATAAATTGAGAAATTTCTCGGGCTGCTTTCACTTTTTCTAAACCTCCTCGATGATACCCAGCTTTTTGAAGTATCTTTTCTAAGTTTTCCCAAGTTCCGCCCGTAATTTCATCGGGTTTTCTGTATTTTGCTTGCTGTCCCACATTAGTAGAAACTTTGGGATAGGCTGAGACTATAGCCTGAATATCACCAAAAAACCAAGCTTCTAGTTCTTCTATAGCAATTCTATTTAACACCTGAAATGTTTTTTTATCTTCACTAATCGTTTTGGTGATCAGTCCTGTTTGTTGGGCAATATTTTCTAACTTTTCTTTGAGCATTTGACAATCTTCATTGTCTCTATCTACAAGAATAATGATTCGATAATCATCGGGTATCCAGCATTGATAGCCTTTTAATCGCTCCGGTAGTTTTTTGATTAAATCGGATTTACCTCGAAAGGCATGAATTTTATAGGTGACATTCTCAAATAATATTTTAGGTAAAATTCGATTTAAACATTCTTAGGTAGAAAATTCTTCAACTAAAAATTCAATATGCACTTTTTCCCTCCTTTGCTATTAAACTTAAATGCTAGGATTACCCACATCAAAATAGTCCTCCATCCATAATTGACCCAACAAAGCACCATTTTGAATAAATTCCTGGCTCTCTTAGGTTTGGTGGGCAAAATGTATTCTAAGATACATTCTTTCTGGCGAGCGAGTGGAAGGAACCACAAAGACACAAAGGACACAAAGATTGATCGATCCTCTGTAAGTAGCTTGAGTAAAACCATTTTCATCTCGATAAAGTACCCAAACCTCATCTGGTTTCAAACCATCTACAAAAAAGGGAGAATGAGTTGTTACCATTAATTGTGTACTTGCGGTCGCTGCCCGACATTCTTCTGCTAATTCAGGTAATAAACGGGGATGAAGATGATTTTCTGGTTCTTCTATTCCCAGTACTTGCGGAGGGCTTGGATCGTATAATATAGTTAAATAAGCCAACATTTTTAAAGTGCCATCGGAGGCAAATTTGGAAAGAATTGGCTCTTGAAAAGGTGCGTCTTTAATTTGAAGTAAAAGCTGTCCATTCGGCATAATAGATGCTTCGACTTTTTCTAATCTAGGAATTCGACGAGAAAGGGTTTGTAAAATAGATTCTAATCGTTGAGGATGATCTTCTTTTAAATATTGAATAACATTAGGTAAATTGTCACCAGTTGGCGATAATCTTTCTTGCGCTCCTGCTTCTGGTTGAGTGCGAGTATTATCTGCGGTTAAGTAGGAAAGATACCAACTTGTGATAAAACGACGCAAAGCACTAACCCGGGGATGTTTGGCCAATTGTCCGAGGGTACTAACAGCTAAAAATTCTGGGGAGTCTAATCGTTCATAAATTCGTTCATCTTCTTCTTGGGGATTTTCTCCACTAATCACTATTCCTTCCCCTTCTTTAAAGTTTAAAAAGCGATAAGGTTTGCCCCTCGCTCCTTGTCTCCACTGTAACCATTCTTCGGCAACATAAGGGCGATTGTTAGCTTCATTAATAGCCAAATGATAGGTAATTAAAGGTGATGGAAATTTTTCTCGATATTTTAATTCGATAATGATGTAACCTTCTTGTCCTCTGGTTCTTAATTCTTTAAATCTTCCCCGTTTGTCCCAAGCTTTTTTTAAACCAACAGTAAAACATTCAGAGAGGAAAGCAAAGACATCAAATATGGTAGATTTTCCGCTCCCATTAGGACCGAGAAAAACGGTTAAAGGAGCAATGCTTTTTAATTCTAAGTCCTGTAAAGCTCGGTAATTTTGTACGCGCAGATTTTCGATTCGAGGTATAGAGTTTTTAGACATTGATTGTTGCTCTCTGCTGCTTTTAGCTCGTCTTGTCCCAGATTAGCTGTTAATTTTCCCAGTTCCCGCAAAAAACTGGTCAATTTTTAGTAATCTCGCTCTTCTGGACTGGTTATAGCAAATTAGCTCTCCTGATTCTACCGCAATTTTAACAGCGATCGAGTTATACTAAATCTTATTTAACAAGAACGTAGGTTGGGCTTCGGCCGTGAGCTTTTGCCGAACGGTTGAAGCATGAAACCCAACGCTCTCCCGATTCTACCGCACTCCGAGTTTTTTCTTGGGGATAATCTCCTAACTCCTGACTATCCACTGCCGATTCCCGCAAAGGATAGCCATCTATTCTATCAGATTGAGAAGATATTACTTATGATAACACTTGTGACTATATTTTTCACTGCCTTGCTGGCAGTTACGGATTTTACTTACCAAATTTTGATTCATTTTCCCATACAAATCCTCAATTCTTTGGGGTCGTTGCTGTCCTATGGAGTAATCGGACTGATAATTTTAGTCCTAGTGTGGATTGTGGGTGACTGATTTCTCGGTAGAAAAAAATGAGAGAATCAGCCTTAGCCAATTCTCCCCAATTTAAACAAACTTTTAGTTTTTACTATTCACTAGCCACTGCTTGGGGTTGTCCTTGCGGTTGGAATTGGAACAGGGAATAAACCACGTTACGACGGATATCAATCATCATTTCTAAAAACATCTCGTAGCCTTCCTGTTTATACTCAATTAGGGGGTCTTTTTGACCATAACCGCGTAAACCAATTGACTCGCGTAAAGCTTCCATAGCTTGCAGGTGTTCACGCCATAACATATCGATTTGTTGCAGGATAAAATAACGTTCGGCATCACGCATTAAACCAGGACGAATACTATCCACTTGATGTTCTTTAATTTCGTAGGCTTTGCGAACTTCTTCGTGTAGGAACATCTTGATATCATTAACACTCATATCCTCGATATCCTTAGCGGTAGTATCTGCCAAGAGATGGACGAATTCCTGAGATTTACTAATCAGTTTTTCTAAATCCCATTCTTCCGCTGGCAGTTCGGGATTCACATAAGCCGTGACGATTTCATCCATGGTTTTTTCGGCGTATTGCAGCACCTGTTCTTTTAAGTCCATCCCCTCCAAAACCCGACGACGTTCAGCATAAATAGCACGCCGTTGATTATTCATCACCTCGTCGTATTCAAACACCTGTTTCCGGGCATCATAATAGAAGGTTTCCACTTTTCTTTGCGCTCCTTCCAGGGAACGAGTTAACATTCCCGATTCAATGGGCATATCTTCTTCTACCCGGAAGGCATCCATTAAACCCGCCACACGGTCGCCCCCAAAAATCCGCAATAAATTGTCTTCTAGGCTTAAAAAGAAGCGTGTGGAACCGGGGTCGCCCTGTCTGCCCGCCCGGCCTCGCAATTGGTTGTCAATACGGCGGGATTCGTGGCGTTCCGTCCCGATAACGTGCAGTCCGCCCCTTTCTACTACCTCATCGTGTTCTTTACCTGTGTAATCTTCATAACTTTTGCGAATTAATTTATAGACTTCCCGTAACTTTTGAATAACCGGGTCATCCGTGGGAGCTTTTTCAGCCGCGATGGCGATTTTTTCTTCCACTTCTAATTCCGGTAAACTTTGAGTTCCGTGGGTATCAACGGCAAATTTAACCGCTTCTTTCAGGGTATTTTCTACCTCTTTCGGTAACTCGGTGGGAAAAATTTCTGCTGAGGCACGCCAGTTTTTTTTCTTTTTACCCGGAGCGAATCCTTGCGGGCGATTGCGTTCTCCTAAACTGGGTAAACTAAAGGCCAGATTGTCATCCTCGGGCATAACTAATTTCGGCATTAAATACTCGCGAATTTTCAATCGGGCCATATAATCGGAGTTACCACCGAGGATGATATCGGTTCCTCGTCCTGCCATATTCGTAGCAATAGTTACGGCTCCGGCCCGGCCTGCTTGGGCGACGATTTCCGATTCCCTTTCCACGTTTTCCGGACGAGCATTAAGCAAGTTATGGGGAATCTTTCTTCCCTGTAATAACAGCGAAAGCACTTCTGATTTTTCCACACTGGTGGTACCAACTAAAACCGGGCGACCCTGTTCGTGCATTTGTTGACATTCTTCGGCGACGGCGTTCCATTTTGCCTGTTCATTTTTATAGACCACATCGGCTAAATCTTGCCGACGAGAAACGCGGTTAGTGGGAATAATTGTTACTTGCAGGTTATAGACTTTTTCTAGTTCCGTTTCTTCGGTTTTGGCCGTCCCGGTCATGCCGGATAATTTCGGATAGAGTAGGAAAAAGTTTTGATAGGTAATCGTGGCTAAGGTTTGGGTTTCCTGTTGAATTTCCACCCCTTCCTTAGCTTCCACTGCCTGATGTAAACCATCACCCCAACGTCGCCCCGGTAATACCCGTCCCGTGAATTCATCAACGATAACGATTTCACCACTGCGGACGATATAGTTAACGTCTTTTTTCTGGAGTTCTTTGGCACGAATCGCGTTAGAAATATAGTGCGCCCAGGGATTTTCTTGGTCGTATAAATCGGTAACTCCTAATAGTTCTTCCGCTTTTTTAAAGCCTTCATCGGTCATTAAAACGTTACGGTCTTTTTCGTTAACTTCGTAGTCTCCCGGTCCGTCTTCTACTTCTTGGCGCACTAATTCATTGGCGATTTCGGCGGCGAGAATATATTTTTCTGTAGGCCGATCAATCGCTCCTGATATAATTAATGGAGTTCTCGCCTCATCAATAAGAATGGAGTCCACTTCGTCGATAACGCAGTAGTTAAAGGGTCTTTGGACAACTTCCCCCATCACTGTGGCCATGTTATCACGCAGATAATCAAAGCCGAGTTCGCTGTTAGTAGTGTAGGTGATGTCACAGGCATAATTTTTCTTTCTTTCTTCTGGACTCATGCCGGCTTGAATTAGTCCCACACTTAACCCTAAAAAGCGATGTACCTGCCCCATCCATTCCGCGTCACGACGGGCGAGATAATCGTTAACGGTGACGACGTGAACCCCTTTTCCGGTCAATCCATTCAAATAAGCGGGGAGTGTGGCAACCAGGGTTTTTCCTTCCCCGGTTTTCATCTCGGCGATTTGTCCTTTGTTCAGTACCATTCCCCCCAATAACTGCACGTCAAAGTGACGCATCCCTAAGACTCGGATTCCTGCTTCCCGGACAATGGCGAAAGCTTCGGGGAGGATTTCCTCGAGAATATCCTCTCTTTCTTCATAATTTCTGGCTTTGTCCAATCTTTCCTTAAATTCGCTGGTTTTGCCCCTTAATTCCTCATCGGACAGGTTTTTAATATCCTCTTCCAGCAGGTTGATTTCGGTGACGAGGGGCTGAAATTTTTTAATTTTGCGGGCGTTGGGGTCTCCGAGTAGGGCTTTTAACATAGCAGTTTTTATTCTCTCGCTTCGATTGGCTCTTGGTCTGTGGTGTTAACAATTGTATCACTCTGGTTGGGAGTGGAGAATCATTTATCGGTGAAAAGGGACTCTTGCCAGTGGGCAAAAATTAAGTTAGAGATGGTATCTTAGAGATAAGAATATACTGATCTACTTTGATTCCCTAAAACCTTAGAAAACTTAGTATTGCCGACAAAGGAGGGTGAAACCATGACAGAAAGCCTTACCATGGCAGCCCTCTACGGGAAACTCTCAGAAATCGGACTTAAAAAAAATTATGTCCGAAAAAATGGCTTGCCCAGTTGGTGGGATGAGGAACTCAATGATAAACCCGTTGCGGTCCTAGAAGGAGCAGGTTATATCGCCAAAAACCTCAATCTTGACCTCTCATCCTTATTAACCCCTCAAGAAAAGGTCAAATTTAATCGACCTCCCCATACTAAATTTAAACAGCACAATAGCCAGAATAACCAACATCCCTATCTAGCGCAAGCTTTAGCGAGTCGGTTTGCTGAGTTAATTTCCTTCGGGGTTGAAGTTAATTATACCCCTTTATCTAAGGATGCTAAAACCATCAGAGAAAACATCTTAAGTCAACAGCCAAAGGTTGACTTGACCTCTCTTTTAGACTATTGTTGGTCTCAGGGAATAGCGGTGGGATACTTTGATCATTTTCCTAAAAATACTAAGAAATTTGCTGGGTTAATTCAATGGCATTCTACTTGTCCTGTAATTATTCTTAGTTCAAAATATCAACAGTCGGCAAAACTCGCTTTTAACTTAGCGCACGAATTAGGACATTTAGCATTAGCACATCTAAAAGATGGGGTATTAGTTGATGAAGACATTAAATTTGATAATGATAGCGAAGAAAAAGAAGCTAATCAATTTGCCACTGAATTACTCTTAGGTGATTGTGATAACTGCCTTGGGGATAGGAAATTCCAAAAGGCTGAAAAATTCAGTAAATACGTTCAAGAGCATTTTATCTCTCATCATCCGGATATTGATATAGGTGCAATTATTCTGAACTATGGATGGCATAACAACTACTTTGCTTTAGCCATGGCTACTTTAAAATTATTAGAACCCAACCCAAATGGCAATAAGATTATTAATGAATATTTGGCTAATAAGTTAGACTGGGATAAATTTGATGACGAAACCTACGAGTATCTAGAAAAGGTGTTAGGAGTTTAACCTTGACTGATTCTCTTTATTGTTTGGATAATGACATTATCCTAAAATTGTCCACCTGTGGCTTATTTGAGAAAACCCTTAATACCTTTGGAGTTGAGATTAATCAAGTTAAAATTCTTCAGACATTTCAATATAAATTTAAAAGGCAAGCGCAACAAAAAAGGAAGAGAAACCCTGTTAAATATAACCTAGAATACGCTTTATCTGTCGTTGAAACCTGCGATAAAATATCAATCTAGGGTTTGCTGAAAAAGTACGGGCGAAGCATTCGGATAGAAAATCTCCGGTTTCACCGATAGGTTATTGCCCGAATGCTTCGCCACTACAGGACGCGGGCCGATGAAAACGCAAGGTTTTGAAGCACGATTCTCTCAAAATCTTGCACCTGTACTGATTATTTATTCTCCCTTTTGCCTCTCCCAATATGTAGCCTATACTCAACGTATTTAGTATTAATCTTCTCTCACCGGTGGCTTAACTAAAGGGAAAACCACCATATTTATTGATAATTATATCTATAGTTTCCATAATTGCGATCGATTCTCCCAAAATCGAGATAATTTGTTGATAATGTTCTAGGTCATCGTAGCTAAGGTGGCGACCTTTACGGTCTTTTAGCCACTTCTGACACACTTGATAACCGCCGATATAAAAGTTCCAAATTTGGGGCGGAATCCCCGCAAAATACTGGTCAGAATTAATCGAAATTTGTTGTTTACTTTCATTATATTTCACCTGTTCGACTAGATTAGAACCCGCCACGGGATAGCTACTAATTTCTTTTCCCGTTGCTTTCATTAGGTGTAACTGCACTAATCTGTCACCTTTTTTGACTAATTCCCAGAATAATTCTTGATTACTGGTGAGAGGAACACGAGGAAAGTCTATTTTTAAAAATTCGGCGTAACGTTGGCGATATTGGGGAGAGTGAAAGACAGCATAGATATAGTTAAAAATGTCTTCTGGACCAAAGGTTTTCTTTCTGTCTCCTTTGCCATCACTGATAAATTCTAATTCAAGTTTTGCCGAAAGTTCCTTAATAAATTCTGGCGCTAGATTAGGACGGCGACCATTTGGAGAGTTGGTTGGTTCTGTTTCAAATAGGGTTGGGGTATTAGTTGGGTAAAGATAAAGGGGGAAAACAAAGCCATTATTTGATGTTTTGGGAGAGAGACAAATGACTTCAACAATATTTCCTGATATTTGAACGTGATTAAAGCTTTCTCCTTTAGTCATCCTAGAGGTAATTAGTGCATAATTTTGTTGATATTTTAGATTATACATAACATTACTTCTTGGCATACAGTGAAAGCCTCTTGAATTACCCGTATAATATGTATATCTTTTGTCAAAAGGTCTGTATAAAATAGGAGTTAATTTATCCTTTGATAAATTTGATTGCTTAATATCTTTCTGGGCTAAATTAACTTTCCAGTCCCTAGAATCTTTACCTAAATTATACTTAATTCTAGCTTCTTCTGGACTGAGATTGACAAAATCATTGATTATATCCCAAATTTCTTTTTCACTCCATTGAATAGTTAAACTATCTCTAGCTGTGACGATACCAACACTATTAACTGGCATAATTTCAGTAATTTTACAAAATTGATCGTATTCTGAGCGCAGATTAATATTCTGAGGTTTAAATAGATAAAAAGGAGAATCAGGTTGTAATTCCTGCCAAGAAGTAGAATAAAGATCATTTTCCTCTAACCAGTGATACTTACCACCGACAATAACTTGATTCTCAATCATCTCTCTTTTACCCCATAAATCAGCATGATAAACTTTAGCTAAATTTGAAGAACTATTGTGATATTTAATAAAAATACCAATAGCTACACCTTGCTGAATATCAAACACATTTTGATCGGGTGAACCGTCGGGACATATTTCTTTTTTCTTACTATTACCGTGTAAATCGAGGATATAAATATCATCAAAAGTCTGCATCAAACTTTGACGCATTCCCCGAAAAGTTGGGTTATCCAAATAACCATGATTAGTAACAAAAGCTAAAATTCCATAACCAGTTTTCTCGATGCGCCATTGACTAAAGCGAATAAATTTGACATAATCATCATTTAACCATTTGGGATTTTTTTCGCCTAAAGGTTGCTCATCTACTTCAAAATAACTAGCAGTTTTTTCTCCAGAAATAATATCTTTTCCCTTCAATAATTCCTTAATCCATTCTCCTGTATTTACGGAATGTCCAGAGTAGGGAGGATTACCAATAATCACCATAACAGGATGTTCTTGCTTAACACCTTGCGCTGACTCTGCTTCATCGCGAATACGATTTAAAAAACCATCAGCAGGGGGAATTTGAAAAGCTTCCTGTAGGGTATTGGTGAGATAGATTCCCAAGCGTTCATCGGCACTAAAATCATAGCCTAATTCCTGAAGTTGTAAACCTAATTTCATGTGTGCCACGGTGTAGGGAGCCATCAGTAACTCAAACCCAAAGAGACGGGGTAATAAATGTTTACTAACATAACTAGACCACATCCCTTTCTGTTGACGAAAACTATCATAGATATGGTCGATAACAGAGTGTAAAAAAGTGCCAGTTCCCACAGCAGGATCGAGAATTAAAACCTGGTGAACTTCCTGAGTTTCTTGGCTATTATTAGGATTTTTAATCGTAATTTTTTTGGCATCGGCCAAACCTTTAGGAATCTGAAACTTATTTTTTAGAATATAGTCCACACTGCGAACCATGTAAGAAACCACGGGTTCAGGGGTATAATAAACCCCCCTAGACTCACGCATTTTACTATCGTATTCTGCTAAAAAAGTCTCATAAAAGTGAACCACAGGATCCTGCTTGCGCGTGCGTTTTCCAAAGCTGCTAAGAATACCATCCATGTCCGTTTGTTGTAAAATAGTGGCTAGAGTATCCACGGCCCAAGTAATCCGCTCATCTAATTCTGTACCAGCAATTTGATGAAAAATTCCCCGCAAAAAAGGGTTAGTTTTCGGTAGTCGAAATCCCGCCGTTTCCCTGGAAAAAGAACTTATTTGATCCGTATTACAGCGTGCCGCAAATAACCCATAACAGATTGTTTGTGCATACATATCCGCGAACTGCGCTTCATTGAGATCACTAATTAAAACTCGTTGAAAAGATTGCAATTGTTGCCGCAACATTCCCCCGCAATCTTGATCTTTTAAAGCTTGGCCGATTGCATCTCGAATTAACTGCGCTAAAGCGGCCATTTTTTTGGCTAATTCTCGCGGTGTTGTTATCTGAATAACTTTTGAGAGGAAAAATTGACAGAACAATTGTTCTACTTGTAAAATACCCTGGGAATCAGGTTTAATTTGCTTTTTTTGATTAAGAGTTGCCACGGCAGCTGATAGACGCAATTCTCCCGATACATACCAACGAAATTCTAAATGATCGGTGATAATTAAATTACCCAAAGCCTGTAAATAACGTTTTATTTGGGGAGTATTTTCAATCTTTTTGAGAGAAGTTCCGATATCTTTTGCTTCCAGATGGCCAATTTCTACCATACCCTGATTAATCACAAAATCCGGAGCGCCACAAGCAATCCTTTTCGGTTCATTGAGAGCTTGTAGGTTATTATTTAGGGATTCAATTAATTTTTTTAAAGCAGGACGATAACTGTGTTCTGTGGCGTTACCCTGTTGATAAATGCCCGTGATTTCCTCTAGATATTTTGGCAGTGAATTACTCATTATCAGTGTTGCATACAAACGTTCTTCTATAGATAAAATATAACCTCATTTGGCCCCAATGTCTTCTGAAATGCCCGATTTGATCAAAGAGTTTTCCCGTAAAAATCCCAATTGGTAGATTTACAAAAATGAGATGTACCCAAGGAGTGGAACGAACCACAAAGACACAAAGAACACAAAGATTGATCGCTTCTATATAAGTTAAACTGGTCGCAACGCGCTCGCTACGCGAGATCACACAAAGAATAAGAGAGCCAAAATTACAAGAAGCTAACCTACAATGGAAAAGAGTTTGGTGGTCGGAAGGCAACCCCTATTGTTATCCCCTAGATTGACGATAATAAATTTTGGACAGTAATTTGTCCTGAAAAAAGCTCGTGTTGAACACGAGCTAAATTAACTAACTTCAAGGACTAACTAACCACCGACCTTAACTACTGGTTTAAAACTAGGAACAACCAGTTCACTATCCTGTTTAGTCAGCTTATTGTATAAGCGTTCCGTATTGGGGAAATTAGCGGCCGGTAGAGTTGGGAAACGACGATAGGGAACCGTATCTTCACCAAATAATTGTAGGTACTCCATGCTATTAACCATGGCACCAATAAAGGCCTTTAATCCCTGAGTTGCCAGAATTTGGTTATATTTCTGGATTTCCTTTTGATTCAAGGGAGCGCGACCTAAGAAGTGCTTAGTTCCCAATTCAATTACTTTCGTATTCGGATAGGGAGCATAGAATTCTTTCAGGTAAAGATCCGAACCACCTAAACCCTCAATAAACTCTTTCACCGTGATCTCAGCATTGCTTAATTTACTCTCTAAAGCGGTAAATTCGGCATTGATGATATAGGGTTCGAGATCCCGTTCAAAAATCTGACGATAGGCAGCACGAACAGTATTTTGTACGGCAACTTTATCGAGATTAGTTAACAGTTTAAAGACCTTAGTTTGTTCCCGTTGAACCGTGACACCTTGACCGACACGAGATTGAATATCCGGTTCAGTGCGAATCGAGACCGAAGGTGTACCCAATTCAATAAAGCGCGGGGTTTCCTCTTTATCAACTCTTTGGCCGATATCTTCGCGGAGATTACCCAAACGCACCATCCGTAACTGCATCCCTTGGGGAGTTAGATAGCGCTCGTAGGGAACCGTATCTTCGCCAAAAGCTTCTGTATATTCAGGACTATCGATCAGAGCATCGATTAAAGCATAGAAGCCTTTTTTCGAGCAGATATCGAAGTATTGATTCATTTCCTGACGACCGTAGGTAGGACGACCGAGCAGACGACGGTGAATATATTCGATCGCTTTTACCACATAGAGAGGAGTCCAGTAGATTTTCCGGAAAGTCTCGGATTTAGCTAGGGTTTTGATAAACTCGCGCAGAGTAATATCGCCATTTTCTAACTTAATCTCGGCCACGGATAAACGCTGACCTTCGTAGGGCATTCGACCGAAAACCTGACGATAAGCCGCTAAAATCACTCTTTGGGTGGAACTTTCGCCAAATTTAACGCTTAACCCATTGCTAGAACCGGGTAACTCGTTATTGAGACGGAAAACTTTCGGTCCGAGAGTACCGGGGAATTCACCTCGGGCGCCGGGGTTGCTATTTTGGTTATTAGTGGCCGGTCCGCGGTGGATGAGGATACGTTTGGTATCCTTACTGAAGGGAGCGGGACTAGAACTAGGTTCGCGGGTTTCTTTCGGGAAAATTGCCCCAAATTGGATTTCTAGGGGGTCATTTCCGGAACCATAAACGTGCTGATCCGGTAAGGGGCGATCGTATTTAGCAAAGGTGGTGATAAATTGGGGAACTTTGCGGAAAGGTGCGCTGTAGTTAAACAGGTCGATCTGCATCCCCCAGTTACGACATTCCTGTGCTTCTGCACCCAAACCCCGGAGATAGGGAACGGTTTCTTCGCCGAAATAGTCGGAATACTCCTGAGAATCGACTAAAGCATCGATTAACGCCCCTAAACCGCCGCTAGAGACGATCGAGAAGTATTTCTGCACTTCTTCCCGGGAGGAAGGCCCGCGACCGAGGAAATGACGGAAAGCTAATTCCAGGGCGCGACTATTGATAAAAGGTTCAAAGAACTGTTTACGATAGAGAGGCGATTTACCGAGACGACGGACAAATTCTTTCATCGAGATGTCGCCGTTTTTCACCTTCGATTCTAGGTCAGAAATGGACTGACTATAGGCTCGGGTGATGTCCCGTTCAAAAATTTGTCTGTAGGCTGCCTTGATAATCGAAGATTTTTCCGACTCCGATAAACCGGTTTTCATGACAAACTTTTGTCGTTTTTCAGCCCCATTGTAGTAGCTTTGGGGAAGACTTAAACCCTGTTGGTCACTACTGGGACGCTGACGCAGTTTATTAGAGGGGGTGGGGGCTTTTAATTCCCCTAGTAGGATATTGAAATAGTCACTGATTAAAGTGACCGCATCCTTGTCTCTTTGGAAATACTCGATCGAAGCGGCCCGCATTTCCTGTAGGGCCACGATGGTGGCATCAATAGAACAGGCATTTTCGAGAACTTCCCTTAAACCGCGGGTATTAACGATCAGGATACTGGTATCACCGGCCACGATCGCGTATGTAATATAACGCAGGAACCAGGATAAATCCCGGAGGGACTTCTGCATATTGCTCGGACCGTAACGAGAGACGTTAATCGGTCGGAATCCGGGGGGAATCGGGCCGCTAGAGGCGAAAATCCCTTTTAAACCACCGAGGAAGCCACCACCGCCACCAGAACCGCTTTCAGCGTAGGTAACGGTTCCTAATTTCATCCCTTCTTGGACGTTGATTACTTTACCCGCACCCACCAGGGCCAATTCTTCCACGGGGGGTTTTTCTAGGTAGGCCATGGGTGAACCACCGGTAAAAATCCGGTTAGCTGCCCGCGAGACGATCAGATCGGAGTTCCGGGTGAGCGTTTGGGCAATATCTAAACGCTTGCTCCCCGATTGGAAGTAGGCGATCAGTTCGTTGAGTTCGGGTTTATCGAGAAAGCGGTCTTGTTGTTCTGCTTGGGTAATGGCAGATACTGGGACGGTTTGATAGAGTTGGGGACGCGCTAAGGAGCTGCCACCGCTTGCCTTAAGACTCATTGGATTTTAACTATCTCCCTTGACGATGTGCTGAGTTCTCCAATCGTGGAGGCGATCGGTCTTAAAACCAGATGTTTAAACATTTAATCAGCATCTAGATTAAAACTTTTTGCGCTTCCTGAGATAGTTTATTAAGAATTGTATAGATTTTTTTCGCTCAAGTGGCCGATTGGTCTATTCTGACACCCCACCGGTATGGGAGGCTAACCAGTCTAAATAGGTCTGTGAACCCGCCACAATCGGTAAAGCGATGATTTCCGGGACGGCATAGGTATGAAGTTCCTGTATCTTCGCCGATAACTGCTCAAACTGCTTTAAATCGGTTTTGATTACTAATTGCCATTCGCTCTCGTTTTCAATCTGTCCTTGCCAACGATAAATGGAACGCATCGGGTAAATACTGACACAAGCGGCCAGGCGATCGTTAAGTAAGGCGATCGCTAAGTTTTCCGCTGCCGTTTCGCTGGCCGTTGTCACCAGCACCACTCCAAAACCTGTTAATTTTTCAGTCATAAGTAGTCGTGCAAAATAAATTTCCTAGTGAAGATAGGCACTAATGCAATAGGCAATAGGCAATAGGCAACAGGCAAAAGGAGGAATAGATAATCAGTCTTTAATAACCGGATTTAGTATGATAACCGATAACTGATCACTGAATTTAGGTGATCACTTTTTCTAAAGCGGCCAGATCGGGAATACACAGAGATTCCTGCTCTCGTTGAATCAGGCCTTTTTTCTGCAATTTAGTCAAGGAGCGGGTTACAGTTTCCCGGGCCAAGCCACTAATACCACTCAATTCCCGGTGAGGTAAATTAGGAATTATCGTACCCTGGCTGTTTTTTTGTCCTTGACCTTCGGCCAAAAAGAGCAAAGTATCAGCGACTCTGGAGAGACTATCGGCCTCGCGCAAACGTAAACGCCGGTTAAGTTGACGTAAACGCTTGGCCATCAATTGAGCAAGACGAATTCCCGCTAAAGGTTCCGATTTGAGCAGATTAACAAAATCTTGGGCGGGAATACTGCTAATTGTAGCCGCAGTTAGGGTGATAGCATCAGTAGAGCGGGGAGATTCTTCTAAAGCGGCCATTTCTCCCACTATTTCCCCTTTACCGACGATATTTAGGGTAACTTCTTTGCCTTCCATATTGTAAGTACGAATTTTCACCCAACCATCCAAAATAAAGTAAACCGAACCTCCCCAATCATTTTCTAATAAAATCGCCCGATTAGCAGGATGGTTAAGGGTCACAGCATGAGCAGTAACTTTATTGAGGGTTTCAGGCGATAACCCCACCAATAAAGTGGCAGTATCCAATAATTTTTGAATCTCTGCTGATTTTTCCGCAGGATAGCGTTTTTCTTCCATGGTTTAATACTTAAATTTTGTTCGTTTTAGGCGGGTGATTCTACAATATACAGTTGTGGGTATTTTTATTTATCTATCCAGTGACCAATAAACAGGATTTTTCCTCCCTACTAACCGAGATCGATCAGATTCTTTCTGGGGTGATTTCATCTCTAGTTCACCCGCAGGAAGTTACTTCCGAGACAATTATCGCCACTCGTCAACATTTAGAATCGGCCAGAGTGATGCTTTCTCCCTTATTATTGCCTGATCAAACCCCGGAAGTTGCCCGTTGGTCTCTGGGAATGGAGGTACAACCACCAGGGGTAAAAATCGTCTTTTTTCGGGAAAGCCAAGGATTAATCGATTTGTATCCTCTTTCTTGGAGTCTGGCAACGGGAACAAGCGATCGCTTACCCTGCTCCCAGGTGGACGAATATCTAATTAGTTGGCTATCTAATCGGGATTTTAGCGCCGATTCTTGGCTCTGGGAAGCCCTAGAACGATTAGAATCTATTGTTATCAGTGATGACGGGGAAACCCCCACGGATGACCTAAAAAAAGCCCTTCTCAGAGCGCAACTAATACCCCCCGATCGCCTCTCTAGTCTAGAAACAGCGATCGCTACTGCTCTGGCCTATATTCCCACTAGCAGCCAACCCCAACCCCAAACCCTACTGGTGATCGAAGGGAAACGAGAAATCACCACTTTAGCAATAGTGGAAGTCCCACCGCAAACTTGCTCTTTATCCCGTCAAGCGATCGCTATGAGTCATTTTAACTACGGGGAAAACACCTACGAACAGGCCATACTCTCTCAGTTAATTTATCCTCTCTGGCGTTCTTTTTTGCCTCTTTCCCTTTCCGATCTCACCGATACTAATCCCTTAAAAAAATCTTTACTGGCAGCCGCCAAATTAACTAAATTAATCCTGCAAGAAGAAAGCGAATTTACTTCCTCTCTAGCTGGTCATACTTGGACGGTCAGTCGCAGCGATCTAAGTAGGAAGATAATATTACCATATCTAGATAATTTAAAACAAAAAGTTAATGATTTGTTAGAAAAACAGCAAAAAAGTCTTGAAGATATCGATCGAATAATTTTTAGCGGTAATTTTTTCTTAACTATTTGGCCCTATTTTCTAACAGAAATACAGCAAGAATTTGCTGATTGTAATCTAGAGTCCCCCAGTCTTGCTCCCCTCGACTTAGCTCAGGGCAAGCTGAGCCAAGTCGAAGGGCAAGAAAACTTCTCACCAGCAATCTTAGGTTTAGGTCGTCTCTGCTTATTTTCTGCTCTTAGAGGTGAGAAGGTCAATAATGCTAAAAAAAATCAACCTCAGCAGTAAAACTCAGATACTGGGTAATGATTTGGTAGTAGTGGCGTAGCCCTCTTGCTTATCTGAGCGTTCGACAAAAGCTCACGCCGAAGTTTCACGCCGAAGCCTAACCCCACCAACAAACTTTTTCAGCAACCCCTATCTAAAGAGTTTTGAGTTAAAAGTAAAACTTCAGGTTTTTATTGAGAACAAATGCACTAATTAACTATTTTTTTCGATAATTCCTGATTTTCCTGTAAAATTCTGGGTTCATCGCCTTAATCTAGCTGACAGGTGACTTAACCCTAACAGCAATTTAAGCTAATCCTTTCTCAGCTAACCATTGAGGATTATATAAACGAGATTGATAACGGGCCCCACCATCACAAAGAACAGTAACAATGGTGTGGCCCGGTCCCATTTGTTTTGCTAAAGCGACGGCCGCACCGACATTAATCCCCACAGAACCCCCCATAAATAAACCATCTTTTTGTAATAGTTGATAAACAACTTTGATGGCAGTGGGATCATCAATTTGAATGGCATCATCTATGGGAGCATCTTCCATATTAGCCGTAATACGACTATTCCCAATCCCTTCGGTAATTGAACTACCTTCCAGAATAATTGTCCCGGTTTTCACATAACTATATAAACCGCTACCCATCGGATCCGCCACCACGCAACGCACCTGGGGATTTTGGTCTTTTAAAAACATCGCCACCCCCGCGTAGGTTCCCCCGGTTCCCGTGGCAGCCACCCAAGCATCAATTTTACCGTCGGTTTGTTCCCAGATTTCCCGGCCGGTGGTTTCGTAGTGAGCGCGACGATTTGCCAGATTATCGAATTGATTGGCCCAGATAGCATTTTCCATCTCCCTGGCCAATCTCCCCGATAATTTAACGTAATTATTGGCATCTCGGTAGGGAACGGCGGGAACAGTACGCACTTGGGCACCAAGGGTTCTTAATAAGTCGATTTTCTCTTGGGATTGGGTATCGGGAATGACAATCAGGCATTTATAACCTTTAGCATTGCAGATATGGGCCAAACCGATGCCAGTATTGCCGGCCGTTCCTTCGACAACGGTTCCCCCGGGTTGGAGAGTACCGGCTTTTTCCGCTTCTTGGATAATATATAAAGCGGCGCGATCTTTGACCGAACCACCGGGGTTAAGAAATTCGGCCTTACCGAGAATCTCGCAGCCGGTTTCCTCGCTAAAACTGTTGAGACGAATTAGGGGAGTATTACCCACCGCGTCGACGAAACCATTTTTAATATCCATAATCTCTTATTTTTCGTGCTGTTCGTAGGCTGAGAGGATTTTTTGTACTAAGGGATAACGCACCCCATCGGCCCGCGATAGGTAACAAAAAGCGATCCCTTCTACTGATTTTAGGATTTTTTGAGCCGCAATTAACCCCGATTCTTGTTGTTGCGGTAAATCGGTTTAAGTGACATCTCCAGTTACTACCATGCGTGAACCGAATCCCAAGCGCGTGAAGATCATCAATGCGATCTCATTGACCTTAAGGAACGCACCCTACGGCGATAGCGATCGCACTCATCCCCAAAAAGCGATCACCAACTCCGAAACCTTGCTAACATAATAAAAAATCATATTCAATAAACCTCATCGTGAGTTCCAATATCAATTAGGTTGATCTCTTCTTCTTGGGTTTCAGGGTTTGATTCAAAATTGAAAATGATTCGACAATAATATTCAACAGAAAAAGCCCAAGCACCTGACAATTTCTCCTTTAGTTTATGGGTGCGTAATATTGGATTATAGGGATCGTCAGCGAGTAGTCTCAATTTGGCTTCTATTTTTGATTTTAAGTCAGGTTGTCGTTTAATCCTTGTTTTGAAAGCGCATTTAAATGATTGGCTAAAAACCAAGTTAATCATTGTTTAGTTCGACAATAATGGAATCAACATCTCCTCGAAAAACATTACCATTTTGATAGTCTTGTCGAGCTTGAGAAATATTTTGAGCAATTTGTTCTCGTCTTTTTTCGATTTGCCGATGTTTAACAATATTGATCAAGTCATCTTGTTCATCAAAAGAGAGATAGTCAATCATTTCTAAGATTTGACTAAATTGCATTGTTGGCGGCATTGTTACTTTCCCCTTTTTCAATACAGACTTTTATTTTACTCTGCTTGGGCAATAATGACATCTGCGATCGCGAATCGATGACAACTCACAAAGAGAGATCACCCCTCCTCATTCCCAAAAAGCGATCGCCAGTGACGTTCCTATCCCAAGCAATGGCAGTTTTAAAGTTTAATCAACAAGATGACGGCGATCACGTTTTGTCCCCCAAAATCTCTCTTGGAAAGCAGAACTTTCTTCAATGCTATAATAGACAAATAATCAATATTCATTAAATCGTTTACTGTAATTCTTATGACTGATGATCAATTAAAACAACTAATTGAGTCTAATGCCAAATCTATTGCGGCTTTATCCGATGCAATGGCAACTGAGCGAGAGGCAATCGCAACAGATAGAGAAGAACGACGAGCAGAACGTGGCCAGCTGTATCAATATTTGGGCAGAATTGCGGCGGCACAATCCAATTTTTACGAAGTTCAGGCCGATTATTATCATCAATTAGCAGTATTATCTGAGCGTCAAACTCGCACAGAAGAACAAATTGTTAAAATTTTAAAGCATTTATCTATTACTGAATAATGACGCAGAAATCACTTGTTTAAGGAGACAATAAACAGCGATCGCCGCTGCTGCTCATCAAAAAACGATCACCCTTGGCGTTCCTATCCCAAGCAATGACAATTTTAAAGTTTAATCAAGAAGATAACGGCAATCGCACTACAAGATCGGCAATCATAGTTCAATTCCATTGATCCAAATTTCATACTCGCTTATATCAACTTCATCATTCCAAACGATTCCGCTACCTGATGGATCAAGTTGAAA